>Ga0209831_1000034_pt1 | contig 110167 bp, 107 predicted proteins | sample Maine_Asex4_meta_FD_187451 | JGI IMG/M metagenome (GOLD analysis project Ga0209831, IMG submission 187451) | Marine algal microbial communities from Maine, USA - Maine_Asex4_metaG (SPAdes) (version 2) | ecosystem: Host-associated > Algae > Red algae > Unclassified | place: Maine, USA... | reverse complement strand
TGACTCAGCAAACTCAGTAGTCGATTATAAAGGGGGGTAGATTTTGGCATGGAATTTAAGCTTAAAACTATTCATTTTCAGCTTCCCATGAATGCTCTACCTTTTCTTACTTTCTACCGAATTTCAATACTTTCAGGTACTTGTGTCAGGCAATCAGCTAAATATGTTCAAACGACTTTTAAAGTGTTGGGCGGTAAATGGAAATTACTAATCTTGTGGAATTTAAAAGACTGCACCAGACGCTTTAGCGAACTCAAAAGATTGATACCTTCGATTTCGGAAAAAATGCTGATTCAGCAGCTTCGAGAACTAGAAAAAGACGGTTTAGTACGTCGCTATGCATATCCACAAGTTCCTCCCAAAGTAGAATATTCATTTACCGATTATGGAAGAAGTCTCGAACCCGTTTTGCAAGTCCTCTGCAACTGGGGCGAACAACATTTGGTCAGATTTCCCAACCATCCAGAAACAAAGCCTTAAAGATCGTAACCGCCACCAGTATAGAAAGTTTGTCCCGTCATTCAACGGGCATCATCGTTGGCGACAAATGCTACAACATCGGCAATATCTTCTGGTTGTCCAATGCGATCGGAGGGAGACTAGGCTGCTGCTTACTACAGTTTTCTAAGTGGACGGGGTTTAGTATTTCAATACAGCCCGAAAACGCGCTTGACCATCGCGGACATGTTGGAGTGCTTGGTTAATATCCTTTAAATCGAACTGTTCGCACATGGGAGAGATATTATGAGTAGCGCAAAACTCCATCATTGATTGAGTATCTGAAGGAGAACCCGCACGACCGCCACCGACTTTCTTTTCGCTGACAATTAGAGGGAAAGGCATGAAGGAGATTGCTGCATTGGGGACACCACAAATAACCAAAGTTCCTTCAGGTGCTAAAGCATTAATATATGCATTCCAATCTACATCAGCCGAAACCGTTGAGAGAATAAAATCAAATCGTCCCGCAGCTTTTTCCAAGTCTTCTGGTGATTCTTTGGTAGCAATAAAATCAGTTGCACCAAGTTTACGGGTATTTTCCTCTTTAGAACGAGTGGTGCTAAGACCCGTTACCTGCGTACCCATTTTGGCTAAGAACTGTACTGCCAAATGTCCCAAACCGCCAACGCCTGGAACCGCTGTCTTCATTCCAGGTCGCACCCCGTAATGTCGAATCGGCGACCAAACAGTAGTCCCAGCACACATCAAAGGACCCGCTGTTGCAGGATCTAAAGCATCGGAAATCGGAATTGTCCACTTAGCCTGCGATCGCACTCGATTTGCCCAAGCACCATTACGACCAATAATAGTTTGCTGCACTTCGTCTTCATTGAGACACAGATGATTCTTTCCCACACCGCAGTTTTGACAATGATTACACGAACCAGTCTGCCAGCCTACCCCAACGCGCTGACCGATGAGATCTTGAGATACCCGACTTCCCACCTCGACAATTTTGCCAACGGCTTCATGTCCTGGAATAAAGGGATAGTTGGACATTCCCCACTCATTATCGATCATCGATATGTCGCTATGACAAATCCCGCAGTATTCGACTTCTACCTCTACCTCATCTGCTGGTAGTTCTCCTGGATCGTATTCATAAGATTCTATTTTTCCGCCCTGTTCTTTACAGGCGTAACCTTTAATTTTCATGACGATATGTCGATCGCATTACCTTTACCGTGAGGGTTGCCCAAATCATTCTTGCTTTTGGCGATCGCGCAGATTTTACAGAAAATCGGCTAAATTTTGTCTTCGATCGCATTATTGAAGATCGATCGAAGTAAGATCGGAAGTTTAAAAATTACCTTAATAAAACGACTACTGTAAAATATTAATGGCGATAAGGCTTCGCCAATCTTGTCCCTTGGCGATCGCATATAGCTAAAGGCTGTTAACAAAACTCAGATATACATAACCCTATGACCAACCAAAAACTCGATACTAAAGCTTTTAAACGTTCTTTGCAGCAGTCGGAGAACTATCACCGTCGCGGTTTTGGGCATGAGGAAGAAGTTTCGGGGACGATGAATTCTGAGTATCAAAGCGATCTGATTCAGACGATTCGCGATCGCAACTATCGTTTAGAAAAAGGTGATGTCACGATTCGTCTGGCTGAGTCATTTGGTTTTTGTTGGGGAGTAGAAAGAGCGATCGCCATGGCATATGAAGCCAGGGAGCATTTTCCCAATGAGAAGATTTGGATCACCAATGAGATTATCCATAATCCTACTGTTAATAAACGTTTGCAGGAGATGAACGTCGGCTTCATTGAATTAGTTGGCGAAGAAAAAGATTTTAGCGTCGTCGATTCGGGAGATGTAGTAATTCTGCCTGCTTTTGGCGCTAGCGTTCAAGAAATGCAGTTACTCAACGATAAAGGCTGCAAAATTGTCGATACTACCTGTCCTTGGGTATCAAAAGTCTGGAATTCGGTCGAAAAGCACAAAAAGCAGGACTATACTTCGATTATTCATGGTAAATATGCCCACGAAGAAACTGTAGCTACGAGTTCCTTTGCCGATCGCTATTTGGTAGTTTTAAATCTCAAGCAGGCGGAATATGTCACTAACTATATTCTTAACGGCGGTGACAGGGAAGAGTTTTTAGCTATGTTCAAAAATGCCTACTCCGAAGGTTTCGATCCCGATCGAGATTTGAAACAGGTTGGAATTGCCAATCAAACCACGATGCTCAAAAGTGAAACCGAACAAATTGGCAAGCTGCTCGAACAAACAATGATGAAAAAGTTTGGTCCGACAGAATTAAATAATCATTTTATGAGTTTTAATACCATCTGTGATGCGACTCAAGAACGTCAAGATGCTATGTTCGACTTAGTTGAAGAAGATTTATCTCTAATGATTGTGATTGGTGGCTTTAACTCCTCTAATACCACCCACCTACAAGAAATTGCAGTCGAGCATAATATCCCTTCCTACCATATCGATAGTGTAGAACGGATTCTAGATCGCGATCGCCTCGAACAGAAGCCTCTCGATGGAGATGTTGCGATCGTCGAAAATTGGCTACCAGAAGGCAAAATTACTGTTGGCGTTACCTCTGGTGCTTCGACTCCCGACAAAGTTGTCGCGGATATCATTGAGAAAATATTCGATCTCAAGGCAGTAGCGGTAGTTTAACTGAGAGGTAGTAGGTAGAGACGTAACATCTTACGTCTTTACAGAAAAGAAAGATGTTGCAGCCTAAGTTTACAGTCACGGAGATTGCAGCTTTAGAACGTGCATATAGAGAGGCGATTTATGAAGTTTATAGCGATCTCGAAACAATACAGTTAAGCATCGATCGATCCTGTCCAAAATTAGATGCTCTAATAAAGCAGCAAAATTGTACGAATTGGGCGCTAATTACCGCACACAATCCCTACTCCCAATCTCTGTCGGCAATAGAAAATCAGCAACGTCATCAACAGCTAGTCGAGCATTTGCAACAGCTAGAATTCTCTTGGCTACCCGCGGTAGGTAAGGATTACTATGGCATTTGGACACCCGAACAAAGCCTCTGTATTTTGGGAATAGAGTTAGATCGGGCAATCGCCATCGGACGAAAGTTTGCTCAAAATGCCATTGTCTATGGCGAGTTAAACAAGCCAGCAAAACTCAAGTGGGTTTTAACTAACGTCAATTCCGAATAGTTTACGATCCCAATCGTCTAATTGTGATCGCCAGTTATATTTCAATTTTCCGAGCCTATGGCGAAGCAGTTATAGGTACAGCCTCTTCGAGGCAGGCGCGCTTCGCGCTTGATGGGCAAAGCCCATCGTGGTTATAGGTTAACTTCCCTTACCAATTACTCCAACCAAGCTTCTTCTCCGTAGCAGCTTCGCGTTTATCGAGGATCGACTTATATTCTGCCGAACTTGCCCAGCGATCGATTTCCCTCGCCCGAATAACTGGTACGGGGTGGGTTAACTGAGCCGTCTGCGCTGCCTGAAGCATTTCCCCTAAGCCTTCCGTACCAACAGAATCATAAGCCTTAGCCTGATCGATAAAAGCATCTAGGTTTAGTTGGGGTGAAAGAGTCGGAGAACCGCCAGCTAGCTTCATCAATACCGACATGACGACTTTTGGATCTTGGATCGCCAAAAGAGCAGCGCGATCGCAACTAAATTCGGCACAGCGTATCCACTGCAGCATCCGATCCTGCAGTGATTGAGCCAACACTGTTCCCCAGGCTGGCAGCAAATTAGCAGCTAGAACCATGACGTTAGCCATAGTTAGGTAGACTCCATGTTCGCACTTAAGATGACCAAGTTCGTGAGCAATTACCGCCTGAACTTCTTCGGGGGTGAGCATTTCAATCAAAGACGTGTGCAGTACGACAAATGGCTGTTTACCCCGCATGGCAAAGGTATAGGCATTTGGGGTGGGATTTTGCTGAATATATAGCTGGGGAGGCTCTAGATCGAGGATTTCGCAAGCTTCAATCAACAGCTTATGAAGATCGGGTAGCTGTTTTTCGCTAACAAGAATACTTGAGGCAATATTATTGAGATAGAAAAATTGCTCTGCTACCGAACCCAAGACGCTCCTGATGGCAATATCTACCCCTGGTAGCTGCTTGAGGTAGTTAGTAGCTTCTAAGTCGAGGGGATGTCGAAAGCGATCGGCTTTCAAACCAATTAATGCTTTTTTGGATAAATTCATTAGTTAAAATCTAACAATTAGGATAGCTAATTTTTCAACAACAATAGCTGCTTTAATCTCGATCTTAGTATTTTCGGTTTATTTTTGCTTGGCAAAGGGTCAAACTATTTGACTCAACTCCTTAAAACGATCTCGCGAGTATCTGAGTTTAGGTAGATCCAGCCGAGATCCTGTAGCCGAGTGGTTAGATTGGAAATTGTCACTCCCAGTTCGGCAGCCATTTGATAGAGATCCTGCCATTTACTCAAGTCTTTGTGCTGTTTTAGTTCCGTCAGTATATGCTGTGGCATCAGCAAACACCCTGCAAAGTACTGTGCCTGCCATTCGATTCTGGCTAAATTACTGCTACGGCAAAGAAACGGCTTGACCTGAATATCAATTCCTTTTTGTCGAAGTCGAATATAGCGATCGACTGCTACCACATCAATATGCAGTATCCAGTGTCCGATTTCATGGGCAATAGTTGACTCACCAAAACCTCCTTTTAGTTGAGGAATATTTTCGTTGATTTCAATTAGCTTTTCTAAAGGCAAGATCCTCGCAGCGATCGCACCTTGTTCATCTTCGGGAATAGTATCCCAGACTAGATCCAAATCTAAGAATTCAGCGATAATGCTGGCATCTATCGGTAGTTCTGGCTGACTCTGCGATCGCGACATTTGCAGCCAAATATCTAGCGCTGCAGCCTCAATCTCAAGTTTGGAAATAAACCGAAATGGACGAAAAACACTCACAAAAAATTAGCTCGATCTTGATTGATTAACTGTCAGTACTGGAAGCTTCGCGAAATACTCGTTGAGCAAATTCAGGATTTTCTCGCATCCGACGAAACAAGGCTGGCATATCTTTATAATGCTGCTTGAGCAAATCTTCTTCCTGCTGCGGGATTCTGCCTGCCAAGAAAATTAACTGTTCTTGGTCTAACTCTAGGTGTTTGGCTAAACCACGAATTACATCTTCCTTGGGAGCATAATCTGCCCGATTATTTTCTAGCTTTGAAAGATAGGTAAAATCGATTTTTAGCAGTTTTGCCAGTTCTCTCTGAGAATACTTTTTATCTTTTCGCGCTTGACGAATTAGCTCACCAAAATCGTTGGACACTTTAATTCTTCCTACATTACTACTTGGTTACATCATAGTTTAACTTGAATAAACAATCAACAATTTTTGAGTTTGTCGGTACTTTTTCAGAATTCAAGGATTTTCTTGAGTTCCGAAACTAAGAATAGTTTTGTGAGCTAGAACTTGCGCCTATATTATTAAAAACTTTTGTCTATTGGGACTTCATATAGTCTGGATATAATTTTGCAATGGCGCTAAATAAATAATTCGCAGCTTGCCTTACTTTTTGAAATTATTATTGGCGATCGCCTCTGGCTCATGCAAGTTCTTAGTAATATCTAATATTCAACTACAAGCTAAATATTTATACAGAGTAATGTTTTTCTTCTTTATATTAGATTTATATTCAAGCTCTTACTATTTTCTATTTTTTATAATTATGATAATGCAGCTAATACTGTGTATGAAGCATGAATGGGCTTTTCTAATTGCTTTATAGAGTTGTTTATTTACTATTGATAATATATAAAGTAGAGATAAAGAAATTATATGTTCAAGAATGGGTGCTGCATATTTTAAGCATAGATAATAGATAACTCTAATCTATATTCCAAGCAATGTTGAAAATAATTTTCATGTCTACTTCATAGTTCGCGTTTAAAATTTATCCGATCTTGATGCAAAAAACAAATAAATTGCTAGATAATCAATACTAATAAAAGTATTGAATTATATAGCCAACTATTGTGAATACATTAAATAATATCTTCGATAATTTATCTAGATTTGAAATAGATTTATCTCTCGATCTTTCTACAGCTACTGATAACCTCAGAAAAGATCGGGCAAATACTGCTAACTCTCAAGGCAAGTCGATCTACGGTGAAAACATTTATCATGACTATGATTATTCAGACAATAGCTCGGAACTAAATTTAAACTCAAATCGTTTTTCCCATACCGTTACAGACATCAGGACTCAGACAACAGCTATTGGATACAACAACACCAGCAGACTTTTTACTGGTAGAGGCAATGACCGTATCATTGGTTTGGGTAATGCTACTGTAACGGGTAGTTTTAGGGCGATCGCTGAAAGCAAATCGACTTCTGTTGATAATGCATCCGCCGATAGCAACGCGCGAGCAGTTTTTACAGCTACCGTAGAAGCAACGGGCGTTAGAAACAGTAGCGGGATTAATACAGCTAGGGGCAACGATACGATTATTGGTGTTAGCGACGTTCAGAGTAACGCTAGCGTCTTGGCAGAATCTACGGCGATCGATCTTTCCTTGGCTACGGCTCAAAGCGAGTCAAGTGTTGCAATTAACGTCTTGGCAATTGGTGTTGATAACGGCGGGAATATCGCTTTAGGTCAAGGCAAAGATCTTTTTGTTGGTATTGCCAATACTTCTACTCAAAGTGAAGCAAAAGCAACTGCTATTGCTAATGCTTTTGATGTAAATCTCAGTCCAGCAGCCATCGCCGAACTAAACAACGCGACTGCCGAATCGGACTCTCTAGCAAACGCGACTAACTCGGTTAGTACTCTGGGAATTGCTAACGCAGGCAAAATCTTTCTCAATCAGGGAAATGACGTAATTTTTGGACTGGCAAATAGCCAAAGCTCTACGAAAGCTGACAGCGACTCACAAGCGACTTCCAGCGCCAATCAAAGCGCGATCGCTACCGCTAACGCCGAAGCAATCGCCGTTACTCAAGATGATACGGTTGGCATCGTCAACGCAGGATTGATTGCTACTGGTTTCGGTAACGATATTTTGGTTGGTTTGGCTTTTAATCAGCCACAGGCGATCGCTGAAGCAAACGCTGATGCTAACGGTACGACAACTGATACGGGAGCAAATACCGACACTCGTACTGTATCCGATACTTCTAATGCGATCGCCATTGGTATTGACAATACTTCAGGAATAATCAGAACGGGTATCGGTAACGATCGAATTATCGCCTACGGCAGCAATGTTGGCATTACAGGGGGAAGAATCAAAGCAGAAACGGGCAACGATAAGATCCTGGGCTACGGTGGATTAATTGGTGTCAACGCGACAAGAATTGATATGGGTAGAGGACACGATTATTTTCAGGCAGCGATCGCCGAGGTAGATCCATTAACTGGATCGGTTAACCTAGCTGAAGACCAAACAAATTCGATTCGCAACTCCAGAGTTTTCGGCGATGCGGGCAACGATACTTTTGAAATCGGTGGATTTGATGGCAGAGTTCTTATTGACGGCGGAAGAGATTTTGATACTCTCAAACTGTCAGGAGACATAGATAGCTATGAATTTTCTGTCACTGGCTCGAATAACCAAAATCTAACGATCGAAGATTCTGGTTCGATTCTCACCGTTGTTAACGTCGAGGCAATTTATCTTGGCAATAGCGAACAGTTGAGCGTAAGCGATTTTGCTTAACTGTTCAAATGGGAATAGGGAGCGAATATGCCCTGCTCTTACTATTCCCAAGTCTTGTTTCTCTTTTTTACTTATGTTCTTGTCTAGCTTCGGGAATAACTGGAGCTGGAGCTTGAACTGGAGCTGGAGCTTGAACTAGAACTAGAACTACTAGAACCACTGCTCGATACATTTTTGGTTACGGTAGTCGAAACTGTTTGCTGAGTTCTGTTGCGATCGCTAGTCACAACCTTGCTAGTAGCTTCGGCAATAACTCGACCGTCAGCAGAAACAACTCTTTTGCGTACAACTTTTTGATAGGTCATGATTGGGTTATAGGTTATAGGTTATAGGTTATAAAAGATCTCGCGGGATAGCCGAGTGAGGATATCCTGCTCTCGATCGCCAGAATTCTCTGGCTGCTGGGCTAGCTGCTCTACCATTGGCATGGCTAAATCTGCCTCCAACCATTGTTTCAGTTGGGCTACTGCACCAGGAGAACCTTGAATCTTAATAGCAGCCAAGAGCAGGTTTGATGTACCTTTTAAGTTGCCCGATTTGAGGGGAACTTTGGCTCGATCCAAACACCACAAAAAGTGATTGATCCTAGATTTAGCAGTAATTTCGGCGCATTTTTCAGAAGGCAGATAGCTTTCGGAAATCTCGATCGCCATTAAATGATCGAATCCAGATCTTCCCGTCAGATTTTCGGCAACGGTAACGCTATTTGACTGACGACGATAGTGAGCGAGAATTCCTGGCTCATACCACCAGTCATAAAAGGAAGCATTGCGCTTGTATAGTTCCCAATCACAGGTAAAGAGAATATCGGATCTATAGCCTCCTAACTTTTCATAGGCAGTCCTCTTTATCAGCATGGATGGAGGGCTGGTGGAGTTCACATAGCCAATTTCTTCGATCCAGCCTCGAACAATTCCGCGATAGTTGCCCAATCCGTGATCCTGTTCGTGTAAAAACTGTCGATCCTCTGTAATAGAGTGATGGGCAGTAAAGGCTGCTCCAACTGAATCGGGACATGTCTCTAAGCTAGCTTTAAGTCGAGCGTAAAACTCTGGTAGAACATAGTCATCGTTGTGCAGCAGATGAATCCACTGACCCCGACAGAGAGAGATTGCCGTATTCCAATTTTCCTGCAGGGGAATTGTCTCGGGCAGTCTACAGTAGCGAATAATTCCTCGACCCAGGCGATCGGGGATTTCCGACTGAGGAGGACTGCTGCCGTTGTCTAAGACGATGATTTCCATATCCTCTGTCCCTGTCCACTGGGAGAGAACGCAAGCCAGACATTCGGGGAAAAATTCGGGGCGATTGACGACGGGAATTACTACGCTCCAAAATGGTCTTTTACTTTCGGCAACGACAGGAATAGCAGGATATTCATATACTCCTACCGTTACGGTGCCTGAGATGGGGGCAGGTGTTTCGCAATTGGCGATCGATAAAGGAGGCGCATTTTCCGCTAGGGCAACCGCTTTGGCATAGTCGGGATTCATTAAGAGCATTCCCTGCCTAAAGTTCTCTGTCGCCTGCGGTAAATCTCCCAGGTCTTGATATACTTGCCCCAAGCTATAGTAGACTTCGCCAAACTCCTCATTTAACTGCAAAACTCTTTGATAGCAATCGATTGCTGCCTCTAGCTTTCTTTGCTGCTGCAGGAGTAAACCCAGCTGATAGTTAGCCTCGACCGATTCGGGCTGCATCAAGATTGCCTGACGGTAATAAATTTCGGCTGTTGTGCCATCTCCCGCGCGATCGCGACCCAAACCCAGCCTGTAGTTCAGCTCGGCGTAGTAAGCCTGCTGTTCGGAGTCGAGTTTTGCCTGAGAGAACAGGGCGTTACCCAAATTCACTTCGGCTTCCCGACAGGTGGGCATAATATTTAGAGCCTGCTGATAGTAATCCGCTGCTTCCGACCACTTTTCTTGCTGCTGTAGGGTATAGCCCAGATTATTACAAATAGCGACAGAATCGGGTCGTAAAGCGATCGCCTGACGATAGGCTGCTTCTGCTGTCTCAAACTGCCCCTGGCTTTGACGTAGGTTACCCAGGCTAAACCATGATTTGAGGAAATTGGGTTGGGCTTTAACTGATGCGAGGAGATAGCCTTCTGCCTTGGCGAGTTCACCTTTTTGCTGTTCGATTGTCGCCAAACTATAGAGGGCTTCTGTATGCTCTGGCTGCAGGGCTAGTACTTGGAGGTACTGATGCTGTGCTGCCTCAATCTGCTGGCTTTGATAGTATTCTTCGGCAAGCTGGAAGGCAGATCTAACTTCGGCGCTATTGGATCTTCTGGGTTTGTTAACCACCTCCAGCAAGAAGTTTTCCAAAGCTCTAACTGGTTCTAAATCTCCATAGCATTTATGTTTGCCTTCAGCAATTTTTCTGGCAATCTGTTGGCGATAGTTGGCATCTTTACCCAGGCGTACGGCAATTTGAATATAGTCATTCTTGTCTTGGGCGATCGTCTCTTCTACTCCCATCATTTTGAGAATTGCCGTAGAATGTCTACCTCGCATTAACGCTCCTGGCAAGGTAACGATGGGCAGGTTATAGGCGGTAGATTCTAAAGTTGTGTTGCCTCCCGACCATTCGAGGTTATCTAGGTAAACGTCAGCCAGAGCAGTAGTTCCCGCATAAGCACTGTGACTCAGGCGAGGCAAAAATAGGCAGTAATCTCGATAGTCGAGGTTAAACTTTTGAAAAGCATCCGCCAGTCGCTGACGAAAGATATCCGTGGACAGTTCGCTAGTTAGCTGAATAAAGGCAAACTTGGCGTTAACTAACTCTTTAGCAATACGAGGAAAAATATCGTCGTGCTGGGGTAGATATTTATATAAAGATTGGCAACACCAGAACATAATGTCATTGACTTCTAAACCTATGTCTTTTCTGGTTACTGTTTCTGGCGGGATATCAATTAACCTATAGCAAACCCCCAGGTTGGGTAGTCTAACTAGCTGCTCGCTGTAGTGAGATTCACCCTTACTTGACTCCATCAAATCGCTACTTAAGAAGTAGTCGATGGTGGGCAAGCCACTGGTTTCGGGATGACCCCAGGAAGCAATCTGTACGGGAGCTAACCTCAGACAGCCCAGCTGAACCGCTACTGTATCCATGCCAAATTCGGGATAGATCAGTACGTGTAGATCGTCTTCGGCAATTTTAGCTGCCCACTGTTCTACAGTTAGGAAATCATGCTCGAAGCGATCGAAGGCTTTCGCTGCCCTCACGGTTTGCTCGTCTCTCTGGCTGCCTGTAAAATAGCCAAATAGCTCAAATTCACTGCGATCGAGGTTTTCTACCCAGCCCTGAAGTAAAATCTTCCAGACGGAGTGGTGATTGAAAAAGCCAGATGCAAAACCAATCCTAATTTTTTGGTCTGATTCCAGCCTCGGTATTGCCAGAGGCTTGTTCCATTGAGGGTAGCGACTTGCCATCAGCTGTTGAATTAAGCTACCGTATCTGGACTGTAGCTGACGATCGCACTGACCCTGATAGGTGAGATAAAAAGGCTGATTAGAGCCTACCGCTTGGGCTGCTGCAGACATTACTTCCTCGCTAGCGTTCTCATAATGTTGCGCCAAACTGGCTAACTGTTGCGCGTATCTGTCTCTCTGGACTGCTATTTCTGCCTCGCTAGAGTAGATTACTGGTAGCTGGCTAATGACCAGAGCTAGTTTAGCAGGATGATAATTGGGGTCTGCATCTACAGCTTTTTGATAGGAGGCGATCGCTGCTTCTCGTTTGCCCTGTTCGAAGAAAATATTGCCCAAATTGTAGTGCGCTTCTACCAGAGCAGGATCGAGAGCGATCGCTTTTTGAAAAGACTCAATTGCCTCGGTAGATATTTGCCCCGACTGACTCTGAATAATACCTAAGTTACAATAGGCTTCTGTCAAATTAGGCTGAAGCTGAATTGCCTTTTGCAGGGAGTCAATCGCTGCCTCCACCTCTCCTTTACGGGCTAGCAAACCGCCTAAATTACAGTATGCTACTGCTAAATCGGGCTGGAAAACGATCGCTTTTTGAAATGCGGCGATCTCCTTTTCTAGCTCTTGCTTTTTGCTAGCTTTAACACCTTGATGATAGTAATATTCAGCCGACTGGGACTCTCTACCAGAATTTGTCGCCGAAGTTTCGCGAGCGGGTTGGGAATTCATTTCTCTTAATCCTAATCTTTGAGATGTTGAGAGATAGAATCAAATATAGAAAAGCTAATTAACCAGAAGTTTTGAATAAAAAACTAAAGATAAATTAGATATATTTTGGCTATGCTTAGATGCTCTTCTAATATTTTCAAGAATACTTTTGATATTGAGTATTCTTGAAAATATAGGTATAGATTTTAAATAAATGCTTTCTTATATATTGAAACGAACGTTGAAGAAAAAGTGGGACTCTTCAAAAAAAGAGGATGCGCTTAAATTTATCAATTGATAAGTCTGCATCCCAATATAATTTGCGATCGATTATTATTAAGCGTTTATTTCACCATCGTAAATAACGGAATAAACATAATAATCTACAAACTTAAAACCATTAAAACTCTCAGTCAAGTTAACGGAACAGGCTAGTTTGCACGCCAGTAGTGTAACTAGTTGCTACGCTAGAATTTTTACCATCAACAGTTACTGCGTAAGCAGTAGCCGTGCCAGTAGCAGTGCCTAGCTGAAAGAATTTTCCTGATGAGGTTCTAGTGTTGGTGTTAGTATTTGCACCAGTAGAATCACCACTAGCTCCAGCAACAGCGTCAGCTCCAGCTTGACCGCCAAAAGCAAAAACATCGACTCCAGTAAAAGCAAATGTTCCACCGTTTACACTGTTACTTGCTTCAGTCTGTTCTATAAATGACAGATCTTTGATTAACATAGTTTATTTACCTTGTGAAAAGTATAAAGTTGGTTATTAGCTACTCAAGCTTTAAAATATATATCGATGATGAAACATAGTTACAATAACGATAAAAGTTGACTTGACCAGCTAAATAGTTAACTCTCCTCTACTAAGGATTTTGTTTAACAAAGGCTATTTTTCTCAACGAAAAAAATAATCAAACTGCTAATTTTTTCCATAATAAAAGAGAGTCGTTGCAATAATATAAAGGCAGCCTGCAATACATACATAGCTGCTCTTAATAAAATCTTAGAATGATTCGGAGTAGGAGCTGGAATTAGCGCCACTGAAGTTGCCTTCGATTACCAAAGTGTTAGTGCGAGTAAAGGCTTTTGTGTTGAAACCAAATGCTTCAGCATTAGCATCAGCACCAGCTTGGTTAAAAGCACGACGCTTCCACCAGCTTCCGCCCTGTACTTCTTCGTTAGCGGACTCGATGTATTGAAGATCGTTGATAATCATGTTTGTTACCTGTTTATTGTTTTTGGACTTAAAGTATTCTACGGAGGATACGAAAGGAATATGCACTTTCGCTTCCATCTTGAAAAGCAATCTTAGAATGATTCGGAGTAGGAGCTGGAATTAGCGCCACTGAAGTTGCCTTCGATTACCAAAGTGTTAGTGCGAGTAAAGGCTTTTGTGTTGAAACCAAATGCTTCGGCGTTAGCATCAGCACCAGCTTGGTTAAAAGCACGACGCTTCCACCAGCTTCCGCCCTGTACTTCTTCGTTAGCGGACTCGATGTATTGAAGATCGTTGATAATCATGTTTGTTACCTGTTTATTGTTTTTGGACTTAAAGTATTCTACGGGGGATACGAAAGGAATATGCACTTTCGCTTCCATCTTGAAAAGCAATCTTAGAATGATTCGGAGTAGGAGCTGGAATTAGCGCCGCTGAAGTTGCCTTCGATTACCAAAGTGTTAGTGCGAGTAAAGGCTTTTGTGTTGAAACCAAATGCTTCGGCGTTAGCATCAGCACCAGCTTGGTTGAAAGCACGACGCTGTTTGTAACGCTTATGCCACCAGCTTCCGCCCTGTACTTCTTCGTTAGCGGAATCGATGTATTGGAGATCGTTAATAATCATGTTGGTTACCTGCCTATTATTTTTAAGGTTTTAGTTTATAGCGGTGGGAACGAGAAAGCTTACGCGCTCTCGCTCCTCTTTGGAAAAAAATAATCTTAGAATGATTCGGAGTAGGAGCTGGAGTTAGCACCACTGAAGTTACCTTGGATTACCAAAGTGTTGGTACGAGTGAAGGCTTTGGTGTTGAAACCGTTTGCTTCAGCATTAGCGTCAGCGCCAGCTTGGTTAAAAGGACGATGGTGATGCCACCAGTGACCGCCCTGTACTTCTTCGTTGGTAGACTCGATGTATTGAATGTCAGAAATTTTCATGTCAGTTATCCTATTTGCTTTATTTGAAGTTGTTGGTATTTTTGGAAAGTCACGAAAGTTTTTAACTTCTGACTTCCATGTAATTAATTTACCCCGACTAATTTCGCCAATGTTGCCAATTTGGCATTTATATTTCCCAGATAAGAATATATATGTATATAGGACATTCACCCTCTTTAGATAGCGTTCAATAAAAATTACTTGAACTTATTAGACAGATTCTAATTCTCCAACTACCTAGCCTGTTTCACTATCAAAGGCATCTAAAAATATAAAAACAATGACCTTGGCGAACAAACAATGGTTAAATTTAACAACTTAAATATCGATAATAGCGAAATAAATAATTACCTTAAGCAAAAGTTAAAACTCAAGCAAGTTTGTAGCGAAATTCTTTATCAAAGAATTATTATTGAGGCTGCATCTTCAAAAAGTATCACCGTCAGCGAGGCGGAAGTAGAAACCGAAGCCAATAAAATTCGCTCCTCCCTTCGCTTAGAAAAAGCAGCAGATACTCTCGCCTGGTTGAAAGACAATTTTCTCGATCCAGACGGATGGGAGATAGCAATCACCAACCATCTTCTCGCGCAAAAGTTGGCAGAACATTTATTTGAGGCGCAGGTCGAGCCATATTTTGCCCAAAACAAGCTAGACTTCGATCGCTTTATTCTCTATCAGCTTGTTGTTCCCTATGAAAAACTAGCCCAAGAACTCTTTTATCAAGTAGAGGAGGAAGAAATTAGTTTTTATCAGGCAGCGCACCTTTATGATATCGATCGCCAGCGTCGTTGCGTGTGTGGTTATGAAGGGGAAGTGCATCGCTGGAATTATCACCCTGACCTTACTGCAGCTATTTTCAAAACTCCCGTAACAATCGGCGAACTTATTGGACCGATTAAATCCTCACAGGGCTATCATTTATTTAAAATTGAAGATTATATGCCCGCCCAGCTAACGCCAGAAATTAGGCAAGAAATTATTGACGAACTATTTATGCGCTGGCTCAATAGCGAATTGAATTATTTAATCCATAGTGAAAAAGTACCGCTATCAAACTAATTCTGCTTTGCGTAATACTCTAGTATGTTTTAGCCAAATATAAGATTTTGGAAAATTAAATTTTATTTGCTAGTGAAAATCAATTTAAAAAAAGATCCCGCCTACCTTTAGGATGGGATCTTTTTTGCTTGAGATTGAGAGATAGAATGCTTGCTGCTTGAATAAATTCTGAAATATCTACCCAAACTCGATTTACATGTTTAGCTGCTGTTTAGCTAGCTGATGATAGAGTCCTTTGTTAGCAATTAGTTCATCGTGAGTTCCTTGTTCGACAATTAAACCTCGATCTAATACGACAATACAGTCAGCATTCATAACTGTAGAGAGGCGATGGGCAATAATTATAGTCGTACGTTGACGAGACAGACGGGTAAGATTTTCTTGGAAACGTCTTTCAGATTCTGTATCTAAAGAACTTGTCGCCTCATCAAGGATCAAAATTGGGGGATTACCTAAAAAGGAACGAGCGATCGCAATTCGCTGGCGCTGTCCCCCAGAAAGATTGTCTCCGCGTTCGCCAACCTTGGTGTTATATCCCAGAGGCAAAGCCTGAATGAATGCATGAGCTTCAGCTATTTTGGCGGTAGCAATCACCTGCTCTAGGGTAAAGTCTGGTCGATACAGAGTAATATTTTCTAAAATTGTGCCAGAAAATAAGAAGCAGTCTTGAGGCACGATTCCCATTTGCGATCGCAAAGACTGGAGAGATACGTGCTGAAGATTGTGTCCATCAACCAGAATAGTACCTTCGTTCGGCGGATACATGCCTTGGATCAACTTAACTAAAGTGCTTTTTCCCGAACCGCTACGACCGACAACCGCAACAGTCTGCCCTCCCCGAATTGTTAGACTAATGTTTTGTAGGATATTAGCTTCATCATCGCCGTCATAGCGAAACGTGACGTTATCTAGCTCGATATCTCCCTTCAATTTAGGTAAGACGAGCTTGCCAGAATTAGCTGACTCTTCTACTTTCGCTTCAAAAACGTCGTTGAGCCGTTCCACAGAAATTAGTACTTCCTGCAGCTCATCCCAAAGCCCGACTAGAACTAAAACAGGACTAATAATATAGCCTTTCATCATATTGAAGGCGACGTACTGACCGATACTCAAATCTCCGCGAATTACCAGAGTTGCACCATACCAAAGCAGCGCTGCACCACCGATAGAATTGATCATGCCACTGAGAAGTCCCAGATTGATCGCCAGTTTTTGACCCTTGAACTGGATATTCAATTGACGGGTTAATAGTTCTTCCCAACGCCAGCGTAAATCTTTTTCGGCTGTTACTGCTTTAACCGTCGATATTCCCGTCATCATTTCCACTAGGGAAGAGTTTTGATCGGCAGTCGCATTGAACCTTTCTCTGGAAACTTTACGCAGTAGGGGAGTCGCAGCCAATGTCAGCAGCACAATAGGCGGAATCAACAGCAAGATTAGGGCGGTAAGCTGCCAGTTGTAGTAGAGCATTAGCCCTAAATAGACAAACCCTGTTAAAAAGTCCAGCCACGAAACCAAAACATTTTGGATCAAAAACTGCTGAATCTTCTGGTTTTCCTGAACGCGGGTAATAATATCCCCGACGCGACGGGATTCAAAAAACTTGAGGGGCAAGTTTAAAGCATGATTGATAAATCCCGCAATCATCGTCAGGTCGAGACGATTGGCTAAATAACTTAATAGATAGTTGCGGATTGAAGTCAAGCCAATGCCAAGAGCGCCAAACATCAACATTCCAACAACGAGGACGTTTAAAGTTGATTGGCTGCGGTTGACCACCACCTGGTCGAGAATTATTTGGGTAAACAGGGGCGAGATCAAGCCCAAAATCTGGATCAAAAACGAAGCCAGAATAATCATCACGCCGACCGAGCGGTAGGGCAATAATAGAGAGAAAAACTGAGTCAGCGATCGCTTTTCTGTCGGTGCTTGGGTCAGATTTTCCGTCGGGTCTAGCAGTAGGGCAAATCCCGTCCAGCAGGCAAGAAACTCAGTCCGAGATACCTCGAATTTACCCGCAGCAGGGTCGGCGATTAAAAATTTGTTGTTCTTAACACGGTAAACAACGACGTAGTGTTCGCCATTCCAGTGAGCAACCCAAGGATTCTTGCGATCGATGATTTTGTTAAGGCTAGCTCTTACTGGTCGAGCATGATAGCCCAGGCTTTCGGCTGCCGTTGCCAAGTTTTTTAGGGATGCTCCCGACCGCCCAATTCCAATTAGCTCTCGTAGATAATTAATGCTAACTGGTTGACCCCAATATCGGCTAATCATTGCCAGACAGGCAGCACCACAATCGGAGGAACTTTGCTGTTCGATGTGGGGATATGTTTTCCACAGGCGACGACGCTTTAGTGGTTTGGGATATTCAACTTCCTGCTCGATGACTTCCTGACTTTCTGCCTGGAGTACTTCTTCTTCGGGTGCAGTTAAAGTATCTGCGGGTCTAAAATGAGAGAGAGCATTGACGCTAGGAGCTACGCTAGTAGTCGATAATTGGCTAGATTGTGAACTAGGATTATGTCCCCAGGAGCTAATCAATTTGGGAGCTAATTCGGAAAAAGCCTGCCAGTTGGCTTGAGGCAGCTCATAAAATAGTACGTTCGTTTGGGCTACCCATGAATCCGTATCGGTAAGTTTTCCCCAAGAATCACCCGATACAAATGATTGATCTTTGACCTGACCATTTCTCAGCCAGAAGCGAACGCGATCTTCTTTGGCAGCTATTCTCGTTCCTGCTCTAACCTTTTTCTCGGTTAAATAGGGTAGTAACTGTTTGAGACGCTGGGAGGATAGAGAACGTAATTCAGTTGCGGTTTTGAAAAAGATTGATTTTTGCTGTTCGTGGATTGAGAAGCGCCATTTGATCGCCAATTCTGGAAGCTGCTGGAAAAAAGGCTGAAGCTTGCTCCCCGTAATACGAGCAACCTGCATCTTGCTCGCTGCTTTTACTTCGTAGGACAAAGCAGATTCTTGCCACAGGGACTGACCGCCAAAAACCTCTCCTTCGGAAACTAAGTTGGTGGATACTTCTCTCTTGCGCGTAGCATCGAAGCCCAATAGTCTGGCTCTGCCTTCACAAATTACATAAAAATATTGAGACTGGGCAGAGTCATCTGTAGACTGTGGCTGAAGCGGAATTTTATCCCCTAATTCGTAATTGAGAATCTCAAACTCTTGGCTCAGTGATTTTAAGATTGGTATTTTATCTGCAGAGAATTTATTCTGACTCGATAGCCACCATAAAATAGAAGGTCTGGTTCCTAACTGATTGTTAATCGGTAGCGACTTTGTTTCCATAGTATCCACTTTCACTTGTCTCTTGACTTAAAGATATTAAAATTCGTTCTTTGTGTTTTGTTGTCTGGATCGAAACCACCCAGCTACAAAACGATTTAAATTTAAAATTTATTTTAATTTGATGCCGATAGGGAGCAAAGGACGTTATTTACTTTGCTTAGTAACATCCTTTGCAAAACTAATTATCTGCGCTTTTCTTAAGAAAATACGCGAGAAATAAAATCTAGGGGAAAAGCTCTTTTTCCTCCTTTTACTTGGGCTGATTGGCGCTCGGCATCTTCCAGGTAGTATATGTCTTGAATCTGACGTGATTTTTTTTGCTCGAACCTAGCAGGCTCGGACTCTTTGATTTTGGCGATTGACTTTGATGGCTGGTTTTCTAGATCACGATTGGTTTTCATCAACCGATTGTAGGTTCGATAGGGGATGTAGTGAAGCGGGTTATAGCCTGAAAATCGCAAAATTAATAGACATGCCCAGGAATATTTCCCCGACAAAATGGCATCAACTACCTGGTTAAACTGCTCATTAGTCATTACCTTATTAAGCTGGGAATCAGAATTAGATTTGCTATACATAATGATGCTTCTCAAATAAACTATTTAAAGTCTTATACGTTGGCTTTATAAATCGATGCCGTCTGCCTGTAACTTTTTAATTGGATCGAGCAGCACATCCATAATGCGCTGACGACGAATGACGATATCTGCCGTTGCTGTCTGACCTGGTTTGAATACAATCTTCTTGTTTTTGTTTAACAAGTGGTCGCGATCTAGCTCTATTTTGACCAGATATACCGAACCTAATTCTTCGTCGGTTTTGGTATTTGCCGAAATTTCAATCACTTTCCCAGGAACAACGCCATAATCCTGGTAGGAATAAGCATCAAATTTGACCTGGGCAGTCATGCCCTTTTCTACAAAACCAGCATCTCGGTCTGGTAACACAGCAGAAAGTACTAGAGGAGAATTGCTGGGCGCAATTTCTGCCACTGTTTCTCCAGGCTGCACGACTTTACCCGTGTTGACTACGTTAAAGGACAAGACCGTTCCCGCGACGGGAGAAGTTAAAGATCTTTTCTTTAGCCTGCCTTTGGCGACTGCAATTAAATTTTCAGTTTCAGCAATTTTGGCTTTGACCTGATTTATTTCTACCTCTATCTGCTTGACCTTTTGCTGTGCGCCAAGCTCGATTTGATATCTTTCTGCTTTCTTATAATCTAAATCTGCCTGAAGCCGCTCGTATTCTTTACGAGCTATTACCAGTTCTCCTTGATTCTCGGTAATCCGAGCTTTCATATCCCTGAGAGACTGCTCGGATTGAAATATTTGTTCGTTGATATTACCGATTCCCTGAAGCTTACTATCAATCAACTGCTGTTGGCTTTGACGTTGAGCCTGTTGAGCTTGAAAAATAAATTCTTGAGAAATAGCTCCTTCATCTGCTAAGGGCTTTAATCTCTCAATCCTTTTTTGATGATCTTCTAGTTCGGAGTTAATTTGAGCCAGCTTTTCTCGATCAAGCCCAGATAACTGTTGAGTTTTTTCTTTTCTAGCCAAAGCAGCTAGCATTTCTGACTGCTGTTGTTCTAGCCTTTGGTTGGTAACTTCAATTTTAGAGTATGCCGAATCGATCGCTGATTTTTGCGATCGAACCTCTGCTTCGGCGATTAACTGATTGGTTTGCCCTTCTAGCTTTACTTTCTCTAGGAGGTTTATTTTCTGCTCTAGTTCGACCTCGAGCGAATCTAAAGTATTTGACAGTCGCTCGACTTCTTTTGTCTCACCTTCGGAATCTAGTTCCGCAATTAACTGTCCCGCTTCGACTCGATCCCCTTCCTTGACCGCAATCTGACTGACTTTCGCCGAATCCAGAGATTCTATTTTATAAGTCTCTCCTCTAGGAACGAGTCTTCCTTGAGCCTTGCCTGTTTTTTCAATTTCTCCAAACCAAGCCCAAACACCAAAAGATAAGCAAAATATTATCCCTCCTACCATCAACTGTAGTGGCAAGTTAGATGGCGGCTCTTCCAATAACGACTGCATGGCAGGAGACCACTGAACTATTTCCCCACCGTTGTTTGCGGTCGCTAAATAGCTTTGTCCCTCAGAACTCAAGGTTGTGGTTTGAGATTTTTCCAAAGCTCCTGCTTCACTAGAAGGGGGGAGTTGCGCTTTCTGCTTGGGGCTAGAATCACTAGAATTCAAAGCGTCTTTATCGTTGTATTGGTAGGCAAGATAATTTTTTAAATTAACCACTCTAGACAATATTTTCATGATATTAAAATTTAGTGCTGACTCGGCTGTCAAAAAAATGTTATTTAAATCGAGATTGAGAAAAAGGTCTTAAAAGTAATCCAAAGCACATTTATGTCGATTGTTTCTATAGTTTATGTCGATTGTTTTTCTTATTTTGGTGTTTGACTATTTTGTATTCAATAACACTCTCGTATGAAAAAAAGTTAAATCTAACTCAATTGCAGAATTTGAACTTTTCGTTCTTAACATTACAAGATACTCTGGCTATTAAATACTTAAAACAATAACATGTAACATTGTTTAATGTAAACGCACTTCGAAAGTAGTAAATAAGTACTTTGATGTATGGCAAATCATCGAGAGGAAGCTTGATGCAGTATGTTTTCAGAATCAGGGTCGATTCACACCGTTTAGCCCTACTGCTTTTCGAGAGTAAGAAAATAGCGGTTTTTGTAATCTGTCTGCTCCCATAAGAAATGTGTGCTTCTTGAAACATATTGTGTTGACCATCTTGTAAAACTGATTGTACCAAAAAAAATGAACTTGCTTTTTATAATTTTTGTTGCTTCGCAAACAGGGTTGAATACTGAAAATTCAATCTATTTAAATATTGAAGTGAGAATAACAAATAAACATGAAGTAATTGTGAGGCTCTCCTTTTTTTTCTTAATAATTAATTTATACTTTCTGCATTCATCATCTGGAGGATATTGCAGCCGAAATATAAATTACCTCGCTCCCAGATAAAGTCAAAGTGCCATAAATTTGAGAACCCTGCATTTTCATCCTTATAAAGCTATACGATGTACCTTTAATAACTATGCAGAAAGCTATTCCAGATGTATTTCAACTAACCTGGTTTTTCTGGGGTAAAAGTCTTTCTCGTCGGCAGGAACAAAAGCTAGGCTCTAAAAATACCTTAAAAAAACTTTCTGTAGATTCTGTAGATTCTGCTGAGAGTTTCCCCTAGCTAAATTGCGATCGCTATTTTGAAAATTGTCGCAAAAGACCATAGCCACGGTGAGTCTGTATTCTACATCCCGAATAAATTTGCGAGGTTCTAAAGCGATATACTTTTATCTAAGTATATAAATTTCTATTTAATGAACATTCTGACAAATCTTCTTTTCCCTAAAGCCAAACAAAAATCCGATGACGATACAGCCAATGGATTACCAGCACTGAATCGCAATCCACGGGGTATCCAGATTAAGTCTGCGCCAGAAATAGAGAAGATGCGTCGTTCGGGTAAAATTGTAGCGACGGTGTTAAAAGAGATTCAAGAGATAACTAAGCCAGGCATGACCACGGCAGATCTCGACGAATATGCCGAACAGCGAATTAGAGAAATGGGGGCAACTCCCAGTTTCAAAGGTTACTATGGCTTTCCCGCCTCAATCTGTGCCAGCGTCAATAATCAGGTGGTACACGGGATTCCTAATGCCAAACAGGTGTTGCGTCGGGGTGATGTTTTAAAAGTCGATACGGGGGCTTTTTGTGACGGTTTTCATGGTGATTCCTGTATTACGATCGCCGTTGGGGATAAGATCTCAAAAGATGCTGCTAAGTTGATCCGAGTAGCAGAAGCAGCACTATATAAAGGTATCGAACAGGTAAAGGCGGGTAATCATCTGTTAGACATTGCGGGTGCGGTGGAAGACCACGTCAAGGCAAATGGTTACAGCGTGGTCGAACAATATACTGGTCATGGTGTGGGTAAAAACCTTCATGAAGCACCTTCGGTATTCAACCACCGTACCAAGTGGATGCCTAACGTTAAACTAAAGGCAGGGATGACTTTAGCGATTGAACCCATACTCAACGCGGGTTCTAAGCATACGCGAGTATTACGCGATCGCTGGACGGTAGTAACGGTTGACAACAATCTCTCGGCGCAGTTCGAGCATACGGTGCTAGTCACCAAAGACGGCTATGAGATATTAACCGATCGCAATTTAGTTTGAAGAGTTTGAAGAGTTTGAAGCAATTGCGATCGCCGTTAGATAACCAATAAAAGTCTCGTACTTTAAAAGTAGAATCACTTCAAAAATACTCCCTGTGAACAAAAGACGGGGGAAGATCGATGAGACAATAAATGTTCTTTAATAAATCTACATCTAGAGAGGAGAATTACTAAATGTTAGAAGAGTATCGCCAACACGCAGCAGCCAGGGCAGAATTAGGTATCCCTGCTTTACCCCTAACGGCACAGCAAACATCTGAATTATGTGAAATCTTAAAAAATCCTCCCGCAGCCGAACAGGAGGAACTATTAGCATTATTACGCGATCGAGTTCCTCCTGGTGTAGATGATGCAGCCTATGTAAAAGCAGGCTTTTTAACTGCTGTAGCTAAAGGAGAGATTACCTGCCCCGTAATTTCGGCTACCGATGCGGTTAAGCTGCTAGGCACGATGATTGGTGGCTACAACGTTCAGTCTTTAGTCGATCTGCTCAAGTCGGAAGATAAGACAATTGCCGAAGAATCAACTACGGCTTTAAGCAAAACATTATTAGTATTTGATGCTTTTAATGATGTTTTAGAACTATCTCAGAGTAACGATTATGCCAAACGGGTAATTAATTCCTGGGCAGAAGCAGAATGGTTTACCAGTCGTCCTAAGCCAGCCGAGGCGATTACCGTCACGGTATTTAACGTGCCAGGGGAAACCAACACTGACGATCTATCTCCCGCACCCCACGCGACTACTCGTCCCGATATTCCGCTACATTCTTTGGCAATGCTAGAGTCGAAGATGCCCGATGGCTTGGAGACTATTGTGAAGCTGAAAGAGAAGGGTCATCCCGTGGCTTATGTTGGTGATGTTGTTGGTACGGGTTCGTCTCGTAAATCGGCAATCAACTCCGTATTGTGGCAGCTTGGGGATGAAATTCCCTTTGTTCCCAATAAGAAAGCGGGTGGCTATATTTTAGGTAACAAGATTGCACCTATCTTTTTCAACACCGCCGAAGATTCTGGGGCGTTACCCATCGAGTGCGATGTCTCGAAAATGAATACGGGAGATGTGATTACGATTCACCCTTACAAAGGCGAGATTACTGGTGAATCGGGCGAAATTATTTCAACTTTCTCTCTCAAACCCGATACTATTATCGACGAGGTTCGCGCTGGCGGTAGAATTCCCTTACTTATTGGTCGCGCTTTGACCGATAAAACCAGAGAAGCATTAGGCTTACCTGTCTCCGAAGTATTTACTCGTCCCTCTATGCCCGATGACACGGGTAAGGGCTTTACCCTGGCGCAAAAAATGGTGGGTAAAGCCTCTGGTTTACCAGGAGTTCGTCCTAATACCTCCTGCGAACCAATAATGACCACCGTGGGTTCTCAAGATACCACTGGTCCAATGACCAGAGACGAGTTGAAGGAACTTGCCTGTCTGGGTTTTAACGCCGATCTAACCCTACAAACCTTCTGCCATACCGCAGCTTATCCTAAGCCTGTTGATATTGATACCCATAAGAATCTACCCGACTTTTTTGCGACTCGTGGTGGTGTATCTCTACGTCCAGGAGACGGTATTATTCACTCCTGGCTAAATAGAATGCTGCTACCCGATACTGTCGGTACTGGTGGCGATTCTCATACTCGTTTTCCTCTGGGTATATCCTTCCCTGCGGGTTCTGGTTTAGTCGCATTTGCTGCTGCACTAGGAGTTATGCCTCTAGACATGCCCGAATCTGTCCTAGTCCGCTTTACGGGAGAATTACAGCCAGGAATTACTCTACGAGATATTGTTAACGCTATACCCTGGGTAGCTATCCAACAGGGTAAACTCACCGTCTCTAAAGAGAACAAGAAGAATGTCTTTAACGGACGAGTGATGGAAATGGAAGGCTTGCCCGATCTTAAAGTCGAACAGGCATTTGAACTTACCGACGCTACCGCAGAGCGATCGTGTTCTGGTAGTACAATTAAACTGAGCGAAGATACCGTTGCCGAATATCTGCGTTCTAATGTGGCACTGCTGAAAAATATGGTCGCCCGTGGCTACCAAGATGCGCGTACTATAATGCGTCGGGTAGCCAAAATGGAACAGTGGTTGGCAAATCCCGAACTCATGTCTGCGGATAAAGATGCCGAATATGCCGACACGATTGAGATTAATCTCAACGAAATCACTGAACCCATCGTCGCTGCACCCAACGATCCTGATAACGTCAAGCTAATGTCAGAATGTGCGGGGGATAAAGTAGACGAGGTATTTATTGGTTCGTGCATGACCAACATCGGACACTATCGCGCTGCTGCCAAAATCCTCGAAGGCGAAGGAGTAATTAAAGGTAGACTTTGGGTATGTCCTCCCACCCGCATGGATGAAAAACAACTCCGCGAAGAAGGCGTATACGGCATCTTTGCTGCTGCTGGCGCACGTACAGAAATGCCTGGCTGTTCTCTTTGCATGGGTAATCAAGCCCGCGTCGAAGATAACGCCACCGTCTTTTCTACCTCAACTCGTAACTTCAATAACCGTATGGGTAAAGGCGCACAGGTATATCTTGGTTCTGCAGAACTTGCTGCTGTCTGTGCCTTACTGGGTAAAATTCCCACAGTGGAAGAATACATGGCGGTAGTCAAAGAGAAAGTCGCACCCTTTGAGGGGGACTTATATCGCTATCTCAACTTCGATCAGATCGATAACTTTGCCGATGAAGGTCGAGTGATTGCTTTAGAAGATATGCCCAAGATTGAGGATATTTTAGGAATGCCTGTTTAAAACCTCTTACCTAGCCCCTCTCCTCGCAAGAGAGGGAAGCTTTTTTTATATAGTTTTGGATAATAATTAGCGATCGCAACTTGAAATATCAATTACAATTTAAACGCCGAGCAATTAAGGATTTAAAAGCATTACCTTTAGAAGCTAAAGAAAGAATATTAGCTAAAATAGTGGCTATGCAAAACAATCTACAAGGAGATATTAAAAAATTAACTAACTTTACTCCAGAATATAGATTGAGAGTTGGAAAATACAGAATACTATTTAGAATTGATAGTGACACACTAAGAATTTATCGAGTTAAACATAGAAAAAACGCTTATAAATAAAACATAGGTATCAAATTAATCATGATAGAATTACATCCCGAATTTATATCTAAGAATGGGCAAAAAGAATTTGCTGTAATTCCATACGAAGAGTTTCTAAGACTACAAGAAATACTTGAAGACATGGAAGATTTGAGAGATTTAAGACTAGCTAAAGAGGAAGACAAAGACAGTCCTGATTACTCTCTAGAGGAAGTGAAGCAAATGCTAGAAATGCCTTAAGTTTGATATTTATTTCAGAGCTATCTTTTTAGGTTTTAAAGAGCATTAAAAGATTAAGACAAATATAGTGCAACTTTAAGACAGAGGTGTGAATACAGCTAATCCTACTCCGAACAAATTAATCAGTGAGTTAGGAGAAGAATGTATAAACGTAACTGTATTGATAGACCAGTTCCAATTGGAGAATTTGAGTAACGAGCAAAACGTGGATATTTTATCTAAATTGTTAGCTGTTACTATTTATTTGTATGCTCATTGTGGCAATGATTTTCAAAATGCGATCGCTAATGAGTTGAAAAGCACACCCGACTGTAATTAACATCTCCCAAGCCTCTCTCCTAATATAATAAAGAAGATTTTATGCTATATATTGTTGTTATTTTGGGAAAGATAGTGATATGAACACAATGTATATTTAAATCAAAAAATCTTAACTAATGATACCTATCATATTAGGAGCTATAGCCACGGCAGGAGCAGTTGGATATGGAATATATAAAGTAGCAGAAGAGGAAGAAAGAAGACTAGAGGAAGAGAGAAAAATTGCTACCAGTGGAATAGCAGAAATTGACTTAATGAAAGGCAAAGAATTTGAAAAATACATTTATCTTTGCTGTAGGAAAATCGGATATTTAACTGAATTAACTCCAGCCTCTCAAGATTACGGCGCTGATATAATACTTTATAAAAATAGTACTAAAACGGTTGTTCAGACGAAAAGATGGAAAAGCAAAGTAGGAGTTAAAGGTGTACAAGAGACCATAGCTGCAAAGCAATACTATAAAGCAGAAAGGGGAATGGTAATTACAAATAGCTTTTTCACAAAAAATGCAATTAACTTGGCAGAATCTACTGGTATTGTGCTTTGGGACAGATACAAACTAATTAACTTCATAATTCGCATAAAAGAAAATTCAATTAATTGATGCTCCCCTCTTTTACTAGGAGAAGAGCTGGGGGAGAGATCAAAATGAAACCACGCAACATTATAATTGGACAAAAGGTATCGCCAGAGAAAAAAGTTCAATCGCAAGAATTTCGCAAACAAATGACTCCAGAAAAAAAATACTGTGAGAATATTTAAGAGCAAAAAGATTTAATAATTTAAAGTTTCTCAGTAAGTAATTGAAGGTTTTATCGTTGATTTCTACTGCTATTTATTAGGACTAATAATTGAAGTTGATGGAGAGATACACGACAAGCAACAAGAATACGATTACGCTCCGCGTAGCCTACGGATCGCAACAGAGAATCGGTATTAAAATTATTAGGTTTTCATATTATCCGCTTCACTAATAAGCAAGTAATAAACAATATAGAAACAGTACTAAATACGATCGCCTTTCAAAAACCTAGAAATAAATCAGTAAATTCAAACCAGGAATAGTCCTAGAAAGCGTCCACAGCAATAAGACGATATATAAAACCCCTAGACACCACTGATACCAAACTAAAGCAGAGATTAATCCAGGTAAATGTCGATCGCGCAGGCGAATATCGTTGAAACCTAGCTTAAAAATATTGTTTAAACTAAAGTCGTAATAGTTGAGCCAATTCCAGCGTCTATCCCAGAGAATCGGCATAAAGCGATCGCGAAAAAAGGGGAATCTAGGCATAATCGGTAAGCGTCCAATTAGTAATCTAAATTCTCTAAATTCGGCATTTTCGACAAAATAGGATCTGTCTAATAGTTTGTGATAGCGTCCACGCTGATAAATAGTACTGGCGATCGAAATAGGAATTGGCAGTAATACTATAGCGATCGCAGACATGGTTAATAGAGGTCGATCCGTAGCTATAAATATGTTGATAATGCTCAAAGTATTCAAAGTTATGTAGCTAATAGACATAACGATAGTTTCGCCGCGTCTAGGAATTATTGGCTGAGATATATGCGGACGATAGCGATCGAGCAGCCAGAATAAAAAGCTGAAAAAAGTAATCGTAATTATGCCAATACTAAATATCAAACTTATATTTGTGCCATAGTCTCCTAATAATAGTAATAAGTTTAGAATTAGCCATTGAGGCACTAAGCTAATCCATCCCCAAGTTAATACTTTACGCCAAGATGTTTTAGTTAGGCGATCGCTTATTTCTTTCTCCCGTAGTTGTTTTTGTTCGTATTCGAGATTATTCGCGTCGGCAACCTGTTCGAGGCTGCGAAAGTTGCGGATTAAATTACGAAATACAGTCTCATTTCCTTGCAAACGGCTAATTCTGAGATATTTACCGATTGTGCCTGGTTGACCGACAATTTGTGCTTCTGTCGCATCGAATGCTAACCCTGAAACATTAATACTTGCCTGGGGGGTAAAAAAAGCATTGCTGAAGTCGAGGCGGTTTAATAAATGAGCATCCTGTAAATCGATTAAAGAATTAAGATAGATATCTCTTAAGGTAACCGTTTTTTCTAGGTTACTGCTAGCTAGAACTAACGAGCTTAAAAATTTGCTTTTGGCAAAAACAAGGCGATCTCGAAATATGCTCTGACTCAGATCGACTGTATCAATAAATACGCTACGAGTAAAATCTGCCAGTTCCATGAATAGAACCTGTTTAAATTCAGCTAATCTTTCAAACTGGACGCTATTAAAATCGATAATATTTTGAAACTCCGCAGAGTTGAACTTTGCTGTTGAGAAAAAATGGCTTTCTACGAAATTAGCATTTTGATTAAAGATCGCACTGCTAAAATCTGCTTCTTTGGCAAAAGTGACTCGATTGAAATTACTATTTCCTTGAAAAGTGCTTGTCTTTGCAACCATAGGCTGAAGATAAAGACTGTTCGAGCCATCAACGTTGCCTGTAAATATAGTGCGATCGAAATATAGACTACCTCTAAATATATTCAGTCTCGGTGCTTGAGGTATTGCTTCGGTGCTTGCAGGATAATATTGATTGATTTTTTCCTGTTCTAAAGTTGTAAATAGTGTCGATAACGCTCCCTCAGCAACTAAACTGGTAATTCCTAGCTTATTGAGAGGAAAGTCTCCCTGAATGATTGAGTTATTAAAATTAAGACCGATCGGATTACCAGCACGAGTAACTGTATTGTTAATTTCTTGATAAAAACTCTGATTGAACTCACTATCCGCATTCGCCAGATCGATAATCAAATTACTCAAATCGATCGCATCCCTACCTTCTTGCTGCGTGAGATTATTAGTCCTCGATTCTAGAATTTCTGGAGTTAAATAGTTACGAACTTCGGTTTGAGCATTTGCCTGCAAAGGAGCAATAATAAACAGTATTAAGCACAAAGCCAGCAATAAAGCTGTGAAATTCTTAGCCATATCGATCGCCAACAGCCATCTTCTTTGATTAAAAAGAATTATGGACGCAAACTGACTGGATGACAAGCGATTACGCTCACAGAACCTATCGGCTCACCATTCTTTGCTTATCCGCTACTCGTTAAAATTGGTGGGCATGAACCTATTCCAAAATAATAATCCCTATAGTTATTTTCATGCCCACCCGACGACTGTTCTTGACTTTCTAAGCTGGCTTTAAAACCGTTACGGCATAATGTTCGGGTGACAAATATTTACGAGCGATCGCCATTAGTTCTTCGGGCTGCAGTCGATCGATGATTTGCGGGTACAGAGCAGAATGGGCTGCGGTTGCCACAATATTATAGAAACCATAGATGCTGGCTAATTGACTGGGAGTTTCCGTCGAAAAAATGTAGTCATTAATAAGCTGTCGCTTGGCGCTAGCAATTTCGCTATTAGGAATTAACTGGTGGTGTAGCTGGCTAAGGCGATTGCAGATCATATTCTCTACCATGTCTATATGTTCTGCCTCTAGCAAGGCGCCAATTGAGAATAGGCTAGAATCTCTTTGCAAAGATAAGCTACAGTCAATATCCATTACTAACTGCCTTTCTTCGCGTAATTCCCTGATCGAACCCGAACTTCTACCCCCCGTTAAGATTAGGGCAATCAAATCGAGAGCGATCGCTGATTCTAAGTCTGCCGAGCCTGGGCAGATCCAAGCCATCAGCAGTCGAGCCTGTTCGATTCTGGGTAAATGTAATTCCTGACGGCGAATGGAGGCTAAGGGAGGTTCGTCTTCAATCCTTACGGGGGGACATTCCGAACGGACACCAAAGTTGCTAAAGTTCTCATGCACCAGACTCAATGCCTGCTCTTGTTCGATTCCACCGACGATGATTATCGTCATATTTTCAGGCTGATAATGAGTACGATGAAAACAGCGCATTTGATTGGGAGTATGTTCTAGAAGTAGCTCTTGTTCTCCTAGAATCGATCGCCTGTAGGGGTGACGCTGGTAGGCATTCTGGCAGAGAGCCTGATAGCCAAGGTAGTCAGGATCGTCATAGCTAGAAAGAATTTCTTCGATTACAACTTCCCGTTCGCGCAAAAACTCGTCATCGGGAATATTGGCGCGTAATAATATATCTGCCAAACAGGGTAAAGTCTCCCCAAAATGGGCTGCTGCGGTGGTCAAATAGAAATGAGCGTAATCATAGCTAGTCGCTGCGTTAGCTACTCCCCCAGTATTTTCAATCAGCCAGTCGAACTCTCCTACCATCACGTTGGGAGAACCTTTAAAGATCATATGCTCCAAAAAGTGCGCCATTCCCGACCAAGCTTCTGGCTCGGCGATCGCACCTGCGTTAACCCAAATATCCGAAACCACGACGCTTGTAGCAGGCAAGTATTGATGGATTATCGTCAGCCCATTGCTCAACTGGAAGGTATTGGCATTGAACTTCGCTTGTGACAAGAGTTGTGATGTTTTTTGCACTTTTTAGCCATATTCCCAATAATATAGCCAATCATAAACCTTTGGGTGATGTGCTTCCTGTTACATTTTTAACAAAAATAAGCCTGTAACCAGAGCTTAATCTTTTACTTATGTTTGTAGAGTTAGTAAAAGAGAGCCTACCGCCGCGCCGTTTTACCTTAGTTTATGACCTGGCATTCCAGGGTGGGAATTGGCTGCTCTCGTTTCCATTTCCGAGTCTAAGCTCGGTATACTTCCACGAAAACTAATGCTATTCCCTTCATAAATCAAGCATAGATCAATAAACTTGTGAGGTAGTCACCAACGCGGTAGCAGTACTCTATCTATGATAGTAAGTTTTTCAGATTTAGCAAGAGGCATTTTTGAGAGATTGAATAATATCGTAATAGGATGAGAAGAACCCTCGATCTATTTTTCTAGAAAACATAGTGGATTTAAAACACGTAATCATCGCTTATAAGGCGGGTCATAAAACTAGCAAGCAGTGGGCTGAAAAATGCGCCAAAGAATTAGAAGCTCGTCAGTGCAAAGTTATGATCGGACCAAGTGGGATTAAAGACAATCCTTACCCAGTATTTTTGGCATCCTCTTCGGTCAAAATTGATTTGGCGGTGGTCATGGGAGGAGATGGAACGATCTTGGCTGCTGCGAGGCAATTAGCCCCAGAGGGAATACCGATCTTAGCGGTAAACGTTGGTGGACATTTAGGATTTCTGACCGAACCCTTCGAGCTATTTCAGGACACGGAAGCAACCTGGGATCGTCTCCAGAGCGATCGCTATGCGGTGCAAAAGCGGATGATGCTAGAGGCAAAGCTATACGAGGATGAAAAGAATAGTTTTAAAGCCGTCAGCGAGACTTTCTACTGCCTCAACGAAATGTGTATTAAACCTGCCAGCATCGATCGCATGCCTACCTCTGTCTTAGAATTAGAGGCTGATGGGCAGATAGTCGATCAATATAGTGGCGACGGCATACTAGTTGCCACACCTACAGGTTCGACGGGCTATACCGTTTCGGCAAACGGTCCGATTCTACATCCTGGCATGTGGGCGATCGCCGTTACGCCAATTTGTCCCCTCAGCCTTTCTGGTCGCCCTTTAGTTCTCGCTCCAGGTACGGTAGTTAGCGTCTGCCCCATCCGCGATTACGAAGTAAATACCAAGCTTTGGACTGATGGAGCATTGGCTGCCACAATTTGGCCTGGTCAAAGGGTAGTAATCAAAATGGCTCACTGTCAGGCTCACTTTATTATTTTGCGTGAAAGCTATTCTTTCTATCAAACCCTGAGAGAAAAGCTACAGTGGGCGGGAACGATCGTGCATTATGAAAATAAAGAACAAAATAGTCTTGAATAATTAGTCTGGCAGATATTACAATCCCCATAGGCTGCATAATACTGTATTATTACAAGCCGAACGATCTAGATAATTAGCATAATAGTATCTTTGCGAGGAATCGATGGGGCTAAAAAAATTCTTTCTAATTATTTTATTCATAGCTACGGCAGGACTAATTATTTTTACCCGTCCTCAACCTGGGCTAACTCAAGCCAGCTATTACCCCTTTACTAACGTTCAGTTTGAAGATCTTCAGATCCACAGTGACCCAACTGTACCCAAAGCTCCTGTTGTAATTGACGGTAGGGAAATATTTTCTGTGGGCAAAACAGGCGGTACGCCAGCAGGAGATAGAGTTGCCTTAATTCGCTCGGAATTATTAAAAGCAGTTCGAGATGATATTACCCCCGAGATAACAATTGAGAAGCAGGGCGGTTTACCCGTCCTCTTTTTGGTTTATCCCCGATCGCCATCAGATTCAAACGATAATAATTCTGAAGATGAGATGGTGGACAAGCGCTATCTATTTACCGTCACTAAAGAAGACACGATCGGCAGAAAATCTAATAGCCAAACCGCCGAAGATTTAAAGCTAGAAATAGAAAACGCGATCGCAACTGCCAAAAAGGAAAGAAGTTCGGCATATATTCAGCGCCAAGGAATAGTTACCGCAGCACTGTTGTTATTCGGTTTATTTGCTACTAGACTTCTTACCCAGCTACAGACCTACCCTTTTCGTCGAGCAATTCAGCGAGTTATCCCTGGATTACCCAGCAATACTAGCAGTCAGCCATCTAATCTAACTACTCTATTTCGCCTCAAATTAGGTTTTGTCCAGTTTATTCTCTGGGCAGTAATCGTCCTCGTTATTTTTCGTCTTTTCCCACCGACTCGTCACTGGCTGTATTATCTCTACAGCATCGTTGGTGGAACTTTTGCCAGGTCGGTCTTTAATGTTGGCGGGACAGATTTTTCAATTGTACGCCTAGCGGTACTGATCGGTCTGTTTGTGGTTGTCGTTATTATCAGCAACTATATAACGAACCTGCTGCGAACAAATGTCCTGCAAGTAACCAGGATGACTAGAGGTTCTCAGGAAATTATTTCCATTATTACCAAGTATGGCTTAGTTTCCCTCTGTACAATTATTCTGCTTCAGGCAAACGGCATTAACTTAAGTTCTCTGGCTCTAATTGGTAGTGCCTTGGGTGTGGGGATTGGTTTTGGTTTCCAAGATATTGCCCGTAACTTTGCCAGCGGGATTGTCCTATTGTTCGAGCGATCGATTCAGGTAGGCGATTTTATTCAGGTGGGAGATCATTTAGGAGTAGTAGAAGAAGTCCGAACTCGCAGCATAGTTCTCAAAACTTTAGATCGTATCTCGATTATTGTGCCGAATTCTCGCTTTCTCAGTGATGAGGTAATAAATTGGAATCATCGTCGTAGCGTCACTCGTCTTCACCTGCCGATTGGCGTAGCCTATGGATCGGATGTCAAAAGGGTAAAGTCGGCTCTGTTACAGGCAGCAGCAGAACATCTAGAGGTCTTACACAACCCGTCTCCCCAAGTGCTGTTTACTGGCTTTGGCGATAGCTCTCTCGATTTTGAATTATTAATCTGGACATCCGACCCCAGTCGTCAAGCACCTCTGAAAAGCGATCTTTGCTTTCGGATTGAAGAAATTTTTAAAGAACAGCAAATTGATATTCCTTTCCCACAGCGAGATGTAAATCTCAAAGCCGAGGACTTGCCGATTAAGCTTTCACCACAGTTAGAAGGACATTTATTGTATCTATTGAAAGGATTGGTATCCCAGCAATATAATGGTAACAACAAACCGAAAGGCAAAGCTTCTACCCGTCCTGCCGAGAAATAATAACTAGAAATGCCGTTGGCGATCGCAAGCTAAGTTTTCTCGTTCGCAGTGACAACTCAGACAAGATGAACATAGGTTAGCACGAACAAATAAAGCATTATAGGCTAACAGGATTAATCTGTTATTGAAGCTGCTGCTTTTATAGGGATACAAAGATAGAACCACAACAGAAAGGCCGATTTTGTCGAATGTTTACTACCGCAGATGCTATCTAGAAAATTGCTATTTGAAAAGTAGCGCAAATCAAATCAATCCCAGCAAAAGATTAGAGAAAAAATCATCTAGATTATCTGTTGTCAAGTTAACCAATACTTTCGGATTCCGTAGCGGGGGATTCCTTTGTCTCAGTCTCTTTTATCTCAGTCTGCTGTGGCTCACCTACAGCTTCTAGCTTGGCATTCATACTGAGAGACTTCTCAATACTTTCAGCCTCTTTTTTAAATTCATTTTCAAACTCTTTTGAGGCATCCTGAAAGCTACGAAGGGTTTTCGCAACGCTGCGCCCAATCTCAGGTAACTTTTTAGGGCCAAACACCAGCAGAGCAACAATCGTAATTAGAGCCATTTCTGGTAAACCTATGCCAAAAATGTTCATAATTTTAATTTCCTCTAGTTTCAGTAAGTTTAATAAATTAAATAATAGCTCAATCTCCAATCGTTTGAAGACTGAGCTGTACTATTAGCTAATTCAATAGTTAACAAAGATGTTGCATTGGGTCTAACGACTCAAAGTTCTCCAATCCACATCGATTCCTTCTAAGATTAGGGAAGAATTATAAAGTTGCAAAATAATCAAGAGGAATACTAGAAATAGAGCCATAAAGACTCCCATCAAAACAGTAGTTCCCCAACCAGGGGCAACCTTACCGTATTCGGAGTTCAAGGGCTTGAGAATATTTCCCAAACGAGTTTGTTGTGACATAAGTCAAATAGTTATGTAATATCGGTTTTATTCGTAATCTTCTGTAATATTATAGAGTAATAGTCATCATAATTAATATTTACTTATGGAACCCGCAATATTTCTTGGTGTTAGTTTAGGAACTGTTTTAGTTGCCATTACTGGATATTCAATTTACACAGCTTTTGGTCCTCCATCAGCCGATCTTGGCGATCCATTTGAAGATCACGAAGATTAGTCAGGCGATTAACCATCATAAATAAGCGATTTTAATAATTGCAGTTAGAAGTCAGGAGTAAAAAACATCACCCCTGACTTTGTGCTGTTAACTTAGTTTAGATAGCCAGTTGAGAATTTGGGCATTAACGGCTTCGGGATTTTCGTCGTGGGGACAGTGACCAGCATTAGGAATAATTTGAAACTCTACATCTGGGTTTGTTTCTGCTAGAGCCTGATATATTTTTGCTCCCGATACGGGTGTCCAGGGATCTTTTTCGCCCCAAACTACGAGTAGAGGCTGTTCTAAGCTGGGTAGTAACTCGCTAGGAGTTTGTCCCGCAGGAGCGGTTAATACAGAGGCAAAAACCTTTTGCGCGCCAGGATCGCAGGATGGTTGATAGAGCATTTCTACCAGTTCATCCGTTACGGCATTGCGATCGCGGTAAACCTGATAGAGAGTACGGCGAATCTGACTCTTACGCCGAATATTATTAAAGAGTAGGTTTCCTGTAACGGGAGATTTAATTAGTCTGGCAAAACTCCCCATAACTACGCCAAGCAGAGGGTTTAGATCTCCTGGGCGATGATTTAAACCCCCCGCACAGTTTATTAATACTCCTCCAGCCGAGATTTCTGGATTCTGAGTAACTAGCATCAGTGCTAGTAATGCACCTATAGAGTTCCCGACAAAGACTGTTGGTTCATTAATAAACTCCTTCCAAAAATCAGCTATCTGCTGCTGCCAAAGTTCGAGAGTGTAATCTATAGAGGCTTTATCCGAAGCGCCAAATCCCAATAGATCGATCGCAAACACCTTGTAGCCTGCATCCGCTAGGACAGGAATATTCTTGTACCAATGTCCGATTGATGCTCCAAAACCATGAATTAACAGTAATGGCTTGCCCGCGCCTGCAACGGTGTAGCGAATTTTATGACCCTGCCACTGCCAGTCAAGTAAAGGCAGACTATCTCTTGATAAGGAATTTGCAACCACAATTTTTTATAGATTCTGTATTTTGGTTTTTATATATAAGATCGTACAAAAGTTGGGTGGTGCTTGACAATACATTTTTATCAATAATCAGAGATTATTTTTAATTGCTACCAGAATCTCAATAGTCTAAACATCAATGTTGCGATCGCTGTTAACAGTAGTTCAATACAAGCACTACTATTATCTTCTGTAGAAAAAAAATGTGCAGTTTTATTTATTTTGGTAACTAAAATAACCAAAATAAATTGGCTTATAACTTGTGATAGAGTTTTTCAAAAAATCAGTTTGTTAAGTTGTTAATAAGCGCTTTTAATAACAAAGAAAAAATAGGTACAGATAGATGCTCGTAATACTGAATTTAAATAATGCTACTAAAGTAAGATTTAACAAATTATCAGAATAGATAAACGGCTTATAGCTAATTCAGATTCTCACTGTAGCGACAGATTAACTAATGCTAAAACATTCTAAAAACCCATATTACAAACTAATCCGTTGATTTTTTTTCTTAGACAGGCTAGCTACAGGCAATTGCTATCTGTCAAAAGATAGAGCTGTTATTTATGATTTTTACTAAACATATTGACACCCTTTTTTTTGTGCGCGATTGTCAAAAAACACCAATCTTAAAATGCAGAACAGTTATTAAAAAAATAATTTTAACTTTCCCCATCACCATCTTTTCTTTTATCCATAAATACAAGCATGAACTCTCTCAAATATAAATTTGCGCTGCGACGCACAGCAACGATCCTATCTTCTGTAATCGTAACTTTAGCTATAATTGCTGCCGTTACAGGCATTTTAATCGGCTTTTACTATCAACCTGCTGCTGGAGATGCTTATAAATCTCTAGCTCAAATTGACGAATCTATACCCTTTGGCTGGCTAATCTATAGTCTGCATGATAAAGCTGGCAATAGAATTATCGTTGTGGCACTAGTACAGCTTATCGTGCTGTTTTTAGGCAGGCAGTTTCAGCGTAGTTGGCTGACGGCATGGATTAGCGGTGTTTTATTAGCTTTATCGACGATTGGTTTGGGCTGGACGGCAATGATTTTGGGTTGGCATCAGTTGGGTTTCTGGCGATTAAAAGTAGAGCTTGGCATCATCGAGTCGATTCCATTAGCGGGTTCGGGCATTAGAAACTTTTTGACAGGAGGAGGGGGTATAAACGGCACGACCATAGTGCATTTTTATACAATTCATAGTTATGTCTTGTCCGTAGCAGCGATCGCTTTATCGGTAATTCATTTAGTAGCCCTAATTATCCAAGAGCAGGAGCAAAAAAGCAGCTTATTAAAACAGTTGGAAAAGCTATTTACGTCTATTTCTCAACCACATTCATTGTCAACAGAAATAAAGGCAGAAAATGTTGGCAGTAAAAAATAATTCCTTTGTTAGCGTAGCGATTTCTCTGACCATTCCAGCTTTTTGGTCTATTAGCCTGGTCTTCTGTTTTGGACTAAACGTTGCCCAACTACCTTTGCCCTTAATCAGTATCGGTATATGTTTAAGAACTTTTTTACATACGGGAATCTTTATCATCATCCACGATTCAATACATGGAGTGGTCAGTCAAAATCGCCAACTCAATAGTCTAATGGGTCGGATGGCTGCTTGTCTATATGCCCTATTACCCTACGAAATTCTCGCTCGAAATCACCATCGACATCATCTTCACCCTGCTACAGATAAAGACCCCGATTTTTATACCGCAAATCCTCATAGTTATTGGCTTTGGTACGCTAGCTTTATGAAAGACTATCAGCAGGGTAAGCAGTTTTGGATTTTGTTTTGGGGTATGACTATAATATTTTGGTGCTTGATTGGTTTGGGTGTAGAAGTTGCAAATATTTTCCTGTTTTGGGTAATTCCGATTATTCTTAGTTCTTTACAGCTATTTACTTTTGGTATTTATTTGCCTCATCGCCCCAAAGCGGAAGGTTATCGAGATCGCCATCAGGCTAAAAGCAACAACTATCCAGTATTTTTGTCCTTTATTGCCTGTTACCATTTTGGCTATCACTGGGAACATCATGAGTATCCTCATTTGCCCTGGTATAAGTTACCCTCGGTTCGCTAAAAAAATTGAGCTGTTCAATTAATTTATCTACGCCCAAGTTTTATAACAACCCCAAATCTTGTAAATATAGTCTAATTAATTGCGATCGCAATATATAGTCTTGTAGATTGTCCGCCTTTAGATTAGTCGCAAAGAAGTAAGCATTATCGTTTTGTTCTAGATAGCCTACATACCAACCAATATCATCGGTTAAACCTGTTTTCGCTCTGAGTACGTAATCTGTTGTCTGTTCGGTAATAGCAATATCTTTAACAATATCAATATTTCTCTGGGCAAAAGGTAAATCGTTTCGATCTAGACGGCGGAGAAAATCTATTTGCTGTCGGGGGGTGATTCTCAACTCTCTCGATAGTCAGAAGCGATCGATATCTTTTGCTGCACCAATATTTTCGTTGCCATACTGAATTTTAGACACATAATCTTGCATCCTTTGATGACCAATTCTCCGAGCCAAAACCCGATCGAACCAAATAGCCGAATATTTAAATGCCAGACGTAGATTTAGATCTTGATTCCATTGAGGATAGGGCGAGTCACTAAATCCTCTCTCGATGCCATCCCAAGTAAGGACATCAACATCGCTGCTGATTATCCCAGTCTCTAAAGCAATTAGTGAATTAGGAATTTTATAGGTAGATGCGGGTAGAAAGGCGGTATCGTTGCCTTGGGGATTATGCTGATAAAAACGATTTAAATTGCGATCGTAGATAATAACCGAACCTGTTATCCCCAAATCATCAAAGTGCTGCTGAAAATTAACCGACTGCTGGATTTCTGACAATGGCTGTGAATTAACCCGATCTTCTGTAAACGCAAAGACGAAGACAGCAGATGCCGTCATTAAGAGCAGCAGTATCGAACTAATTAATTTTTTCATGTTTTTTTACCACCGATTGTTTGGCAGACTTACCTTCGCATATACATTTAACGAAAAGGAGGAGAATACATCAGTCCCCCATCTTTCCATAAAGCATTAGTACCTCTTTCTAAACCAAAAGGCTCACCAATATTGCGCTGATAAATTTCATCATAGTTGCCTACCTGTTTAATAACTCTTTGGGCAAAGCTGTTCGATAACCCTAACTGAGTACCAATATCTCCCTCAACACCGAGAAAACGTCTGATTTCAGGGTTTTTCGAATTACTAAAACTATCGATGTTTGCTGAGTTGATACCTAGTTCTTCGGCTTTAATTGCAGCATAGGAAACCCACTTCACCACATCAAACCAGGCTGGTTCATCGTTGGCAATTACAGGACCTAAAGGTTCTTTGGAAATAACTATGTCTAAGACTTTGTGAGCATCAGGATCGCTCAAAGAGCTAATACGAGCAACCAGTGCAGAGCGATCGCTAGTCGCTGCACTACATTTGTTTTCGTCATAGGCGCGATAGAGTTCACCATTATCATCGAAGGGCATGGGTAGATAGCCGATGTTGTATTTTCGCATTTGCTCGACTAAATTATCTTCTGTCGTAGTTTTGACTGGAAAGCAAATAGACTTGCCGTTGAAATCGTCTAAACCCTCGATGCCACTGTCTTTTCTGACTAATAAACCCTGACCATCATAAAAGTTAGTTGGGGGAAAGTCTAACCCCCCCGAAGTATCACGGCTTAAGTTCCAGGTAGTATTGCGACTGAGAATATCAACCTGTCCTAAAACTACCGCTTTAAAACGTTCCTCTGCTTCTAGATGACGAAATTCGACCTTCGTCGCATCGTCAAACATGGCAGCAGCGATCGCCTTACAAAGATCGACAGAAATCCCCGAATAGCTGCCGTCAGTTTCTTTATAGCTAAAACCAATCAGGTTGTCGTTAATGCCACAGATTAGTTTGCCCCGACTTTTGATTGTCCTGAGGCGAGTGTTTATTTTCGACTGTTGCTTTACTGTAGGAGTACGAACTATTTGACTACAGCCAGTCAACACTGACAGCATTAATCCTAATGACAGCATGGTTAAACTGCTGCGAATGGTTGACCAGTTCGAGATTTTCCTAGTTAAATGTCTATTTCGATCTAACATTCTTGTGTCTAAATATATCTAGCTATAAAATTTTTAATTAAAAGGAGGAGAATACATCAGTCCTCCGTCGATCCACAGGGCATTCCTACCGCGCTGTAAACCAAAAGGCTCGCCTAGGTTACGTTCGTATATTTCACCATAGTTGCCAACATGTTTGATAATCCTTCTAGCAAAATCGTTGGTAAGCCCCAAGTCAGTGCCTAAAGTTCCATCAAAACCGAGAAACCGACGAACTATTGATTCTTTGCTTCTTTTGTAGAGATTGACGTTGCTGGAAGTTATCTCAAACTCTTCTGCCTGAATTAGGGTAAAAGTTACCCATTTAACTATGTCAAACCATTGAGAATCTTCATGGATGAGAGCGGGTGCTAAAGGTTCTTGAGATATTACTTCGGGTAGAATTATATGCTCTTTAGGATTTGCCAGTACGGTTCTGCGGGCTACAAGCTGAGAAATGTCCCCCGTAATAGCCTGACACTGGTTCTGTTCGTAGCGACGAAACAAACCTTCTCGATCGTCTAGTGCTAGTATTTTGGCAGGAATCGAGCCTTGCTTTAAATAGTCTTGAAGATTGTCATAGCTAGTCGTTTTTTCGGGGACACAGATGGTCTTGCCCCTCAGTTGGCTCAACTCTGTAATCTCACTGCTTTGATTAACCATGATCCCTTGAGCATCATAAAAAATCGGTGGCGTAAAGTCTAAATTTGCATCAGTATCCCGACTGAGAGTTTGGGTAGTGTTGCGACTGAGAAGATCGATTTCTCCCGATTTAAGCACGTCAAACCTTTCCTCGGCATTTAGATCGCGAAACTTCACCTTGCTAGGATCGTCAAATAAAGCTGCGGCGATCGCCCGACATAAATCTACATCGATTCCCTGGTAGTTGCCTTCTGCGTTGACGTAGCTAAATCCTGGTAGCTCACCGTTGATACCGCAGATCAGGAAACCCCTGGCTTTAATTTGCTCTAAACGGCTATCGGTGGAAGAGGGACTATCATTAGCAGCATTGACAACGGCGCTACCCACAAGCATATTCTTTGCTGGCTTATCGATCGTGACCAAAAGCGTCAAACCGCAAACCGTAGCAGCAAGCCATAATTTTTGCGTCCAAGATATTCGAGCAAACATTTTTTTATAAACTAATGAATATTAATTGATAGATTCTTCGCTAATCAAGCCAGTAGGATAAGTCTTAACGATTAGGTAACGGCGCATTCGCATTTTAACTTGAGATGAACAGCAAATCAGCATTTTTTCTAGGATTACGCTGGTGGACGATTGACAGATTGCAGCCAAATAAATTTTGAACAGGATAAACTAGAGTTTGCAGCTCAAACTTTATCGATAAGTATTTTTCAATCTTCAGATCCCATGAGGAAAAATATCTATGCACACCACTGCAACTAAAGTATTTTTCGGCACGCTACTATTATTTGCCCCAATTGAGGCTTTGGCAGAGTCGCGCTCGAATGAATCAACTCAGGTAGATTTAGATTTTTCTAACATTCAGCAAGAGAATTTATTAACCGATCTACCTACTGGCGATTGGACTCCGTCACGGCGCTTTGCGCCATCATCCTGCAAAGCAAGACTCAAAGACTTTCGTCTCTGTTTCCGCGATCGCAGCTTGAGTTTGGGGCAGCCTGCTACATTTGAGTTTTTACCCACTGGTTTTACTCTCGAATCTGAAGATGATTTAAAAATAGAGGATTTTGCAGGAGAAAATTACGCTCCTTATTTGGCTGATTTTCAGGCGGGTAAAACATCCTGGCAGGTAAATTCCAAACTTGGTTCGTTGAAGCTAGACGGCAATTTCAACTCCTCCGCCCACTTGACTAAAGGTAAAGCTTCCCTGTCTACCCCGACGATTTTGGGAGCGGTAAATTTGGCAGTCGATCTAGATAATCAGATTAGACCGATCAAAACGGTGACTAACTGGCAAACAGATACTCCTTTAGGCTCTTTAGCCATTGAAGGTAATTTTAACGAAGAGATCGCTTTTACTGGCGGTGATGCAGTTTGGAATACGAAGACTCGCCTAGGAATTGTTAGTGTTAAAGGCAACTTCGATCGTGAAACCAATTTTAATGGTGGCAATACAGTTTGGAATACTCAAACTAGGCTGGGAAGAATAACCGTCAAGGGCAACTTCGATCGCGAAACCAATTTTAGCGGTGGTCATGCAGCCTGGAATGCTAAATCAAACATTGGTACATTTGCGGTTAAGGGCAACTTCGATCGCGAAACTAACTTTACTGGCGGACATGTCCAAATTGGCTCAAAAGCAGTTATCGGCGCGTTTAAAGCAGATATAAAAATAGACCGAGACAGTCAGTTTGATGGCGCAAACGCTTCTTGGGATGCCAATCTTTTGTTTGGCTCAAACGTTGGGGTGAGCGGTCAGTTCGATCCAACTAATACCTTTGTCGGCGGTAGTCTTAAACTAGGAGCTAAATCGGCTCTGGGAACTTTGGGAGTTAAGGCAAATCTCGATCGCGACACCCACGTTACTAGCGGTAGCGCCTTCTGGAAAACCAAGACTAGATTGGGTTCGATTAATTTAGATGCCGATCTAAAAAAAGATGGCAATTTCTCCTCAAAAATTGGCATGGAGTTTCCTTTCTAGAAGGTAAAAAGAATATATATTCTCGATCGAGAAGAGTCCAAAATAAAATACTACCTACATTAGATAAAAGTCTGTGTAGGGGTGAACTATCGCTGGCATTCATTAGGATATTTCGCCTCTATTTTGCATGAAGTCATAATTTACTGCTAAGAATTAAAAATAGCGAGTTTGAGAAAGCGATCTCTCTAAACATGACTCTTTAGTTCTGAAACTAGATAGAATAGGCTAGACACCAAGACGAAGATCTGGGCGCGAACTACATTCTGGGAATTAAAAGCAGCACTACGCATGACTAACTTCGATCCAAAAAATCCTCCCCAACCAGAACTAATTGATTCTTGTGTCCACTGTGGTTTTTGTCTGTCTACTTGCCCTAGTTATCGAGTCATGGGGAAAGAAATGGATTCTCCCAGAGGCAGGATTTATTTGATGGATGCAATCAACAAAGGAGAGGCGAGTTTGGACACGACTACCGCCCAGCACTTTGATTCCTGCCTTGGCTGTCTCGCTTGCGTCACCACCTGTCCTTCTGGAGTTCAATACGACCAGTTAATTGCTGCGACTCGTCCCCAAGTCGAGCGTAATGCAGCTCGTAAATTACCAGATCGGCTAGTTAGAACTTTGATCTTCAATTTATTTCCCTATCCCAATCGCCTACGCAATCTGCTTCCCGTTCTCTGGCTCTATCAAAAATCTGGTTTACAGCAGCTAGTTAGAAAGACAGGATTGTTGTCCCAACTGACTCCCCGCCTAGCAGCAATGGAAGCAATCTTACCCAAAGTTACAGATGATGCCTGGAAAGAGGATTTGCCCGATTTGATTCCCGCTCAAGGAGTAAGACGCTATCGAGTCGGAATGGTTTTAGGCTGCGTCCAACGACTCTTCTTTTCTCCTGTAAATGAAGCTACTGCGAGGGTATTAACCGCAAACGGTTGCGAAGTCGTAATTCCTAAAAGCCAGGGCTGTTGCGCTGCCCTACCCGCCCACCAGGGACAGGAGGCTCAGGCTCAGGCATTAGCCAGACAAATGATCGACAGTTTTATCGATCTCGATCTAGACGCAATTATTATTAATGCTGCGGGGTGCGGACATACCCTCAAAGAATACGGTCACATTTTGGCGGACGATGCTGAGTATTATCAAAAAGCGATCGCCTTTTCCAACAAGGTCAAAGATGTTCAGGAATTTTTAGCCGAAATCGAATTAACGGCTGAATTGCATCCTCTAACGTTGGGAGACTTGAATCTGGTTTATCAAGATGCCTGCCATTTATTACACGGACAAAAAATTAGCGTCCAGCCACGGCAACTGTTAAAGCAAATTCCTGGAGTAAAACTAACCGAACCCCTCGATGCTGGCTTATGCTGTGGTAGTGCGGGCATATACAACATGTTGCAGCCCGAAACGGCAGATGAGCTGGGTAAGCAAAAGGCAAAGAATTTAGTTAACACTGGGGCAGAGGTAATCGCCTCCCCCAATCCAGGTTGCTCTCTACAGATTCAAAAGCATTTAGACATGCAGGAATCCTCTGTCAAGTTACTCCATCCAATTGAGCTACTCGACTATTCAATCCAGGGTAAAAAGATTTAAAATCTACCTCAGAATTGTTTGAGATTTTATCTTTCACTTATCCGAACATTCTCAAAGATCTACTCAATCGGCGAGTTTTTTGCCGATTATTGTGTAAAGCAAAGCTGGTAATGCGATCGCAAGTTTACCCTGACTCACGGAATTATCGGTAGTAGAACTTCATATTCGACAAAATGTGAAGAACGGGGAATTAGCTTGTCCAGGACTGTCCAGGAAACAGATGTAATCTATTTACGCTTAGTAATGAAAGAAGCTATATCCATCATTTTAATTTTCAGAATTTTGAACGGATTAAATTGATTTTTAAGTTCTAAATACTTATATTTACCTGTTAAATCTACAAAGGAGAATGATTCAACTTCGGTTTTTTTAATCAAAAACTGTGAATAAGGTAAGGCGTATATTTTAGCTCCTACGGCTTCAGCGAAATATACGGCAAAGGGAAAAATTAAAGTTGGCTCATAATTTGGGGTATGTTGCCAAATTGAGCTACTAAAGTCATCTCCTCCTATCCATCCCCCAACTCGAATTTTGTCAAATAAACGAATTAAATCAATCGTAATTCCTTTTAAGGTGTGGTCGCCATCAATATAGGCAAAATCTAGCTCACCATTGGGGATTTTTTCAACTACCTCTGTTGTCTTGCCACGCAATATTGCTATTTTGTCAGCTGCAAAACTAGTTTTTTCTTTTGCTTCTAAAAAAAACTGCTCAAAAGTATGGTTATTCTTATTTGCGGGTTTATTCCAGTCTTCTAAGTGTCGCCAAGGGTCAATCATATAATATTTTTCGATTAAATCACACTTATGGAGCAGTTGATAGGCAAAATCCCCTTTATAAACTCCTACTTCGGCGATCGTCTCGATTTTGCAGGATTCAACTAGATTAATCCACAGCTCGAATCTAGAGTCGGATTTTTCTACACATTGTTCGATAATTTTCAGGGTATTCATATAGACTAACTTTTTTACTACCTAGGGTTTTAGGTATTATATATAGTAAGCCTCTTTTCTTTTCTTATCCCATCACGGCTACTTTAACTTTCTATCTTTGACACAAACTTATTGACAGCTCCCTTGTCTTTTAGTTTATAAGTTAGTAGACATCACTGTCCATGAACCGATATAGAAGACATTTATTATTAATTACAAGCTAATCTACACTACTGTAGATTAACTAATCGATAATCTTTCTTGCGGAACATCAGCTAAAGCCTCATCGGGCAATACATAAGAATTAGCCATCAACTTCTCGTCGTAGTCGATAATTTCGGGAAAGCGAATATCGGGTAAGACTCGCACTGCAAAGATTTCCTGTACCGCATCCTCAAATTTTAGAAATGCCACAGTCTGTGCTGTTTCGAGATTAACCACCCACACGCCACAGATTCGCTCGTCAAGTCTTTCCGTCAGAGGTAGTCCGCTAAATACGGCAGTTTCACGCACCTGAGAAAGCCCAATAAATGCTAGAGAGCCATAAAAGTCGATCCCACGGGTAAACCCAGGCAGATGAATAATTGGCTCTAATTTTCCCGTAGCGCGATCGCAAAAAGAAATACTGCCCTGTCCTGATTCTAATACCCAGAGGCGATCGCCATACCAGCGAGGAGAATGGGGCATCGAAATTCCGCGAGCAATGATTTCCTGATTAGGAACATCGATCAAAATCCCACCGTTGGCTTTATTTTCTCGCCAGCCACCTCTGGAGTCGGTTTCCCCTAGAGCCGTAACATAGCGAGGTTGCAAATCGACCATTGCCATACCGTTGAGATGACAGCGATCTTCGGGAGTTAAAGCCGTGACAAAGTTTGGTCGCCACCGAGGTACAAAACTGTAGTTTTTATCTATAGTACAGAGACAAGAAAAGCGAGTATTAACAAACCATAAGTCGCTATTATCTTTTCCTCCCCATTCCATTTCATGTATATCAATATCTCCCGTAATATGAGATTGTCGAGGTAAATAACAGGCATCGTGCTTACCTGCTGGCTCTATTTTCCCCGCTACCGCAGGCACGTTACTCAATTCCCAAATCTGGCTGCTGCAGCCTAAAGCAATTTTGTGACGATCTGCAGCAATACCCATCGGTTTTTGAAACATCTTAAAATGAGTATTAAGATGCTCCCCATCAGAGCGAAGCACAATCAGCTTCCCCGCTTGATAGGTAGAAACCACCAAGGAAATACCTAGTTTGCGTAGGATTTCAGGAAAGCTATTGGTATGAACGCTACGCATAGGTTCATAGTTGCTAGATGCCTGCGGTTCGGTAGATTGGGACATTGATTAAAAAGTAGGAAGTAGGAAGTGGTAGGGCAGTGCCTTGCTCGTACAGTATTTTTATCTAAAATCTTAGATAGTGCATCAGTTGAGAGGTTAAATTACTATCGAGCTTTAGGCGAGAGGATAAATCGACAATATGGGAATATCTACCATGCTGTTGACGATCGCATACTATTGCTTGCGCCAAATCGTTCTCGATCTCAGGTATCTCTAATAACTCAATCTCAGAAGCACTATTAATATTTACCTTGATTGGGCTTAAGGGACTAAGGCGATCGTAGTAGGCAAAAGCCAAAACAGCCTCATAAGGCTGCAAATGTCGAACGGAAACGCCGATCGCTGCAGCGATATCTTCGATACAAAGTAGCTGTATCCCCATGCCGACCAACTCTACAAGCGATCGTGCTTGGCGAATTGAAAATCCTGGCAGTCTCAGCCAATCATCCACCGTAGCTAAATTAACGTCAATCTTGATTCCCAATTCCGCAGCGATCGCGATTTCTTTTAAAGATTGAAAACGATAGTAAGGATCGTTGGCTATTTTGTTTCTAATTCCGATTGGGGGCAGCTTAAACATCATATTTGCCAGGTATTAATTGTCCATGTTAGTCGTCAATTATTAATTACTCAGGCAATTTGTTCGAGCAGTTGGCGACGTTTCTGTTCAAACTCATATTCTGTCACCAAACCGTCTGACCGCAGTCGATCTAGCTCTCGCATGGCTTCGGCGATCGCTTTTACTTGAGGGGAAGAATTGAGATTAAGACTATGTTTACTATGCCCGTTAAACTGACGCTCAAACTGTTCTAAGTCCTGCATTAAATACCAGACAGCATCAACTGCCGAGGCAATTCTAGCGATCGGAGTAGACCAGAGGAGAATATAAATAATGCCCCAGATCGGCTGACCCAAATATAGTTTATGTAGTCCCGCAACAGGAGTAACCGTACCTAAAAGCGCCAGAGCAACCGCAACACGACGCTCTTTGTGATGTTTAAAAAATCGATCTAATATTGACATCCGAAATCTGCTTGTGTTCGATAATTGAGTTTACTTTAGCCTATTTTTTTGTCCGACGTGCTGTACGAGCTTGTTTAAAAATTAACAGGCGATCGCTTTTTTGGCTCTATCTTCAACTCACCTACAACGTTCATTTGCAGTTTAGCTGAGCTGTAGAAATAAAAAAGAGAAGCTCAATTTAATGAAGCTTCTCTGTAAAAAATTAAACTGTACTAAAAGTGCCTAAAACTAATTATTAGACCGCACTCTTAGAGAGCAAAAGGTCTTTAAGCATATCTGCTTTATCTGTTTTCTCCCAGGTCAAATCTAAGTCTGTCCTGCCAAAATGTCCGTAGGCTGCAACATCTTGATAAAAGCGTCCGCCCCTTTCTTGAGGAAGATTGCGGAGATTGAGAGTTTGAATAATACCTGCGGGACGCAATTCAAAATGCTGTTTGGCTAATTCTAATAGGCTGTCTTCATCAACTTTGGCTGTACCAAAAGTCTCAATAAAGATACTTACAGGACGAGCAACACCAATAGCGTAGCTTACCTGCACTTCGCATTTATCCGCTAACCCTGCTGCCACAATGTTGTTAGCAACATAACGACAGGCATAAGAAGCACTGCGATCGACTTTTGTGGGATCTTTGCCAGAGAATGCACCACCGCCATGACGAGAATATCCGCCATAGGTATCGACAATAATCTTGCGTCCAGTCAGACCAGAATCACCCTGAGGACCACCGATCACAAACTTGCCTGTAGGATTTACCAAAAAGCGAGTATTGTCGTTGGGTTTCAAATCCATCTCGGCAAACACAGGCTGAACTACTGCCGACCAAAGATCTTCTTTAATCTTTTTTTGGATAGCATTATTGTCAGCAAGATCGCCAATAGTTTCTGTATGTTGAGTCGAAACTAGAATTGTGTCGATACCGACAGGCTTACCATCTTCGTATTGAATAGAAACCTGAGTCTTGCCGTCAGGGCGTAAATAGGTTAGTTCCCCTTGCTTGCGTACCTGAGCCAGGCTACGGGAAATTCGGTGTGCCAGGCTAATGGGTAAAGGCATCAATTCTGGCGTTTCGTTGCAGGCATAGCCAAACATTAATCCTTGATCGCCAGCACCAATTTGGTCGAGTTCGCTATCACTCAATTGTTCTCGTTCTTCTTGGGCAGAAGTTACACCCTGAGAGATATCGGGTGACTGCTCGTCTAGAGCTACCAATACCGAACAGCTATTAGCAGAAAAACCATTTTCGGCATGGGTATAGCCAATTTCAGCAATCTTTTTTCTCACTAACTCGACATAATTGACTTGAGCTTTAGTAGTTATTTCTCCTGTAACCAGAACTAATCCTGTATTAACCACTACTTCTGCTGCTACGCGACTGCTGGGGTCTTGAGTTAATATAGCGTCTAAAATAGTGTCGGAAATCTGATCGCAGATTTTATCTGGATGTCCTTCTGTAACTGATTCGGAAGTAAATAAATAATTATTAGGCAATTTTTTGCAATCCTCTAAGAAACTTTGCTAAACGAAGCGGCAAACTAGGGCAACTATTTAACTATTAAGGAACATGATACAGGTTCGTTTAATAATTATAAAGCCCGAATTTCTTCTAGACTTTCTATTTGTATGTCTGCTAAATCTAACTGTAGATTTTTCTGACGACAAATGCCAATTGCTCCTGCTGCTTTTGCTGTTTTTGCCATCGTCATATCGGCACTCGCATCTCCCACCATAAGAGTTTCCTCTGGAGCAACACCCAAATCTTTACAGGCTTGCCAAAAAAGTTGAGGATTGGGCTTGGTTATTTCTCCATCTGTCCCCATACATATGTCAATTCCCTTGTCTAACTGGTGATTAACAGCAAATTCTCGCACTGCTGCAGTTGAATCAGCAGACAAAATACCAATTTTTAGTCCTTTCTGTTTAAAGGATTCGAGTGTCGTTTTTACGTCATCGTATATTGGTGCAGATTGTGGGGTTTTAGCCAAATATTTGGACTCAGAAACTTCGGCAAAAGCGGATTTAGCAATTTTTCTCGATTCATGCCAGCTTCTGCCAGTTTCGGCAATATAGGCTGCAGCAGCAATTTCATTTTCTGTCCGACTGCCTACCGCCATCAAACCTTGGGGATCTAAGGTATCGTCTAAAATGCCAAATGCCATCATTAGGGGTTCGCCTACCCCAGGAATTTGAGCATCAATTAAACGCGCTCTCTCTGAGCCTACCAAGCGCCAGTATGCCCAAGAATTTTCTAGAGTTCCATCTTTATCAAAAATAATTGCAGCTATGTTATCAAATTTTAAATCCTGACAGGCGATTGCGATCGACAAAATTTTTCTCCAATCAAGTAAGTAGGCAAAAAAAGAGAGGGCTAAATTCCCCTCTCTAAAAACGATCGGGAATATATTGTGAGCATATATTCCTTTACTTATTTTTCTAGTCCCATAAGGACTTTCATGTCCACTAGCGACAATGCTAGAGCTATTTGTTAGATTCTTTGCCAGTTACGGCTTCAACAACGCCTTCAACGGTTTCAGTTACGGTATCAACGACTCCTTTAACTGCATCGCTAGCTGCCTCGGTCACGTTTTCGACAACCTCGCCCGCGGCTTCTGCTGCTTCTTCCACCACGTTGCTAGCAGTTTCGGTTGCTTCTTCTGCTACTTCACTAACAGTCTCAGTTGCTTCTTCTGCTACTTCACTAACAGTCTCAGTTGCTTCTTCTACCACGTCGCTGGCAGCTTCGGTTGCTTCTTCTGCTGCTTCACTGGCAGTCTCAGTTGCTTCTTCTACTACTTCACTGGCAGCTTCGGTTGCTTCTTCTACCACGTCGCTGGCAGCTTCGGTTGCTTCTTCTACCGCTTCATTAGCAGCTTCGGCTGCCTGAAGTTCCTCAAGGGAAATACCTTCAGCTTCAGCCAATAATTTCTGACGGTATTTCTCCGCCATTTCTTCTGCTTTCTCAAATACTATTTCTCTATTTTTAAGCATGTCGCCTGGCTCTGGCTCTAGCTGTTTAGTAGAGAGAGAAATACGACCTCTTTCTGCATCTAGATCGATAATCATCACTTTCAGTTCATCGTTGACTCCAAATACGCTGTGGGGAGTGTCGATGTGATCGTGAGAGATTTCAGAAATATGAAGTAATCCGCTAACACCGCCGATGTCGATAAACGCACCGTAAGGCTTAATGCCACGAACAGAGCCTCTGACGACTTGACCAACTTCTAAACCGTTCATCTTGCGCTCAACCAAAGCACGACGATGACTTAGAACTAATCGGTTGCGCTCTTCATCGACTTCCAAGAATTTTAAAGGTAAATCTTCCCCAACCAAATCTTCTTTGGCTTCTCTGGCGCTAATGTGCGAACCAGGAATGAAACCGCGCAGTCCCTCGATTCTAACTAATGCACCACCACGGTTAGTAGCAAAAACATTGGAACGGACTGTAGCATCTTCTTGCTGTAGCTGTCTGACTCTTTCCCAAGCTCGCATATATTCGATACGGCGAATTGAAAGAGTTAGCTGACCATCTTCATTCTCATCTGTCAGAATAAAGAACTCTCTTGTCTCGTCAGCCTGGAGAACCTCAGTAGGATTATCAACCCGATTAATGGACATCTCCTGGATGGGAATGTAGGCAGCAGTCTTTGCACCAATATCGATCAAAGCTCCTCTTGGTTCCATGCTGAAAACCGTTCCCGCAACTATGTCTCCAGGACTGAAGTGATAATCATATTTGTCCAAGAGGGCAGCGAAATCTTCGTGAGTAAAACCAATATCTTTAGTACTGTTTGCTTGCTGATTGACCATATGGATTAGATGTCCTTGTGTTATTTCCTTATTTTTTTGATGGGATGAGCCTCCTGCTTAATGTACACTCACCTACTTGTCGTGCAGCCTACACCTACATTGAATAGATATTCAAGTAGTCAAGGAGCAATTAGAAAGCGCAAAACGCCTTTACCTAAGACCTTGCTACCAAAACGCTTCTATGTTGTTGGCAAGATAGCATTATACCATTCTAACTTTTTATCGGGCGGACTGTAACTTTTTTTTGTTTATATCCAAGGGCAGTTTTAAGCAAGCTGTTAGGTTATTTTGTGAAGAGTCGGAAAATAACTTAAAAAATTGTCTTAATCGCCAACATTTAAAGCGGCTTTATTTGAAAAAAGTTAGCTAGGACAAACAGTCGGCAGCTCTGAGTTTTGCTGATTATTCCAGGCTTCAAACTCTGTATCTTGAGCGTTTTCGTTTTGTAACCGATCGAGAGTTTCGACAAAATCCTTAATGCCCTGAAATTTACGATAAACCGAAGCAAATCTAATATAGGCTACTTCATTCTCATAGCGCAGGTTGCTCAATACCAGTTCGCCAATTTCACTACTGCTAAACTCTTTGCCTGAATTTTGCTGTAGCTTGGCCTCAATGTTTTCAACGATAACCTCGGCTTTTTGGTATGAAACCTTAGTTTTTTCGCAAGCCCGCAAGATTCCTCGCAGTAGCTTGGCTCGATCGAAAGATTCTCGGCTACCATCCCTTTTGATCACGGCAATCGGCACTAGTTCGATGCGCTCGTAAGTCGTAAAACGCTGTTTGCAGTCTAGGCATTCTCGACGACGACGAATACTTTGCCCACTTTCGGTAGAACGTGATTCTAAAACTCTACTTTCGGTATGTTGGCAATTAGGACAATGCATGAACTTCTCAAGATATCGGCTGAAAGTGACATTATTGCTATAAACAACAAATCTGGGTTGCTTTTAATATCATAGTGTGTTTTACCACAGACCATAATTAGAAAAGACCCAGAAATGAATATCTCTTAATAATACTTAACCTTGATTACTTATCAATACGAGGTGGCTCGCGAAAAGCGATCGCAAAAAAGAGGACAGAAATCGCCATAGCCAAAACTAAAATGTACGCAACAGCTTCCATAGTTAAATAAATTCCTAAACTATCTTTACTAGTATTTTACCAACAAAGTAGCGGAAGTGATTTTTCCGCTACCTGTTTTGAGTAAATTTTGGAAAGGCGATCGTTAAATTCGCCGAAGCTTTTATCGATGCCTCTCCTTGAATTCAATGTGTGACTAACTAATTAGCTATTAAGCTTCTTTGGTAGCACGAGTAGACTTGTCACCCACCTTCTGATAGAAGCCCCACTCTACCTGTTCCTCTTCAAGATCGGGGTCAACACCAGCAAATACATCTCTGTACAGTGTACGAGAACCGTGCCAGATATGTCCGAAGAAGAAGAAGAGTGCAAATACAGCATGACCGAAAGTAAACCAACCACGAGGGCTAGTACGGAATACACCGTCAGACTCTAGGGTTTCAGTATCGAAGTCGAATGGTTCACCCAACTGCGCTCTACGCGCATATTTCTTGACGGTAGAAGGATTGTCAAAAGTTTGACCGTCCAATGCACCACCATAAAAGGCGACGGTTACACCACTCTGCTCGACGCTAAGTTTTGATTCTGCACGTCGGAAAGGAATATCAGCACGAACAACACCATCTCCGTCAACCAAGATGACGGGGAAGGTCTCAAAGAAGTTAGGCATACGACGAACGGTAAGATCGCGACCTTCAGCATCAGTAAATACTGGGTGTCCCAACCATTCTTGAGCAATACCGTCTCCACTATCCATCGAACCAGTACGGAACAAACCACCTTTGGCGGGACTGTTACCTACATAGTCATAGAAAGCTAGTTTTTCGGGAATTGTTGACCAAGCTTCGGAACGACTTAAGCCGTCGTCCATTGCTGTTTCTACCCGACGCTGAATCTCTTGATTAAAGTAACTTTGATCCCACTGATAACGAGTAGGTCCAAATAATTCTACAGGGGTAGTAGCGTTTCCGTACCACATAGTTCCTGTAACTACGAAAGCTGCAAAGAATACCGCAGCAATACTGCTGGAAAGAACAGTTTCAATGTTCCCCATCCGCAGAGCTTTGTATAGTCTTTCTGGAGGACGAACACTAAGGTGGAATAGACCAGCAATAATACCAACTACACCAGCAGCAATGTGGTGAGCGACGACACCGCCAGGATTAAAGGGATTGAATCCCCCAGGACCCCATTCTGGTGCGACACCCTGGACGTGACCAGTCACCCCAAAGGCATCTGATACCCACATTCCTGGTCCCCACAAACCTGTGAGATGGAATGCCCCAAAACCAAAACAAAGTAACCCAGATAAGAATAAATGAATCCCAAACATTTTGGGTAAATCTAAGGCTGGCTGACCAGTACGGGGATCGACAAATAATTCTAAATCCCAATATACCCAGTGCCATACTGCTGCAAGGAACAGCATACCTGAGAGAACGATGTGAGCGATCGCCACACCTTCAAAAGACCAAAAACCAGCGCTCGCGCCAGTTTCGCCCGTTACGCTCCAACCACCCCAAGAGGTGTCAACGCCCAAACGCGCCATGAAAGGTAGAACAAACATACCTTGTCGCCACATGGGGTTAAGAACTGCATCGCTAGGATCGAAGGTTGCTAGCTCGAACAAAGCCATTGAACCCGCCCAACCTGCTACTAGAGCAGTGTGCATTAAGTGAACTGATATAAGTCTGCCCGGATCGTTCAGGACGACTGTATGAACTCGATACCACGGTAGTCCCATAGACTAAGCTCCTCCTATTAATTAAATAATTTGTTTAGTAAGACCAAAATAAATGTTGGTCAATACTGAGACTAGCTCTCACGTCTTATGACGGCGCATGCTTCCTCAGTAAACATCACTAACTAAAATAGTAATGCTAAAGCTGACTGTTATTTTGTAATTTGTATTAAAGCCACAAGCCCTATCGCTTCTCAGAAAAATCTGAATGCTAGCTGACAAAAAATAGGCTTGTTCGATAACCCCTGGAAATTACCATTATTTAAAGAAGTGTAACTATTGTTAGAACCTATTGCAAGATTTATCGCGTCTTATCGACAAAAGTTAAGTTATGTTACGAAAATTAGCTAAATCTATATTTGGGCGATCGCTTTTATTTAGTTGTTAAGTTAAACAGCGATTCTGCTTGGTCTAATACGGAGATCGCCTGTTCTGAGCTGATTAATCGCTTTAGTACTACCTGACCGATGTTAGAAGTATTTTGAAACTCCTGTTGAGGCTTTACTTCTACCATTAACACGGCATCCTCTACGGCATAGAGCCATAAAATTTCTTGCTGCTGTAAGATTCCACAATCAAGACGTTTTATCTCAGGTTCGCGTCCCCAGCTAAGTCGATCCCATAAACCACCGAATTCCCAAACCCTGTCATAAGTCCAGCCGTCACTTAGAAAAAAGTATTTCACTGTGCCAATAGTTAGTTGTTTCTAAGTCTGAAGTTAGCAAAAATCGGGGCAATCTCAGCTATAACTTTTTATTTCTGTTGGTTTTGTAGATTAAGACGCAACTTTTAGGACATAGTGGTAAAACTCATTAAATCGGCTGTAGCCCATTGATTCATATAGTTTTTGTCCTATTTTATTTGTGACTTCTGTAGCGAGAATTATACGAGCTGCGTCCGTAGCGATCGCATATTCTTTGGCTTTGCTCATCAGAGCTTTAGCGACACCCTGATTTCTATGTTCGGTTAAGACAAATAGGTCGTTGAGAATCCAGACTCGCTGCATCGAGACAGAAGACCAAGAGGGGAAAAGTTGTGTATATCCTACGGGTTTATCATCTTCAGAAGCCAGGAAGATAACTGCATCTTGCTGCTGTAGACGCGCTTGAATAAACTGTTTGGCTACATCTACATCCGAGGCTTGACGATAAAAAACTCGATACCGATCGAAGAGAAAAGCAATTTCGTTTAGCTGCTCAATGCTAGCCCGTTCAATTTTCGTTTTCTTTGGCAATAAATTTTACCTCGCTCCGCAACTGTAAAAAAATAGCGATCGCATCCACAAAAAATAGGCGATCGCTGTACAGTAAGCCCTGTAAAAAACTTAAATAACTTTCTCTTCGGGAAAAGTTTCGTTAAACTCTTCAATAAGCTCGTCCAATTCTTCTAGAGCCTGGTCTACATCAATGCGTAGCGTGCCTAAGTTGGGTCGCTCTAAAAGCTCGACCAAAGAATCTCTTTTTGAATTCATCTGCACAATTTTGGCTTTAATCTCTACTTTATCCATAGTTTTACCTACAACTTTATAATTTTATTTCTAGCGAGTATCTATTAGCTTTAGAATAGACAATATCGATAAATATAAACAATTTTTTAAATATGTTGCGAAAAATACCATTAGCTGCTGTTGGTTTAACCGTAGGAGGAATATTAACCATCGTCGGCTTTTATGCTTATGCAGTGGGCATGAATACTCTTAACTTAGCTGGTTTCTTTTATGGAATTCCTCTTCTTTTGGGTGGTCTAGCTCTTAAAGCCTCGGAATTGAGACCAGTTCCCTACACAAAAGAAACGACCCCCGAAGTCAAAGAGTTGCGCGAGCAGGCTACCATAACTCAAGAACAGTTGCGTAAAGACGTAACGCGCTTTCGCTATGGACAAGAAGCTCATTTAGACGACTGTTTGGAAAAGTTTGGTCTTAGCCCTACTGATGAAGAAAGACCGATACTAGCGGGTATTCAAGAGCAGTCTAGAGATGGAGCCTATACTCTGTTGATGGAATATTATTCGCCCTTTTTCTCTTTGGAAGACTGGCAGGAACGACACGCGCAAATAGAGAAATTTTTTGGACCAGATATCAAAGCCGAAATTACTCAACCCGACAAGTCTCGAATTGATGTGGCTTTGATTAAGTCTAAATCGACGGCAGCCGTCGAAGTTGAAAAATAGAGACTTAGCACTTTACGTCTTTACAGTATGTAGCTGTTCGAGCAGATATTTTGTTCGCTGAGTAATTTGTTGCCAATCATTATTTGCGATCGCTTCTTTAGGAAACAAACCGCTAGAAATTCCTACGGCGATCGCTCCTGCTTCAATCATTTTTGGTGCGTTTTCCACTGTTACTCCCCCAGTTGGAATTAAAGAAATGTGACCCAAAGGTGCCTGTAGACATTTGATATATTCTGCGCCACCCAAAGATTTAATTGGAAATACCTTGACCACCTTTGCTCCATGTTGCCAGGCGTTCACTGCTTCTGTGGGGGTAAAAACGCCAGGAATAAAGGGGAGTGCATAGCGAGACTGGCAAATATTTAACAATCGAGCATCGAAACAGGGCGAGAAAGCAAATTGCGCTCCTGCAGCGATCGCAGCCGTTAACTGGCTCAAATCTAAAATAGTTCCCGTACCAATAGTACAGTGGGGCAATTCCTCCCTAAGCTGGGCAATTAACCGTTCTGGGCGCTCGCAATTCCAGGTGATTTCAATTAGCTTCATGCCTCCTGTCGCCACTGCCCGCGCCATTTCATAAGCTAGATGAAAATTGTCGCAGCGAATTACGGCGATCGCTTTGTTTTTTTGTAAAAGCGATCGCCAGGGATCTATCGACGTAATTTCAGTAGTTTCTTGGCTAACGACCATGCAGACCAAATTCCTTCGTAGCGATGAAGATTAAACTTCCATCATAAATCGATCTCAAACTCAAGTCGCCACACACTTAAATTATCTCTATCTTTCACACGTAGTAGAGAGAAGGCATGCATTGTCTTTACTATAGAGAACTAATTCGACGACGATAAGCGCGATTATCTAAGCCATCGCCCGAATTGACAGCTTGAGGATCGATTTGCTGCTGTAGAGAATCAATTCGCTCGGAAGTGGCAGGATGAGTACTCAAGAAACTGGGAGTAGAACCACTTCTTTGCAGTAGCTTTTGCATGAAACCGAGTATCCCTGCAGGAGCATAGTTTGCTTGGGTCATGTTCATCAAGCCAAAGCGATCTGCTTCAAGCTCATCAGAGCGACCATTAGGACGACTAACAGCTAATTCTACGCCAATCTGCACCGCATTATTACGATCTAGTCCTGCTGCAGAAAGTAAACCTTGAGCCAAAGCGCGATCGCGCATTTGTTCGATGCCGTGGCGACCGACAATATGACCAATTTCATGTCCGATGACGCTAGCTAACTCTGCTTCATTGTCTGCTGCTGCAATTAAACCCTTGTTGATGTAGACATATCCTCCCATAGTTGCAAAAGCGTTGATGCCATCATCATCAATTACCTGAAAAGTATAGGGAATATCTGGTCTTTGACTAGTCGCAGCCAGTCTTTGACCGATTTGATTTACGTAGCTATTAACTGCTGACTTACGATATATTTTCGCCTGACGAGAATTAATCAACTCTTGATTGATTGATTTACCCAACTCGACTTCCTGAGCGCTAGAAATATTAGAGATTTGGACGATTTGAATCCCTCGAATCATTAGCTCGACCCATGAAAGACTATAGCTTGGTCGAATGTTCGTGAAACTAATGCTAATAGCGATCGCCAAAGTAGTAAAACCATAAACAAAATGACGGCAGTAACGATGATAAAAGCTAGAAAAACGCTGAAACATAGTTGGAAGGTAACAAAATTTTAGAATAAAACCGCGTGTGATGTTTACTCTGACGGTCAAATAAACCTTAAAGTTGCCAATCACCCTGCTATTGTCCCAAACAAAGTTACAGACAGATGACTTGTTTTGATTTAATTTATCTCGAAGATCTTTTGAAGCCGATTTGCTGGCTAAAGAATTCGATAAGTTAAAATTTTGCGACTCAAAGTCTTTTAAAATCTAGATAGGGAAAAACAGTTTATTTTTAATAAAATGCCAAAAGCAATTTGGAATGGTCAAGTTATCGCCGAAAGCGATCGCACCGAGGTAGTAGAAGGAAACCAATATTTTCCTCCTGATTCGATCGCGCAAGAGTTTTTCAAAGATAGTTCGACCAAAACTAGCTGTCCTTGGAAAGGTCAGGCGAGCTACTATACCGTTGTGGTAGATGGAAAAGAAAACCCCGACGCAGCCTGGTATTATCCCAAAACAAAAGAAAAAGCCAATAATATCAAAGGCTACGTTGCCTTTTGGAAAGGAGTAAAAATCGAGCTATAGTCACTATCCTTTAAGTCAATTGACTAGGCTGTCGGCAATCGCCAAGATGGCAGACATTATCATCAGCACGGATAATTATTTTCTAGATCTGAAGATTGCCGTAAAACGTTATACGTTCCAAGCAACCGTCCCGCGATTACTATTAGGAACATGGCGATCGAGAAAAGCTTCTATGCCCTCGCGATTTAACCGAGCGGGGGAACTAAAAATAAAGTCTACTTTAGATTTGGCAGTGTTTTTATTTTCAATGATTATGCTGCATTTTTGCTTTTTAAGTGCTTGACGATAGGCTGCAACCGATTCGAGAAAAAGCTTGTCATCTATTTTTTTGATCTCAAGATGGTAGAGAGTCTTTCTTTCGAGCAGATAAATTAGAATCCAAACCACCAAGGTGGAAATGGATGCTATATAAAGCATTTTTAGTCCACAGCAAAGACCGATCAGGGCGACTAAAATTAAGCGTCCAGTCTGGATGGAAGTTCCTGAATTGGTGCGAAAACGCATTAGTCCCCCAAGACCAAAGAAAATAAACCCTAACTCTGGACCATAGTCTGCAACAGTCGCTCCGACTAACGCGCCGATGAGGGCATAAAAAATAAGCGTCTTGGGTGCTTCAATATCTTCAACTGTGGCTCTTTTGCCATAGGTTTGGGGGTGGAAAGCAATAATGATAGCCAAGACTAGAGCAACCGAAAGGGAGACCACATAGCTGCCAAGCTGGCTAAAGCCCATATAGTTACCAATAAAACTATCAAGCATAGAATTTGAATTTATGCCGTTTAGTCTACCGTTAGTCAGTGTCTCATCAGCCAAAACTCCTCGAACAGAGACGCAAGAGATAGCTAAGAAACAGAGAAGCTTATTTTTGAACATATAAATAATAAAAACAATTTTCTAACCAGAATCTGAATTTTAGGCAAGTAACAATCGGAGCAGCTAGTAATTTATAACTGCTCGTTACTTGCCTTAACTATCGCTCCTCAAAATGATATTGAGCTGAAAATCTTAGTATTTAGCTCGACTCTTAGATTCGCTTTTTATTTGGCGTTTAAGCTTTAATTTTTCGGCAAGAGCGCGGTTTAACATCTTTGATGCTTCTGGATACTGCGGCTCTATCTGTAACACCCGACCATAAGCTTTAACTGCTCTGTCCCAATTTTCTTGCTTCGCCCATTGTTGAGCTAAAAGATAGTGTGACTCTGCGTCTTCAGGGTTGCAATCGATCGCCTGTTCTAAGAACTCGATCGCCTGCTGGTGTTTGTCCTGGCGACTAAGAATTTCGCTCGTGCGATGGTACGCAGGCATAAACTGAGGATCGAGGGCGATCGCCTTGCAGTAAAAACCAATTGCCTGACGCTCTTGATTTTCTTCAGCCAGAGCATTTGCTAAATAGAATCGATCCATGACCGTCCCTATTCTGGGCTGCAGAGCCAAAGCTAACTGCATTTCTTTGATAAATTCAGACTGTTTGCCTGTTTTTAATAATGCTCTTGCAAAGCAAAGATGAGCTTGAGGATATCGGCGATTTAATTTTATTGCTTTTCGGTAACAGATAATTGCTTCTGCAAGCTTACTTTTCTTCGCATAAAGATTGCCCAGATCTGTATAGATTTTCGGGGAGTTGGGCTGAAGCCTTGCCTGTTTGTGATAGCGGGCGATCGCTCTGTCTAGCTGGCTTGCATGAGCTTTAGGAGTATCCATAGCCCGATTGTTTGGCTGTAATAAATTAGCCTTGGTAACGGCTGATTTTCGCTCTGATTTTGACGGCGGTAAAGTAAGACGGGACATGCTTAAGTCCAAAGCCTGGCGATAGTATCTAGCTGCTTCTTGCCACTGATTTTTTGCTTCTAACTGCTTGGCAACTCGAGAATATGTAGCAACAGAATCTTCTACTTTTAGACTATTGCGATCGGCTTTTGTTAGAGCTGAATCTAAGGAATTTTGGCTAGAGGAGGTTGTTGACAGTTCTAATTCTGTAGCTCGATAAAGATTAAATTCGACCTTATCTGTTTCTCCCACCTTTTGCCAGGCTGTTGCTAGCTTACGATGAATTTCGGCGCTGGGCTTGATGATAATTGCCTTCTGATAGTGTTCGATCGCCTGCTGCCATTTTCCTTGCTGAACATAAATATCTGCGATCCCTGCATATACTTCTGCTAAATTTGGTTTAACCTCAACTGCTTTGGCATAGCAAGCCATAGCTTCCCCTGTTTCGCCCATTCTCTGAAGAGCATTTCCCCAAATCTTGTAAGCTTCTGCCATGTCAGGCATGATTTGGGTTGCTTGCTTACAGGCTAAAGCGCACTGTTCCCATTCTTGCTTTTCTACGTGTTCTAAAGCTTTTTGAAAGTAGACCTGTGCTGTTTCCCAATCAATATCCTTTGCCTGTTGGGAATTAACGGCTTTGATACGGGGAAAAAACTGAGGGGAGGTATTAACTTCGCCTTCGAAGTTAGCCTTAGTGGGGGGAGAGGATGTTACCTTAACGATCGCCGAATTACTGGTCAAAGGCTGAAAAGAAAAAGCAGCTTCTTTGAGATTAGCAATGGGAATAGGCGTTTTTTTGGTAGTCACAACGCTCGATCTAAGTAACTGATTTTTGGTATTTCCCGTTAGTGCCTTGAGATTAATTGCTTGACGATAGTAATTGGCAGCCTGCTCTATTTTTCCCTGATTTTTTAAGCCTGTTGCTAATTTTTCGTAGGCTACGGCTAAATCTCCCTGCTGCTTGATACGACCCGCTAAACACTGCTTTATTTCGGGCAAATTAGGATTCTGTTCGATTGCCAAGCCATAAATTGCCAATGCTTCGCTCAACTGACCCTGTTCCCAGAGTAGATCGGCTTGAGTAAGCTGTGCCTCCCAGCTAGAGACATCAGATTTGACGATCGCAGTTTTGGATGACTGCGCTTCATTGGAAAGGAGATTTTGAAGTAGCTTGAACATTAGCTAATTAGAAAGATATATAAATATTTTTACTTAAGTCGATCGACTGATATTATGAATCCAGATGATAAGGAAATCGGCATTTGCCCTAGGTGATAAATAAATTCTATAGGTATTTTCTCTGATTTCACCTAATCTTTACTTTTCCTGAAAATTCTCTTCATAGAGGATAGTTTTGCTCATTATCTGCTTTTGATAGTAATTAGCTAATTATTGTCCAAATAAAACATTTATTTTTCAGTATATTTTGGACTTAGGCAGGAGAAAATAATTGCCAAATAAATTCAAACTATGACAATTGAGCGATTGCTATCTTCATTAAAAACTAAGCTTAAAACGTCATTTGGTATCAAAAGCAGTATCTTGAGCCACAGGTTTCGGCTAGAATCTCCAGCCAAAAATAATCGCGCAGCGAGCGCCAATCATGTAAAGATTATAGATAATTTATATAAAAAAAAGGTCGCGTTTAGACGACCAGATGAATAAATTAGTCAATCGAACTTTGTGCCAAAGTCTAGGTAATTACCGTAGGTTCATCTCTTCGCGTATACTCTTTAATTTGAGCAATCTCTTGAGCCAGATCGATCAAAGGTTTCAATGCTGTTTGAGTCTCTAAGTTATGCTTACTAGCATTTGCTTCGTAATTCTCCACGTAAAGCCTTAAAGTTGCTCCTTTTGTACCCGTACCAGACAAACGGAAAACAATTCTCGAACCATCGGTAAAGCCAATGCGAATACCTTGCTTTTTGCTAACGCTGCGGTCTACGGGATCGGTGTAGCTAAAGTCGTCAGCATACTTAACTTCGTAGTTGCCAAATTGCTTTCCTGCCATGCTATCCAACATGCCTCGCAGACGTTCCATCAATTCTGTAGCGCGTTCCTTGTCTACTTCTTCGTAGTCATGACGTGAATAGTAGTTGCGTCCGTAGGTTTTCCAATGATCTTTAACAATTGCTTCAACAGACTCACCTTTTACCGCCAAAATATTAAGCCAGAACAAAACAGCCCAAAGTCCATCTTTTTCGCGGACATGATTTGAACCCGTACCAAAACTTTCTTCACCACACAGAGTAACCTTGTCTGCATCCATTAGGTTGCCAAAAAACTTCCAGCCAGTTGGAGTTTCATAACAGGTAATATTTAACTTCTCCGCGACTCGATCTACCGCCTCGCTTGTAGGCATACTGCGAGCAACTCCCGACAAGCCATCTTTGTAACCTGGAACTAAGGTGGCGTTTGCAGTTAAAACCGCCAAACTATCGCTAGGAGTGACAAAAAAGTTGTTGCCTAAGACCATATTGCGATCGCCATCACCATCTGAAGCAGCACCAAAATCAGGGGCATTATTTGCAAACATGATCTCGACTAGATCGTGGGCATAAACTAAATTTGGATCGGGATGACCGCCACCAAAATCTTCGAGGGGTTCGCCGTTCATAACTGAATCTGCTGCTCCCAGGCGCTTTTCAAAGATATCTTTGGCATAGGGTCCTGTGACTGCGTGCATCGAGTCGACGCACAGCTTAAAATCTTTTTTAATTAACTGACGAATACTGTCAAAATCAAATAGCGACTCCATCAAACGAGCATAGGGTTCGACGGGATCGATCACTTCGACGCTCATTTCTCCTAAGCGCGTCACCGTCAGTTTATCTAGATTTATATCGTCCGCTTCTAAGATCTTGTAGCTGTCAATTACCTTCGAGCGATCGTAAATTGCCTCGGTAACTTTTTCGGGAGCAGGACCACCACTAGTAATGTTGTACTTGATTCCAAAATCTCCTTTTGGCCCGCCAGGGTTGTGGCTAGCAGAAAGGATAATCCCGCCATAAGCCTTATATTGACGGATAATCGCCGAGGCAGCAGGGGTAGACATAATTCCTGCTTTACCTACCAAAATGCGTCCGATACCGTTAGCAGCAGCCATTTTCATGATGATCTGAATTGCTTCGCGGTTGTAGTAACGACCGTCGCCACCTAAGACGATGGTTTCACCTTTGCATCCATCCAAAGAATCAAAGATCGACTGCACAAAATTCTCTAGGTAGTGGGGTTCTTGAAAAGCCGTGACGGACTTACGTAAACCCGACGTTCCTGGCTTTTGATCCGAAAAAGGAGTAGTAGAAACAGTACGTATGTTCATAAACAATATTTAAAAGGTAGAGCTTTAGCTGGTTTGACCCAAAATTCCCAATCGCCTGCCACTCTCTTAATTAGCAGCAAACATTAGGAAAATATAAAGTTAATTTTACAGGTCGAATGGAACTCTCAGGTTATCAAGCGCTACTAAAATTCTTAACCTTACACTGCAAAAGGTTGGAAAAGTGCGATCGCAATCGCGGAAAACATGTAATTGCCTAAACCTAAATCTCAAACTAGATTTGAAAGTACGGTAGTAGAGAATGCTATTAAACCAAGACATGAAATGAATCAACTATGAATATCGAGTATGAAGTAACGGTTGATGATGACATCAATGCTATATATACCAATTGGCTACGGTGGTTGAAAGAAGGGAAAATTGCGTTTATCCCAGCTCGTTATTTTCCTGTTTTTATCTGCGTGATGAGCGTGAGTCTAATCATCTGGGGACTTTTTGAGACAGTTAGAGAAGATCGATATGTTTTGTTTTTTGGCGGAGGCTTCTTGCTCTTTATCAGCATTCTCCTATTTTTTTTATATAAACCAAAGAGCGCACTATCTTCTTTCAGCCGCAGAGAGATAGAAAAAGAGCATAAGAAATATTCTCCCAATCAAGAGCAAAGAAACCTTGTTTTAACGGCAGAGGAATTTATTGTTAAAACAGGTTTTTCAGAAACTGCATGAAGTTGGCAGGCATTAAAATTACTTAGAGATGAAGAAAAAGGCATTGAATTTTATTTTTATTCAGGACATAAAATATTTATCCCTAAAAGAGCATTTTTGAGTCAACAGCAGCTAAATAATTTTCAAAATTTGGTCGATCGGTATCGAAATAGAGTATAAAAAAATGATAATTAAAATGTCTGCCAGTTATCAATTAAGCTTGCAAGATTATATTGAAGCGCAGCAATTATCGATGAAAAAGTCGAAAGGCTTTGTTTTTTATGTAGTAGCAGCTTTAATATATTTTGCCCTAATTTTGTTCTGTATTTATCGATTTAAGAATCGCGACTTTTTAGTAATGGAGAGATATAGAGATTACTATAATTCCAATCTAGCTAACGAAGATCGCTATCTGATGCTGTATGTATATTCATTTGGATTTATTTTATTCATTGGAAAAATATTTCCCAAATTTAATCCTCTGGCTTACTGGAACACTAAAAAAGATCTAAAGAAAAACTTTGTTAAGCAAGAAAGCAAGCAGATTTCAATCACAGAAGAAGGTATTGCGATCGCTTCGCAAAACTATAGAAAATATTATCAATGGCAAGGAATTACTAAAGCTACTGAAAACAAAAAAATATTCTTACTTTACCACTCACGAAATAAAGAATATACGATCGTTCCCAAGCGCATTTTTGAGACTGAAGCAGAATTAACTAATTTTCAACAGCTATTAAATAGTAGAGAAACTCAAATAGTAGCTGAAACCGAATCGATTTAACTATCGGCGATCGCGATCGATCGCTAGTTTTTCAGTCACAGAAATACCCGCTAGTTTGGAACTACTTAGGGTAGGAAAACTATCGTCACAGGTATAAGTTCTACCCATTGTATTGACTACGCTAAAACGATACATGCGATCGCTACAGTAATATACGGCGAGGATGCAGTCATTAATGCTGATTAGTGCGGATATTTTTATTCTCATAGTTTTAACTGCTGTAAATTCTCTTGAGACTGGCGAACAAAAAGCTATCGATCGAGAGGCAAATTTAAAACAATTGTGAAATGGCTACACATATCTTGCCGAATTCAATTTCAATTGCTAAATAAATTACTCGCCTAGGACTTAGCAACCGCTCAACGGAATCAAGCACGTAAGCTTTTGAATCGCAGAGATTACTTAGGTTAAGATACGCACACGGTTTTTATAACCGTATTTCCACGGAATTTGTCCTACCTATTCCTTATTTCAGTAATTTTACTCAAGCAGCAAATTTCTATTGAGAATGTACAAGTCTTAAAAGTAAGATTAAAATAGTCAGCGAATAGTTCTAATATGTTCTAACAAAAACTCATTTTGAAACTTACTTTGTTTTGCTGGCGCAATATTTACTTTTTGACTGTCGCACCGTGACTACGAGTATCAGTTGTATCATCAGTAATACTAACCTTTGATTCTACCTGGGAGATTTGCCCTTTCTTATTAGCATAGGGAATGGGGTTATGAGCAATCAGAGCATCTAGATCGGCTTCCAAGATCCCTTTTGGTTGCTCTCCAATAGCTTCGGCGTTTACCTCTCCGCGATCGTCCATAAATAGGAAATGAGGAATACCGTCAACTCTGTAGCGCAGCATTTCTGGTAGCCACTTAGTATTATCGACGTTGAGCATCACAAAATTAACGCGATCGCCATAGCTTTCTTTGATTTGCGCCAAATCTCCTGCCATTGCCTGACAGCTAGTACACCAGTCTGCATAGAATTCTGTCAGAGTTGGCTTACTGTTGCTTAAAGCCACGTCTATGGGAGTTGACTTTTGCACCTGAGATTCTAAAGATGTACCGCTTGTCTCAGTTTGCAAACCCAGAAATAGAGCAACGCTGAGGACAACTGCGGCGATCGCAATTACAATATTTCTGACGGAATTATTAGCGGATGACTCTAATTGTTGCTCGCTCATTAGTAAACTGATAGATAAAGGTATAGATATGCTGGCGCTTCTCATTTCTTATTCTATCTATAATCCATGACTCTCTATGAAAAAAAGGGTGACAATAACCTTTCCTCGGACGGCCATTCGTATTCCTCTTACCTATCGTTTGGCAAAAGATTTTAATATTGCCAGCAACATTATCCGCGCTCAAGTTGCTCCCAATCAAATCGGCAAATTAGTGGTGGAGCTGCAGGGAGATATCGATCAGATTGACGCTGCGATCGAATGGATGAGAATGAGCGATTTTAAGGTATATTCTGCCAGTGGCGAGATTGCCGTGGATGAGAAAATTTGCGTTGACTGTGGCTTGTGTACGGGGGTATGCCCCACTCAGGCTTTAGTTATGAACCCCGAAACTTTTCGACTGGAGTTTAAGCGATCGCGCTGTATTGTCTGCGAGCAGTGTATCCCTACCTGCCCCGTTGCTGCTATCTCTACTAATATTTAACGTTCAAGGCATCTATTTTTTGAGGATCTGGCTACTGCCAATCTCAGCTATGACAATTAGAGGCAATCGCGGAAAATTTAAGCTAGAAAACATAGCTAACGTCTGACGATTTAAACCTTATGGATAATTCTTCTACCATCCGATCGAGCAAAGTTAGCAGACTGTTAACCATTCTGAGTCGGCTTATCGCTATTTCTGCAAGAATAGGTTTAGAGAAGCTATCAAAGACTTTCCTGCTTCTAGCCATTCGTTTCTATCAGCGATATCTTTCTCCTTATAAAGGTTTTGACTGTGCCTATCGAGTCTTACATCAAGAACAGTCTTGTTCTAGCTACTTTCAAACTTGCGTCGAACGAGAAAATCTCAGTCGTGCCTTGACTTCTCTCCAAAAGCGTTTGCTCGATTGCCATCAGGCTCACATCATTTTACAAACTAATGCTTCTAATCGGCGGAGACAGCAAAACAAAAAACAGCGTCAGCGAAATAGTGGCTGTCTGGAAAACAATAACTGTATAGGCTGTGGCGATCTAACCGACTCTAGCCTCTTATTTTTAGCTTGTGATGCAGTTGACTGTGGAGACTGTATTGGCTTCGGTGGCTGTGATTTTTAACAGTGATTCTTATTTGTATAAGCGATCGCCAAAATTATCGAGCTAGTTATCAATTACGGCAATACATTCAATCTCAACCAAAACATCTTTGGGCAAGCGCGATACTTCAACACAGGCGCGAGCGGGAGCGGTATCCTCTACGAAATATTCAGCATAAACCTGATTCATCGGCGTAAAATTAGCCAAATCTGTGAGAAAAACGCTAGTTTTTACGACGCTATCCCAGCTTGCTCCCGCCTCAGTCAAAATTGCCTCAATATTGATCATAACCTGCTGAGTTTGAGCGGTAATATCCCCTTCGCCTACGATTTGTCCCGATTTTGGATCTAGAGGAACCTGTCCTGCAACAAACAGCATTTGACCCGAAGTGGCGATCGCCTGATTGTATGGTCCAACAGGAGCGGGTGCTTTGCTGGTACGAATGACTCTTTTAGACATGACTGAAAACCAATCCTAGTATAAGTAGTAGTGAACTAGAGAGATATAAATTAATGGCGATAAACTTGCTGTTGCTGACCTTTGGTGGAACAGCATGGTTTTGATTTACGTGATGGACTAACTGATAGGCATAGGGCAAACTAGCGAAAATGACCGCACAGAGGGGAGATAAAATTCCCGCGACAATTAACGCTACTGTCAGAATATAAATGCTAGCGGTGGCTATAGCCAATACTTTTGCACCATTAGCCGTTCCCAAACGAACTATCGGCGATCGCTTTCCTGCTGCCAGATCGTCCTCAACTTGGTGAAAGTGAGAACAAAAAAGAATGATTGACGTACTAATGCCCACAATTACTGAGATTGCCAAACTATTGACTGAAAAGGCTTTTGTTTGGGCGTAATAAGCAGCAGAAACCGCTCCTGGTCCAAAGGTAAAAAAGCAAATTATCTCCCCTAAACCCTGGTAGCCGAGACGAAATGGTGGCCCTTGATAGGTATAGCCCAAAAAGCAGCACAGTAGCACTAGCACCACTACTGTCGGATCTGCTTGCCACCATGACAAAGCGAAGATCCCCATAATGCCAACAGCCAGACAGAAATTTGCTACCCAAAACACTAAGGTTTTATTCTCTGTTAAATTGACCACCGAATGAGCCTTATTCACATCTATACCCGTTTCGGCATCAAAAACATCGTTACTCAGATTTAGCCAAGCAATAATCAAAATTGCCGAACCCAAAAAGGTAAAACAGCGTTGGGCATCAAACAAGCCAGTATTCGCAAAAGCAACGGCTGTGCCTATGGCAATGGGCGCGATCGCCACACTGTAAATTGGTGGCTTAATTGCAGCTAACCACAATCTATTTTTCTGGATTACTTGCTTAGTGGTCATAAAATTGATTGTGTAACAGCAGCAGAAGTGTTTTGTGCTTCACTAACTAAAGACAATACATAAGTACACTATCAGCTATAGCTAATGGTATCGAGCATGTTTCACGAAAGTTAAAGTTTGCTTTCTCTGACCCCGACTTATAATCTCAATCGCTCGGCATAATCTGATGTTAAATATTACTAAATTAAAAGTTTACGGCAACTCTACGATTTAGGCGTTCGCTAGAACTATTGCAGACAGTATCTTATAATGATGATTATCATAAAATTACTTTTTTTAGTATCTGGTTACTAATAAGCAATCAACGTAACACTTAAATTTTTATTCCCTGTCTGAACTTTTGGGAAATGACACAACCTACAAGCTCTATGTCCTTTGCAACTCAATCTAGTAATCTAATTTTAAATCATAATCTCAACACGGGAATAGACGATTTCTGGAATGGTAAAAATCTGGATTTTGCTGTAAATAAACAGACGAAAGTTGTTAGTTTAGCAACCCAAATACCCAGTGTCGATCCCCTTACCTGTCTGCAAAAGATGGGTCACAGCAACACTCTAAATTTCTACTGGGAAAACTGTAGTAAACAGGAGGCTGTAGCTGCTTGGGGAGTTACGATTAGAGGAAATACGGATCTAAATTCAAGGTTTAGCTCTGCTCAAGCTTTGGTTGAAAAATGGTTTAAAAGAATTAGCCGAGAAGGAGCTAGTACTCTAGTCATCGGTAAGCCAAGCATATTTTGCGGTTTTAGCTTTTTCTCTGAAGTCAAAGAATCAGAACCTTTTCAGTCTGGGACTTTGTTTTTACCCCGTTTTCAAATAGTCAAAAAGAATAAAAACTGCTGTTTAATTGTTAACTTTCCTTTAGAAAATGAATCAGAAAAAGATGATGTTATCGAACAAATAGAGCAAAAGATAAACAGCATCAACTGGTCTGATTTGGAGCAGCTGGAGAAGAACGATCGCAGTCTTCTATCGGTTAACCGCGAACAAACTCAAGACTCGGATTATTTCAAATCAGTTGTTGAATCTGCATTAAATTCGATCGCTGCTGGAGAATTAAGCAAGATTGTAATTGCTCATACTACCGAAATAAAGTCAGCACTTCCCTTTAATGTGATTGAATCTCTCGCCAACTTGAGAGAACTTCATCCTGATTGCTACATTTTTTCTACCAGCAATGGTGAGGGGCAAAACTTTGTCGGGGCTAGTCCCGAACGTTTGCTCAGTGTCCAAAATCAGCAGCTTGTTACGGATGCGTTGGCTGGTTCTGCCCCCAGAGGTGGAAATAATACCGAAGATCTTCACTTGGCAAACCTCCTGCTTAAAAATCGCAAAGAAAAGCGAGAACACCAGGCTGTACGAGACTTTGTAATCGAACGTCTGAAAAGTATTGGTTTAAAACCCCAGCAGTTACCGTTGCAAATACTTAAGCTATCAAACATTCAGCACTTGTGGACACCAATTTACGGGCATCTCCCTCCTGATATTGAGCCATTAGAAATAATTGAGTTACTTCACCCCACTCCTGCCGTGGCGGGGGTATCCACCGAGTCTGCCTGTGAAAAAATTCGCTATTACGAAAAGTGCGATCGCTCATTATACGCAGCTCCCCTAGGCTGGGTAGACTATGAAGGAAACTGCGAGTTTATTGTCGGAATTCGTTCTGCCCTAATTGATGGGGATTTAGCTCGTTTATATGCTGGTGCAGGGATTGTTTCTGGCTCGAATCCCGATAAGGAATTTGACGAGGTGCAGCTAAAACTCCAGTCTTTACTCAAGGCGTTAGTTTAATTATTGATAACGAATGAACGAATGGTTGTACTTGGTGATTTGCCGATCGTATGATTGATTTTCGCAATGTAAATACTCTTTGGGCATCGGTATTAGTAGAAACACTCCATCGTTGCGGTGTTACCTCGGTGGTGATTTGTCCGGGTTCTCGTTCGACACCTCTAACAGTAGCCTTTGCCAATCATGCTCAAATTGTCGCTATACCAGTTATAGATGAGCGTTCAGCATCATTTTATGCCCTCGGCAGAGCCAAAAAAACTGGGCTACCAACGGTTTTGGTCTGCACTTCTGGGACAGCAGGGGCAAATTTCTATCCAGCCATAATTGAAGCTAAAGAAAGTGGCGTACCTTTAATTGTGCTGACGGCAGATCGTCCTCCTGAGTTACGCAACTGTCATGCTGGACAGGCGATCGATCAGATCGAACTCTATGGGCATTTTCCCAACTGGTATTGTGAACTTGCCGTCCCCGAAGCTAGCCTCTCAATGCTATGTTATTTACGACAAACTATAGTAAGAGCATGGCAAAGTTCTCTGTTGCCCTTCCCTGGTGTCGTACACCTAAATATACCTTTACGAGAACCCCTTGCTCCGATCGAGCAATCTCTGTCAGAGATCGAAAGCATATTTCCTCAGAAATTCTTTGATGCAGTTACTCCGTTTCCACGTATTAAACATCAGATATCTTTACCCTGGAATAGCTGGCAAGGCAAGTCAGGGGTTATAGTTGCTGGATTGGCTCAACCCTCAGACCCTCAAGCTTACTGCGAGGCGATCGCTTTACTATCAAAAAGATTATCTTTCCCCGTCTTTGCCGAAGCTCTATCGCCGTTGAGAAACTACGCCCGAATAAATCCTTATTTAGTTTCCACCTACGATTCTATTTTGCGTCAGACTCTGGCGTCGGAGTTAAACCCTGAAATAGTTATTCAGATCGGCGAATTACCTATTAGCAAACAGTTGCGAAACTGGCTTGAGAATCTCCAAGCGCCTCGCTGGATAATTGACCCTAGAATAGACAATCTCGACCCTTTACATGGCAAGGTAGTTCATTTACCAACCTCTATCGAGCAGATCCTTGATGAAGATTTGGGCGAAACTAACGTCGGGCAGTCGTCCTACTGTCAACAATGGCTGAAATTAGAAGTAAGGACTAGAGACAAGATGGACATTGCTCTAGCTTCCTTGTCCGAGCTATATGAGGGTAAAGCTGCCTGGCTACTTTCCCAGCATTTGCCCCAGAGAACGCCTATTTTTCTGGCTAACAGCATGTCCGTACGCAACGCGGAATATTACTGGCAACCTAACAGCCGTAAGATAGTTCCTTTCTTTAGTCGTGGGGCGAACGGTATCGATGGCACTCTTTCTACTGCTTTAGGTATTGCCGATCGAGATTCTGGAGTTTTGTTGACGGGTGATTTAGCACTGCTTCACGACACTAATGGTTTTTTAATCGGTCAGAAGTTTCAGGGACATTTGACAATAGTTCTAGTTAATAATAATGGCGGTGGTATTTTTGAAATTCTACCTATCGCTGATTTTCCCCAGTTTGAAGAGTATTTTGCAACACCACAGGCAGTTGATGTTGCTCGACTTTGTGCAGCTTATCGTGTGGAACATATTCAAATTCGAGACTGGCAGCAGCTAGAAGACTTAGTTACTCGTCTTCCAAAGGCGGGAATCCGAGTTTTAGAAATTAATTGCGATCGCTATACAGATGCAGCCTGGTTAAAAATTAATTTGCCTCTATTTAGCGATCTCGCTTCGAGTTAGACCATGCTTTTGACAGCGTTATTACCTCTGATTAATAGATTCCAGAGAAAGGTTGAGTTAAGCGATAGGCAAAGGTTATAAAGCCGACGCTGGTACCACACATGAGAATATATAGAACCAAATAGGGTATGTTTTCTTTCACTTCGCTCAGCTAAAAAGAGTGTTTGTAACGCCGTTGTCTTCAAGAAATTTTTAAAAGCACCCAGTCTTATAAATTTAGGGTGCGGTATTTATATAACTATAATAACTAATATTAAGTTTGTTTGCATTAATTCAGAAAAATAATTTTGTCTTATTTATGAAATTTAGATAGTTTGTAGCTGCAATCTTTTTCCTGCATGGCTAATCGCAAAAATAGGCTTGCTAACTAGACTACATTAATTTTCTCATAATCGACCTATAACTATCTAATAAACTGTTCTTAAATAAATAAACGGTATCGTCGAACTATGAGTCTGAGACTTAAAGCGATATTTATGAGCAATTAAAAAATAGCGATCGCAGATCGCCTTTAAACCGTTTCAAAGCAATGTATTGTTACGCGAGGGTATTTTGCTTCGCCGCCCTGAGATAATCGCGCCACTTGCTCGCCAAGGTAATGTCTGTAAAAGGAATGCGGATCGAACTGCTATCTGCTATGTCGAATTCTAGACTCGGCTTGCCTTTTGTGGGTAAATCTGTCGAATTTGGGTCGATAGAGCGATCGCCAACCAGTAAATTAATTTGCCGAACATCATCGAGAGAAAAGCTATCCAGTTCGACCATGCCTTTGCGAGTTGGTTTTCCCCAGGTAATCTTTTCTGCTTTTCTGCCCAGGACTGCGTAGATGTCAAACTTGGCATTATCAAAATCCTCCGCCCAAACTTTGTAGGCTTCCAACTTCCGATATTCATTCCAACCACTCCAGGTTAACCATAAGAACACCACTAATAAAGGTAGCCATAACAATCCTCTTTCCATATCTAAATCCTCTTAAGTGGAGAGTATCGTATCTGTTCGTGACTCCTTTGGCAGAGACGTAGCCTGCTACGTCTCTACTTACTCGACCGCCATCTCAATAATCCCGCCACCCAAAACCATGTCGCCGTTATATAAAACTGCTGCTTGTCCTGGGGTAACACCGAACTGGTGGGATTCAAACATAATTTTGATGCGGGAATCGCCCAGAGGTATTATTTGTGCAGCTACAGGTTGAGAACGATAGCGAATTTTCACCTCAGCGCGAATCGGTGCAGTTGGCTCGGCGATCGAGATCCAGTTCATCCGTCCTGCAGTACATTCTAGTCTACCTCCTGCATGGCGATCGCCTACTACTACTCGGTTCATAACTGCATCTAGCTTAACCACATAAAGGGGTTCGGCAGCAGCAATACCCAAGCCTCGACGTTGCCCAATCGTATAGTGATGAATGCCCGTATGTTTGCCTAAAACATTACCCGCCATATCGACAATATCGCCTTCTTTCTGGTTGATATAACGATCCAAAAATGTCTGCATCGAGCCATGAGCCTCTACCAAGCATAAATCCTGGCTTTCTGGCTTTTCTGCCGTTGATAAGTTGAACTCGGCTGCGGTTTGTCTCGTTTCGGCTTTAGTGCAGTCTCCCAAGGGAAATACCGAACCTGCCAGCAATTCTTGAGTTAGATCGTATAGAAAATAAGACTGATCTTTATTACTGTCTACTGCTTTTAATAGCTGGTAGCGATCGCTATTTGCATCGTATTTTATACGGGCATAATGCCCCGTAGCGATTTTGTCTGTTCCTAATTCTTGTCGGGCATAGTTCAACATCGGCGCAAACTTAACGGTGCGGTTGCATTGAGAACAGGGAAGAGGCGTAATTCCTGCTTCATAACCATTAACTACATAGTCGATAATATGTTCTTGGAAAACATCGCGACTATCGACAACATGATGGGGAATGGATAACTCTTCGCATAGTCGAGCAGCGTCCACCATCCCTTCGGAACAGCACTGTCCCTTACCCTTCATTAACCAAAGAGTTAGACCAATAACTTCGTAACCTTGATGATGTAAAGTGGCAGCAGCAACCGAACTGTCTACACCACCTGATAAGCCGACAACGACCTTCTTCATGGAGCTAATTTCGATAATATTTCAAATATTTTGAGTATGGAAGCTTTTGATAGTCACTAATCCAATTTTTGTCAAGGATCGCGATCGCACTTCCTCAAATTTAAATCGCTTACACTATATCTATATACACTATCTTATTTTACTGAATCTTGTATAACTTGGATAGGGTACCGTTTTATTAGCTCCGATCGCTATTGTTTAGTAGACGATCCAAATTCAAAATCGGCTATCTATTTAAAATCGAGCTAGACAAATTTAATGCTTCAGATTATTAATTAAAATAGGTAAATTAAACCGTTATTTTACACAGCTATTCAGCTAACTATTGCTCGCGATCCTAAATTTTTGTTCTAGATCTTGAATATGAACTGTTATAAATATTGTTGTCTATCATTGATTGGTGTACTTCTTGCTACCCAAAATGCGATCGCTGCTCAGCCGATAGAGGGCATGTCTGGCGATCGGCAGTTGGATATAAAAGCTAGAAATTCTGTTTATTTAAGCAAAAATAGTCGAACGAGAGAATATACTTTTAAAGCTCCCGATAGCAAAACTTTGAGCAATAGCAATCTAACTGCAGTTCGAGGCTATAAAGTTGAAGTTTATGGCAGTGCTACCGACTTATTGCGAGAAGTCAGAGGAGTCGAACCTAAAGCATTTGTCAAAGGCAATATTATCCAGGTAGGGATATTTAGCCGACAAAACAATGCCGAAGATATGGTGCGAAAACTTGCTAGTAAAGGATTTTGGGCAAGAATTATTACTCAATAGGCTTTAGGTTCGAACAAACGATTTATCGGCAAAAAACGCGAAGTCGATTGTTCTTCAAACCTGAGAGCTACAAACAGTTTTGCAGCGAAGTCTGTTCTGGTTGAATACTAAACATTATCATCCTCAAATTTATAGCCAACTCCAACTACGGTTTTTACAAAGGTAGGGTTGGCAGCATCGGGTTCGATCTTTTTCCGCAGTCTTCTAATGTGAGTATCTACTACTCGCTCATCGCCAAAAAAGTCGTTACCCCAAAGTTTATCAATTAGCTGGGTACGACTCCAAACTCGACCTGGGTAGCTCAAAAATGTTGCCAGAAGATTAAATTCTAAGGTGGTTAGATCCAATTCTGCTAAAGCTTGAGAATCCAGTTGTCTGGTAGCAACATGTCGTTCCAAATCGACTACAAAGTGTTTGGTACGAAGAGTAGAAGAATTATCTTCTTGAGTTACCTGGCGCAGACTACGGCGCAACAAGGCTCGAACTCTGGCAACTAACTCTCTGGGGCTAAAGGGCTTGACCAAATAATCGTCTGCTCCCGTAGATAGCCCAATTACCCGATCGATTTCTTCCCCTCTAGCTGTAAGCATCATGATATATGGATCCTTTTCGTAGGGCTGTTGGCGAATGCGAGTACATACCTCTAATCCGTCTAAGCCAGGCAGCATAATATCTAAAATAACTACATCAGGCTGTTGCTGCTTAAAGACATCTAGTGCGGTCAGTCCATTATTTGCCACACGACAGGAGAAGTTTTCTTTAGTTAAAGTTTGTTCGATCAGTTGAGCAATTTCCCGTTCGTCTTCAACTATCAAAATTTCCATGAGGTATCAAAATAAGTTAGTGAGCCTATCGATCGCCTGTATTGCCATAACACATAACAGTATGCCTATAAAGAACTCGTTTTTTTTGGATCGACCAATTAATTTCAGGTTTATAAATTCTCTGGCTGAGATTGCGAGCTAGTTGTACCGCTAATTGCAGCCAACAGTATCCAAACGATCGTGTTTACTCTTAAATCGAATACGCTAACGTCTGCCAGATTAAAGAAAATGCAGGAGGTAAAAGTAACTAAGTAGCTAAAAAAGATCGGCTTTGATGCTCGATCGCAACGATGAAGCATGACGCGAACAGCTTGAAACATGATGCTGGCGACTATAGCCAACAACAAGAGTAGGGCAACTATTCCCGCTTCTGCACCAAACATGAGTAAGAAATTGTGAGGGTGTCCCAGCCAAAGATTATATTTCGCCTCATAAAGAGGTGAAAAGTTTCTCAGTCCCCAGCCAAACAGAGGACGATCTTTAATTAGATCCCAACAAAACTGCCATTGAGTGATGCGTAAAGTTTCTACAGGACGCTCGTAGGCTTGGTCAGATAGCCTGATCCAGATAAAACTAGGAATTACCTGGCGTAGCTGTGTTCCGCCCATTGTAGGCGCAAAAGAAGCCCAAAGAACGGCGATCGCTATTCCTGAAATTCCCCAAACTAGTAAACGCCAGCCTAAATACAAGGCATAAGCCATCGAGCTGAATATAGCCAAACCCCAAACATTGCGGGAACTAGTCAAAACTAAACCAGCGACATCTGCTAACAAGATTGCAGTTAAAAGAATTTGAATTTGAGAATTATTTCCTCGCCTCTGCCAATTTTCTAACCATAAGCCGATAGTCAGCGAAAAAGCGATCGCTAGATAGATAGCTAGAAAATTAGTGTAGTTGAACACAGAAGACATTCTGCCAGGGGGAACTCCCAGAGGAACTAGCTCCCAGCCCAAAATAGATTCGATTAAGGTTGGTGTATCCCAGGCGAACATTAGCTGCCCTAGACCTAATAAAACAATGGGCAACGAGGGCAAAACTAGTAGCCAAGATAGTTGCTTTAGCTGGTTCGGCTCGGTAATAAGGCATCTTAAAGCCATAAATAAGAGAAAATACGGCACAAAGTTTGCCAGTCCCAACCAAGCCTCTTGAGGGTATTGAGCGATCGCACAATTAAGAATCAATATTCCCGTCAATCCGATCGAGGCTTGATTGAGAGAATCCCGCAGAATTTGCTGATATTTAGTGCGCCAGACTAAGCCCAAAACAAAAACTAAGCCTAATGCCCCCGCTGCGGGAAAAAGCGGAAAAAAAAGGACGCTGGCGCAAAAACAGAGCCATGTCCCTTGAAAATTATTACCAGCTTTCAATTTACTAAACTGCATTAAATTAACTGCTAATTATGGTAGATCCTGCAGCCCATTGTCGGGGGTATTGGAAACCTGTCTGGTCAGGTCGGCATAGGACTGGTTGTAATCGGTGATCGAACCGAGCAGGTTACCTCGTGCCGTAGTCAACTGAGTCTGCGCCTCAATTACATCAGTTTGTGTTCCTACTCCTGCTCCAAAACGCAGTCTTGCCAGACGCAAACTTTCTTCTGCCAGTTCTACTTCTTTGGTCGCGGTGCTAATATTATTTTGATTTGACTTTAGCTGGTAAAAAGCCTGCTCTACCGCAAAGCGAATCTGATTACGCTGGTTGGCAAATTGAGTTTCAGCAATCTCACCATCTTTCTCTGCCTGTCTCGCTCCTGCCCTGGCTGCACCACCGTCAAACAGTCGCCACTGAAGGTTAAGACCTAGGACATAGTTATCTGTGATATCAAAATTATCATCAAAATCGTCGTTGACTGCATAGTTAGCACTGGCGCTAAGGGTTGGTCTAGTCTGAGATTTGGCAATTGTACGCTGTTCTTGACTAATTTCTTTTTGTAGCAAGAACTGTTCTAATTCGGCTCGGTTTTTGAATGCCCGAACAATAGTGTCCTCTAATTCTAGATCCCAAGTTCCTGCTTCTTCGATCGCATCTGCTGTAGATAGGTCGGTGCTGTGGGAAACGCTTAGAGTTTCTGCTAGCTGTCGACGGGCAATATTCTGGTTGGCGATCGCTGTTGTTCGCCGTTGTTCTGCCTGAGCGAGTTCAACTTCGGCTCGAAGTACGTCAAATCGCGTCCCTAATCCTGCTTTTTCTAATAGTTGAGCATCTTTTAAGGTTTGAGTTGCGTCTTCGACTGCTGCTTTTTGAATCTCAACCTGAGCATCACTATTTTGCAGGTTGTAATAGTCTCTGGCAGTTTCAAAACGAGCCTGTTCGACGATTCTTTCTAGATCTAGCTCAATGGTGCGTAATTGCTTTTCCGCCGTCCGAATTGCAGCACCTCTTTGCCCACCAGTATAAATATCGTAGGTTATACCCAAACCACCATCAAAATCAAAGCTGCTGGAACTAGAATTGGTAAAGCGGTCTTCCGATTGGGTTCTGGCATTATCTTCAATAGTATTGAGCTGTTCGTCAGTAAGATCGGCGTTAGCTGCCTGTGCTGCTTGAACCTGTTCTTCTATATCGTCTTCAATGTTCTGCTCGATTACCGTATCCAGAAAAAAACTATTGCTGTAACTTAAAGAACTAGTTAAATCTAAATTAGGATAAAGAGCTGCTTTTTGCTGTCTGAGGGCAAATTCAGAACTTTCTACTTCAAGTCTTGCTTCTTCAATCTCTTTATTATTTTTTAGAGTTAGCTCTAATGCTTGCTCTAAGGTAATTGGTTTTTGGGTATCAACTTTGACCTCTTCGGAATCGGTCGGAAATGAGAGGGGATTGCCACTAGGATTGAGGTTGTCTACATCACGAATAGAAGGTTGAGCGGGCTTGATAATCTCTTCGGTTGTGTCTCTCGCATCGCTTGCCTGAGCAAGCTTTCCGCTAACTAATTCAGAAAAAGTATGAGACGGTTGAGAGGGATAGTTGGAAATCTTATCGAAAGACTTTGCCTTTACTCCGATGGGCTTGCCCATAGCCAAATCCTCTGCTTTCCCAGAATTGCGCGGCTGTTTGGCGGTTGCGATCGTCACGTTACTCAGAGCGATCGCCGTACCCAAACTAACTAATTTGATAAACTGACTTTTTTTACCCACTCCTCACTCCTTAAATTTAATAGTTAGAATAATTTACAGCTAAAGATCGTTACAGGAAATAGATTTGAGGGCAGACAGTACTCATTTTTGAGTTAGAACTTACGCCATTCAACTCATATGTTCCTAAAAGATAATAAAATCTATGACTTGAAACACTGACAATTCTATACTCTCTATTGGATTTATGACCAACGCTCTTAGATTACGATCTAACTATCAAAATCTTTGAATTATTCCTCGAGCGCATTAGTACTTGACCAAACTGATCGTGGGAACATCGGGTAGTTTATCCTTGCCATTTAAATCCAGCAGCTCGATCACAAAGGCAAACCCAATTACATCTACCTTTAATTGCGACAACAGTTCCGTAGTTGCTTTTGCCGTTCCTCCCGTTGCCAATAAATCGTCAACAATTAACACCTTGGCGCCTGGAGCGATCGCATCTTGGTGAATCTCCAATCTATCCGTTCCATACTCTAGTTCATAGACTGCCGAATAGACTGGAGCAGGTAATTTACCCGGTTTGCGTACAGGCACAAATCCAGCGTTTAATTTGTATGCTAGAGGAGTCGCAAAAATAAATCCTCTAGATTCCATACCGACGATATAGTCAGGCTGTAAATTGGCATTTTGACATGATTCGCTCAGGCGATCGATTGTTTCTCGTAAACCTTGGGCATTATTAAGAAGAGTAGTAATATCGCGAAATAAAATTCCTGGTTGGGGAAAATCGGGCAGATCGCGAATTAATGATTTTAGTTCCACGTGCATTTCGTAAGTAAACTGCAACAGATCGGGCTAGACTGGTTTTTGAATTGAATAGCTATGGCATCATAACACCAGAGAATTATTTGTTATCCTCGACAAAGAATAATCATCGATAACTCAAATTTGGACTTAATTTTATAATGAGCCAATCTGCAAGTTTAGAATCGGAACATCAATCTGTAGTAGACAGTCCAGCCTCAATCTTAAACACTTTACCAGACATATCTCTTACTTCTAAGGGCTGTTCTCCTCGAACTCAGCAACAAATTGACCTTTTGCTACTGGCTCTAGAAGCCCTAGAACTGGGTGCATCAGAACAAATGTTGGCAACAGCTCGGCAGTTAGGGATAGACAAAGTAATCAAACACAGAGTCAATCTTTGGCGTTTACGCTGTAGTAATCCTTGGCGACGTTCTTATACCAGAGATTATCTGAGCTTGGATCAGGCGAAAGCCTTAGTGATAATTGCAGGCTTTCGCTCGAAAGATTTAATGGTGATCATTCGGCAACTATTGTTAGCAGAACAGCAGATGCGCGAAAAAAATCTGCCTTTAGATAATCATTTCCGTCTCTCGGAATACCTAGAAAGATTCCGCGCTCATTTTCGTAGTCGAATGAACTCTCGTCGTGCTAAGGTATCAGCCTACATTGCCTCTGAAGAACAGCTTAATGAGTTGGCTTTATCATTATTAAACAAGCTACTGTTTTGCACTGGTACTAGAGGTATGCAGCGAGTTTGGTTTAGTTTGTTTGACGGAGAAGTGGCTTAATTATGAATACCAGAAAACAATATAGTTTGCCCAACTGCAACTTGATTTTGGAAGGCATGGAAGATGTCAGTAGCGAAAGCGCCGATATCTTAAGCGGACAGTCGCCTATGTCGATTTTGATTAACGCCGAATGTCATCTGCTCAAGTCAAATCAAAAGCTGAGTGGCGGGAGCGTCTTTTTAAGCAATCTTTCCCAGGCGGTAAGCAACTATGCTCAAGGATTCTTAAGCGGATTATTTCCTACCGAAAAATCTAGTCATAGCAACTCAGAATATCCTCATGTATCACTCAGTCCTATAGCGGATAAGCATCTGCACCTTTTAACTTTAGAACCAAAGCCCGATAGTGGTGAAGCTAAAACTGAAGTTGAAATCACAACGGTGGAACTTTTCGACCTAGTTGATGCGATCGATCGCTTTCATGCAGATCGTGCCGTGCTACCCAATATGACTTTAAACCTGCAGCCTGTTAGCAAGCGTTATCGTCAACCCGAACAGCCTCTAGCCGAACGGTTGACCCCTGTCTTGATTGGTTTTTCTAGCTTGGCGATCGCTGCTGGGGCATTGTTTATGGTTCCCATTCCAGAAATTGTGCCGACAGAATCAACTATCGAACAGACAACTGAAACTGAAATTGAAACCGAAACCGAAACCGAGTCAGCGCCTCTAGATACTAGCCCAGAACAGACATCGCCAGTCGAAACCCAGGAGTAGAGCCAGGTTCTAAGCAGTTTCAATCGGGCAAACTATTCGCCAAATACTGATTTAATCCAGTTCTTTAACAAAAATACATATACTTAATATATGTATAAGATTTTATAAAAACATTTAAAATGCCCCAAACTGCTTTAAATCTGATTGCCATAGGAGTCTTCTTGATGACTATGACCTGTCTCCTCGGTCCAATTTTTCATATTCCCCCCGTTGTCCCTGCTGCTTTGACTTTCGGCATTCTAAGTCTAGCTACAGCAGATACTTTGAGCTGGAATAGTCGTGGCGTTTCTCTGTTGTTAGACCTGTTTGCTTCTGGGGAACAGCGTCAACGTATTATCAACCATGAAGCAGGGCATTTCCTGACCGCCTATTTCTTGGGAATTCCCATTACGGGCTACACCCTAACCGCCTGGGAAGTTTTAAAGCAGCGTCAGCTAGGTCGAGGGGGCGTAAGCTTTGATACAGAGTCTCTAATGGCAAAGCCTTTTGAACTAGAAAAAATGCGCCTGACTCTAGAACGTTTCTGTACGGTTTGGATGGCAGGAATAGCCGCAGAAAAAATAGTTTATGGCAATTCTCAAGGTGGGGCAGAAGATCGGCAGCAGCTTAAGCAGGCTTTGATGATGGCGGGCTTGCCAGAAATCGGCTTCCCTCAAAAGGAACGATGGGCGCAACTACAGGCAACTAATCTTTTAACCAGACACCAAGAATCCTACGAGGCGTTAGTAGAAGCCATGAGAGAAAGAGCAACGGTAGAAGAATGCTATGCCGTCATTCAGCAGCATTGTGAAGCTGATAGCGAACAGTTGGCAGCTTGATGATTACTGATTACTAATTTTAGGTTGCCTAAATTTATAGACATCTTGAATTACCTGCACCCAGCCATTTGCTACGGATTCTAAAATGCGATCGCCTTTTTCCTTAGTTGCAGCAGTAGCGTCGCCCATCACTCCGCTTTGGCTTAATTCTTTAGTTAACCAGGCAAAGGGTAGTTTGCCTTCCATATCAAGCAGGCTGTCCTGGGGTAGACCTTGAGGATATTCTTTGACTGCTTTATCCATATGTACCTGTTCGGGTAGCAGAGACAGCATAATACTGGTTTCCGCATCTCCTGCATGGATACCGTATTCTCTTTCCTGTGCCGTCAATAATTCTCCTGCTGAATGGGGAACACGCCAGGTGAACAGAGGAAAAACAGAAAAGTCGGAATATTCTTCGTGGAGATCTCTGGCAACAATTTCCATAATCTGTGGCTGTCCTCCGTGAGAATTCATCAGGATTAGCTTGCGAAAACCCGAACGGTAGACACTCAATGCCATCTCTTGAATTACAGATAGCAGAGTAGTAGCGCTTAAGGTAATCGTTCCGGGAAAACCAGCATGTTCATTAGATTTTCCGTAGTAGAGACAGGGCAAGGCATAAGCAGAAATATCACTGTTTAATTTTCCTAAGGCTTTACCCAATACTCCCAAGCTAATCGCCGAATCCACCGCAATCGGCAAATGAGGACCATGTTGTTCGATCGCCCCGACAGGCTGAATAATAACTACATTCTCTTTATTAGGCATCTCTTCAATTTGCTGCCAGGTAAGATAGGGAAAGTAGCGCTGGGGAGGAATGAAGCCATGCATCATGGGGTATTTCTGCCTTTATAAGTAATAAAAATTGATTATCAGCGCCCGAATTTTGAAAAAATAACTTAAAATAACTTTATGTATTTCCGTAAGCAAACTCTTATGCGCAAATTTATGTTTAAAAATATTTTACGTCTTTTAGCAGCCTCCACCAGCTTCGTGGCTTTATTGCTAGTTGCGAATCCTGCGATCGCTCTTATCTCGGCAGATAATTCTATTAGCCAGGTACAGGTGCCGACAGTAAACCTTAATGCCGTTAGTCCGTCTCTAGAAATAATGGGTAACAGTAAAACTCTATCGAGTCATCTTGGTTGCTCCTGTACGGACTGCGTACAGAGCATTCAAAGCATTTAGAAAATTAGCGAGGGAATAAAAAAGCGATCGCTATTCTGACCAAACAACAAAACATCATACTTCCCCTGGCTGAACTGGATATTCTTCCCTTCAGCCTTTTTCATGTCTTATCGTCCTATCGCCCCATCGCCCCGTTCTCTTATCCGTCAGCCTGCCACATCCCAACTACACATTTCTCCGTAAGCTTGTTCAATTCTTTAAAAATTACTGGAAAATACTTAGATATAATCACTAAGTAATCCTAAACAATACAAGTATCTTTTTTAGCTAAAGCGAAGAGAGATAGGGACAAGAACATGAAAAATTCACCTAACAACAAAAGTATTTTATTTGTACTGCTCAAAAATAGTATCGTGCAGTTCATAGCTGGTACGTTGTCTCTCTTCGTCATTCTCAAGCTAGCTAACAGTATTGATTACAAACTAGTGCAAATAGTAATGAAGTCTCTCGGCTATGGTTTCTTCTGTTATCTAACCACTCCCTTTATGATCTATTGGTTAGCTTATGCCAGCGAAGGCATATTTACCCTCAAGAAAATCTGTATCACTGTTGCCCTGACCGCTCTTTATAGCTTTATTGTTTGGGATGCTTACTTCTTCTTTCGTGCAGCGATCGCTTCTTTAATCGTTCATAATTAGCTGTCAAAAAGAATATCTGCTGCCTTTCCTTGGGTCACAAATAGCCGTGATAGAATGATTCACAACTAAGACAATACAGACAATACCTAGCTTAAGCTATAAAAATTGGTGGAACATGGCAGAGGAAACAAACAATAAAGATAAGGCTCAACCAAAGGCAGAGGCAAAAACGGATGCTAAACCTGCTGCCGAAGCTAAACCAACAGCAGCCAAGAAAGCAGATGCCAAACCTGCTGCCAAGGCAAAAAAGGAAAAACCCCCTAAGCTAGAAGACAAACCCTTTGCTGAATTTATTCAGGAACATTATCTTCCGACTTTAAAAGAGGCGATGGCGCAATCGGGTATTGAAGATGTAGATCTAACCTTTATCCAGCAGGGAGTGCCGATTCAAGGGGTAAACGCAAACGAACCATGCTGGCAGGTAGTTAGTAAATGGCAAAACGGCGATCGCCAATTTAATATTTATTTTCCCGATGAAGATATTAAGGGTCAGAAAGCATTTTCTAGTTCTACCTACGGCAATGCGCCTAGTACCATCGAATCTTTTATGATTGACGAAAGAAGAGTCAATCTAGAATTGCTGGTGATGTATACAATTCAGCGTTTAAACGCTCAAAAATGGTTAACTAGAAATTAAGCAGAATTATCATAATGAATAGTAGGAGGCAATCTTGCGATCGAGGTTTGCCTCTATTTTTATGACTTAGCTGAGGTTGCTTATTTGAGCTGTGCCAAACAAAAAGGCGGTCGATCTAGTTTACTGGTAACAGCGATTTGTGGTGTAATTGGCATAAATATTGAATTGACGTTAGTTAGAATGCTGGTATACATTTTGCTGTTCAATGCGGGAACTGATAATGAAGGAATTCATACAATTCAAATGGGCGATCGCAACACGATTTTGATGTTTCAGGATGAGGATGATGCCTTGCGCTACTCGGTATTGTTAGAAGCACAAGATTTTCCCGAACCCAAAGTTGAAGCAATTGACTCTGAAGAGGTAGAGCAGTTTTGCCGTCAGGCAGACTACGATTCTAAGCTAGTGGAGTCGGGACAGTTAGAAATCCCTCCAGAGAAAAATGTTGAGGATTTGACCTGGGAAGAGAAACAAAAGGCTAGCGAAACGCCTAAAGATGAGAAGACAATGGCGAACGATGAACTCGAACGTATTCGTCGCCAGCTAGAAGGATTGTTGTAAAGAATGAAGGATAAAGAATAAGGAATTGTCTATCTTGACTTATGAATCTCTAAAAAACTGAGTAAACTCAAGGCGGACAAAGTTTTTCGTCGAGCAGCTAAGAGCTAAAAATATGAATAATTTGCAGTCGCGGGGACATTTGTTGACCGAACAGGTCAATCTTCAAAGTCAGAATTTAGATCGCTTATCTAGCTTAGAGATTGTCGATTTATTCAACCAAGAGGATAAAAAAACTATAGAAGCGATCGCCGATGCCCGTATTGCTTTGGCACAAACTATTGATGCAGCTACGAAAGCCTTAAAATCAGGCGGTAGATTATTCTACGTCGGTGCGGGAACGAGTGGCAGACTGGGCGTTTTAGACGCTGCGGAATGTCCACCTACTTTTTGTACGCCTCCCGAATTGGTTCAGGGAATTTTGGCAGGTGGCGCTGCTGCCTTGGTTAAAAGTTCTGAAGCCTTGGAAGATCGTCCTGAAGACGGGGCGCAGGCTATTTGCGATCGCCAAGTAGGCGATTTAGATGTTGTCGTGGGTATTACCGCAGGTGGAACGACTCCTTTTGTACACGGTGCTTTACAAGCGGCAAAAGATCGGGGAGCGACTACAGTTGGGATAAGCTGCGTCAGTGCCGAACAGGTTCCGATGGCAGTAGATATTGACATTCGTCTGTTAGTTGGTGCTGAGATTCTGGCGGGATCTACTCGTCTCAAAGCGGGGACTGTGACCAAAATGGCATTAAATATTATTTCTACTGGGGCAATGGTCGGTTACGGCAAAGTCTATGGCAATCGTATGATTGATGTGGCGGTGACTAACGATAAGTTACACGATCGCGCTTTACGCATTGTGGGTGATTTAACCGATTTAGACCGTCCCGCAGCCGAGGCACTGCTAACCAAAAGTAACAAGCAGGTTAAGCTGGCGCTACTGATGCACTGGACTGGTTTGGATGCGGTTTCAGGAGCAGCTTTATTAGAGCAAAAACAGGGGAACTTGCGATCGGTAATCGACCGACAAGAATAAATACCTAAATTTCTGGCATGCCGTCTGTGATAATAAAATAATATAAATCATCGATTATCAAATCATTAACATAAGATTTATTTCTTTTGTCGATCGAATTGGAATCTATAAAAATAATTACACAACGTATGTTAGACGGATCGGATCTCGTTACCTTTGTCCTATTTGCTGCTGTTACAACTATCCTAGTCTGGGGTTTTAACAGAGCTAAAAGTTATGGCAAACTAGGAATTCTGGCTTGGCTGCAGTCAGTCGTTTTGATGAGTCCTTGGCTACTTTTCTTTGGCTTATTTGCCCTAGGTATCTATCTTAATTTAGTGGGCATTCTCTTTTTACTGCTTGTCTCCATTATTGTTTATATCTATTTGGGTAAAAAACTCAGGGCAGCAGGACAAGAAACTCTCATTCAGCAAAAAGCAGCAGAAAGAATTAGCCGACAGACAGAGCTTGCCCAGGCAACCAACCTCGAAACTAAAGGGGAAGTTGAAGCGCAGGGTATTGAGGTTTCACCGATTCCTGATGAAGATTTGGCAATATTAAGAGGAATTTTTGGAATAGATACCTTCTTTGCGACAGAAACTATTCCCTATCAAGATGGAGCTATTTTCAAAGGTAACCTGCGCAGCGAACCAGATCGAGCCTACTCGAAAATGAGCGAAAAGCTAGAGCAAGTTTGTGCAGATAAATACCGTCTCTTTTTAGTAGAAAGTCCAGAGGCAAGACCAGTGGTGGTAATCTTACCGAAGACTAACGATCCTCAAACCACAACTCTGGCACAAAAGAATCTGGCGTTAGTGCTGTTTATCGGTACAGTTTTGACTAGTTTGGAAGCCTCTAGTGTGCTTCAGGGTTTCGATCTGTTTGATAATCTCGGTCGTTATGGTGAAGCAGTTCCTCTAGCTCTTGGTTTGTGGTCGATTATAATCGCGCACGAAATTGGTCATAGGATTTTGGCAAATCGCTACAATATTCGCCTGAGTATTCCTTTCTTGATACCTAACTGGCAAATTGGCTCTTTCGGAGCAATTACTCGCTTTGAATCTTTGTTACCTAACCGAACTGCTCTATTTGATATTGCTTTAGCTGGACCTGCTATTGGTGGAGTTTTGTCTATCTTCTTATTAGTTATAGGCTTAGTTCTATCCCATCCTGGCAGCGCTTTTCAACTACCCTCCGAGTTTTTCCGTGCTTCTGTCTTGGTCGGAACTTTGGCTAAAGTTATTTTGGGTTCGGCGCTAGAAGCTGCTGTGGTTGATATTAACCCCTTAGTAATTATCGGCTGGCTCGGCTTAGTTGTTAATGCTCTTAACCTTATGCCTGCTGGAAAACTAGACGGAGGCAGAATTGTTCATGCTATTTATGGTCGAAAAACTGCTCGGCGCAGCACCCTCGCCACTTTAATTGTCCTAGGCATTATTTCTTTGTTCAATCCTGCGAATCCGATTCCCCTGTATTGGGCAGTATTAATCTTGTTCTTACAGCGGGATTTAGAACGTCCCGTTCAAAACGAGTTAACCGAACCAGACGATAGTAGAGCAGCCTGGGGTTTATTCGCCTTGCTATTGATGTTGGCGACTTTAATCCCTCTCAGTACTAGCCTCGCTGGTCGAATTGGCTTAGGCTCATAACTATCAGCACAGTTGTCGATTAGAAATGAAGCATCATGATTGGGGAAATTCTTAACGAACATTATCGTATTCTGAGCATTTTGGGTTCTGGAAGATGCGGTCAAACCTATTTGGCGGCAGATATTAAATCGGATGAATCATCTTGTGTAATCAAGCAGTTTGAGCCAGAAGCAAAAGATCCTTTGAGCTTACGCAAGGCAAAATACTTATTTGCCAGGGAAGTAAAAATTCTAAAAATTTTGGGTCGCTCCGATCGCATTCCCGCCCTGCTCAACTATTTTCGGCTGGGCGAGAAGTTTTATTTGGTTCATGAATATGTCGAGGGTACGGATTTAAGCGCCGAACTCGGAGATCGACCTTGGGAGGCTGCGGATGTCTTAAATTTACTCAGAGAAATTCTCGAAATTGTCGAGGTAGCTCATCAAGAAAAGGTAATCCATCGAGATATTAAACCTTCAAATATTATTCGGCGCAAATCAGATAGTAAGCTAATGCTGATCGACTTTGGATCGATTAAGAAAATTCACAATCAAATGGCAAACTCCGAAGGGAATACAAGTATTTCTGTGCCAATTGGAACTCAGGGTTATATGGCTCCCGAACAAAAAAGCATAAAACCTAGATTAGCCAGCGATATTTATGCCGTTGGCATGATTTGTCTTTATGCCCTAACGGCAACGAAACCTCAGGATATTCCTTTAGATAGTGACACGGAAGCCGTTCAGTGGCAGAATTTAATCCAGCTCCAGCCACAGTTTGCCCAGACGATCTCACTTATGCTGTCTCCCGATTTTAATCGGCGTTATTCTTCGGCTGGTGAGGCATTAGCAACAGTGAGAAAATTAAAATTAGGAGGCAAATTGTTAAACTTCAAGACTATATTCGGCGCAGGAGCATTGTTATTAGCAATCTGCGGTGGTGGTTACTATTATTGGCAGTTAGAGAGATCGCTCCATCAGACCTCTGAAGTAGACTTGTTTGAAGACGATCGAACTCAATTTTCCCTGGTTTATCGTAACAATGAGTACGGTTTATCAGTCCAGTATCCTCCTGGCTGGAAACAAACGCTTTCTGAACCTGAATCCGCTACTATCGCTCAATTTATGCCGAGGAAAGACCAATCTTTTTTAATCGCGCCTCAGGTAAAAGTCGAGGTAAGTCCTGCCAAATCAGAATCATTAGACCGATACACGACCGACTTTGTTTACCAGATAACTCAGCTACCTAAGGCGAAAATCATCGATTCTCGTCCTATTGAATTTGCTAAAGGAGATGGCCATAAAATTATTTATACTCTGGTCAATCCTGACAATGGTATCGAACAAAAGTATCTACAGACCTGGACTTTAAAAGACGATTTAGTCTACAACATCACCTATCAGGCTACTATCGATGACTATCCTAATTTTCTAGAGGCTGTAGAACAAGAGATAATCGATTCTGTTCAAATTAAGCCAGTACCATCAACTGAGAGTTGAGAAAAAACGTTTTAAAAAGCCGATCGCTAACTAGTAAACTAAAGCGAAGCAGATGCAGAAAGCGCCAAATAATTAATTTTGTAGCTGCCAAATTTTGACTGTCTTGTCACTGCTAACGCTAACAACCGTCGAACCATTTAAATTTAGATCGACGCTAGAAATCATATCGCTATGACCTTCTAAAACAGAAAGTAATTCGTAGTTTTCCAAACTCCAAATCCGAATTGCCGAATCGTCACTACCAGCAATCACTTTTGTACCATCATCGCTAATAGCTACGGTATTTACCCATCCAGAGGGCGAATCAAAAGTATGTGCTAGTTCCCAAGTTCGCCATTTCCAAACCCGAACGGTTTCATCATCGCTACCACTGACTATGGTATTACCATCAGGAGCGATCGCTACACTGTTTACCACGTCGCCATGTCCTTCTAAGGTACGCTCTAATGTGCCACTGCTAAGATTCCAGACTCTAACGGTTTCATCACTGCTACCGCTAACAATGGTTTGCCCATCTCCACTTATGGCGACACTATTAATCCAGTCTTCGTGTCCTGTGAGGGTTAGCTCGGACTTACCCGTTTCTAAATTCCAAATTCTAATTGTTTCGTCGTCACTAGCGCTAACTGCTGTTTTACCATCAGGAGTTAAAGCCACACTATTGACCACGTCAGTATGTCCAGTCAGGGTTTGAATTGATTCTCCCGTCTGTAGATTCCAAACCTTGAGGGTGGTATCATCGCTGGCGCTAACTAGTCGCGTACCATCAGCACTGACGGCAATACTGTTCACCAAACTTTCATGTCCGACTAAAGTTTTAATTGAAGCTCCCGTTCGAGCATCCCAAACCTTGATCGTATTATCCCAACTACCCGTAATGACTTGGGACTGATCGGCACTCAAAACAACGCTGTGAACTACATCTTTATGAGCTTCTAAATCTGTGGCTAGCAAATACTGGCTCGGAAATTGCCCATCGGGATTGTTATAGGCTAAATCTCCTTCATCAATTTCCTCTACTTCCTCTATTTCTATATCCTCGACTTCTTCGACTTCTTCGACTTCTTCGACTTCCGCTTCTGCTTCTGCTTGGGCTTCTTCCTGGGCAAGGGCTTGAGCCTCTGCTTCTTCTTGAGCGATCGCTTGAGCTTCTGCCTGTTCCTCTGCCAGCAGTTCGGCTTCTTCTTCTGCTCTAGCTTCTGCTGCTAGTCTTTGCTCCTCTTCTTCTGCTGCTCTCTCCCTCGCTTCTTCTGCTGCCAGACGTTTTTCTTCGGCAATACGATTCTGTTCTGCTTCGGCTAATTCGATGTCGCTTGTCAGTTCCTCCAGGGCTGCTAGAAAAATATTTATGGGAATTCCGCGACTAATATCCCTACCTGTAGTCGGATCGATCTCTGATTCTCCATTAATGGCAACGAGAAGCCCGTTTTCATCAACAACCGCTCCACCACTACTTCCAGGCAGAGTTTGATTAGAATAGACCAGAGCATAGCCCAAGCCTTCTTCGGGGTTGATCATGATGTCTTCTCTAATGCTTCTGACTTGCCCCGACACCAAATCTAAATCGTTTTGAATTGCAGGAAAACCCGCCACAAAAATTGTTTGTAAAGGTACTACTTCGTCAGAATCTCCTAAATTAGCAATCTCATATTCTTCTTGACTCTCAAAAGTGAGAATCATTAAGTCCAAACCTGGCAACTCTTCCTTACTTTCTACCTGATGTTTTGTGCCGTCAGGTGTCTGCACGCGATAAACTCCATCTTCTCCAGCAACGTGATAGTTAGTAATTACTGAATAAGTATTATTTAATCGTTCGATTATGACTCCAGAGCCATTATTGCCTGTCCCCGCCTGAATAACTTTGACAGTAATGTCTCTAGCAATAGTGCTGATTTGTCGCGCATCAAGAGCAAATACCCGTGTTGGCGACGATAAAGCGAGGGTCATTCCCGCTACTGCCGCTAAAATTTTTTGCTGAAGATTCATTCGATTTCTTATAAAAATAAAAATGGTATTGATTTATCTACGAATAGAGCGGAAATATTATTTTATATAGTTTGTCGATTGAACTAACAATCAACTGATGCTTCGACAGTTGGATCTCGCTACTAACCTCGATCTGTATTTTAGTAAACTCAAATGAGTCTCTATTTTTAATATACTATAACCATGCCCAGGCGATCGGTAGATTGCCAGACAGCAAAAAACGACACATAAAATCTGTAATTCATGAATCGCATCTAGTTTATTTAGTTGTAGAGCTATAGGTTGGAGCGGAGAGGATAAGCTCAGGCTAGGTTTTAATAAACCTCCTTGAATCTAAAGACTTTAAAGACGATCGCTGTGAAACTTAACTAGCCTTTTAACAGTCCTCTCCACTGTCCTTTTTCTAACCTAATGGACTTCCAAAATGAAGTATTTCTTAGCTTTGAATTTGATAGTGTGGTGTTCAAGTAGTTTTAAGTAGTTATGGTGTTTGATACATATCGCACAACAGCAGTTTGTTGATATTTAAGATACTGGTAAAAAGCCAGATATGGCTGAGATTGCGAACCTTATCAATCTTATCTGACCATTTAGAGAGGCGCAGTAGGCAGACAGTTTCGCCGATTTATTACCTCAATCTTCGGAGCGCTATTGTGTAGATTCATAGCGGGAGGTACGTGCTAGAATCTCCTTTGGGAAGAAGCTTGGTGTACTTCTCTGTACCTGAATCAAAATTAGCATTGTCAACTCAAAAAAGACAAGACATGTTTACTAACATTTACTGTATTTAACGATTCTAAATATTGCCTTAGTTTTAATAAATCTTTCTATTTAATTTTGAACTCTATGACTTCTACCTCTGTAACAAAAAGCGTTTCAAATAATTTAAAACCTCTACTAATCTTGTTAGATGGTCATTCTTTGGCCTTTCGCGCCTACTACGCCTTTAATAATTCTCGCAGAGAGCCTTTGGTCAACTCTCAGGGAGTTCCTACTAGTATTTGTTTTGGTTTTATCAACTCTTTAATTCAGGTTTTAGAGACAGAATCACCTCAAGCAATGGCGATCGCATTTGATTTGGGAGATCCTACTTTTCGGCATAAGGCTGATGACAACTATAAAAGCGATCGCGCGGAGACTCCCGACGACTTTATTCCCGATATTCAGAACTTGCAGCGTATACTTCAGGGATTTAATCTACCAATCGTTACTAAAGCTGGATATGAAGCGGATGATGTATTGGGGACTATTGCAACTAGAGCTAGCGAAGCTGGATATCGGGTTAAAATTGTAACAGGCGATCGCGATTTATTCCAGATGGTTGATGATGATAAGGGAATCAGCATTCTCTATTTACACAACCAAACTTTTCGCAAGTCGAGTCGTAGCTATACGGAATTCGATCGCGCGGGGGTAATCGAGAAAATGAACGTAACTCCCGAACAGATCGTCGATTATAAAGCCCTTTGTGGTGATGCGTCAGACTGTATTCCTGGAGTTAAGGGAATTGGTGACAAAACCGCAGTCAAGCTGCTGAGTGAATACCCAACTTTGACGGAAGTGTATGACAACATCGAACAGATTAAGGGCGCTACTAAGAAAAAGCTAGAGACGGGCAAAGAAGATGCTCTGCACTCACAGTTTTTAGCGCAGATCGAAATTGATGCTCCTGTCGAAGTTGATTTAAGAGATTGCGATCTCGTCGGTTTTGAGCCAGAACAAGTGCTACCTCTATTGGAAGAATTAGAATTAAGCAAAGCAATCCGCAGTCTCAATAAGCTTCAGGTAAAACTCGGTGGGGAAGCAGAAATAAAAACTATAGACGTCGTACCTTCAGGGAAAAAAGCGAACAACGGTCAAATGTCTCTGTTTGACAATTCTACTGCCGAACCCGAACCCGAACCAGTCAAACTATTTAAGCCAGAATTAAATACGCAGATTATTGATACAGAAGAGAAACTAAAGCAGCTTGTTGAAACCTTAGAGCAGCATACAGATCCGCAGCACCCCGTAGCTTGGGATACGGAGACAACTTCTTTAGAGACTCATTTAGCCGAATTGGTGGGAATTGGCTGCTGTTGGGGCGAGCTAGATACAGATATTGCCTATATTCCCACTGCACATATCGAAGGTATACAGCTAAATAAAAAGCTAGTTTTAGACGCCCTCAAACCAATTCTTGAGAGCGATAAATATCCTAAAGCTTTCCAAAATGCCAAATTCGATCGCCTGGTGCTGCACTATCAGGGAATTAATCTCGCAGGAGTAGTTTATGACACGATGTTGGCTAGCTATCTGCTCAATCCTGAAAGTACCCACAATTTAGGAGATTTATCCGCACGTTACGGACTAGAAATTACGGCAAAAAGTTTTAAAGACCTTGGTGTACCTAAAGGCAAAACGATCGCCGATCTAGAGATTCCTCTCGTGGCTGACTACTGTGGACTTGATGCCTATGCAACCTACTATTTAGTCAATCAGCTAAAAACTAAGCTAACAGAATTTCCCGAACTGGAAAAGCTTTTAATCGATGTCGAGCAGCCTCTCGAACCCGTACTAGCCACAATGGAAGATACGGGGATTAAACTAGATTCTGACTATCTGCATCAGTTTTCCCTACAGCTAAATAAAGATCTTGAAAAACTAGAACAGGATACCTATGCAGCAGCAGGAGAGGAATTTAACCTGAGCTCGCCCAAACAGTTAAGCGTCATTCTGTTTGAAAAACTGGGACTGGATATCAAAAAATCTCGCAAAACCAAAACGGGCTATTCAACCAATCAGCAAGTGTTAGAAAAGCTGAAGGGAGATCATCCTGTAATCGACAATATGCTCGAACACCGCACCCTAGCCAAATTAAAATCTACCTACGTCGATGCTCTACCCGCCTTAGTAAGAGAATCTACAGGCAGAGTACATACGAGCTTTAACCAGTCAGTTGTAGCGACGGGGAGACTATCCTCTTCTAATCCCAACCTGCAAAATATTCCCATCCGTACCGAATTTTCGCGTCAGATCCGCCAGGCGTTTATTCCCGAATCGGGGTGGTTACTTGTAGCAGCAGACTACTCTCAAATCGAGCTTAGAATTCTAGCTCACCTAAGCCAAGAGCCTGTCCTAGTAGATGCTTACCGTAATGGTAAGGACGTTCACAGCGTTACGGCAAGACTGCTGTTTGATAAGGAAGAAATCACCTCAGAAGAAAGGCGCTTGGGTAAAATTATCAACTTCGGTGTAATCTACGGTATGGGAGCGCAAAGATTTTCTAGAGAGTCAGGCTTTAAGACCAATATTGGTAAGCAGTTTATCGAAAAATACCGCGAAAAATATGCTCAGGTATTTAAATATCTCGAAAACGTGAAAAAACAGGCGATCGCCCAGGGATACGTTAGTACTATCTTGGGTCGGAGACGTTATGTTAATTTGGGCAGCGATAGTCTCAAATCTCTGCGAGGACTAAATCCCGAAGCTTTCGACCTGGATAATCTCAAATATGGCTATACCGATGCTCAGATCCTCCGTGCAGCAGCAAACTCGCCAATTCAGGGTTCTAGTGCCGACATTATTAAGATAGCTATGATTAAGCTACAGGAGACTTTGCAAAACTATCAGGCAAGATTATTGATTCAGGTACATGATGAATTAGTCCTAGAAGTCCCTCCTGAAGAATGGCAAGAATTGGAACCAATTATTAAATCAATAATGGAAAACGCGGTAGAGTTAAGCATTCCTCTAGCTGTGGATATTAATGCAGGTAAAAACTGGATGGAGGCAAAATAGTACTGTAGACCGGAAATAACCTACGCTGCGCTATTCGCTCAATAGAGCTAATAAATCATAACCGAAGAGTAATATCTGGAGCAATTAAAAAATTGTGTTTTTTAGCAGTCTCTTTTCTTATCGTATCTAAATTGCTCTCGGTTTTGCTAGCTGTAGAAGACAGTAGGCTAGCTAAAAGTGTTCTGTTAAACGCATACGTAAACATCGAAACAATAACAATTGAAATGGAAGTATAAACACAGCCTCAAACTAGATAAAGAACAAAGATTTTCTGTTCTTCTCCTCAACGCACTTTGAATAAATAAACTTTTTGTCAGTTTTTGGGTAACCAACGAAGCGTATTGCGATCGCCATAAAAAAAAGCACCACTCCCATCATGAACAAAACTCAAGAACGGCGATCGCAAGATAATAAATTTTGGCTAGCTTTTTTCACCAATCAGAGGCATCAACCTGGACTTCGAACAGATCTTAGTTTTTCTTCAAACGAAAATATATTTTGCTAATTAAAATCTGTCTGGCTATAGAGACCAAACGAAGGAAAAACCTTTAATTTAGAAGATAGTGGTTGAATAGCAGTATAAAAAACAATACGTGGCAAGCAAAAGACTCTATTTGCAGAACAGTTGTATTAGCAGATTGAATCTAAAAGTATTCTCAGGAAAAATACTTAATTAAAATCTTAAATAAATCTAAATAGGTAAAAATACGGTTGATTTTAACCTAAATAAAAAGCCTAATATAAGTCATAAGAAATAGAAAAGGCAACATTTTTGCAGATAAATTTTAGAGTTTGTTATGTGGGGCTTAGTTGAATGAAAAGCCAGATTGACATAATAAATTAGATTCAATTAATTAATTTTTCATAGCTCTATCTCGCGCTTGTAGCTGCTTTAATTTATTTGTCAAAAACAATAGTTTAAAAATTTCATACCTCTTAGGAGTCCCCAACATGATAGTTCAAAACGTAATCGGCATTGATGGTTATACGCTCTTAGTTTATCGTTCTGCAGATTATCTCTATCGTTTTAGCATCATAGATTTTTCGGGAATTGCATTTAGCTTTGATAACGTTTTCTTGACGGCAGAAGAGGCAAATATAAAAGGGCGTGCTGCGGTAGAAATTGCTTTCGATTTTGATAAGCATCCCCAATATTAATTTTATTTGCTTTTAGAGAAATAGTTGCGAAAAGCCTAGTATCTGTCTGGAAGTAGATTCTTAAACCTCGATCGCCAAGATCGCTCGATTATTGATTGGCTCTTGAGAAACTGTCTTAAAATTCAATTATGTTTTTCGGTTGATAGAGGTGTGCATGGCAAAAAGCTATGCAAATAGAAATTGCCGATTTGATTTAGTCGGCAAAGATTCTTAAATATCGTCTGGATTTAGAGTTAGTCTGTCTGGACAATGTCTGAGACACGTTTGTACAATAGCTTTAATCTACGTTCGACTTCAAGCCGATCCTCACACTTGAGTAGAAATAATTAGCTATAACGAGCGATTAAATGATAGATTGTGTTACTAATAATAAAATATTAAGTTTCTTATACTACTGTTTTTTCCACTCGATGAGTAAGCTGTCTCAAATACTATTAGATCCAAAATTTGCTCCTACGGCAGTGCGGGTATCTCTGATTGTCGGTTCTGTGTTGTTTACCATCAATCATGGTGCAGCATTAGCAAGGGGTGAAATGACCAAAAACAGATGGTTTTCAGGATTAATTACTTACTTAGTACCCTATAGTGTAAGTGTTCACGGTCAATATACTAGTCGTACTCGTAGTTCAATTAAGAATTGAGTTTTGCTAGCTTAAATAATTCAATTAATTTAACTCTGCAATTTTCTAGCTATGGTCTTTACCGTCAAATCAGCAAAACCCGTTGACCTAAGCCGAATTCGTCCTGAGATATTAGATTTGCAGTCTAACTTGGTGCAGTGGCGACGTAGACTACACCAGAAGCCAGAGCTAGGTTTTGAAGAACATCTTACCGCCGAGTTTATCCAGCATCAGCTTCAAGAATGGGATATACCCTATCAAAGTGCGATCGCTAGAACTGGAATTGTCGCCACGATTACCAGCAATTCTCCAGGCAAAGTATTAGCAATTCGTGCAGACATGGATGCCTTGCCCGTTCGAGAAGAAAACGAGGTTGATTATAAATCTCAACATGACGGTAAGATGCACGCCTGTGGTCATGACGGACATACAGCGATCGCATTAGGTACGGCTTATTATCTGCAACAGCATCGAGATCTCTGGCAGGGAACGGTCAAAATCATCTTTCAGCCAGCCGAAGAAGGGCCTGGTGGGGCGAAACCGATGATTGAAGCGGGGGTATTATGTAATCCTAATGTCGATGCCATCATTGGTCTACATCTCTGGAATAATCTGCCTCTAGGAACGGTGGGAGTTCGATCGGGAGCGTTGATGGCTGCGGTAGAATGTTTCCGCCTCACGATTATGGGTAAGGGTGGTCACGGGGCAATGCCCGATCAAACCGTAGACTCGATCGTTGTTGCCAGCCAAGTTGTGAACGCTCTACAAACTATCGTCTCCCGTAACGTTAAGCCTTTAGATGCTGCGGTAGTCACCGTGGGCGAGTTTCATGCAGGCACAGCTTTAAACGTGATTGCCGATACTGCCAATCTTAGCGGTACGATTCGCTATTTTAATCCCGAACTTGAAACTTTAATTGGCGAACGATTGGAAGCAATAGTTGCTGGTATCTGCCAAATGCACGATGCTGAATATAAATTAGATCGCTGGCAGCTATACCCACCAACGGTTAACGATAAGGAGATCGCCGAACTGGTACGCTCGATCGCCGTAGAAGTAGTAGAAACACCAATGGGGGTAGTGCCAGAGTGTCAAACTATGGGAGGAGAAGATATGTCCTTCTTTTTAAATGAAGTCCCTGGGTGCTATTTCTTTTTAGGTTCGGCTAATCCAGAAAAACAGCTTGCCTATCCCCACCACCATCCTCGTTTTGACTTTGATGAAACGGCTTTGAGCATGGGAGTAGAAATATTTGTCCGCTGTGTAGAAAAGTTTTTAGGCAATTGATAATTAGGTAGTAGGTAGTCGAAAAGCCTTTTAAAATTTCCGCTCGCCAAAGTGAGATTCATAACGATCGCAAATATTGTGCAGATAGCTATTCTTTCGGCTTTTCCAGGTTGAAGCTAGTCATTTGAGGATTTTTAAAATATTGATAGGCAACGCCAGATGCCTTTTGGATAAATTCTTTTGCTTCAGGAGAATTATCGGGACGTTTGACTAAAATCGAAGCAACATAGCGCTTACCGTTGGGCATATCCACAATCCCTGCATCTCCCAAAACAGACTTAATATCTCCCGTCTTATGAGCGATAATTGCTCCCGCTTCTAAACCTTGAGGCAGTAAAGTATCCCTGACGGTCTTACGCATAATATATAGTAGTCTGTCGCGCGATCGCAAAGAAATCAGTTGACCGCCATCAATTTTGACCAGCAGATTGCCTAAATCTGCCGAACTAGTAGTATTTGTGCCTGTTAGATCGGGAAGAGGGTTACGCAACTGGGTAGTAGTTAAACCCATTTTAATAAATCGTTGATTTAGCTGTTCTATTCCGCCCATACGCTTAATTAGCATATTAGTAGCGGTATTATCACTAATAGTCATCATGCGTTCTGCGGTTTCCAAAGCCGAAAATCTCGTACCAGGCTTTTCGTACTGCATATTTCCTGAGCCTCCTGCGATCGCATTTTTGGTCATAACCAACTCTTCTTCGAGGCTAATCTTGCCTCGATCTACGTCTTGGAAAAAAGCTACTAAAACTGGAAGCTTGATCGTGCTGGCTGATGAAATTGCGCTCTTGCCTTTAATGCTGACAAAGCCTTTACTGTCCAAGTCAACTAGAAATACTTCTGGCTCTAGTTCGGGATATTTATCAGCTAGTTTTTCCAAGTCCGATTTTAAGACGGTAATTTCTTTGCCTAAAGAGGCGATCGCAAACAAACTATCTAGTTTGGCTTGGTTCTGGCGATTTGCAGCTACTTTACTAGGTTTAGAGGCATTCTGAGACTCATTCGTCTGAAAAGAGCTTGCCATAGAAACTAAAGAGCCAAGAATAGTGCTGAGACCAATCGCGATCGTTATGGCATAGGTAGCTAACTTTAAAGTCTTAGAAGAGTTTTTAGCTGGAGTTCCTCTTTTTGGTGAACTGCGTCGATTAGAACTAGATTTAGCTTTAAGATTTTTGTCTAGCCTAATACTATTAGCAGTTGCCTTATTCTCGACCCGTTTTAGTTTGGATTTGGCAGATTTTTTGGGGGTAGTAGAATTAGCTCTGGATTTTGGATTAGCTTTAACACCCTTGGCTTTAGTAAGAGAAGACTTTTTGCCTTTGCGATTCACTCTCGACTCCTAGAAAACAATTACAAACTACAGCAGGAAGAAATCATTTCTCTCCCATAACCCGCAAAACGGGGATCGATCGAACTCTATTGATGAGAAATGTGGTTAATTCTCTGTAAAACTGCCTTAGGCTCGGTTAGCAATGCAGTTTTATCCTATCTCATCACTATAGAATCTAGGGGAAATTCAACTTTCTCCTGCCTCTCTATGACTGCGATCGACAATGAGTAATAATCAATGTTAGAGTGAGCGTCAACTGCTTACCATTTACTGTATCGATCGCCAGATAAGGGTTCATCGATCGACAGTATGCATTGTAGACCCCTTAAATTGCACTGATAAATTTACTGATTTTTGTTGGCAAGTAATGTATCTTTTACAGCTACCGCAATTTAAGGCGTGATTTAATCGGTCGATGCCTTAGTTTGTTGACGATTTGCCCAGCGAATTTGACGTAAAATACCTCTCAGCATTGCCACTTCTTCTGGCAGTAGATTAGCGCGATTATAAAGACGGCGAAACTTTTCCATTTTAACTGGGGCGGTATGGGGATACAGATAACCTATCTCTAGTAGCATTGCCTCTAAATCCTGATAGTATCCTTCCAAGACTTCAATTGGAGCATTGTTGGGTATTATTTCGCTAGCGAGCGTCGCTACGGGAGCTACAGCTAGATCGTCGCTGCTCATTTTTAGCCAGCCTTGATATAGCTGATAAACACAGATTGCTACCGCCTGAGCTAAATTTAACGAAGGATAATCGGGATTAGATTCAATACAAATAAATCTTTGTGCATACTTGAGTTCTTCGTTGCTCAAGCCTCGTTCTTCCGCACCAAATATTAGAGCCGATTCGAGATTGGGAGTAAGTAAGGTAGGTAAGACTACCGATGGTAGCTCTAGCACAATGGGAACGCTGCGGGCGCGTACGGTTGTGGCGATCGCCTGTTGGCAACCACTGAGAGCCATCGGCAGGCTATCGGTAATTTCGGCGTTTTCCAGCACGTCTACGGCGTGAACAGCCATCTGTCTGGCTTCGTCGGATGCTAGATCGCATTTAGGATTAACCAATACGAGTCGAGTCAAACCCATGTTTTTCATAATTCTCGCGATCGATCCAACATTAAGCGCTCCCGCAGGTTCGACCAATACGACTCTAATATTCGCCAGCAAGTTCGGCAAGTTCTGATTCATCTGTTTAAACTAACAACTAATAAGGAATAATAAAACTGTTGTGCTTCTTTGAGCTAGCAAATATGGCGAAACAGCGTAAAAAATCAGATTTACCCAGCAAAATTTGCCCTGTCTGCGATCGCCCCTTCGAGTGGCGCAAAAAGTGGTCAAAATGCTGGGATGATGTCAAGTACTGTTCGGATCGTTGTCGCCGACGTAAACAGTCAGCTAAAGAAGCATAAACGCCACTTTTCTCAAACAAAGAAAAAGCTTAAAACAAAAACGCTAAAACCTTTAGTTCACATCACTACTATCTTTATCAAATTATGTCTGCTAATCAAGTACAGCCTAAACTTATTATTCACGGTGGCGCGGGAGGACATATCAAAAGTGAAAAGGGCGAAGAAAAAGTTCGTCAAGCTCTACATAAGGTAGTGAAAGAAGTTTATGAATTACTTTCTAATGGCGGTAGTGCCGTTGATGCAGTGGTACTGGGTTGTCAACTATTAGAAAATGAGCCTACCTTCAACGCGGGAACGGGTTCTGTACTACAGTCTGACGGACAAATTCGCATGAGCGCAGCCCTAATGGATGGATCGAAACAACGCTTTAGCGGGATCATCAATGTTTCCCGTATCCGACATCCAATTGAGCTAGCACAATTTCTTCAGGGAGAGGAGGATCGCGTTATTTCAGACTACGGTTCAAATGAACTCTTAAGAGAATTGAACGTTCCTGTATACGATCCCCTAATTGAAATTCGTCTCAAAGAATGGATTCAGGAAAGAGACGAGAATTTTGATAAAGGCATGGCAGGAGTTGTAGCGGAAGAAGCTCTGGTTCACGAACCCCGAAAAGGAACGATCGGTGTAGTTGCCTTAGATATAAATGGTAAGGTTGCAGCAGGAACTTCTACTGGGGGCAAAGGTTTAGAAAGAATTGGTAGAGTGAGCGATTCGGCTATGCCTGCAGGAAACTATGCCGATACTGCTGCTGGAGTTAGCTGCACGGGTATTGGCGAAGATATTATGGAAGAATGTTTGGCTGCCAAAGTTGTTATTCGCGTTACCGATGATATGTCACTACCAGAGGCGATGCAGAAATCAATGACCGAATCCCGCAGTCGCAAGCGAGATTTAGGTGCGATCGCGATCGCTGCCGATGGTACAATCTGCTGGGGTAAAACCAGTGAAGTAATTCTGGCTGCCTATCATAATGGCAAAGAAATTGGCGATACGATCAACTGGAATAACCAAGACTTAATCGGACACTGCTAATTCTTGACTAACACCGCACCGTCTAGCTGCATTATGCTTAAAAGTTCTGGAGATAAGCGTTCTATAGGTATGTCTGTTGCTAACAAGGATACTTGGCTCATATTGGGTTGAGGGCTATTTAGCTGCCAACGGAAAGTATGCAAAATTTCCCACTGTACTGTTTTTTCCTGGCGATCGTAATTTCTGACACCCACCAGATTAGTTACAAACTCGATCGCTTCTCCTGGCTGGAGACGATAGTCGGCTGGAGAATCTTCAAACACCAGCTCAAACTGCTTGAGATTATGCCTATTTTGCCAATGATGACGAGATTTACACTGTAAACACCGTTCCAAATCCCAATAAAAAGGAAGTTCATCGGCAGGATCGTACAAATATCCTCCACGGGGAGGATCGTTATAGGGAGTATTTAGCTGCTGCCCAGAGCGATCGCTAATCCCATAGGGGTCTTTAACTACGTAACTTGCCCAGTTAAAATTCTCATATCCCAAATCGGCTGCCAAACGATTTAGAGAAATGTTTTCTCCCTGACTATCTTTTGGTTGGAATTGAGTAATAATTTGAGAACCGATTAGCTTATGAGTAATGTCTTGGGAACTAATAAATTTCTCAGGCTTTTGTAACTTTTGCTGCTTGCTCGATAAATTCGGGCGAGGCTCGCATATACTTACCTTGCACTCAAACAATACGGACAAGAAAATACTGGCTATCAGAGCATTTAATAACAGCTTGGCAAACTTCATTGACGCTTAAAATGTAAATATATTAGTTACACCAATACTACTCCGTAATTTTACTGAGGGCATCGCACCGAGTTCCCATTAACTCAATCTTGATATAAAGAGCTTTATACTTGACGTTTTCTTGATGAAAAGAAATTACGGCGATCGAAAAGCATAATGACAAAACTTTTAAAGTAAATGAATTTACCCAAAATTGGCAGATTACTCAAGGGGACATTTAAGGAATGGCAGGATGATAAAGCATCGCGCATTGCAGCAGCTTTAGCTTATTACACCGTTTTTTCCATTTCACCACTGTTGGTGATTGCGATCGCTATTGCAGGAGCATTTATTGGAGATAATACGGCTCAAGAACTGATTACGACGCAAATTACGGCTTTGGCGGGAGAAGATGCGGTTAAACCAGTCTTGATGGCGCTTAATAACATGACTCAGCCGAAAGTTAGGGGAGTTGCCTCATTAATAAGTATTGGTATTTTATTACTCGGCGCTTCGGGCATATTTGCCCAACTGCAAGATGCTCTGAATACGGTTTGGAAGGTAAAGCCTCAGCCTGGACAGGGGATTATGCCTTTTATCCGTAAGCGAGTTTCTTCGTTTTTTATGGTTCTAGCGATCGGCTTATTATCAATTCTGTCTCTACTTTTAAGTGCTATCGTTTCTACTTTAAGCAGGTTTGATGCAAATTCTTTTTCGAGCAAATTTGGAATAGATTTGCCGAACCTGGATTTTTTGCGTAATTCGGTATTTTTGTGGGAGAGCGTAGATTTTATTGTCTCCCTAGGGTTAATGACTTTTATCTTTTGTCTGATGTTTAAGTACGTTCCTGATGTCAAAATTGCCTGGAAAGATGTCTTTATCGGTTCGCTGATTACAGCGGTTCTATTTTTATTTGGAAAGTTTTTACTAGGCGTATATCTAAGCGGAGGTAGCTTAGGTTCAGCTTACGGGGCTGCGGGTTCGCTAATTGTCTTATTAGCCTGGATTTACTATTCAGCGCAAATTATTTTGTTAGGAGCAGAATTTACTCAGGTGTATGCACGAATGTATGGTAAAAAAATTAGACCTTCAAAGCATTCTTTAATTGACGAATAAGATTACAAAGACGATGGTGTCAAATATACGTACAGGGTAAATCGGCGTTAAACGTTCAATTACAGTCTTAATTCCCAAGTTCGGTATTGCTCGAACATAATTTCTTAAAGATCGATTTTAGTAAATTCTGTAACAATAAAATTACGCTTCATATATCGCCCCGTGGTAATACTCTGGAAGCGTATAACTAAAGTCACTAATGTCATTCAGCAATTATTTTATTTTTATCTTTGATTCTTCGTTAATCAATCTTTGTACACCATAGAATCAGCAGAAAGGCGGATCGTCGAACAGTACTTCATAGACAACTAAGATCTACGAGTCTACTAAAATCCGATTTACTTAATTAACTGTTCGCTGCCGAATCGCTAGTTTTAGCAAGATAAATGCCCGCTAAAATCAAAATCAGAGCCACTCCACTAGTGACGCTTACTCCTTCTGCAAAAATGAACCAGGCTAAAAGAGCGGTGACGAGGGGTTTCAATAGCGCAAAAATGCCTACAAAACTAGAAGAGAAATGTTTGAGGCTAAAAACTAAGAGGCTTTGTCCAAAAGTCTGACAAACTACCGCTAGAGCAATTATAAATAGCCATCCTTGAGTTGAACTAGGAAACATTTGAATATCTGTCAGAAAGACGATTGGTAATACCATTAATGCGCCCCCCGCACATCGCCATAATAAGATCCGATCTGTAGCGCAATTGCGATCGCGCAAATAACCAACTACAAGAATATTTACTCCGTGTAAAGCAGCCGAAAGTAAAGCAATACCATCTCCAGCCAAATGATGACCACCCAACTGTAGGTCATCCCAGCCGATTACTATACCGCCCACAATTGATAAAATCATACCAATTATAAATTGTCGATTAAAACGCTGTTTTAAAATTAGCCATGCTCCCAAACCAATAAATAAAGGAGTCAGGCTACGCAGTACTGTCGAACTCGCAATACTGGTTTGAGTAAAAGATATTGCCCATAATATTGCCGAGGCTGTGGCGCTAAGGCTAGCAATAATTAATAGTCCCTTTTCCTTGTAATCAGATTTGAAGCCAGTAACAGCAATGCTTTCTACAGAAACGTCTCCCGAACGCCAAATATCAACCAACTGCCAAAGGCTGATAATTATGGTCGAAATCCAGAGGCGATTAAAGATTGTTGCTGTCGGACTAAGTTCTACTTCACTAAGCTTCGTGAAAATGGGTGAAAAGGCTAGAGCGACTACGGCGATCGCTAAAACCAATAAGCTCAAGCCATCTGTAATTTTGTTAGAAGATAATTGATTATCTGTAGTATTACTTTCTTTAGGTGCGGTTAACAGGCTATTTTTAGTCAAATTAATGAAGCGTTAATTATATATTGATATTTATTTAATTTATTCTTAACCATAGCACTTGAGAGTGTAAATACTGTTATCTATAGCTTTGAAACTGGCTCTTGCATTGTATTTAAGCGGGCAGTTAAAAATGCAGGGAGATCTAACGCACCACGATAATTTAAACGAGCTAGAAGTGAATTAAATTAAATGCGCTCTCTTTTCTTTATCTGTAGTATTTTAATAAGTGCTATTTTATTGTGCAAAAGTAAAACTGGTTTTAATATCTTTAGAAGTAAGTTCAGAAAAATCTTCTAATATCTTCGTCTCTGTTGTTCTTCCTGCTGAGTATTCTGAGATATCGTCAACAGTAATCCATATTCCTCCAATACAAGACTGACTACTTCTTTTTCCAGGTTCGACTATAATAATTTCTTGGTAGTTCGCTGTCTTTGCATTTTTTTATTTACGTCAGTCTTCTGCTTGTCTCAGCAAATTTCTAAATCGGCTTAAATCATCTAATAAATTAGGCTGCCAATATTCAAGCCATAAATCATTTAATTTTTTGTATTCAGCATCATCTATGGGAGCGTATCTCATAAATTCTCTAAGCCTATCTGCATTACAGATATCTCCCGCATACATCAAGTTAGCATTCCAATAATGAATGAAGAAGGTGAACTGAGACTCTTATAGACAACTTTCTGTTTTGTCATTAGTAACAAGAACTTCGGTCTCTATTTTCTCGTTGTTTGTGAAGCAGTAGATTCAATTTTTGTCTATTTGTCTGCAAACTCACCATGCAGAATCTTTAAGTGTCAGTTCATAAAGCAAATTTGCCAGTCTAGTCTGAACAAAATGTTTTTATAGCATAGTATTTCAATCATTCATTTGCTCTTGCAAGTAAGTCTGCACTAAAGCATCAAGCTTGTCTTCAGGACAGCATTCGATCAGTGCCTCAAACGCCTCGTATAACTTTGCCCCGCTGTCTCCCAGTATTGGCGTAATACCCCAAACATCTTCCACCCAGTCTTTTGGTTTTTGCTCGTCAAAGATCAGCCGTTCTAAAATTTGTTTTGCTTCGGTTTTGGAAAGAGCCATAGTTATAGTGAGCTAGATTTACAATCTTTTATTATTAAGCATCAACCGTTGATAAGCTTAAGACAAAATATTTTTACTATATTTCTGAAATGTTTGATACTCTTAGTCGATCTAATCCTTGGGCGATCGCTTTAATTATAAATACAGGTTTACTAGTTTTTGCTTTTGTTAGCCCTAAAAAGCTTTTGACTCCCTTCGGAATACTTAATGGTGCAGCATTAGGAGTAATCGTCTGGGGTACGCTTGGCTGGCGTGGCTATTTAATTGTGATGCTATTTTTCCTACTTGGTTCGGCATTGACCTTTGTCGGTATCGAGCAAAAAGAAGCAGAAGGTATAGCGGAAGAACGTTCGGGAATGCGCGGTGCTGGTAATGTCTGGGGTTCGGCATTGACTGCATCTATCTGTGCGATCGCAACTTTATTTTTTCCTACACCTTATCAATACTTGTTTGTATTGGGTTATGTCGCTAGTTTCTGTACCAAGCTGTCTGATACGACTGCGAGTGAAGTAGGCAAAGCTTATGGCAAAACCACTTATCTAATTACTAACTTGAAACCTGTTCCTAGAGGGACAGAAGGGGCGGTGAGTCTCGAAGGTACGCTAGCAGGGGCTTTTGCTTCCGTAGTTCTAGCTGCGATCGCCTGGATAATTGGTTTAATTAGTCCTATTGGTATTGTTTGGTGCGTTATTGCTGCTTTTATTGCCACGACGATTGAAAGTTTAATTGGCGCAACCCTTGAATCCCGCTTTAGCTGGTTGACTAACGATCTGGTTAATTTGATTAATACCGTGATTGGTGCTTTGTCTGCTATCGTTCTCGCCTCTATTATTTGATGGCATAAACTCGCCTTTGCCTTTTTGGTCGCCAAAATCCATTCATATCTCAACCGACTATCTGCACGTAACTAGCAAACTATCTGCGTTCATCTGTGGACAAATCCTTCTTAAAACCTTCATTGGAAAAGAAACAGTCTCGCATCATTGCTTCATTCAGCATCTTCTTATATTTTCCCGAACTAATTACAACAGAACCAAAACGCTCTAAATGGGGATTTTGCATTTGAGCATCAAACAGCACATATTGTCTTGTTCTCAAATGCTCTACGAGTTTTACCATCGCTACCTTCGATCCTTCGGTAATGCGATAAAACATCGATTCGCCAATGAACGCGCCTCGGATGGTGATACCTAATATTCCTCCTGCTAGTTTACCTCCCTGCCAAGTTTCAAAGCTGTGCGCCCAACCTGCCTGATGTAGAGCTAAATATATCTCCATCAATTCATCAGAGATCCAGGTACTATCGCGATCTGCACAGCCTTCACACACTGCTTTAAAGTCGCGATCGATCGCCACAGAAAAACGTTCTTGGTTCAACACTCTCTGTAAGGATTTTGGGTAGCGAAAGCGATCGTCTAAGGGAATCAGAGTGCGCTGGTTACTCGAATACCAGTCTAATTCATTGTCATCTCCCGCCATTAAAAAGTAACCCTGACTATATCCCTCTACAATTGAAGAAATATTAATGTTCATACTTTTACTATTATCTGTTTCTAAATAGAGATGTTTAAATTTGAAAATAGTTGTATCAATTTATTAGTAGCTTACAGTTGAGCATTAATTTTCTCAGTTCTAACTTCACCAGATTAAATATCATGAATGACCCTGCCAAACCTATTGCCCCTATTACTTTACCTACAGTAGAACATCCTGAAACAGAGGAACAGTGGCTCAAACAGTCTTTGCACACTTGGTTGGACGAAGAATTTCTGCCAGAGATAGTCAATGGCAAAATAGCCGAAAGAGCAGCCAAAATATTTATGCGTCAAAGAATGGAAGGAGAAAACGATCTCGGTTCTTTGGTGATTGCAATTATTGCTGAAATGCGAGCATTTGACTTTAGCCGTAGCTTTTATAGTGAATTTGCTGTTGCTAATGCAGTAAGCGATCTAATCCTGGACAGTCTTGGTATAGATCGTTGCTGTGGCGCATAATTTTTATAATTTAGCAAAAGATGAGTAAATTTTCTTGGGTAAATGATTGGAAAGATCGTGCATCGAAGAACATAGATGATGCAACTAAACGTTTAAAAAAGCTAATTCCCAATTCTGACATTACTAAGAAAGCAACTAGCTTATTTAATGTCAGTGATGAGCAGGTTGCCGAGATTCTCGCAAGCGTCAGAGAAAAGTTACCAACCACAGAAGCTTTACTCATTGGTAAACCTCAAGCTGGCAAGAGTTCTATTGTTCGAGGTTTAACAGGAGTTTCCGCCGAAATTGTCGGTCAAGGTTTTCGTCCCCATACTCAAAATACGGAAAGATACGCTTACCCTTCAGAAGATCTTCCTTTATTGGTGTTTACAGACACGGTTGGTTTGGGAGACATAGACAATGAAACTCAGAACATCATTAAAGAGCTTGAATCAGAACTCAAGCAAGAAACTCAACGCGCCAGAATTCTGATTCTTACCGTCAAAATCGGTGATTTTGCGACGGACACTTTGCAGCAAATAGCAAAGCAACTACGTCAAGAACATCCCAACATACCCTGCTTGCTAACGGTTACTTGTCTCCACGAGGTTTATCCTGCCGATATTATGGATCATCCAGAGTATCCACCAACTTATGTGGAAATTGAACGGGTGTTCAAGACATTGCAAGAAGATTTCAAAGATATTTGCGATCGAAGTATTTTGATTGATTTTACTTTGGAAGAAGATGACTACCATCCGACCTTTTATGGTTTAGAAGCATTCACCGATGCCCTAGCAGAATTGCTGCCCGAAGCAGAATCTCGAACTATCTATCAACTTTTAGATAATAAAGTTGGCGATGAACTTGGCAGTTTATATAAAGATACAGCCCGACGCTATTTAGTCGCCTTCTCTACTATGGCTGCTACTTTAGCTGCTGTTCCCCTACCTTTTGCAACGATGCCCGTACTAACTGCTCTTCAAATATCTTTAGTCGGGCTATTAGGAAAACTATACGGACAAACCTTATCTCCTTCTCAGGCTGGCGGAATTGCTAGTGCGATTGCTGGTGGTTTTTTTGCCCAGGCGATTGGTAGAGAGTTAGTCAAATTCATTCCAGGTTTCGGCAGCGTTATTGCTGCTTCCTGGGCAGCAGCCTATACTTGGTCACTTGGAGAAGGTGCTTGTGTCTACTTCGGAGATTTAATGGGCGGTAAAAAACCAGACCCTAAGAAGATTCAATTAGTTATGAAAGAGTCCTTTGCGATCGCCAAAAAGCAATTTAAAAATGTTCAGCAATAACAATTTGAAAGTTTTTTTATCTCTCTAAAGGTATACTCTCAAACAGTTTTAGAGCAAAACAAGCTTACTCTCCCAAAATTCTTTTCTAAAAAGGGTTGACTTTCATATTCATATTCCCTATATTGGTAAATGCGCGGTTGAGAGAGACGCAAGTCACCCAATCGGTCAGAACCTAGACAATAC
>Ga0209831_1000031_pt1 | contig 112903 bp, 104 predicted proteins | sample Maine_Asex4_meta_FD_187451 | JGI IMG/M metagenome (GOLD analysis project Ga0209831, IMG submission 187451) | Marine algal microbial communities from Maine, USA - Maine_Asex4_metaG (SPAdes) (version 2) | ecosystem: Host-associated > Algae > Red algae > Unclassified | place: Maine, USA... | reverse complement strand
CAATACATCCACCAGGAAAAACTCACCATCGAATGGAACACCAAGGCACAAGTCTGGACCACCCGACCCGCAACCCCCAACGAACTCCCACCCACCTGGGCTGGCCAACCTCAAAGAGAATGAAGCGGACGAATGGAGGAGTGCGGGTTCAACCTAACTGCCCCGGCGATACGGCAGGCCGTCAGCCTTGGGCATGCGCAAGCGCTGGCTGTTGAAGAGCAGCACCAGCAGCACCAACGCAAACGGCAGGATGTCCGGGAACCAGTCCGGGACCGTCGACGCGGTGACGTACCAGAGGGTCATACCCGCCGCCAGCACGCCGGCGATCACCGCATCGGCCCGCCTGGCGTTCATCACACTGCGCGCCAGCACCGCCATCAGACCAATCACAATCACCAGGCGCAACGCACTGCTGGCGGTGCCATCGAGGTCCCGCAGCGACAGCGCCTCGGGGTACGCAAAGAGCAGCGCCCCCACCAGGATTCCGGATGGCCGCCAGTTACCAAAGATCAGCGCGGCCAAACCAATGAAGCCGCGGCCGTTGGTCTGTCCTTCTCGATAGATGCTGGTCAGTTCGATGACGATGAAGGCCCCGGCCAGTCCAGCCAGCGCGCCGCTGATAATCACGCCCGCATACTTGTAGGCGTAGATGTTGACGCCCAACGACTCGCCGGCGGACGGCTCTTCACCGCACACCCGCAGCCGCAGTCCAAACCGGGTGCGCCACAACACCCAGGCCGACAGCGGAACCATGGCCAGCGCAATGATGCTGAAGTACGAGAGCGCGCTGAACAAACCGCGGGTGAACCCCGCCATGTCAGAGAGAAAGAAAATGTCCCAGGCGGCAATGTCGCCGAGCCAGTCGGGCGATTTCCACTCACCAATCTTTCCGCCCGCCAGGAATGGCATGGTCAACAGACCCGCACTCTCCACTCGGGGTGACTGGGTGATGGAACCGCCGGTGTATCCGGTGAAGACCTGGTCTGACAGGTAGCGCGCAATACCGGGGGCCAGAATGTTGATGGCGACACCGGAGACAATGTGGTCCACGCCAAAGCTCACCGTCGCCACCGCATGCAGCAGGCCGCCAAGCGCGCCGCCGATCAACCCCGCCATAATCCCGCCCCATGGTCCCCAGTTGAACGCGCCCCAGGCGCCGAACCATGTGCCCAGAATCATCATGCCTTCGAGCCCGATGTTGACCACGCCGGCCCGTTCGGAGAACAATCCGCCCAAGCCCGCCAACAACACCGGGATGCTCCAACGCAGCATCGACTCCGACGCGCTGGACGCCGTCAGGCGATCGGTATCACCGGTCACCGTTTGCACGGTGGCGAGCACCAGTACGCCAATGGCTGCGCTGAGGCCCCATCGCAGCCATGCCGGAAGGGCATTCCACTTCGCCATCGCTGCGGAGAGACCCGTGATCGCTGCCCGGTCGTTGTTCTCCGGTTGCATGGCGGCCGGCGCTGCATCCATCATCGTCATGCGCTGGCCAGATCGCTGCTGGCCGAAGACGCCGCGTCTTTGGAATCGCTGCGCATGGCTTCCGCAGTGAGTCGGGCTTCATCGCGCTCTCGAATGCGACGCACGATCTCATAGGCCACCACCGCAGCCAACAGGATGACGCCCTGAATGATGATCACAATTTCCCGAGAGGCAGAACCGCTGATCTGCAGGACACCCGAGGACACATCGAGCAACGCAAACAACAGCGCCGCAAACACCATGCCACCGGGATGGTTCCGACCAAGCAGCGCCACGCCAATGCCGCTGAACCCCAAACCCTGGACGAAACTCTGGTCGTACTTGAACTTGGTGCTGAGAATCTCCACCATGCCCACCAGCCCGGCTATACCGCCAGAAAAAACCATGGCCAGGAAGATCATCTTTCTGGGTGGCACACCGCCCACCTGAGCCGCAAACGGGTTCCAGCCGCTGGCGCGCAGGTCGTACCCAAACCGGGTGCGGTTGATGAGAACGTGATAGCCCAGACCTACCGCAGCGGCGATGAGAAGCACCCCGGTCAGACGACGGCCTTTCGAGATCTCGCGAGTAAATACCTCGACCGCTCCATTGAGATCAGGGATACGCCCCGACTCGGGAACGACGCGGCTACCAATGTTGTTTGATGCCCCGCTGTCGTCCGCCCAGGCCCGCACCAGCCATACCAGTATTCCCGATATGGCAATGCCGTTGAGCATGATGGTGGAGATCACCTCATTCACGCCTCGGGTCACCTTGAGCAAGCCGGCCACGCCGCTGTAGGAGGCGCCGATCACGACGGCGGTGATGAGCACCAGAGCGATGTGCAACGGCGCCGGCAGCGTCACCGAACCACCGACCGACGCGGCAAAGAACGCCGCCAGCAGATATTGACCTTCCACGCCGATGTTGAACAGGTTCATGCGAAAGCCAATGGCCGCCGCAACCGCTGAAATGTAAAGCGGGGTGGCCCGATTGAGCATGTCAATGATGGTCTCGAGGCGAGTGGCGTTCTCGGCCATGTCCCCAAACCCCTCAATGGGATTGCTTCCCGAGATCAACATGACGATGGTCGCCACCACCAGTGCGATGATCGCCGCCAGCAACGGCGCACCAAAGGCGTAGAAGAACCGCCGTCCCAAACTCATCTTCATGAGGAGAGCCTGCCACCGGTCATGTATTCGCCGAGGACACGGGGGGTCAGGGTTGCGGGATCCAAGGTGGCAACCAGCTCGCCCCGGAACATCACCACGATGCGGTCGCTGAGGCCGATCAACTCGTCCAAGTCAGCCGAAATGAGCAGCGTGGCCAAACCTGCGGCGCGGGCCCTACGAATGTCGCTCCACACCGCCGCTTGCGCGCCAACGTCTATGCCACGAGTGGGATGCGCCGCCAGCAGAACTTTGGGATTGGCCGACATCTCGCGACCAATGATCAGCTTCTGTTGGTTGCCGCCGGACAAGGCATGCGCAGCCACATCGATCGACGGCGTCCTCACATCAAACTCGGACTGAATGGTTTCGGTTTGGGCTCGACTACCGGACCGATCGATGAAGAATCGGCTGGCGTACGGGGCTTTGGTCTGATGGCCCAGCGCCGCGTTCTCCCACAGCGGGGCTTCAAGCAGCAGGCCCTCGCGGTGACGGTCCTGCGGCACATACCCAATGCCGGATTCGCGACGCCGACGAACCGACCAGGCGCCAATGTCGTCGCCTTCAAGCAGGACCCGTCCGGTGCCGGGCAGCAGCCCGACAATGCGCTCCACCAACTCGCCCTGCCCGTTGCCTTCGACCCCGGCGATACCCAGAATCTCGCCCTTGTGAACCCGGACCGAGACGTTCTTCACGACCGGTCGTTCATCGGCGTCAAAGACCGTGACGTCATCAAGTTCCAAAGCCACGGTGGCGGTGACGGTCGACTGTGCGGTTTCGGGACTGGGCAGCTCCGATCCGACCATGAGTTCGGCCAGGTCTCCTGCGGTGACCTCCGCCGGCGTCACGGTCGCCACGGTGCGGCCTTGACGCAGCACCGTAATTTGGTCCGAGATCTCCAGCACCTCATCGAGCTTGTGGTCAATGAACAAGATGGTGGTGCCCTGAGACTGCAGCTCCCTCATGGACTGGAACAGTCCCTCCACCTCCTGGGGAACCAGGACTGCGGTCGGCTCATCCAGGATCAGGATGTTGGCCCCGCGGTACAGAACCTTGATGATCTCCACCCGCTGCCGCTCGCCGACCTCCAAGTTCTCCACGATCTCATCGGGATCCACATGTAGGCCGTATGCCTCAGTGACCTCGTCAAAGCGGGCCCGGGCGGCCGCAAAGTCGATGCGGCCAAATGACTTCTTCGGCTCCGAGCCGAGGATCACGTTCTCCAGAACGGTGAGGTAGTCGGCGAGCTTGAAGTGTTGGTGAACCATGCCAATGCCCAGGTCAATGGCATCGGCCGGCGACTTGAGTTGCACCGTGGTGCCATGGACCAGCATCTCGCCCTCGTCCGGCGCCTGAATCCCGTACAGGATCTTCATCAGCGTGGACTTTCCGGCGCCGTTCTCGCCGCATATGGCGTGGATCTCACCCGCCAGGACCGTGAGGTTGACGTTGTCGTTTGCCACCACGCCCGGGAAACGCTTGGTAATTCCCCGCAGCTCAATCGCCGCCACAGTTTGCGCTCCCCCGCTGTTGGGTGCAACAGCACTCTTGCTTCGAACCCTTCAGACCGGAGGGCACAACGACCACCGGTGACCACCGGTGACAACCGGCAGCAACCGGCGACAACCGGCGACGACCGGCGACAACCGGCCGAGTCGAGGGCGAAACACCGCTCGACTCGGCCGACACATTTCAACCGGCCAAAGAAGGCCGGCTTGTCATAGTGATGGGTTATGGCGTGGTTGGCACCACGATGTCGCCGGCAATAATCTGGTTCTTGAAGTCTTCAAGCTTGTCAACGATGTCGTCCACGTAGCCACCCGAGGTGCTGTAGCCCACGCCATCAACCGACAGGTCATACACCACGTTGCCCGCCGCGAACGACCCGGTGTCCTGAGACTTGATGATCTCGAAGACCGAGCTGTCCACCCGCTTGAGCATGGAGGTCAGGACGTATTCCTGAACCGAGGCGTCAACGGTGTTGTACTGATCGGAGTCCACGCCGATGCCCCAGACCTTTGAGCCACTGCTCTCGGAGTGCTGCTTGGCCGCTTCGAACATGCCACCACCGGAACCGCCGGCGGCGTGGTAGATGATGTCGATGCCGTCTTCATACATGGCAAGCGCAACCTCGCGAGCCTGGTCAGGAGCGGTGAAGCCATCGAAGTCGGGGAACGCCGTCAGGTAGACGGGGAGAATCTCGATGTCAGGGTTGACGGCCCGGGCGCCTGCGTTGAAGCCGGCTTCAAACTTCTCGATGAGACCGAAGCCGGACACGCCACCAATGAAACCAATCTGGTTGGTTTCGGTCTTGAGCGCCGCTGCGGCGCCCACCAGGTAGGAGCCCTGCTCTTCAGCAAAGGTCAAGCCAGCGATGTTGTCGCCCCACGGCACCGCACCGTTGTCGAAGTCGAGCATGGCATCGTCGACAACGGCAAAGTTGGTATCGGGGTTGTTGGCGGCAACCTCCTTGACCGAATCAGCGAACAGAAAACCGACACCGATCACGATGTCAGAGTTCTCGGCCTGCAGCTGAAGAAGTTCGGGGCGGTTGGACCCATCATCATTGGGCGCGGCATCGGAGAACGAGGTACCGATCTCGGCGTTGGCCCGCTCAAGACCCGCATAGGCCGAGTCGTTGAAGGACTGGTCACCACGGCCACCGATGTCGTACACCATGCCCACGGTGGTGTCTGAAACTGGAGCGACGGGAGCCGCTTCATCTGCGCTGCTGTCGGTGGTGCTGTCGGCGGCTTCGACGGTCTCGGTGCCGTCGCTTCCGCACGCGCTGGCAAACAAGACAAGCGCGGCCAGGACCATAAACGCCCGTAGGGGCTTCTTCATAGGGATTCCTCCAGAAAGTTGCATGCACTACCCCTCCGTTGGGCGTACAGGATTTCACTGGCGAAGCTAGTACGTGCGCGGCGCTCTGCGGCGCGCACCTGTATCCGATCTGAGCCAATTTCTCAGGGGAAATATGAAGAAATCCAACAGGAGCCCCACCACCAACACCACCACCGCGGCAATCACGATCCCGACCGCGTTGGCCACTGCATCAGACGGCGAGAGCGTGCGCGCTTCGGTGACCGCTGACTGCAGCAGTTCAAACAGGATGCTGGAGCCCAGAAGGAAGAACGCAATGATTATCGGCGACATCCACCGGCGCAGCGCCAGCCCGAGCACGAGCATGCCGCCGCCCCAGAGCAGGGCATGACCGATCTGATCGAAGGTCCCCGGCACCGAATTCCGGTCAATCCAGTCGACGCCAAAGGTGGACTCGAACGCTTCGCCAACATCAAGGATGAATCGTTTGCTTGGCTCCCCCCATCGGCCGGCCCGATCCGACAGGAGCAGAACGGTGGCGATCGCCAGGAAAGAGGCCACCAGACCAAACCCCATGATTGCCATTGCGCCGCGTTGTCGCGCCGACGCCCCGGTGCGCGGCGCCGGCGGCGGACGGTCGGGTGGGTGCTGGGGTCCGGTCACCCATCCAGCGTAGAGACCCAACCTCGATTAGTCCCGGCGCGTGGGAGCCGCACCAGTAGCGTGGGTTCATGCACATCATCACTGCCCAACAGCGGGCCGACTTCGAGCGGGATGGGTTCCTGGCACTGCCCAACTTCGCCAGCCCCTCTGACGTTGCCGAACTCCGGACGGCGGCCCAGAGGATCATCGAGGATGCCCGGTCGGTGGGCGAACTGGAGCCCGAGACCAGTTCAGTGTTCAACACTGTGGACCAGTCCCATGCTCAGGACGAATGGTTCCTGACCTCCGGAGACAAGATTCGCTGCTTTCTGGAAGACCAGGATCACGCCAACGGCGAACCTGCGGTCAACAAGATTGGCCACGCGCTCCACGACCTCGACCCGGTGTTCCGTTCGTTTTCGTATCGGCCCGACCTGATTCAGCTGGTGGCAGATCTGGGCTTTCACGCTCCGCAGATCGTGCAATCCATGTACATCTGCAAGTCTCCGCAGGTGGGCGGCGAAGTGGTCCCCCACACCGACCATTCGTTCCTGTGGTCCGAACCGCAGACCGTGACTGGCTTCTGGGTGGCGGTCGATGACGCAACCGTTGACAACGGCTGCATGTGGGCCGTACCCGGTGGGCATCGACAACCAGTGCGAAACCGATTTGTCCGCCAAGGGTCCGGCACGACAACGGTCGACCTCGACCCGTCGCCATGGCCAACCAGTGGATGGGTTCCCCTGGAGGCCGAGGCGGGCACGTTGATCGTTCTCCACGGGTGCCTACCCCACAAGAGCGAACACAACCACTCGCCCGAGGTCCGCCATGCGTACACCGTCCATGTCATCGACGGCACCGCCGCGTACCCCGCAGACAACTGGTTGCAGCGAGGCAACGATCTCCCGTTTCGTACCATGGCGACCGTCGATTGATGGCTGACTCCCCCACCATCACCGTCGGAATCGACGCGGACGACACTCTCTGGCGCAACGAAGAGATGTTTGCTGATTGCGAGAAGCAGTTCGCCGACATGCTGGCGCCATGGTGCAGCGAGGCCGAAGCGCACGCCGCGCTGATTGAAGTCGAACGTCAACGGGTTCCCCTGTACGGCTACGGAGCGAAAGGCTTCGTGCTCGCCATGATCGAAACCGCAGTGCAAAAAAGCAGTGGCGAAGTTGCTTCGGTTGACCTGGCTCGAATCGTCGAGTGGGGCCGCCACATTCTGTCGGCCCCGGTGGAACTGCTCCCCGGGGTAATTGAGACGCTGCCGCGTCTGGCCGAAAGCTACGACCTGCTGTTGATCACCAAAGGCGATACCGAACACCAGCAACGCAAGATCGATGAAAGCGGACTCACCCATTGGTTTCGCGAGACCCACGTGGTTGCCGAGAAGGACCCGGCCACCTACGGCCAATTGCTGGCCGCCAGTGGGACCCCACCTGAGCGCTTTGTCATGGTTGGCAACAGTCGACGCTCTGACGTGGACCCGGTGCTGAGCTTGGGCGGAGCGGCCGTCCACCTTCCGTACCACATCACGTGGTCGCTGGAGCACGCCGCCAGCGACGCCGACCACCCGCGCATGCGAACGGCGGCTGCCTTCAACGAGCTGCCGTCGGTGCTGGCCAAACTCGTGGTTGACCTGGCCGCCGACGGATTCGGAGTGAGCCAGAACGAAGGAGACCAGTCGTGAAGGTGGCGGTCGAGGTCGCCGCCGCCGTTGAACAACGGGAACCCGTCGTCGCTCTTGAGTCCACGGTGTTCTCGACCTTGGGCCTTCCTGGGCCCCACAACCGAAAGGCCATCGAGACCGCTCACAACATCATCCGCAACGCCGGGGCCGTCCCCGCACTCACGGCGATCATCCGCGGTGAGGCGACAGTGGGCGTCAGGCGGGAGGATTGGGACCTCGTTCTTACGGCGGACCGCAAGGTTGCGGCCCGTGACCTTGCGGTCGCTGTCGGTCAACAATGGCCGGTTGGCGTCACGACCGTCTCGGCCACCATGACCCTGGCCCACGCGGCGGGCATTCGGGTCTTTGCCACCGGCGGCATTGGCGGGGTGCACGCCGACCCGGGCACGGGCGAAGACGTCAGTGCTGACCTGCATGCCTTGAGCAGCATCCCGGTGCTGACGGTGTGTGCCGGTGCCAAGTCCTTCCTGGACCTGGCCCGCACCTTGGAACGGCTGGAAACGCTGTCGGTTCCGGTACTCGGCTGGAAGACCAGTGAGCTCCCGGCATTCACCGCGGCGACCAGCGGCCTGTCAGTTCCCCATCGGGTTGACAGCGCCGAGGAGGTAGCTCGGATTGCGGCCGCGCAGTTCGGTTTGAGTCCCCATGCCTTTCCGCGCCCGGCTGGGCCCCATCCGGGTCTGCTGGTAGCCGTTCCGCCCCCGGAGCCGATTGACGATGACGTGCTGGCCCGGGCCACCACCCAGGCCGAAGCTGCGGCAGTGGCCTGCGGGATCTCCGGGCCCGCACTCACCCCATTCATTCTTGGCGAGATCGCCGAGCGCACCCAGGGAGCGAGCGTTGCGGCAAACGTGGCCCTCGTTGCCCACAACGCGGCAATCGCATCATCGATCGCGGTCGCCCTCGGTGACACCCACCGACCGTGATCCCACGCGCCCGGGGGTTATCCACAGGGCGATGGTTTGACCTCGACATTGCCCACAGGATGTGGACAACACCGGCGACCGGTGGCCTTTTCGCCACTTTCACATGAATCTGAGGGGTGTTCGCCGCTGATAATTTCCCGGTATTTCGATGGTCAATACGCACAACATCTGTTGATTTGACGGGGTTTTCACGCTCTGCGTGACCTTTTGTACCCCGTTTGAGTCGAAGTAATGCTAAAGACCCACCTCGACCGGTCCGATATCCACAGCATGGAGTCGACACGGGCGCCACAACCAACCACTGCTCATGCGTGGAACATCTTCGGCACATCACCCATACCGAGTGTGGTGGTCAACCTGCGCGATGGCCGCATTGTTGATGCCAACAACGCCGGAGCGCGGCTTTTCGGTCTGGATCGCGACACCTTGTTGCACCGACAGCTCAGCGAGTTTGTGATTGAGGGCGCAACGGACCTGCTCGCTCCGGAGCCGCGACGGTGTGCCCACCGATGCCGTCTGTCCACGACCACCGACCACCGGGAGGCGGTGCTGGTCGACATCGCTCATGCCGATGAATACCGGGCAATCATGTTCCTGGGTGATCCTGCGCCCACCGTTCCCGAAGAACTCGACAGCCTCACCGGTTTGGCCACCCGGAGCGCGTTGCCTGCCGCTCTGGCTCGGGCGATCCAGACCTTTGGGAACTCGGCCGGAATCGCCTTCATCGATCTGGACAACTTCAAACGGGTCAACGATGACTTTGGCCACCTGCAGGGTGACGAGGTGCTGATCGCCACCGCTCGAGCCATCACCCGGGTCTCCCGCAGTGGCGACACCATCATCCGATTTGGCGGCGACGAATTTGTGGTGATCCTGCCCCAGATCTCAAGCACGATGCAGGCAAGCCAATTCAGCGAACGCATTCGCAACGCGATCGCTGAAGCAAATACCGCCGTTGGACACACCGTGACGGCCAGCATTGGCGTTGCGCTGTTCGACCGTGCCGATGACCGTGCCGATGATCGTTCCGACGTGGCCTTCTCGTGCCTTCATGCGGCCGACGTTGCGATGTACGAAGCGAAACGATCAGGCGGTAATCGATCCGTGATTTCCAGCCGCCAGGTGCTGTACTCAGTAACCTCGTTGACGGGTCCGGAGCGAAGCGAGCCCGAGCGGAAATCGCTACGCCGAGTAGCGGCCGTGGAGCTTGCGATCGAGCCGGGATGCGCCCGCATCCACCCCGGGGAGTGAGGTCTGAGCGGCGCCATCGCGGCGAGCCATCAGATTGAGCACGATGTCTTCGACCTCGTGCCAATTTTGCGCCCGGGGACCGGCACAGTCGCGGTTGTACGGCTGGTCAAACACGATGACGTCGCGGCCGGCGGCTCGCAACGCCAACACGTTGTGGGCGCCGTCGTCAACGTAGGCATCGGCACCGACATCACGCTTCTCGCCAACGAAGCACAGGTCCCGATAGGGAATGCGGGCCCGGTCAAGCCAGGACACCGTGTCGCCGGCGGCGGCCGCGTGACCCCAGTTCACGTAGAGCCGGTGGGTCACAATTCTGATCCACACCCCAGCATCGGACAATCGCCACAGGGCTTCGGGCGCCCCGGCGATGATGTCGCAATCGGCCAGGATCCGGGCTTCGGTTATTGCGGCGCGGTGAAGGCGTTCGAACTCGGCCTGGTCCAACCCCCACTCGCGAAAGTCCCAGGACCGTTCCAACGGCAGGTCACCTTCGGGCACGCCTTTTTCGGACGCCACGAAGCGTCGAAAGGCCCCGGTGTAGTCGGCGCATACACCGTCGAGATCGACGCCCAGGACGAAGGGCGTCGCATGTTTGTTGCGTCCCACGCTCCCACCATAATCTCCGAGCCGTTGCGACTCAGGGACCCAGCGGGCGCACCGGGCGGGAGACGGAGAATCAGATCAGGCTGGCGAGCGAGACCAGCGGGCGAGCACCCACGTGGGAGATGACTTCGGCGGCGGCGATGGAGCCATAACGACCCGCGGTTGCCAGATCGGTGCCGCTGGTCAGGCCATACAGGAATCCGGCCGCGTAGAGGTCGCCGGCGCCGGTGGTGTCGACCACCTCCACCGGTTCCGCCGGAACCTCAATGGTCTGGTCGGCGGTAACGATGATGGACCCTTCGGCGCTGCGGGTGATGGCCACAATCTCGGCTTTGCCTCGAATGGATTCCAATCCGGCGGCCACGTCGTCAGTTCCGGTGAGGATGGCCAGTTCGTCGGTGTTGCCGAAGAGGATGTCAATCGGTCCGTCCAGCAGTCGTTGCCAGTCGGCATGGTGCCGTTCCACGCAGAAGCCGTCGGACAACGTGAATGACACCTTTCGACCCGCCTCTTTCGCCGCCGCGATGGCGGTGCGAATGGCGTCTTTGGTGACGTCGATATCCCAGATGTAGCCCTCGCAGTACAGGACCTGACTGGCTTGGACCAGGTTGGTGTCGATATCGGCCGCGTACAAGGTCGTTGCCGCTCCGAGGGCGGTGTTCATCGTGCGCTCGGCATCGGGCGTCACCACGATCATCGACCGGCCGGTAGGGGGGCCGTCGGCTGCGGCCGGCACATCAAAGGCCACGCCAATATCGCGGATGTCATCGCGGAAGGCCTGGCCCAGTTCGTCGTCACGCACTTTGCCGATGAACGCAGCGGTTCCGCCAAAGCTGGCGACGCCCGCAAGCGTGTTTGCCCCCGAGCCGCCAGATGCCTGGCTCGGGTTGGTCATGCGGCCATAGAGCTCGACTGCCCGGTCGGCGTCGATGAGGCTCATGGCTCCCTTTTCCAGGCCGTGGTCGGTGATGAAGGACTCGTCCTCCTGGCTGATCACATCCACGATGGCGTTGCCGATGCCGACCACGTCGAAGCGGAGGGCCGGGTCAGATGTGGAGACATCGGGTGCGGACGAGGTTGCGGCGTCATTGGTCACGCCCGAACGCTAGCGGCTGGGCTCCGGGGACGGTTAGCCTCCCACGTGTGAGCTCGCAAAATATTGATCCAACACCACCTGAGACCAATCCGCATCGGCTGCCGCGGACGGTGGAGCCCCGGTCCTATCTGCTTCGACTCGAACCCGACCTGACAAAAGCTGCGTTCACCGGCGAGGTGACCATCGAAGCGGACGCGCATGAACCCACCAGCCATATTGTCCTGAACGCCATTGAGCTGGACATTGGGCTGGTGACCGTTCGGACCGGTGCGTCGGCCGCCGAGGTCGAGGTCGAAGTGCAGGACATACGCCTCGACGAAGACCTCGAGCGACTCACCATCGCCCTCGACGAGCCGATGCCGGCCGGCCCCTGCCAGATCACCATTGGGTTCACTGGTGTCCTCAACGACAAGCTTCGTGGTTTCTATCGCAGCACGTTCACCGACGACGACGGCAACGATCATGTGCTTGCGACCACCCAGTTTGAATCCACCAATGCCCGCCGCGCCTTTCCGTGCTGGGACGAGCCCGATTTCAAAGCGGTCTTCGATGTGACCCTGGTCGTGGACCAGGACCTGTTGGCGGTCTCGTGCCAGTCTGAGGTCTCCTCAACGCCGCGCGAAGACGGTCGCCGCGAAGTCCGCTTTGCCCCCACCCCGCTGATGTCCACCTACCTGGTGGCATTTGTCGTCGGCAACCTCGAAGCCACCGCTCCGGTCACTGCGGGCGGGGTACCGATGCGCATCATCCATGTGCCGGGCAAAGGCCCCCAGACCCAGTTTGCGTTGGACGCCGGAAAGTTTGCTCTGGATTGGCTGACCGACTACTTCGGCATCCCGTACCCCGGCGACAAGTGCGACATGATCGCCATCCCGGACTTTGCGTTTGGCGCCATGGAAAACCTCGGCTGTGTGACCTACCGGGAGATCCTGCTGCTGGTGGATCCTGAGACCACCACCCAGCCCGAACAGCAGCGATCAGTCGACGTCATCGCCCACGAGCTGGCCCACATGTGGTTCGGCGACCTCGTGACCATGAAGTGGTGGAACGGACTGTGGCTGAAGGAAGCCTTCGCCACCTTCATGGAGATGCTGGTGGCCGACGCCTATCGACCTGACTGGAATCGGTGGGTGGACTTTGGTCTGTCCCGCACCGGCGCCTTTGATGTCGACTCCCTGCAGTCCACCCGACCAATCGAATTCGAGGTGAAGAGTCCCGACGATGCCGAAGGCATGTACGACATCCTCACCTACGAGAAGGGCGCCGCCGTCGTCCGCATGTTGCAGCAGTACCTGGGCGAAGAAGCGTTCCGAACCGGCGTCTCGAAATACCTGAGTCAGCACGCCTTTGCCAACACCGAGACCCACGACCTGTGGGATGCATTGGAAGAGTCCACCGGGCAGCCGGTGCGCCGCATCATGGACAGCTGGATCTTTCAGGGTGGCTACCCGCAGATCTCGGTGTCGCTCGCCGATGACCAGACGCTCAGACTGTCCCAAAGCCAGTTCCGCTACGCCGGCGAACCCGATGACAGCCAGTGGGGCGTGCCGGTGATGATCACGTGTGGGTCGGCCGGTGAGCGAACAACCAGTCGCGTGCTGCTCGATGGGCCAACCGTGCACGTCGGCCCGGACGCTGCACCGGACTGGGTCCTGGTGAATACTTCGGCCAACGGTTTCTACCGGGTCTCGTACTCCCCCGACCTGCGAGCCGCACTGCTGGGCAATCTGAACGCTCTGGAACCAATTGAGCGGTACAGCGTTCTCGATGACCTCTGGGCCCAGGTGGTGAGCGGCGACGCAACCGTGGCTGATGCCATCGACGCGCTCGGCCACTTCGGCGATGAGACCGACGTGTCGGTCTGGCAGCGGGTACTGGGCATCCTCGGTTCGCTCGATCATCTGGCCACCGCCGCCGATCGACCGAAGGTGGCGGCGCTGACTCGCACCATGCTTCGACCCCACTTTGACCAGTTGGGCACCGTACGCGGAGCTGACGAAGACGACCGCACCAACGAACTCCGGTCGGGCATCTTTCGGGCGCTGGGAAACCTGGGCGAAGATGAAGACGTCATCGCCATCGCCCGCAAACTCAATGCTGATGAGGACACCGATCCCAGCGTTCGGTCTGCGGCACTGAGCATCGTTGCGCATCACGGGACCGCAGCAGAGTTCGCCGCCGTGCGCAGCCGCTTTGATCAGGCCACCACTCCTCAGGAAGAACGCCGCACAATGTATGCGTTGGCCGCATTCCCGGGTCGAGCAGAGTTCGACACGCTGCTGAACATGACCATTGACGGATCGATCCGAACCCAGGATGCGCCCTATGTGTTGGGCACCGCTCTGCAGAATCGTGAGCACGGAGCGGCGGCCTGGCAGTTCATAAAGGAGCGGTGGGATCAGATCAACGACCTGTTCCCCAACAACGCCATCCCGCGCATGCTCGGCGGCATCCGTTCGCTGTCCGAGCCCGAGGTCGCATCAGACATTGCGACGTTCCTGGCTGACCATCCGGTTCCCCAGGCTCAGCTCACCGTGGACCAGCACCTTGAGCGACTCGCCATCAACGTTGACCTTCGGGCTCGGGTCGCGCCGGTGCTGGCCGCCCACCTCCCCGGTTGACGCTCAACCGGCCAGGGTTACACCCACCTCACCGGCTGCGTCCACCGTCACCCGCAACACGCGGGTGGTGCCCAGCGGGTCGGTGGCTTCACAATTCATTGCGTCCGTTGACCGAAGGAACATCACCGGGTTGGGGCAGGACACACTGGTGGGCACTCCCAGGTCCGCTCCGAAGTTGGCGGCCAGCAACTGCTCGACCTGCAATGCACTGACCATTGGCTCAACGATTGACGCTTCAACGGCGTCAGCACCGTTGGGTCCTCCAACGATGACGTCCATGTCGACGACCTGACCATCCACCTCGGCCGAACACCGCACTGTTGCAGGTTCGTCCGCCGGCTGGATGTCGGGTGGGCAGGTGATGGTGACCGACAGTGCGGACGCATCGACCTCGACAAACGCGGCGGCGATCTGGCCACGGATCCCACGTTCAAGCTGAGATTCAAGGGCCACCGCGTCCAGGCCTCCCTGAGGAGCGCACCCTGCGGCCAACCCCAGCAGTACCGCCGCAATCCACCGCCTCCGGAACAAAGTTCTCACGATGACGCGTTACGTATGAGCAAGAACGTGACGGACCGGATCACAACCGGAGGCTCATCGACCGCGGGCTCAGCCCATTTCATCGGCGAGTTCCCGTGCCTGGTCCCACGAGCCGCCGGCCGCAATCAGCCGACGAAATTTCATGACGTGGCGCGGCCGGTTGAATCCGAACACTGCCATGATCCGACCATCGCGCCCGAAGATCGAGGCAAACTTTCGATCTTCCCGGGAGCCGGTGACGGTCAAGGTCTGGTCGCCATCGGCGCGCCGGCCCGCCAGCTGAATTTTGTGATCAAACTGGTCGCTCCAGAACCACGGGACCGGGGTGAATGGCTCGGGGGCTTCCTGAGCCAGAAGGCGACGGGCCGCATACATGCCCTGCTCCACAGCGTTGTCCCAGTGCTCCACGCGCATGACCTCATCGAAGAGGCGATTATGCCATCGCGCCACGTCCCCAGCCGCCACGATTCCCGGAGCCGCCAGACAGGTGTCGTCGCAAACGACGCCGTTGTCCAAAGCCAGGCCCGAACCTTCCAACCACTCGGTGTTCGGCACCGCGCCGACTCCGACGACGACAACGTCGGCGGTGATCTCGGACCCATCGGTCAGGACCACGCCCGTCACCGCGGCATCACCAAGGATCTGGTCGACGCCCACCCCCAGGCGGACATCGACGTCGCGCTCCCGATGGACCTCGGCACAGAACAGGCCCAGATCAACACCCAGACCACGGATCATGGGCGCTTCGGCAAGTTCGATCATGGAAACCGTTGCCCCCATCTGCCGGGCGGTGGCCGCAACCTCTGCCCCTATGAACCCGGCGCCCACGACGACCACATGCCGGGGACCGGAGGCCAGCGCCTGGTGCAGGAGTTCGGCGTCATCGCGTGATCGGAGCACATGCAGCCCCGGCCGCTCGGCGTAGGGCAGGGTCCGCGCCCGCGCTCCTGTCGCGATGAGAATGCCGTCGGCAACCACCCTTTCGTCACCGGCCGACGACGCCTCGATGGTGGTCGGGCTGGTCGTGACAGCTCGTTCGCCAACATCAAGTCCGGTCGCCCGGGTCCCCAGGCGCAGATCGAGATGCAGTTCGGCCAGCTTCTCGGGCGCAATCAGCGCCAAGCGGGTGTGGTCCCACTCACCGGAAAGAAATTGCTTTGACAGAGGCGGCCGGTCGTAGGGGGCGTGGGGTTCATCGCCAATCAGCGTCAGCGACCCGTCAAACCCGGACCGCCGCAACGTTTCGGCGGCTCGTAGTCCGGCCAGCGAGGCCCCGACAATGGCGATCGAGGCGGGTGCGCTCACTCCTTGTCAGACGAAGCGTCGAGCTCTTCCACCTTGATGGCCTGCTTGGGACAGCGCGAAACCGAATCGTCCACCTTGGCCCGCTGATCGGGGCCGGGTGTTTCGTCCAGGATGTACAGGAAATCATCGTCTCGGACCTCAAACACCTCCGGCGCGATGTCCATGCAGATGGCGTTGCTCTCACAGAGGTCAAAATCCACGACCACCTTGTATCCACCTGCAGCTGCGCTATCTCCCATGATTGTCTCCTCCAGGCCATCAGCCCGACGTGATGCGAGCACGACATGTGTCCGCGGACCGATGCTACACAGGCGCTCAACCCAGCAGTTCGCAACTGGCGTTTGGACCGGACCGAAACGCCACGGACTCACCGCCGTGGCGCACATCGATGGTGCCCTGAGCTTCGTTCAGCGTGAACAGGTAAACGGCCAGCGCTCGACACACCTCGCCCGACTCGTCGCCGATACCGGGGGGTCGAGAGAACGTGGCGACCAGCGAGTCCAGTCGATCCGCAACAGTGCCAGGCACCACCTGCACATCATCGATCCAGGTTGTGTCGCCGAAGTTCTGGGCGAGGTATGTGGCCAGCTCGTTGGCGATGTCTTCGGTGTTGATCTCGGGGCCGTCCAGGTTGAGGCCGCACTGCTCCGAGGCGTACCGGTCAAGTTCGGCCCGCGCCGCAAGGGCGCCGGGATCAAATCGGGCGTTGAACCGCGCCTCAAGATCGAGCGGGTCAATTTCGTTGTAATCGAGCGCAGAGTTTCGAAGCCGCTCCACCGTCGTCCGAATTTCAGGCGGCGCCACAAAGTCGAGCCGCTCGAACTCCACGGCACTCACGTCCACTGTTCCCAGTCCAATTCCCTGCGCCAGAAGCACACAGAACGCCTGCTCACTGCCCTGATCGTTGGCGCTACTGCAGCTGACAAGTGACGCGACAAGCACAATTCCGACCAGCCAGACGACCAGAACGACACCAACATTTCGTCTACGCCCGGAGGTTCTGCGCAGGATGGGGGTCTCTTTAACGGCGCGCACACCCGCACATTACTGCGCGGGCATCGATCAGCACCGGACGCGCCCGAGTGCGGTTGGCGATCGAAGCCGTCAGGCCAGTCGTGATGGGTGCTCGGCTTGGGCGGCCGCGCGTTTGCGAGCTTGAAAGTCGCTCATCGACACCACGGTTGAGCCAGGCGACGCTTTGGGCATCTGCGGTCGTTCGGTCGAAACCGAGCGTCGGGCCGGCGTGCGCGCCGTGTGAACTCTGGACATCGACGTTGTGGCTCTTCGCAGCGCATCCATGGCGCTCACGTGCTCGGTGACCAGTCTGAACTTCCGGGATCCTTCGCGTTCCACAAGGCTTCTGTCGGACGGTTACCGCAAAGTTTTAGGGTTCAGCCGGCGCTGAGTTGAGCGACGAGGCCAATGGCGGCGGTGTCGCAGCCGCCGGCCAGTCGTGAATACGACGGCGAACCGACTGTCCATGACGCAAAGCACTCTGCAAAGTCGCCGGCTCCGGAAGAGAAGTCATCAAGTTGCCCCGGCCACCACGGGTGATCGGCGGCGGCCCCCCGGGTCGCCAGCCACTGGGCCCGGTCCGCCGCGCTGTTCCGCTCGATGTCTACCGCATGCCCAATCTCGTGAGCAATCACATGAGCCAAACCGGACGCCGTATCGCTGGGGCGAACGTAGATCTCGATGCGGCGTTCCTGGGTATAGGTCAAGCCGCGAAGACCCGGCCGGGCGGTGTGGAAGGTGATGTTGTAACCGAGAGAGCGCCAGTCGAAGCTCACCAGACCGAGCGCCTGATCCCCAACCGTGGCGGTCGCAGCGACCGGAACCGGAGTAGCCGTCGGCGGCACGTGGACCGGAGCCGGAGTACTCGTCGGCACGGGGACCGGAACCGGAGTACTCGTCGGCGGCACGGGGGTGCTGGTTGGCCGAACAGCGGTCGGCGTCGCAGTTGCGGGCATTGGCGTCGGCTCCGACGTACTCGTCGGCGGTGCCGGTGTCGATGTGCTGGCCGGGGTTGATGTTGGTGGCACCGCGGTTGAGGTCGGTGGCGGCGAGGGTGTGCTGGTCGGCGGAATCGCCGTGGAGGATGCGGTTGGGGCTGCGGTTGGGGTTGTCCGCTTACTGCTGAGGACCGGCGCCGCGAGCGACGATTCGCCGCTGGCGCTGGCCACGAACCCGCTGCGGGACTGTGGGGAGCAGCTGGTGGCGATGATGACAAACACCACGAAAGTCATCATCGCGATCCCAACACGGGTGCGTCGCCCGGATTGCTCCACCACAGTCCGTTTCCCTCCGTTTGAACCGTCGTGCACACTCATGTGTACCCCGCCGAAATTGAACACGCAGCGTGTTCGGCCGCAATCAAACAACGTTGGTAAATATGGCCGGTACGGGGATTGACGGGGACCGTCCGAGCAACCACTCAGAGTGTTATTTTGTCAGCGTGGCTTGTGGGAAGGCCCGCGCGCGGGAATGCGGCGACCGGCGGGGACTATGAAAGAAACTCGGCGATGCGACCTTTTGGTCGGCCGATGATCGCCTTCTTGCCTTTCACCACAATCGGGCGCTGGAGCAACGCCTTCTGTTCAACCAGCAGGTCAACCACGGCATCGGGATTGCCCACGTAGTCGTCCTCGTTGAGTTCGAGTTTCTTGAACCGGGAGTCTTTGCGCACCAGGTCCTCCACCGGATCTTCAAGCCCGGCCACGATCTTCTCCAGCGCGGCCCGATCCGGTGGCTCTTTCATGTAAAGCACCACATCGTGATCGACCTTCAGTTCCTCGGCGACCGCCAAGGCGTTTTTGGAAGACCCTCAATGAGGGTTGTGGTAGATCGTGACTTTGGCCATCGGTGCCTCCAGCAGCTCAGAGTTGTGCGTGCGCCCGAAGGTAGTCGAAGACCCGCCCTAGACCGCGAACTGATCAAAGATGCGGGGCGCATTCGATCCGTCCGGCGACGTTGGCTCGACCGGGTGTTCGTGGGTTGCCATCTGCACGATCAGGCGATGAAACAGGTCAGGGTCCTCAACAAAGTTGATGCGGGCCAATGCCTGCTCCTGACCTGCCGATTCCACCCGAAACTCGCCGTAGCCAAGAATCTCGGCCAGCGGCGAGCGATGCAGAACCGCATCGGTCACCCGCCCAATTGGCATGCTCGCCACGCTCGAGCTGATCAGACCATCAACTTCGATGATGCGTCGATCGGTGATCAGCAACCGTCGGAACCAGCGCCATCGAACCCAACGCACCACGACCTTGGCGGCCATGCGGAGAACCACCAACAGACCCGCGGCCGGAACATCGGCCTGCACCGCCCACACCAGCACCCCAAAGGCAAAGATGGTGGCGATCGTGCGCGGCGCTTTCCAGTCGACGCGAAACAGGACTCGGCCCACCACGCCAACCGCCAGCAGCACCATGATCATGGCGCCCAACGATTGGGTCAGCGCCGGGACATCGATCATCATCCATCCGAACAGCACTGTGGCGGCCAGGAATTCAAAGGTCGGCTCAAGAAGCACCGCCAGATGTCGGCGTCGGTGGTACCAGACGCGCTCACCCGGAACGAGATAGTCGTTCGCCTGGAGGGGAAGAAAGAGCTCTTTCAGCGCCATGGGATGGCGGCCAACTCAGTTGGTGGCGGTAGCCGGTACCGACGTGGCGGCGTTGCTGTCGTCAAACAGTGCGTCCATGAACTCTCGGGCGGTGTCCACGCCACCATCGACCCACGCGAAAAACTCGTTTGCGGTCGAACCGGTGGCCGTTGCGTCCTGGCTGATCAGGTACACGACGAAAAGAATGAGAAGAAAGAACAGCAGCTTGTTTTTCATATGACTTACCTCGATGTGCTGTATTCCTCGTTGGATCTGCGCCGGAGATCGGTCACCAGGAATTCGGACAGATGGCGCCGCGAAAAATTTCACGACAACGACCCGAGCTGCCTGCATTTCTGCAGCGCCGAGCCGGCCTCCGCCCGAGGCCCGCCCCGGACTATAGGTCACACGACCCACAAATTCAACACCAGCAACATGAGCAACGGGCCGAAAACGAACAAAATGGCCTCGGTCGAAACCGAGACCACCTGCCAGGGACAAGCCAACGGGTTAGACGGCGTCGCCACCCTGCTCGCCGGTGCGGATCCGCACGATGTTGCTCACATCGGCGACCCAGATCTTGCCGTCGCCGATCTTGCCGGTACGCGCCGCGTTCATGATCGCCTCCACCGCAGATTCAACCGTGGTGTCCTCAACCACCACCTCAAGCCGGGACTTCGGGGTGAACGAGACTTTGTATTCGGTCCCCCGGTAGGTCTCGGTGTGTCCGCCCTGGCGGCCATACCCCTGGGCTTCGGTCACCGTCATGCCCTGCACCCCGACCCCGTTGAGCGCCTCTTTCACCTCATCGACCTGATGGGGCTTCACCACCGCAGTTATCAGCTTCACGTGATTTCTTCCTCTCGCCTCGGGTGCAGCGTTGCGCCCTTGTTGAATTGTTGTAGGCGACTGCGAGCATAGAACACATCGCCAAGGTATTGCTACAAAACCGGTGACCTCGGGTTCAAATTACTTGTGTCTGCTGAAAGATTGTGCGAAACAGTCGGGGAGCGATTGTTTGTGTAGCAATACATTCACACACGAACCGGCAAGCTGTGCGTAGAGTTGTCCCCGTGCAGCCCAGCGATCTGACCGTCCGAATCACCAAATCGGCCATCCCGCCCTATGAACAGCTGCGCGCCCAGGTGTCGCTCTCGGTCGCCTCCGGACGGGTCAGGCCCGAGGCCAAATTGCCAACGATTCGGGCGCTTGCGGCCCATCTTGGACTTGCCACCAACACGGTGGCACGCGCGTATCGGGAGCTTGAAGCCCAACAAATCGTCGTGACCCGCGGGCGAGCGGGAACCTTTGTTTCCGCAGAACCTCCTGTGTCGTTCAAAGTGATCGAACGAGCCGAGCGTTTGGAAGCCGCCGCTCGACAGTTCGCCCTCGAAGCAGCCCAACTCGCCGTTTCCAACACCGAGGCAGTTACTGCGGTGACCGCCGCGCTGGGAGATCTGGCGACCGCCGAAGGCTCAGCAAAGCCAACCCCGTAATTGGGACCATTCAGCCCCACAATCAGCCCCCCAACCGGCCGGATTCAGGTCCGACAGACAAGGTCCTGCGGGTCCGGTATTGTTGCCACTGCGCGACAAAACTTGCCATTGGCCCGTCCTACGGTCACTACTCACCAATCCGCCCCACACGGGGCAGGGGGAAATCCAATGAATCCGAAAGCACTGGCGGCCGAATTTTTCGGCACGCTCTGGCTCGTACTCGGCGGTTGCGGGGCCGCGGTATTCGCCGCCAATCGAACAATTACTGAAGGCGCAAGCGACAACGCCCTCGGTCTCGGCTACCTGGGCGTCGCCCTGGCCTTCGGTCTGACCGTGGTCACCGGCGCCTACGCATTTGGCCACGTCTCCGGTGGTCACTTCAACCCCGCAGTAACGCTTGGCCTGGTGGCCGGCGGTCGATTCAGTCCCGCTTCGGCTGGCGGCTACATCGTTGCGCAGGTTCTTGGCGGCATCGCCGCAATGGTCATCATTTGGGCCATTCTCAATGGCGATGCTTCCTATGCCGGTGACAGCACCTACGCCGCCAACGGCTACGGAGACCTTTCACCCCATGGCTTCAATCTGGCGGCCGGTTTGATTGCCGAGGTTGTTCTGACGGCGATGTTCCTGCTGGTCATTCTTGGCGCCACAGCCAAAGCCGGTTCCGCAGCCATGGGCGGTCTGGCCATTGGTCTGTGCCTGGCACTGATCCACTTCATCTCCATCCCCATCACCAACACGTCGGTCAACCCGGCTCGGTCAATCGCGGCCGCTCTCTTCTCCAATGACAGTGGTCACCTGACCCAGCTCTGGATGTTCATTGTCGCCCCGATCGTCGGTGGCGTTCTTGGTGGCCTTATCCACCGTGCGATGCTGGGCAACGAAGAAGACGTCGTGGTGGCTGCGGCCTGATCCTCACGCACTCCCGTGATTACTGACTCTGATGATCACCTGATTCTGAAGTGATCAACGAAATCATCTGATGCCCGGCCGTCCTGGTGGATGGCCGGGCATCAGCCGTTTTCAGCGGGCGCCGTAGACCGATGCCGGTTCGGGGGCCGATGCAATCGACTGGCGAGCCAGGTCCCCGGCTTCGGTAGCGGTCATTGGGCGGTCACCGATGGTGACCACCGGCCCGCGCTGCCAGCCGTCGCAGACATTCAGCTGTCCGCCGGAAGCTTCGAACACTCGTCCGGTCACATCACAGGCCGGACTGCCCAGCCACACCATCAGCGGCGAGACATTTCCCGGGTCTTTTTCGTCCCACCCGTCAGGCGCCGCCTCGTCATAGAAGATGCCGGCGGTCATCCGAGTCCGAGCATCGGGGGCAACGGCGTTCACCCGAACCCCGTAAGCCGACCACTCGCTGGCCTGTTGGATGGTCAACTGGGCGATCGCTGCTTTGGCGGCGGCGTAGTTGCCCTGTCCGACTGAGCCGTTCAGCCCGGCCCCGGAAGTCGTGTTGACCACCCGTGCCACGACGTCCTCTCCCCCTTTGGCCCGAGCCCGCCAATGCGCAATGGCATGGCGAGCCGGCGCGAAATGTCCCTTGAGGTGTACCCGGATGACCGAGTCCCACTCCAGTTCTGACATCGACGCCAGCATCCGATCACGCAGAAACCCTGCGTTGCAGACCAGCGTGTCCAGTTGGCCCCATCTGTCGACGGCCTGCTGGATCATCGCTTCGGCCTGCTCCCAGTTGGCGACGTCGGCCCGGTTGACCGCCGCTTCGCCACCCATCGCCTGAATCTCGGCCACCACGTTGGCCGCAGGGTCATCGGCGTCCGGATCCTGTCCTTCGCGACCCACGCCAAAGTCATTGACCAGGACCCGAGCCCCCTCTGCCGCAAAGGCCAGCGCATGGGCCCGGCCCAGTCCGCGCCCCGCTCCGGTCACAATGACCACCTGTCCGGCCACGATGCCTTCGCTCCCACGTGCTCCACGTTGTCCTGATTTCATCTCCGCAGTCTGACACCGGCGAGTCACCCAGAAATCCGGGGACGCGACAATTCCTGCCAATCAAACGTCCACCACATAAGCTCAAGCCCACAGACGAGGTCCCGGCATGGTTGGTCCGGACCGGTTGGCATCGTCCGGATCGAAAGAGAGACCCCCATGGCTGTCGTACCCCGCATGAGTCACGAAGGTTGGCCTACGTGGACCAAATTCGTCTTCGTCGTCCTCTCCATTGTGATGGTTGTCCTTGGTGTGTTGTCGATCATCATGTCAAAGCACACGGGCGGCGGCGTCCTGGGCGCAATCGTGGCGGTCATCGGACTGCTCTACCTGTTCGGCCTGATCATCTCACCGCGTTGGATCGACGACCCGATCTGACAAGGTTGCGGGTAGGCGCTTCGTGCCGGTGAGGCGCGCGGTTCGGTAGAGAAACGCGGGGTATGCCCTACGGGCAACGCTGGGCTGGCTACTATCGGCCATGGAGGAGATTCCGAATGGAATCGCCACACTTCGATCACACAGCAGGAGACCGAGTCATGAAGCGAATTATTGTTCTTTTAGGCGCCGTAGCAGCATTGACGTTCGCCTTCGCCGTACCCGCTGGAGCTGATGATCACTCGCCAACTCTGAGCGTTGAGCCGTCGTCTGTCGCCGAGGCCGGCGAGTACGAGTTCACCATCACCGCCAGCGACTTTGCCCCAACCGGCGGATTCCTGTTGCCGTGTGAGGGCGCCGAAGGCTCGCTTGAGGTTATTGCCGCCGGTGATCCCGCTGAGCTGTGTGATCTTGCGGCCCTCACCCCATACGCCGTGGGCGACGACGGCACCTGGGAAGCGACCGTGACCTACACCATTCCTGAAATCGGCCTCGTCATTGCGGCCGGTGACACTGGTGGCGACAACGCCTCTGCAGCTCTCATCAGCGTCGGTGCCGAGGCCATGGAAGAAGAAGCCATGGAAGAAGAAGCCATGGAAGACGAAGCCATGGAAGAAGAAGCCATGGAAGAAGAAGCCATGGAAGAAGAAGCCATGGAAGATGACAGCCTTGCCGAGACCGGTGTCGAATCCAGTCTCCTGCTGGTCATTGGTGGAACCATTCTTCTGGCCGGTGGCCTGTTTGTATCCACCCGCCGCCAGCACAGCTGACACACCTCGCAGTCAACGACAAGAGCCGGTCCTTCGGGGCCGGCTCTTTCGCTTTTTATCTGCTCCTCCCATCTCCTACCGGCGGCATTTCTCCGGTCCCCTACGATGACCCCATGACAGGACCAATGACGGGGATCAAGGTTGTTGAGCTGGGGGTCTGGATTGCGGGCCCGGCCGCCGGTGGTTTCATGGCCGACTGGGGCGCTGACGTTGTCAAGCTCGAGCCGCCCGGAGCCGGCGACCCGTCCCGCATGTTCCAGAAGATGTTGGGCGCTGACATGCCGACCAACCCCATCTTTGAGATGGACAATCGCGGTAAACAGTCCGTTGCCGTCGACCTGACCACCGACGATGGGCGAGAGATCGCCGCCAGGCTGTTGGCCGACGCCGACGTCTTCATCACCAACCTTCGGCTGGCCGCGCTGCAAGGCCTTGGGCTCGACTGGGACACCCTCAAAGCCAACCATCCCCGGCTCGTGTACTGCCACATCACCGGGTACGGCCTCGACGGTCCTGATGTCAATCGACCGGCATATGACGTTGCCGCCTTTTGGTCACGGGCCGGCATTGCCCACCTGCTCTCCGACGAGGGCGAACCCCCGCCGTTTCAGCGGGGCGGGATGGGCGACCACAACGCCGGTATGGCCGGAGCCGCCGCCATCAGCGCGGCGTTGTTTGAACGCGAGAAAAGCGGGCAGGGCCAGATGGTGTCGACGTCGTTGTTCCGTGAAGGCATGTACACGGTCAGCTTTGACCTCAACGCCATGCTCATGTGGGGATTGCCGATTGGTCTTGGTAACCGCACCAGGACCGCCAACCCGGCGATGAACAACTACCAAGCCGGCGACGGGCGACGGTTCTGGATCACCGGCCTGGACGGCAACCGTCACTGGCCGCCACTGTGTCGAGCAGTCGGCCGACCCGAGTGGCTGACTGACGAACGCTTTGCCGAGGCCCGCGGCCGCTATGAGAACGCCGAAGAGCTGATCGCCATGCTCGATGAGATCTTCACGACGAGGAGTCTTGACGACTGGGCCGAGGTATTCGCCACCGAACCCGACTTCTTCTGGGCTCCCATCAATTCGCCCGAGGATCTCCTCGCCGACGAACAGACCTGGGCGTCAGGGGGAATCGTGAATGTACCCGATGGCCTGGCCACGACCGCCATGATCGCCACGCCGGTGGACTTCGAACGCACCGCGTGGGCCCCAACTGCGCTCGCCCCCAGACTGGGTGAGCACACCACCGAGGTTCTGGCATCGCTGGGCTACAGCCGCGAAGACATCGAGCGAATGACCGCTGACGGTTCGGTCGCCTGAGACAACTTCTAGGTCAAAAACTGCCACGCGGCCACCAGGCACCCGAATCCGATGATGAAGCCACGCAGCCACCGCAGGGGAATCGAACGCGCCCACCGCGACCCCACCCGACCACCAATCGCGCTTCCGACGAATACTGGTAGCAGGTGCCACCACGCCACCAGGCCCGCCACGCCGTAGACGACCAACGCCAGGACCGTCCCTGTGGTCATGACCACGTTCTTGGCGGCATTGGCACTCAGGAAGTCACCAAAACCGCGAATGATCAGCAGCGCCAGAAACAGGTTGCCGACGCCGCTACCGAAGAAGGTCAGGTACACGGCCAGAGCCACCGTGATTGCGGTCCCCATTGCCCCCTGGGTCAAGGATGGCGCGGATGCCTCAGCCCAGGTGCGGATCCATGGGCTCACCGCAAACAGAAAGGTCGCAGTGAGGATCAGCCACGGGACCATCTGATCGAACAGGTCGGCGCCGGTCCAAAAGAGCAGAACGATGCCGACGATCGAACCCGGGATCACCGCCGCCATGAGCGGCCCATACCGTGCCCGCTGATTGGTGACTTCGGGCCAGAACTCGGGAATGGCGGCCAGGTTTCCGGGCGTGAGCGCAGCCAGGGTGGTAACCGATGCGGTCAGCGGTTCCAAGCCGACAAACAGCATGGCGGGGTAGGTGAAGAAACTCCCGCCGCTTGACACCGAGTTGTTGGCGCCGGCGACCAGCCCCGCGCCGGACAACAACAGCCAGTGCCAGACGGTCAACGACGCGTCAGTTCGTTCATCGGTCCGCGATCCGCTGTCAGCGGTCAGCGGTTGCGCAGATAGCGACGCAGGATCTTGCCGGATGCCGACTTGGGGATTTCGTCAATGAACTCAACGATGCGAATCTGTTTGTAGGTCGCAACCTGGGGCTTCACGAAGTCCTGCACCTCGGTGGCGCTCAGTTCGGCGCCCGCCTGGAGCGCGACGAACGCCTTTGGCAGTTCCCCAGCCTCGGGATCGGCGATACCTATGACGGCGGCGTCGGCGATGGCCGGGTGCGTCAGAAGAAGCGCTTCCAGCTCGGCCGGTGGCACCTGAAACCCCTTGTACTTGATCAGTTCTTTCACGCGGTCGACAATGTAAATGTGGCCGTCGCTGTCAAACTTGGCCACGTCACCGGTGTGCAGCCAGCCATCGCTGTCCACGGTCGCGTCGGTGGCGTCGGCATTGCCGAAGTACCCCTTCATCACCTGCGGCCCACGGACCCAGAGCTCGCCTTCGGCGTCGAAGCCAAGGTCCTCGCCGCTGTCGGTGTCAACAATGCGGCATTCGGTGTTGGCGACGGTGACACCACTGGAGCCCGGCTTGACGTTGGTGATGGGCGTGGCGTGACTGACCGGTGAGAGCTCGGTCATTCCATACCCCTGCACAACCGTCGCCCCGATACGGGTCTGGGCTTCAATTCCCAACTCGCCGCTCAGCGGTGCGGCACCCGAAAAGACGACCTTGACCGAAGACATGTCGTAGTTGTCGATGATGGGGTGTTTGGCGAAGGCCAGGACCATGGGCGGCACGGCGAAGAAGTAGGTGATCTTGTGCTCCTGGACCAACTCAAGCGCCTGCACCAGGTCAAATCGGGGAACCGATACCACCGTCACTCCCTCCGCAATCAGGGCGTTCATCAACACCTGCATGCCATAGATGTGAAAGAACGGCAGCGCCGCGAAAGCCACGTCGTCGTCGGCGTAGTCAAAAACAGGGCTCGTCTGGCAGATGTTGGCCACCAGGTTCCGGTGAGTCAGCATGACGCCTTTGGAAAGACCGGTGGTGCCCGAGGAGTAGGGCAGCACCGCAATGTGTTCGGCCGGGTCAACCTCCACCTGGGTGATGGCTTCGCCGAACAATTCCATGACCGAGCGACACCCGTCTTCGGGTCCTCCCATCATGAAGGTCTCACGAACGCTGGTTCCTTCGACCGCCTCTTTGGCCACTGCCAACACCGGTTCCACGGTGAGCATCATCACGGCCCCGGAATCCTGGAGCTGGTGACGAAGTTCCTGCGCGGTGTAGGTGGGGTTGAGCGTGGTTGCGGTTCCTCCGGCAGTGAGGATGGCATGAAACACGACGGCGTACTCGGGAATGTTGGGCGACATGATGGCCACGACGTCCCCCACACCAATGCCCCATTCGACCAGCCCGCCGGCCAGTTGTCCCACGGCGTCGGCAAACGCCTGAGCGGTGTAGCTCCGTCCGGTTGGGCCGTCGAGGAGCACTACCTTGTCCGGGAACTGCAACGCGCCGCTGAGGACGTATTCGCTGATTGGGACGTTGGGAATTTCGACGTCGGGAAAGGGACTCGTGTGAATGTGAACCATCCGCCCAAGCTAGTGCGGTGCAACCGTTGGTTGAAACGGCACGCACCACGCTCATCCCCCTCCGGGCGCCAAGCGCCTGGTGCCCGGGTCCCATAGGGTCAAGGCCTGTGACTTCGCTTCGATTTCGGTTGTGTTCTCTTGCGCCCATGCCCCTCATGGTGATCACCATGGTGGTGCTGGCGCTGGTGGGATCGGCCTGTGCCAGCACGGTGCAGACCCGCCTGGAGGACAGCGGCGAACGTATCCCGACGGTTGCGCCCCTGACTGCGGAGGAACAGGCGATCACCGAGGCGACAGCGGTTCCCGCCGATCCTGCGCCCGCTCCGGCGACCGAGTCGGCGGCGCCCGAGCCAACGACGGCCCCCAATCCCGCATTGGTGGTTCCTGAACGCCTGAGCATCCAGGTTCTTCGCGAGGTCCCTCACGACCCCAACAACTTCACGCAAGGTCTGGTGATTCACGACGGTCGCATTTTTGAGAGCACGGGACGGTTCGGCCCGTCAACGACCCGCCTGCTGGAGATCGATCGATCAACCGGTGCAACGGTGCAGTCGGTTGAATCCAATGATGTCTTCGGGGAAGGTTTGGCGCTGGTTGGCGATCAATTCGTGCAGCTGACCTATACCGAGGGCATCGCGCTGATTTGGGATGCGGACACCTTGGAAAAGATCGGCGAGTTCCGTTACGAGGACTCCGAAGGTTGGGGCCTGTGCCACGACGGTGACCGGCTGGTCATGACCGACGGCGGCGACCGCCTCCATTTCCGTGACCCCGAGACGTTTGCCCCGCTTGGATCGGTTGAGATCGTGCTCGAAGGAGTGCCGTTGGCCCGGGTCAACGAGCTTGAGTGTGTTGACGACACCGTGTGGGGCAACGTGTTCCTCACGGACATGATCGTCGAAATCGATCCGACCACCGGCGCAGTCATCACCGTGGTGGACGGATCGGCTCTGGAACAGCCCCGACCATTTGAAAGCAATGCGGTCCTCAACGGCATTGCCTACGACGAACTCACGGCCACGTTCTGGCTGACCGGGAAGCTGTGGGACAGCCTGTACGAGGTCAACTTCGTCCCGGCCAGCTGAGCAACCGCGGCGTTGTCACACTGCTACCGCAGCACACCAGCCTTGATCATCGGGCCTTCGGGGGCCAAACCATCGGGCTTGTTCAGCGGCGACGCGCTGCGCAGTCCAGGCAGCGGCGAGGGCGTCCAGAACATCGTCGGCCCTGGGTCCAGCTCCGCACGACCCAAGGAGCCGGACCGGGTCGACGCCCCACTCCTGCAACAGTTCCATCCGTTGGCCGATCCCCTGGGCACTTTTTTTGGAGGCCAGATGAACCTCGTTGTGCAGCATGAGGAACGAGGACTCCGGGTGAACTTCGACAAACCTTGGATCCGGGTCTGGGCCAAGCGTGCTGCGAACCTCCCGAATCTTCGCCGCCAATCCCCACCCTTGCGCAGAGGGCCCTTTCCCACCGGCTGCTTTGTTGCGGGTCACCGCATCGGCATGATTGTGAGCGGTCATTGCCGCTCGGGTTGGGGTGTAAAAAAGCGAGCGCGATGCCTTGCCGAGCCACGCGCGGAGCTCATGGTCGCTGGGGCGGACGCCCGACTCCGGCAACGCCATTGGCATGTCCACCCCAATAACTGCACAATCCCCGGTCATCGCCATCACGTTGGAAACGTGATCAACCACCTGGATGCGTCCGTCAACCCGGTTGGACTCACCAGGCTTGTCAGTCCACGTGACGATGGCGACCACCCAGCCGCCGCCGAAACCATCGACGCCAGCCACCACCCGCCGGTGGTCGGTGCTCACGACGGGTCCCAGAGTTCAGCAAGCTCGGCCGCAACGGCGGCCGCGTGGGCGTCGTCTTCGTAGGTGGTGCGGGGCCAGAAGAACCCGCGAAGACCATCACCTTTGGTGCGGGGCACCACGTGAACATGCAGGTGCGGAACGCTCTGACTGACGATGTTGTTCATCGCCACAAACGACCCCTGCGCGCCAAAGTCGTGCATGAGTCCGGACAGTCGCCGGGCTCGCGAGAACAGTGGTTCGACCGAGTCCGCAGGAAGGTCGGCGAGCGTCACGTGATGGTCCAGTGGCACCACCAGGGTGTGGCCGGGGAACAGCGGCGAAATATCAAGGAAACCCATGGCGTGCTCGTCTCGAAACACCACATGGGCCGGCAGGTCCTGGGCAATGATCTGACAGAAAATGCAGTTCGAGTCGGTCGTCGTGGTCATTGCAGCGTTGTCCCTTGTTGTCACTGGAGCGGAAAATAACCGGCCACGTTGTGGGGATGGGTATCCAGGTGAACTTTGGCCTCCGGTGCGCCCGAGAACCGACCGTGCGTCCACCGAATCTCCACGTGGCCGTCAACCGCGGTGCGTTCCGCAGACGCGCGATTGGTGACCTCGGCCCGCCACTTCACCATCGGCTGGCCGGCGGCATCGGGCCAGACGTCGAAGGCCCGGACTTCAAACCCGTTCCGGAAATCCCATGGGGTCCCGACCCGGTAGCGGAGTGGTTGGCCCGCGGTCGTGGCCCCCAGCACGAAATATGGCGCCGCCTGCAAACGAAGCAACCGCCACAGCATGTCTTCGCGTCGGGCTTTGGTTCCGAGGTTGGCCAGCCACCGCTCGGCCGACTCCCGAGCCACCGCCAGGCTGAAGTCCTGATAGAGCCGCTGAGCTCTGTCCGGGAGCCGACCCCGTTTGGGCAGGGCAGCTTTGAGGCGAAGGCGATGTTCCTTCTCCAAGCCCAGGACCGAATCCGGCATATCGTCGACCTCGGCCGCCGTGACGCACGCCTGGTAGAACTCCTGGTACGCCTCAGGGGCGGTGGAAACGAACCAATCGTGGCCCCGCTCCACTCGCTTCTCGGCCAGCGACCGCTCAAACAGGTGGGCTGGCCCCGCGTTGTGAAGAATGGAGCTGCCGTACTTGCACGACACCAGATAGACGTGGTCGATGCGGAGGTCAGCCGGCACCTGTTCATACCCCGGCGGCCTGTGCGGACCTTTCCACTCCACGTTCCACGGTGGACGGCCCCGCAGCCCGTCCTCAGACCGGGAGAAGACATGGCCGTTGTCCCAGGCGGTCGCGAACTCCCGATCATGGGTTCCGGCATGTCGGGCGGCCAGAAGTCGCTCGAAATGTTGGTCGGTGACGTTGACGACTGACCGGGGTCGGACCAGCAACGCCTCGTCAAGATCGCGGTAGCCGAGCATGGCCAGTCCGGTGACGATTTCGGTGACTTCCGTGCGGACCGCGGCCATGAGCTGAAGCTAGTGGCCAACCGGCCCGGGCGTCATCTCTCCCCGGGTTCGGTGAAGAGGCGGGCCATCCGGATTTCCATGGACGCCACGTCCGCGTTGAGGTCGTCGTCGGTCCACACCGGCACGTATTCCTCGTAGACATCGATATGGGTGTCGGTGGCGCTCATCCACACCATGACCGCTTCGGCCCATCGCTCCCGCAGCAGATGACGCCGAACCTGGTCCAGTTGCGAACCGGTGAAAGATGCGGGGTCTTCCCGAGCAACCACCTTGAGGGCAACCAGCCGGGAAATGACGGTGGCGTTGTCGGCCAGAAAGACCAGCGGCGGGTCAGACTTCACCACCGCATAGGCACCGGGAGCAAAGGCCTGACGGCGCTCCCTGGAGATGGACAACCCGGTGGATAGGGACAGAACCGAAGCCGATGGGTGGGCGGCCCGACCGTGTGGTCGACCGATGTCTGGACCGCGGGACGGCCGATGATCGTGCGGTGATGATTGCGGTGATGATTGCGGTGGTGTTTGCCGCTGTGATTGCGGTGGTGTTTGGTGCTCGTCGGGCGTTGACATGGGTCCGGTCCCCGATCAGAACAGTGCGTCGGGCTGGCTGGCACCAATGGGGCGGGGCTGGTCAACAATGCCGTCGGCGTAGGCGGCCAACCGCACCTGGTGTTCTTCGGCCAACATCTCCAGCGCGTCCCAGATGACGTCGCCCTTCTGAGCCGACCGCAGGGCTTTCAGGCCCGCGCCGCCTGGTGGAAGGGAGGTGGTCAACAACACGTAGCGGACTTTGCCGTCTTCGGCCAGGTCGTCGACCTTTCGGACGGCAGCCTTGCCAAGCGACTTCCACACGGTGTCGGTGCGACGCAGGCCATCACGTTCGCTGGTGAAGGCGCCGGTGACATCAAAGTGCCATGGGTTGCCGTCACGATCGTTGGCGACAATGTCGATGACCGGACCGCTGCGCAACTTGGCTTTGGTCTTGACCACCGTGAACCCGCACTCGTTCAGGACGACGGCCGCAATTTCTTCGGCTTTCTGACCTTGCGCGATGGCGCTCATCTGGGTGACCGTGGCATTGGCGGTGGTGGACTTCGGTGGCTTGACCGCGGGCACGACCACCCGGAATTTCTCCCGCCGGTCTTCGTGCTCTTTGAGTCGAGCCCGCTCATCGACAACGCGTTGCTTGCTCAAAGCAATGAAGTCGGTGTCGGTGTCACATCCGACGAACTCCCGGCCTTTGCGAATGGCCGCCACCGCCGTGGACCCCGACCCCATGTACGGGTCGAGTACCAGATCGTTGCGGTACGTGTACAGGTCGATGAGCCGCTTGGGCAGATCCACCGGAAACGGCGCGGGATGACCGACCCGCGTGGCACTTTCGGCCGGGATCTCCCAGACGTCCTTGGTGGCGCTCATGAACTCTTCTTTGAAGATCGAACCTTCCGACGGGAGACCCAATTCTTCTCGCTTACGGCTGGAGAGCGCTCGGTCGAAGCGACCTTTACTGGCCACAACGATGCGTTCGGTCAAGTCCCGCAGCACCGGGTTGGACGGCTTCTGAAACGAGCCCCAGGCGGTGGAGCTGTTCATACCATCACCCTTCTTCCAGATGATCTCGCCGCGCACCAGCAGGCCGAGGTCCTCGAAGATCCGGATGATGTCCGCAGCTTGAGAGCGATAGGGCTTACGCCCAAGATTGGCAACGTTCACCGCGATGCGGCCGCCGGGCTCCAACTTGTCTGCGCACCGGGCAAACACCTCATGGAGGCTGGCCAGATGCTCGGAGTACTCCGCTGGCACGTGGCCCTGGCCCATGGCCTCCTCATAGGTCTTGCCCACGAAGTACGGCGGCGACGTGACCACCAGTGCCACCGAGCTGTTGCGAACCAGGGTCTCGTCGGCCAACAGATTCCGGGCATCGCCATGAAGGAAGGCGTTTCGCTGCGGCCGGTCATCGGGCGCCACCACGGTGTCATCGTCGGAGATGGTGGGCGGCACAAAACGGGCGTAGAACCCGGATGCATCGTGACTCTCGCGTTTGGAGGTCCCGAACGACCGAGTGGTGGTGCGGCCCGAAGAAACCGGAGCGGGGGGCGGTGGGGCTGGCGTCTTTTCAGTCATGGGTGCTCAGTGAGTTGAGGCCATCGTACGCAACGATAAGAAACGGTGGGCGATGGCGAAAGGACAGGACGGGATTGGCCGGGGGGGTACACCAAAGACCGTACGGACCGCCTCTGACAGTTTCGGTCGATGGGCGGCGCCGAACGCGGATACCTGGCGATGACCAGCAACCGCTCGCCAGATTGTGGGCCGGCAAGTACAGTCCGGCGGTGCCTGCGCCCAATGAGCTCTCCCGACCCCGGGTGTTCACCGACTCCGAGGCGGACAACACCGGAGACTTCACCAGCGGCGACTGGCTCTTGTTCATCAGCATCTCGGTGATCTGGGGCGCGTCGTTTCTACTGATCGCTTTCGCTCTCGAAGGGCTGGTTCCCTCCACCGTCACGCTCGGTCGAGTTGGGCTTGGCGCCGCGACCCTCTGGGGCATGCGGACCCTCCTACCCGTCCGGGCCCGGATCGCACCCGAAGACTGGCCTCGCATCCTTGTTCTTTCGCTGCTGTGGGTTGCCGTTCCTTTCACCTTGTTTCCGCTGGCACAACAACACATCAACTCCGCAGTCACCGGCCTTCTCAATGGCGGCACCCCCGTCTTCGTAGCCCTGATCTCGGTCCTGTTTCTTCGACGCCGCCCGGGGCGAGAGCAACTGCTGGGCATCGCGTTGGGCTTTGTTGGCATCAGCCTCATTTCGCTGGGGGCGGGGGGCGGCGGGTCCTCGGAGCTGAAGGGGGTACTCATGGTGCTGGGGGCGACCCTGTGTTACGGCGTGGCCATCACCATTGCGGCGCCCATGCAGCAGCGCTACGGCGCCATCCACCTGATGAGCTGGGTGCTCGGACTGGCCACGTTGTGGACCGTTCCCTGGGCGCTCGTGGGATGGGGTGGCAACGAATGGCGCCGGGGTTCGCTGGCGGCCACCATTGTGCTGGGGGTGCTCGGTACCGGTATTGCGTACTGGATCATGGCCACCCTTGTCGGCCGGATCGGCGCCATCCGGGGCTCGTTCATCACCTATCTGATTCCGGTGGTGTCGTTGATCCTTGGCGTGGTGTTCCGCAATGACGCGGTCAGCGCCATGGCCATTGCCGGCGCCGCGCTCACCATCACCGGTGCACTGCTGGCGTCTCGAAGCGGTCGACGGTCCCCTGGGCCACGCAATTGACCGCCGGAAACAGGAGAAATCCTGCTCACCTGCCACTTTGAGCATCAGTAGCAACACGAGCAACGGGTCAAGGTGACACTGTCACCGCGCCTGTCTAAGGTCCATGTTCGCCCATGTCTGCCGCCATTCTCATTGTCGCCTTCGCGATCGTTGCTCTGACCACCCTGGCGCTGCTGTTCACCAGCGGCGTCGGCAAAGAACTCTTTGGTCGGTTCCAGGTTCGGCACGGTGCACCAACGCTGGCCGAAGCGTCGCCTGAATGGATCGACAACCACGACTTCTGGGACGGCGACATCGAAGAGGTGGCCTTCTAAGGTCCTGGCCCAGCGCCGCCTCTGCGATCCTCCCGGTGCGCGTCGTCCTAATCTCGGTGCATGAAACTTGTCTGCGGCATTGACTCGTCCACCCAGTCAACCAAGGCGGAGTTGCGCGACGTCCTGACCGGGACCCTGGTTGCCAGCGGTTCAGGAGCACACCCACCAACCACCCCGCCTGCTTCGCAGCAGGACCCCAACGCCTGGATGGCGGCGCTGGGCGAGGCCCTGGGGCAGGTCGACAGCCATCTTGACGAGGTGGTGGGGATCTCGGTTGCGGGTCAACAACACGGACTGGTGGTCGTCGACGAGCACTCCACGGTCATCCGCCCGGCCAAACTCTGGAACGACACGACCTCGGCCCCGCAGGCCGAGCGCCTGCGATCCACATTCCGCCCCGAAGCGTGGGCCAACCGTTGCGGTCTGGTGCCGGTTGCCAGCTTCACCATCACCAAGTTGGCATGGCTGGCCGAAAACGAGCCCGAGAACCTGGAGCGGGTGGCCAAAGTCATGCTCCCGCACGACTGGCTGACGTGGATGTTGAGCGGCAATCACGTGACCGATCGCGGCGATGCCTCCGGGACCGGCTGGTGGTCCAGCAGCGTTGGTTACCGTTCCGATCTTCTCGACCATGCTGTCCCCGACGCCGAAGCGTGGATCCCCCGCTTGCCAACAGTGCTCGGACCGTCCGAATCCGCTGGCATCATTCGGTCCGATATTGCTGAGGCGTTTGGCCTGTCAAAGTCCTGCGTGATTGGACCGGGCACCGGAGACAACATGGGCGCCGCCCTCGGGATCGGGCTACGACCCGGCGATGTGGCGGTCTCGCTGGGCACATCGGGCACCGCCTATGCGGTCTCGGAGACCCAAACCGTGGACCGCTCGGGTGCGGTCGCCGGGTTTGCCGATGCAACCGGTCGATTCCTTCCGTTGATCGCCACATTGAACGCCACCAAAGTGACCGACACCGTCGCCCGATGGCTGGGCACCAACGCCACCGGTCTGGCCACGCTGGCGCTTCAGGCCGACCGGAAATCCACCGCCCCCGTCCTGGTGCCCTACTTCGATGGCGAACGTACCCCCAACCTCCCCCTTGCTTCCGGGGAGTTTGTGGGACTGCGGACCGACACCACTCGCGGCGAACTGGCCCGAGCCGCGCATTCCGGGGTGGCCTGCGGACTACTCGATGGGGTGGATGCGCTCCGTGACGCCGATGTGCCGATCGACGGCACCCTGCACCTGATCGGCGGCGGCGCCCGCTCCACGGCCTATCAACAGATCATGGCCGACCTGTGGGGGGCGCCCATTGCCGTTCACGCCAACGGGGAACATGTGGCAACCGGAGCCTGCGTCCAGGCCGCCGCAGTCGCCGAAGGCACCACCGTCGATGACATCCAACGTCGATGGAGTCTTGGCACCGCAACGATGGTCAGCCCAACTGCTGGCATCGACCGGGTGGACATTCGAGAGCGGTACGCCAACGCATCGGCCCGCGTCGCCGCCCAGTTCGACAAGGTCGACCCGACCTACGGCGCGTCGGAGCACGCCAAACCAATGGCCTAGCCTCGGTCCATGATTGAGAAACTTCCATTCGGTTCGACCGGTCACCAGAGCTCGCGCATCATCTTTGGCGCCGCCGCTCTGGGCGACGGCAAAGCCGAACGGGCCGACAAGATCATCGATCAGCTCCTGGCCGCCGGCGTCAACCATCTGGATACTGCCGCGTCCTACGGCGAGTCCGAACCGGCGATGCGGTCATCATTGGCCGCGCATCACAACAAGTTCTTCCTGGCCACCAAGACCGGGATCCGAAACGGCGCCGACGCCCGGGCCCAGTTGGAAATGAGCCTGGAGCGGCTGGGCGTGGACCGGGTCGACCTCATCCAACTGCACAACCTCGTGGAGGAGGACGACTGGGCCGAGGCGCACCGCGCCGGCGGTGTTGTCGAGGCCATGGTTGCCGCCCGGGACGAAGGCCTGGTGGGCAACATTGGAGTCACCGGCCACGGCCTCCGCATCGCCCGCATGCACCTGCGGAGTCTGGCCGAGTTTGACTACGCATCGGTCCTGTTCCCGCTCAACTGGTCGTTGATGCAGTTTCGGGCCTATCGGGCCGATGTGGAGGAGTTGCTGGAGGTGTGCGCTCGGCAGGGAGTGGCCGCCCAGACCATCAAGTCCATTGCTCGGCGCCGGTGGCCCGCTGACCACGACGGCCCAAAGTTCAGCTGGTACGAGCCCCTTTCGGACCGCGATGCAATTGCCCAATCGGTGCGGTGGGTTCTTGGCCGCCACCCATCGGTATTCCTGAACACATCCAGCGACACCCGGTGGTTGCAGACCATCACCGACGCCGCCGCCGATGCTGCTGAAACCGCGCCACCAACCGACGCCGAAATGGCAACTCTGGCCGACGCGCAGGGAACCGCCGCCATCTTCGATGGCGATGCACTGGAGCGGATCTGAGCCTCGAGCCCTCGTCGTAGAGAACTGCCTGCCCGGATCGGTGGCCATTGGGTAGATTTGTCGGGTGACCTACGCCCTTGAACTCGCTACACCCAAGGTGCGCGCCGTTGTTGAGGACCACGTTGGCTGGATTATTCTCAACAATCCCGAGCGGCACAATGCCATATCCGGCGCAATGTTTGGTGCCATCGATGCGGCCGCCCAGCACCTGATGGCCGCCGATGACGTGCGGGTGGTGGCGATCCGGGGTGAGGGTGAGAAGGCCTTCGCGTCAGGTGCAGACATCAACGATCTCTCCGGTTCCGATGCCGGTCAATCATCATCAACCGAACCGTCCGATCGTGTGAGTGCGGACCGAACCACCCAGGCCCTTCGCCGGCTCCTTGACGGGCCCAAGCCCGTGGTGGCGATGGTCCACGGATGGTGCATTGGCGGTGGGCTGCTCACCGCACTGGCTGCCGACATTCGCATCGCCGCCGATTCGGCCCGATTTGGCATCCCGGCCGGCCGCCTTGGTGTTGGCTACCCCGTCGACGGGACCGACCGCCTCGTCGAAGTTGTGGGGTCGGCGCACGCGGCGGAGATTCTGCTGACCGCGGATCGGTTCACCGCCGCCGACGCAAGCCGAATGGGACTGGTCAACCGGGTGGTCCCGGCGGCCGAGCTCGTCTCAACCACCAACGAACTTCTTCGGTCCATGTGTGCCCTGGCCCCGCTCTCCCAGACCGCATCGAAAGTGTCGATAGCGGCCGCGTCCGGACGAGCTGAACGCGATGCCGCGATCCGGCGGGTTCGTGACTGCTGGGCGAGCGAGGATTTTGAGACGGGCCGGGCCGCGTTTGCCGAGCGGCGGGAACCGGAGTTCAGCGGGCGATGAGTCCCAATCAACTCCTGGCCATCTTTGCCGCTCTGATGATCGTGCTCGCAGTGCTTGCCATCGCCGTCGACTGGCTCGGCAAACCGCTGAAAAATCGGCGCTTCATCCCTCGGATCTACCGCTATCCCGACGAGAAGCTGGTGGAGTTTGATCCGGGGCGCACCGCATTCTCCCAAGGTCAGCTCATGCTGCCTGCGGCTCCCCAACCCGGTCTGCCCTATGTGGACGCGCAGGGGGTGTCCAGTTGGGCGCAGTCCCACTTCGTGTTCCCCGATCCTGAACAGCCAAACCAGACCTGGGGCCAGCTCACGTCCGAAAACCCCACCTTGGATTCGGTCGGATTCGCCAACCTGCTGGGGGTCGACACCTACGACACCTACGAGCGGGGCCTTCTGGGCCAGGAGACCGTTCCGACCCCACCGCCACCGCCCGGCTTTGACGACGACGAGCTTCCTCCCCCACCGGGCACCGATGGATTGACGCTTCCGCCGCCGCCCGAATCCGATACCGAAGGGCACGACGGCGCGGTGGTGCGCTCGATGGCGGTCGACGCCGATGGCGGGCCGACCACGGTTCCGTGGTCGGGAACCGACATGTGGGGCCTTGATGATGACGAGGACGACGCCGAACCCGAAGAGGGTGAACTCCTTCCGGCCGATGTTGTCGGCACGAAGGCTCCAGCCGAAGAACCCCTGGAAGCCGAACTTGTTGAGACCGATCCCAAACCCGAACCCGACCCCAAAGTCAAACGCAAAGACGGAGAAAAAGGCAAAGTCAAAGGCAAGGGCAAGGGCAAAGTCAAAGGCGGGGGCAAAGACGGAGAAAGAGTCAAGCGCAAAGGCGGGGGCAAAAACAACGTCGGGGGCAAAGGCACCAAGAAGACGGTGCCCCCCTTACCCGTCGACAACGAACCAGTCGATGTCAGGGCCAGTGCACCGAAAGCCAGCCCCGCCGAAGCCTCCAGGCCCGAGCCCATTGACGACGCACCCATTGATGTCTCATCGACCACTGCCGAACCGATCGAAACCGAACCGATCGAAACCGAACCCGTCGAGACCGAACCCACCCCGCTGGAGCCCGAGCCGCAACCCGGTCAGCCGCTGCTTTCCAAGCCGAAGAGAAAGCAGGCGGTCGCGGGCAGCGGTGCATTCAGCGCGTTGGTCGACGGGGCTCCGGCGCCAAATCGGCTCATCGTCACTCCGGAGCAGGCCACCAGCGAGCCGGGCGTCTGGAAACCGGGCGAATCGCTCTGGGCTCCCACCGGTCGCGGAACCAAACCTTCACCGGCAACGGTCCGCCGACGATTTTGGCAGAGTGCCGCCGTGCTCATCCCCGGCATCCGATGGTACGGCGTGGACAACATCGAGCGCATGATCGGCGGCAGCCCGCCTCGTCGCCGTAACCGCCGCACCGGCAAACTTGAAACTATGCAGGTAAGCGGGCTCCGAGCATCGGGGGACAACACGGTAAGCCGACCGTTCTGGCCCGGCGAAGAGCCGGACGCGTTCGGAGACTTCTGATGGAACTCACGCTCCAGGACATGTTCGAAGAAGACGAAGCTGACGCCATTGATTGGAACGGCCAGATTGTGCGATCGGTGATTCGCTTTCCGGTTGAGGACAACATGCGTATCCGGCTGCGGCGCCTCGGGTCATCGCGTGACCGGGCGCAGGCGCTGAAGCTCTCGGTCAACAGCGGGCAACTCGTCGTCGTGGATAACGGGTTCTCTCACCAGTCGGTTTCAATCTGGTCCCATACCGCCCCCGAAGAGGTCGAACTCCGGGTGGACGGCCGGCGCGCCACCCGTCTGGACGTGTGGAACGCCTGGTCCCTCGATGGCGTGGACAACTCGTGGATCGGCAACGCCGGAATCGTCATTCAGGACCACGCCGGCGGGCATACTTTGCAGTGCAGCGACGGTGTGGGCGTTCCCGACTTCGCCGACCTCGCCATTTGGATCGGTTTGAGCTGAGACACCATCTCGCTCAGCTCCGCCTCCCATCGACAGTTGACGGGTCACCAACCGCCCAGCGATATCTGTCTAGCGGTCGTGCGTGACGACACCAGCGACCCAGCGGTCGTCGATCTGAATGTCAACAGCCAGCGAGGCCCCGGCCGCAATCAGAAAGTGCAGAGCATCGCGGTGGCTGGCGTCCGCCCCCACCTCCACCACCAGGCCCCGTTTGGGGTGGTCCTGAGTGACCTGCCATCCGTCGGGGATCCGGACCCCGTTCTGGTCGATGCGCTCGAGCGCACGGGGGCCGGCGCCGTGTTGAATCCCCACTTCGGTGACGTCAGGGGGCTTACCTCCGGGGTGACCGGGCACCCAGGTGCCGGTCGGAATGGCAAATCCCCGGCCCGAGAAGATGTGCTTGAGCAGGGACACCTTCGGCATGTCTCCGTCGTCAACCCATGGCTGCAGATTGAGCCACTGCCTGCCATCGTTCCGCGCCGCCATCTCCTGCATCCGCTCCACGATCTGGTCCGGGGAACCGGCCCGAAACTGCAAAAGCTCCTTGGTTATTGCCATATGCCATTCCACCATGCTGCAACTTCGTATTGGCGGCTATCCGGAGAAAATGCTGGACGCCCCCCAAACCGCGGTAACCGGGTGAAGTGGCAGGTACGGGGTCGCTACTATCAAGGCAAACGTCGACGGAGGCCCACCACATGACGCGTCGCCTGAACAGGCTGTCGAATCCCCAGAAGTTTGTCCTTCCCGTGATCGCCGTTGTTGCACTGGTGGCTGCAAGCTGCGGCGGTTCGAGCGGGACCGAGAGCAGCACCAACGATGTGAACATCGTTGATGCAGGAACCATCAACATCGAGTTGCCGGACCAGATCGTTGAGGTCGAGGAGGAGCCAACGGTTGCGGTTGAGACCAGCGCCGGGTCAGAAACCGCAGGGGGAGAAGATAGCGACGACGGTGCGGCACAAACCACCGACGCTGGTGACCCAATCGAAGCCCCAGACGAACAAGCTGCGGCTCGGGACGTGGTCACCGAGCCAACCGAAGACCCTGACGCCATCCCCCTGGAACAAGAGGAGGCTGGCGTCTCTGACCTGCTGAACGCATTCGATGCGCTCAGCGTCTGCCTGGACAACGCGAACTATCCCGAAGACCTGGTGCCGTCCGGCCCCGATGATCAGGAGACCCTCGCCCAGCTCACCGAGGATCAACTGGACACGCTCATTGGATGCGCTGCGCAGAGCCAGATCCTGCAGACCCTTGAGGACGTTCAGGCTTCCGGCGCTGACCGCACCGCCCAGGAGATTGAGGCCGACAACGAAGGCACCCTGCACTTTGTTGACTGCGCTCGCGGGATTGGCTGGACGGTGTCTGATCCCACACCGGACCAGGACGGGGCTTTGCAGCTTGGTACCGGAGCCACAGACGGCCTGACAGCACCCGATGGCGAGGACTTTACCAGTCCCGGATTCCGCAACTGTGTGCTTGAGTCCGAACGCATCAGCGACCAGGCACGCGAAGCCGTGAACTGAAAAGAACCGAGACCTCCCTTGTGACCACCCGGCGAAAGTGGGCGATTCCCGCGCTCGTAACCTTGATTGTGCTGGCCCTGATCGTGGGCGTTGTCTACTGGTTCAACAACAGCACTGGCGATTCTGATGTTGCTGCGGACGCGGACAAGCCGCTGGCGGTAACGCGCCAGGTTGAACGGCGCACGCTGCGCCGAGAGCTGCAGGTCACCGGCACCATCGAACGCATCGAAGTCCAAACCATCTCGGTGGCCACCCAGGGCAACATCAGCGATATCGCCATTGACGACGGCGACCGCATCGAAGTGGGCGATGAGATCTTCTCGCTCGACGGTCGTCCGGGCATCGCAGTCCAGGGCGAGACCCCGTTCTTTCGAGACCTTGACGTTGGGTCGAGAGGAAACGATGTCAAACAGCTCGAAGAAGCGCTGAGCGCGTTCGGCTACAACCCCGGCGAAATTGACACCCTCTTCAGTCTCGACACTCGGCGCGCGCTGGCCCAATACCAGTCCGACAACGGTTACCCGGCGTCAGCCCCCGAAGTCGGCGAAACCATCACCGTGTCGCTGGGCCAGAACCCTTCGGGTTACACCGTCGGCGCGCAGAACACCGCCAGCATCACCATCGACCCGTTGCTGACTGGCACCCCTGACGACGATGTGGTCCTCGACACCACCGGACTTGGTGCATCAGTTGGCCGGGCCGCCGTCATGCAGGCGCCCGTCGCCAGCATCTCCACCACCAATGTTGTGGTTGACGAAGGTGACCCGGTCCAGTTCACGGTGGCGCTGTCGGCCCCGGCTATCGCCGCGGTCAACGTTGGCTTCGTCGTCGGCGGCAGCGCCGGTGCGGGTACCGACTATGCCGCGCCAATCAACGCCATGGTCACCATTCCAACCGGCGACCAGAGCGCAACATTCAGCCTGCAGACAATCGAAGACGCCACCGCCGAAGGCACCGAAGACCTGACGGTGACATTGCAGGCCGGCGTCGGCTACACCGTGGCCGCTTCTCCCGGCGACGCCACCAGAACCGACATCGTCGACGACGACGTTCCCACGTTCAACATCACCAGCTCTGGTTCGGTGGTCGAAGGCGGTTCGGGTGGCTTCACCATCACCGCAACGCAGGCGCCACTGAACGACACCACGGTCACCCTGATCACGCCGGTGACCGCTGCGGTTGGCGGCGGCGGTGGTGCAGCTGCCACATCAGGGACCGACTACTCGGCCTTCCAAACCGTTGCCATACTTCCGGCCGGCCAGACCTCAGTCACCGTGCCAATTACCACGCTGGCCGACACTGATGTTGAGGGCGACGAAGAGATCGTGGTCGAGATCGAGGCGGCGCCCGGCTACCTGGTTGGCAGCCAGAACGCGGCGCTGTTGATCATCACCGATGCCACGACCGTCTCCACGCCAACGATCACCATCGAATCCGACAACGACGAAAACGCCGAAGCGGCCGCCAACGCACCTTTCACCGTTACCGCCGATGTCGCGTCGGTCAATCCCTACGACATCAGCTACGCCATCGGCGGCACCGCGGCCGGCGACATCGACTACGAAATCCCCACCAACGCAGTTGTCACCATGCCGGCCAACGCCACTCAGGTTGCGCTGAACGTGGCCCTGATCGACGATGACGACATTGAGACCGATCGGACCGTCTCGGTTTCGCTGATTGGCGGCGCGGACTACGTGCTTGGCACACCGAGCACCGACCAGACCATCATCGGAGACGACGACGCACCGGAGCTGAACGTTGCCGGCACCGTCACCATTAACGAGGGCTCAGCGTCGGTTGTCACCATCACCGCTGACCAACCGGCACGTGAGGACATTTCGATCCCGATCACCATCGGCGGCACGGCCACCTCCAATGCGGACTATGAGCCGGTGGCATCAACGGTCCAGCTTCCGGCCGGGTCCACCACCACCACCGTCACCATCCAAACACTGCCGGACACGACGATTGAACCGACCGAAGAGATCACCGTGACCCTCGGCGGCGGCGGCGACGACTTCACCGCCGGCGACGACAACGACGCCACCATCACGGTCATTGACGCGGTTGGAACCGGCACCGGGCCGGTACTCACCATCAATTCGTCGGCCCATGACATTGCCGAAGGACAGTCGATCGTTTTCACCATTGGTGCGTCGGTTCCCAGCAGTCGGGACATCGACGTCAACGTCTCGCTGGGCGGATCCGCACGCAACACCGAGGACTACACCTTTCCGACTCAGGACCTGATCCTGCCGGCCGGTCAAACGTCCATCTCCGTGCAGGTGCAGACTCGCCAAAATGACTTCCTTCAGGGCGACCGGGACATCACCTTGCAGCTGTTGGGCGGCGTCGGGTATTCGACCGCAGAACCCACCGTGGCCCACACCCACATCAAAGACGACGACCTGCCGGAGCTCACCTTGACCGGCGGCGGTAGCGATTTGGCAGAGGGTCAGGGAGCATCCTTTGTCATTCGGGCTGACCAGGCGCCCATGGAGCCGGTTTCGGTCAACTATCAGGTCAGTGGCTCCGCCCAGCCGGGAAGCGACTTTGAGACCCTCAGCGGCACGGTGATACTGGCCGCCGGGCAGCGCGAGGTGATCATCCCCATCCAGACGTTGAACGACGACGTCACCTTCCGCCCAACCGACATGATCGCCGCCGAGTGGCCCGGACGAGCCGGCAAGGTTTTCATCGAAGAAGGCCAGAGCCTGGTGGACGGCGCGCCGTTGTTTGAAATCACCGAAGACGAGTTCAGCATCCGTCTCAACCTCAGCCCCAACCAACGGGCCCAGATGGCCGTGGGCATGGTGGCCGAGGTCGAAATCGACGCCAGCGACATCAGCACCGTTGGTGACATCACCGAGATCGATGAGAACGCGACCATTGGCGAAAACGGTGGCGAAACCTACGAAGGCCGGGTGGATATCTCCAGCGAGTTTGCGGCGGTTGACGGATCCGCAGCCCAGGTGACGGTGGTGGTGCAAGAGGCCATCGATGCCATCGTGGTCCCGGTTGCGGCGCCGTTTGAAGGTCCCGACGGCGACACCGTCCGAGCATTTGTTGATGGCGAGCTGACCGAGGTCCCGGTCGTGCTTGGACTGGACGAGGACTCATTTGTTGAAGTCATCGAAGGCTTGAACGTTGGCGACCTGGTGATCATCGAGGTCAACTAGTGGCCGCCGCCGAACCGAAGACGGCTCAGCCGGCCTCCGGCCAACCAAAGACGCTTCTGGAGTTGGAGAATGTCTCGCGCATCTACGGCGAGGAAGTCCTCGTGTACGCCATGCGGGACGTGTCGTTGAAGATCCACGCTGGCGACTTCATTTCGATCGTTGGTCCGTCGGGTTCAGGCAAGTCCACGATGCTCGGTCTGCTGGGGTGTCTGGATCTGGCATCAGAAGGCATTGTTCGGGTGGACGGTGAGAACGTGGCCAAGCTTCCCGATGCCGACCGCTCCCGCTTGCGCGGCGACACGATTGGCTTTGTGTTCCAGCAGTTCCACCTGATCCCTCACCTCACGGCTCAGAAGAACGTGGAGACCGCACTTCTCTACCGCGGCATCTCCGCCGGTCAGCGACGCAAAAAGGCCGCTGAAGCGCTGGAACGAGTTGGCCTTGGCGAGCGGGGCGGCCATCGTCCAGTCCAGATGTCGGGCGGCGAGCAGCAGCGAGTTGCTCTGGCCCGCGCGATTGTCACCGACCCGTTGATGATTCTGGCCGACGAACCCACCGGCGCCCTGGACACCGAAAACGCCGAAAACGTCATGGAGATCTTCACCAGCCTGGTCTCCCCCGAACGAGCCGTTGTGGTGGTGACCCATGACCTGGAGGTGGCGGCCATGGCGCGCCGCCGCGTGTCCATGCGTGACGGCCGAATTGAAACGGACGAGGCGCAAATCGGCCAGGCTTTCAAACGCAGCACCGACGTGGACTTCGATGACCGCACCGATCGGGAGAGCGCTCAGGGCGAGGAGGAGTAATGGCTGGCTTCGGTGAACTTCTGGGTGTGGTGGCTGCGGGTCTGACCGCCCGCAAGATCCGCACTTTTCTCATCATCCTGGGTCCCTTGTTGGGCGTCGGCTCCATCGTCGCCGCGGTGGGCCTCACCGACAGCTCCAAAGGCGCGCTCAAGGCGCAGCTGGCGGACCTTGGCACAACACTGGTCGTGGCCGAGGCCGGCGCGAGCTTCGGCGAAGCTGATCCCCGCTTCCCCGAGGATGTCAATGAACGGGTCCTGGCTCTGGAAACCGTGGAAGGCGTCAGCGGCATCACCCAGCTGGGTGGCATCACGGTGCTTCCCCACCAGGCAGCCGCCGATGAGTTCCGCACGGTGCCCATCCCCATTCTGGTGGTGGAACCCAACCTGCTTGAGGTGATCGAAGTCCCGATGAAGTACGGCCGGTGGATCAACTCCTTTGATGACAACCGCGAGATCCGATCTGTCGTGCTTGGACCAGAGATCGCCAACCGGTTTGAGGTGCTGGCGCCCGACGGGGTCGCTGTCGAGAACCGTCTGGTACTGCTGGGCGACATTCGGTTTGCGGTGGTCGGGGTACTGGACAAGTTCGCCTTTGACCCCGGGACCTTCGACAACGCCATGTTCATTCCCCGCGCCGCCGCGGAAAACGAATTCAATTCGGACCGCGAGCCCGCCATCCTCTACGTTCGCACCGTCGAAGGCGAGACCGAACGGACCGCAGATGCCCTTCCCCAGGCCATCTCGCTGGGTGGCAGCACCGAAACATCAGTTGACGTTCCCTCGGACCTCCTGGAAGCGTCAGCGGCCTCGGACCGGACGCTGCAGATTGTGGGCATCGGCATGGGGGCGCTCGCGCTGTTTGTGGGTGGGGTGGGCATCGCCAACGTCATGAGCATCTCGGTGATCCAGCGATCCGGCGAGATCGGCATCCGTCGGGCCCTGGGCCACAGCCGGAGCCGGATTGGGATTCAGTTCATGCTTGAAGCCATGGCCGTCGGATTCGTTGGCGGCATCCTGGGTGTGCTGACGGGCGCCGCTGCGGTCTACATCGGCTCGGCTGCGCTGGACTGGGTTCCGGTCATGAAGTGGGGTCTGTCGGTGTGGTGGGTTCTGGTGGCGATGGCGGTTGCTGTGCTGTTCGGCCTGTACCCCTCCATCCGCGCCGCCCGCTTGGAACCGCTTGAGACGTTGCGCCTTGGTTGATTGCGCCTTGGTTGATTGCGCCTTGGTTGGTTGAGTTGCCGATGATTGGCTTCCTCCACACCGCCAATGTTCACGTCCCCACCTTCGATGGCCTGGTGGACTCGCTCGGTTCGACCGAAATCGCGCGGCACGCCATCGTGGATCCCCAACTCCTCCACGATGCGCAGGAACGTGGCCCATCCAATCCCGTCGTCATCCAACGGCTGGACGACCACCTCACCGCTCTGGCGCAGGAGGGGGCAACGATCGTGGTTTGCACGTGCTCGACCGTCGGCGGCGAAGCTGAACGTCGCGGTGAAGTGCTGGGCCTGAAAACCATACGGGTGGATCGGGCCATGGCCGAAATCGCGGTGGCCAATGGACCGAAGGTGGCGGTGGTGGCAACGGTCGAGAGCACCCTGAGTCCAACCAGCGATCTGCTCACCGCCGTAGCCGCCCAATTCGATCTGGCGATCGACCTTCGCATGCATCTCTGCGCCGACGCGTGGCCCAAGTTCCTGGCCGGTGATCAGGCCGGATACCTGGCGGCAGTAGCGAAGAAGTGTGAGGCAATCGTGCACGGTCCAGGGGAGCCAGTCGACGTGATTGTGCTGGCCCAGGCATCGATGATGGCGGCCGCCGACCTGCTTTCGTTGCCCATCCCCGTGCTCTCCAGTCCCGCGCCTGCGGTCGATGCCGCGCTTGCGTATGACCCACAGGGCGGCCAGTAGGGTCGTCCCGATATGACCGAAACCGACCCGCTCCACCCCCCGGATGTCCGCCTGCTGTTCGAACAATGGTTCACCTCCCAGGTCGACGATGATGACCGTCCACCGATTCCCGCCTCGACGGTGATTGTGCTGCGTGACAACACCGACCAGCCGGGGCCCGACGTGTTGATGATGCGCAAGAACTCCGCCATCACCTTCGGCGGTACGTGGGTCTTTCCAGGCGGACGGCTTGATCCCGAAGACTACGGTGACCGTCCCGATGATGACTTTGGCGCCAGCGCGGCCGCGGCGGTGCGAGAGGCCCACGAAGAGGGCGACCTGGTCCTCGACCCCGCAAAGCTGGTCCGTTACTCCCATTGGATGCCGCCCAGGCAGGCGCCCAAGCGGTACTCAACCTGGTTCTTCATCGCCGAAGCGCCATCTGGCGACGCCGGTGACGTGACCATCGATGACGGCGAGATCACCGACCATGACTGGGTGAGTGCGGCGATGATGCTCGAACGTCATGCCGCTGGCGAGGTTGAGCTCACGCCGCCCACCTGGGTGACGTTGCACGAGCTCGCAGACCATGAGAACGTGGCCCGAGCGTTGGCCGCCACCGCTGCAGCAACCCCTCGGTTCTATGTGACTCGCCTGGCTCGAGCTGATCACGGACCAGTCGCCATGTGGACCGGCGACGCCGCCTATGACTGCCGCGACCTCACCATCGATGGCGGTCGCCATCGGTTGACTATGCACGCAGCTGGCGGGTGGCGCTTCGAGCGATCCGCCGATATCTGAACGCAGATTCAGGCGGTCAACATTTCGGACCGAGCGGCCCGTTGGCGACGACGGCGAATTGAGACTCGCTCAGATTCGGTGGCACCACCCCACACGCCCCAGTGCTCGTAGTTGGCCAACGCAAACTCGAGACACTCGCTCTGGGCCGTGCACTGGGTGCATATCGACCGGGCCGAATCGACATCGGCGTCCGACGACGGATAAAAGACCGCGGCGTCGATTCCCCGACACGCAGCCTTACGGCTCCATGGTTGATTCGCTCGCATTACTTGCCCCCTGAACATAAACGCAGAGACCGCTGCACTACTCACCCAAGGTGACCAAGGGTGTATCGGTCGACGCACTTCGTTGTGCGATGAAAGGAACCTAATCTACTGTCACCGCCCCTGACAATAGTTTGAGGGTGATTTTTTTGAACGCCGAACTGGGCGGGATCCGGCCCGTGTCACCGCGGAGCGGCGGTCACCATGGTCCGACATGTGGGCTCGCCCCACTGTCGGCACACATCACCGAACGCGGTCACCGTCGCGCGGAAGATGAGGTACTCCGCGTCGGTGCAGCGGTATGTCTGGGTGGCATCGTCGTCATCGGTGTCCCGGAAGCCCGCATCGACGGCGGCACATTCGGCCCACACCTCGGTGGCGAGCCCGCCGCGGGGCCGATCAGCCTGGTCGATCGCGCTGGCGCGGGAGCCCTGGTCTCCCCCACCAACGGGCAGTCGACTTTGCGGGAAGGCGGCGAAGTCGATCAGATGACCGATCTCATGGGCGACGGTTGCCTCCAGATCATCGCGGTCCCATGGCCGACGGTCGATGAAAATCACGCCATCAGGCGGCGAATTCTGCACGTACCCACCGATGTCAATGTTGGTGATTGCGTCCACCCGGACGTCGTCCACCAACCACGCCCACGGCGACTCCTCGACCATGGCGAGCGCTTCGGTCCGAATGTCCTCTGCGTCAGAGATGCTGTCGCCCAGGTCGATCACGCGAACCCACGCAGCCAAACCGGTGAGCAGAACACCAGCCACGATGATGCCCGCAATCCAGCGGCGCCACGACGAGGGAGTCCGAGGTTCCGGCGCCAAATGATCGCCGAAGTACTCGTCCCATTCCTCATCGGTGTAGGTCGGTCCATCCATGTGGGTATCCGGTCTATCTGCCCCGCGGGGGCAAACGTCGCCAGGCTGCCAGCGTCTGGGCTGTGGGCAACGCCTCGGCCGAGCGCCAGCGAGGGGCAGGGTGTCCAGATATCCGGATCTTGGCGCCGTCCGGGGTCCTCGCCCGCAACGTCATCGGACATCTGCCCAGTTGACACCACCCCGTCAACCAGCGTGAGCAATTGTCATGGTGAATCGTGGGTGAAACTGCTCATCAACGGCGATCGATCAACGGTTTTCCTGGCCGGTGACCACGCAGTGTGACAGCAATGATGACGGCCCAAAAAGAAATCGACACCATTCCGTCATGGCGCCGTTACCGAATCAAAAGGTGGCACGAGTTAACTGATTGTCAGGAGAAACCATGATCTTTCGAAACGACCCCACAGACACTCTCGACGACTTCCTCCCCAACTGGGAAGCCGCCAGCACCGAGATCGACGACGGTGACTTTGTCGCCGCTCTTGAGAACGGCCTGCGTGACGAGTACGCCGCCCTCGCGGAGCTGTAGAACTCACTGCGGCTGAGCCGCACCAGCCCCCGACCCGCCCCTGCGTTCATCGCGGGGTCGGGTCTTCTGCGTTTTTGGCACAGTGTTCCCCTTGGCACAGCATTCCCCTTCGGCACAGTGTTCCCCTTGGCACAGCATTCCCCTTTGGCACAGCTGCGCTTCTGGCACAGCATTCGCTGTCCCTTGTTGATGGTCACCTGTCGTGATGGTCACCTGAGGCGAACATCCTGCGCCACGTGTCATCGAACCCGGACGGCCTGCCCCGCAGAGGTTGTCGGTTACGAGTCCGACCCGAAGTCAGTTCGGCACGTCGTCGCGCAACCCAAGGATGGTCGATAGAACCCCTGCACCTGGTCTGCGCCAAAACCTGCGGCTTCGCGTCCTGCGGCGATGCGTGCAGCTGCCTCCTCTGCCAATCGGGAAGCCTCCGCCTCCGCAGCAACCCGCGCCGCCTCCACCTCCGCAGCAATCCGAGAGGCCTCCCCAGCAATCCGCGCCGCCTCAGCCTCCCCAGCAATCCGCGCCGCCTCCGCCTCCCCAGCAACCCGAGAGGCCTCCGCAGCAACCCGCGCCGCCTCCAGCTCCCCAGCAACCCGAGAGGCCTCCGCAGCAACCCGCGCCGCCTCCAGCTCGCCAGCAATCCGAGAGGCCTCCGCAGCAACCCGCGCCGCCTCCGCCTCGACAGCAACCCGCGCCGCCTCCGCCTCGACAGCAACCCGCGCCGCCTCCGCCTCGACAGCCACCCGCGCCGCCTCAGCCTCTGCAGCAGTACGCGCCGCCTCAGCCTCTGCAGCAGTACGCGCCGCCTCAGCCTCCCCAGCCTCCCCAGCAACTCGTCCCGCTGTCTCCGCCTGCCCGGTTGTAAAGCTCTCGGGGGCTGTCAACTGAGCCTGGTCCGGGCGGGGAGCCGCCAAAGAGCGCAGAACCTCGTCGTTCCCTGATTCAGCAGGACCCGAATTGACCGATAGCTCGATCGCCGAGCCCACAACCCACACCGGCGTCGCCTCGGCGCCCGGCTCTGGTTCGCTCATCTCGGAGTCGACTGATCGGCCTGTTCCACCTACATCAATCACATCAACTTCAGCGGCGCCGGCACGGCCGGGGTCGCCACCATCTTTGCGGTTGGCGCTGCGGGTGTCGGTGCCAACCACGACTGGTGGTGCCACATCTTCGGCTGGCGTCACGACGGACGCATCCTGCCTGTCATCCACGCTTCGCTGGTCCACCCTCAGCGCCATTGGATCCTGCTGGTTTGCCGTTGAATCCTGCTGGCTTTCTTGATCCTGCTGCTGTTCTGTTGTGCTTCCTTCGCCGTCACTGACCGAAGTCGTGTTGATCATCTTTGGAGCGGATGCCTCGAACTGGATGCCGGTGACAACCAGCCAAACCATCGCCGCTGCGCCGCCAGCCGCGAGAAGAATGGTGCGGAGTGCTTTGAGGGCGCGTCGCTGCGTCGATTTCACGGCAACGACATCCGCGCCGAGTGTCTCGGCTGTCTCGCTCAGCGTCAGGTTGTCGACGAATCGCAGCTCTACTACTCGCCGTTGTTGTTCGGTGAGATTGCTGACGACATCCTGAATCCAAGCTCCTGACGTTGCAACGGCCTCAGGGTTCGACGTCGTGGACTCTGGTTCCCGTTTCTCCCGGTCATCACCGAGGAGCACGATTGTCGGCTGCGACGAACGGCGTCGATGTTCGTTGGCAATCGCGTTGCGGCAGGCGCGGAAAATATAGGCGCGAAACGTTTCGATGCGCACGTGTTCCATCATGGGGAGTCGGGCAAAACTCTTTGCCAGCACTTCAGATGCCAAGCCGTCGGGCTGATCCAGGCCCTGCAGAGCCGCCATTTGGGCGAGCTGGGGGGCAAAGTGTTGATACAGCAGCGAAATGGCCCGCTCCTCGCCCCGGTGTGCCAGTTCCACAAGAGCCGTGAGCTCGATGTCGTCGAGACCGGCGGGGTTGTCAGGCCGCGCCGCGCACGTTGTGGAGATCTGCTTCAACATAGGTAGTAATTAAGACGCTACGGGGGCTGCTCGGGGAACCGGGCCCGGCTGGGTCATCTTTGGAACTGCCGTCGGTAGCAAAAACTATCTGGCCATTGACCGCCACCGTCCCAGGATTCGCCCAACGGGGCCCTCGTAGGTCCGACCGATCTGACCAAACGAAAAGATTCTCCCTCGCTGCGGCACCTTTGGGCCCGTGACCGTGTCTCTTCCTCTGGCGTCGTTCCGAGCAATCTGGCATCGGACCGCGGGAGCGAACACGAACCGTTGACGTCGCTACTCGAACCTCTGAAAGGGCGAATATGCACATCTCCGGACCATCACCGCTAAGGCACTTGCCATCGCTTGGCTTTGCGTTTCTCATTCTGGCTCTGCTGGCGACCTCACTGGTCGCTACACCGGCATCGGCTGATGACACCACTGCGCCGACTGGGAACGAAGCGATACGCAGTGCCATCCGCAACAACGGCGAAGCCCAGGTCATCCTGAGTCTCGAAGCTGGCAGGACTGGTGGAGTCGGGGGTCTGTTCGGCCGCTCGATCGAATCGTTCACCGATGACCTGGCGATCGATGTCGAAGCCGCTCGTGCCGCCATCAGCGCTCAGTTCGACACCGTGATTCGCCGGAACTTTCAAGCCATTCCGGCCACCGCGGTGACCGTCTCGAGTGAAGCTGCGCTTGATGAGCTTCTCCAGCTCCCCGGCGTTGCGTCGGTGAGTCTGGACTTTGGCGGATCAGGTGCCTTGGAAGAGACCATCCCGATCATCGGTGCCGACCAGCGCCATGCCGTCGGGAACGGTGGGGCCGGCGTCACGATCGCGGTACTCGACTCAGGGGCCGACTCTGACCACCCCGACCTCGTCGACGACCTCCTGCCGATTCAAGCGTGCTTTGGTGACAACAACGGAGCGATCGACGGCCAAGGCTTCTGCCCCAACGGCTCCGACCGCCAGCAAGGCATCGGCTCAGCTGAAGATGATGCCGGCCACGGCTCACACGTGACCGGGATCATCACGTCGGCTGGCATCGTAGGATCGCCAGGATCTGCTCCCGATGCAGAGATCATCTCGATCAAAGTGACCGAGGCAACCACCTTCAGCGGATCCTTCGATTTCTTCTCCGAAATCCTCGCCGCCCTCGACTGGATCATCGTGAACAACGACACGCTCGGCGTCGACATCATCAACATGAGTCTCGTCACAAACGCAACATACGTAGGCGACTGCGACAGTGCGCTGCCAGCAGCGGCCGACGCCTTTGCCACCCTTCGCAGTATCGGCATCACGCCCTTCGCCTCGTCGGGCAACAACGGCGGATCACGCATGACTGCTCCTGCGTGTTTCTCGGACGTGATTTCGGTCGGAGCGACCGACGATGCCGACAATGTCGCAAACTTTACCGATAGCAACACATCGACCGACGTGATGGCTCCAGGCCGCGACGTCATCTCATCGGCTATTGGTGGAGGACTTATCAGCGCTTCCGGGACCAGCTTTGCGTCGCCACACGCCGCAGGGTGTGCTGCCCTGCTTCTTGAAGCCGGTGAAGCAACAACCCCCAACGCCATCGAAGCCGCCCTTGAGGCGTCAACGGTCACGGTCACCGATGCCCGAGGTGTCAACTTCCCCCGCATCGACTGCCGGCCCATCGCCGTGCCGCCAACCGCAACCGCAGTGCCACCAACCGCAACCGCCGTGCCACCAACCGCCGTGCCACCAACCGCAACCGTCGTGGCACCAACCGCCGTGCCACCAACCGCAACCGCCGTGGCACCAACCGCCGTGCCACCAACCGCAACCGTCGTGGCACCAACCGCCGTGCCACCAACCGCAACCGTCGTGGCACCAACCGCGGTGCCACCAACCGCAACCGCCGTGGCACCAACCGCGGTGCCACCAACCGCGGTGCCACCAACCGCAACCGCCGTGGCACCAACCGCGGTGCCACCAACCGCAACCGCCGTGCCACCAACCGTCGTGGCACCAACCGCGACACACGTGCCACCAACCGCGACCATCGTGCCGCTGCGATTCAGTCGCTATTTCCGACTTCGCTTCGAACCTTCCTTCCGTAGCTTCCGGGACTACCGGAAATTCCGGTCTATCTGGTAGCGGATAGCCCCGGGTTCACGCTCGGGCAGCACAAGCCCAAAGCACCAATCGAGTTCAGCTTCGCGGGGTCGGCTACCAGCCGACCCCGCGAAGCGTTTTTGGTGCGTGTCAGTGATCTTTCGCCCGCTCCCCCTTATCGAAGGTCGAGAACCACCCCGGTCGAACTCGTCTAGCTCAGCCAGTTGATGGATTGGATCTCGCTGTAGGCCAGGAGGCCGGCCTGGCCCCGGTCACGGCCGATGCCGCTCATCTTGTAGCCTCCGAATGGCGCCTCCATGTGGGGCTGGATGACGTTGAGGCCAACGTTACCGCTCTCGATCTTGCGGCCGATCTGGTACGCCCGGGCGGTATCGCCGGAGTACACGTAGCTGTAGAGCCCGTACGAGCTGGCATTGGCCATCTCCACGGCCTCGTCATCGTCGGCGTACTTCATCACCACGACCACCGGTCCAAAGGCTTCCTCCTGAACAACGAACATGTTGGGGGTGCAGTCAGCCAACAGGGTGGGCGCAACAAACCAGCCGTCCAGGTCGGGACGTTCTCCGCCAATGACCAGACGGGCTCCGTCGTCCACGCCTCGTTTGATGAAGGCTTCCACCCGGTCCCGATGGACGTCGGTGATGACCGGACCAACATGGGTGTCGTCGTCACGCGCGTCACCGACTTTCAGAAAGCCGGAGAACTGCGACAGCATCTCCACGGTCTGGTCGTAGATGCTTTCGTGACAGATGACCCGAGTTGGGGCGGTGCAGATCTGACCGCTGTGGAATCCCCAGACGGTCATGATGCCGGCAACGGCTTTGCCGACATCGGCGTCTTCGGTCATGATCAACGCGCCTTTGCCGCCGAGTTCCATAAGCAACCGCTTCATCGTGGCGGCGCCCGCTTCATAGATCCTGGTACCCACCGCGGTGCTGCCGGTGAAGCTCACCATGTCGACCAGCGGCGATTCCACCAGGGATGCGCTGGCCTCCACCCCCTCCCCTGTCACCACATTCACAACGCCGGGCGGAAAGACCTCATTGAGCACGCCGGCCATCTCCAGAACCGCCAGCGGATCCTGGGGCGCCGGCTTGATGACACAGGTGTTTCCCATGGCAATGGCCGGCGCGATCTTTCCTGCGGTGTTCGTGCAGGGAAAGTTGTAGGACGTGATGCTGGTCACGACGCCCACCGGGTTGCGATTCACGGTGGCACTCATCAACCCCGGATCCGACAATGGACTCTTACCCACCGGAACTGGACGAAGATTCTCTGACAGGTCGATGGGGCGCGAGTAGTACCGGAACCGATCGACCACCGGGCTGATCTGGATAGTGGATGCGATCTTCATGGTCGCTCCGGTCTCGGCTTGAATCAGCTCTGCGGTCGCCGGCATCCGTTCGGCCAGCAGGTCCGCGGCCGTGGACATCAGCTCACATCGCTTCTCATAGGGCGTGTCACGCCAACCCGGCAGGGCGTCCCGAGCCGCCTTTGCCGCGTCCTCCGCCTGGGCCACCGAGGCATCGGGTGCCTGCCCCACCACCTCGGTGGTGTTGGGATTGGTAATCGTGTAGGTCCCTGCTCCGGCGACCCATTCGCCACCGATCAGCAGCTTCCATTCCCGATCCTGATCCATGATGGCCATGGCCTGGTCCCCTCATCAATTTGTTGCGGCGCCGAAATTGACCCGTTTGCCGAAATTGACCCGTTTGCCCGGGCCGACGATGGCAAACGTTAGCGTTGGGGCCGCAAGCGCATCACCCTCGGCGCTTGATGCCAGCTGATCCGAGGGTTTCCTGAGGAGGAATCATGGACGATCGGACTCCGGTCATCGTTTCCACAGCCCGCACACCAATCGGCCGGGCCGGTAAAGGCTCGCTCGTTGAAGCTCGGCCCGACGACATGTCGGCGTTCATCATTGATGCGGTTCTGGACAAGGTCCCATCACTTGACCGGTCTGACGTTGAAGACGTGATCTGGGGCATCGGCCAGCCGGGCGGTGAGGGCGGCTACAACATCGCACGCGTCGCCGCGCTGATGGCCGGCCTCGAATCGCCTGGTGTCACGGTCAACCGCTACTGCTCTTCCTCACTCCAGACCATCCGCATGGCCGCGCACGCCATTGCCGCCAACGAAGGCGACTGCTTTGTTTCCGGCGGCGTGGAGACCGTCAGTCGCTACGGCATGGGCGCGGCCGACACCGGCCCTCACAACGAGAAGTTCGCCGATGCCGAAGCCACCACCGCCACCCGCAGCGGCGAAGGGGCAGACACCTGGGCCGCGCCAGCAGGGCTTCCAGACATCTACATCGCCATGGGCCAAACCGCAGAGAACGTCGCCCAGATCACCGGCATCTCCCGGGAACGTCAGGATGAGTTTGGTGTGGCGTCCCAGAATCGTGCCGAAGCTGCTCTGGCTCGGGGATTCTTCGAGCGCGAGATCACGCCATACACCGTCCCTGACGGCACCGTGGTCAGCAACGACGACGGCATTCGTCCCGGCACAACCTTGGAGAAGGTTTCCACCTTAAAGCCCGTGTTCCGCCCCGACGGCACCGTCACCGCCGGCAACGCCTGCCCACTCAACGACGGTGCGGCCGCCGTTGTCGTGATGAGCCTGGGCAAAGCAAAGGAGCTTGGTATCGAGCCCATGGCCCGCATTATCTCGAGCGGCGTGTCTTCACTCAACCCTGAGATCATGGGCCTGGGTCCCATCGATGCCATTCGCCAGGCTTTGGGCCGGGCCAACATGAGCGTCGATGACGTGGACCTGTTTGAGATCAACGAAGCCTTCGCGGTGCAGGTCGTTGGCTCCGCCGATGAGCTGGGCATCCCCATGGACAAGCTCAACGTCAATGGCGGGTCCATTGCCCTCGGCCACCCGTTTGGCATGACGGGCGCCCGTATCATGACCACCCTGCTCAACGGCCTGGAGGACAGCGACAAGTCCGTCGGTGTCGAATCCATGTGTGTGGGCGGCGGCCAGGGTATGGCAATGGTTGTCGAACGCATCTGAGCAACCTTGCGGCCACGCTCGACCCCGGGCCCTGACGCATCTGCAGATGAGCAGCGCGTCGGGGCCCGCTCGCGTGTAACGCCATTGAGACCTTTGGAACCATTGAACAATTCACGTGGGTGGGCCACCGGGCCCACCGAGACCAAATAGGCCTTCACCCCGGGACGCGGTCACCGACACCATGTCAATGACCGGACGGCCATCAACCATTGACACTCAAGTGGCGACCGAAAGCGGCCGCCTGCGAGAAGAACTGCGGCGAAAGAGTGTGGCGGCCGACGCCATTGGCGGGCTGGGCGCCATCATCGTCCTGCCACTGGTGATTGGGCCTCACGTTGCGACAACCACACTCATCGTCTGGTCGGCGCTGATGCTGTGCAACCACCTGTTTGGCTACCTCACCTACGTCCTCAACGTAGGGTCGGCGGTTACTCGCCAGCGCACCAACCAGGTCTGGCATGTGGGCGTCGCCCTCACCATCGGGGCGATCCCCTGGCTGTCCACCGCTCTCCGCAAGGACTTCGGACCGGCGATGTTGGCCAGCCTCATCGTTCTGGTGATTCTCGCAAGCGACGCCCTCTACTTCCCCCAAACGATGAACTCAGTCTGGCTTCCTTTCAGTGCGCTGCCAACGGTGTCGTTGGCGCTGGCCCATGCGGTCAGTGGGCGCTGGGCACTGGGACTCGGGGTCCTCGGGGTGGCCGCACACCTCCTCGGCGGCGCAACCTCGGTAAACGCCCTGGTTGATCAGCTGATTGGCCAACGGGTCCAGAGTGAGCGCAACGAGAAGGAAGCCCAGGAAGCATCACTTCGCGATTCGCTCACCGGGTTGTTGAGCCGGCGAGGCATTGAAACCCGAATTTCGGAGTGGCTCATTGACGCACCGAAACGGGTTGCCTGCGCGGTGGTCGATATCGATGATTTCAAACAGATCAATGACCTGTGGGGCCATGAGATTGGCGACCGGACCCTGGTGACGGTGGGCGAACGGCTGGAGGCCGCACTGCCTGATTGGCACGTGAGCCGGCTGGGCGCCGATGAGTTTCTGATCGTTGCTGCGGGGCCCCTGACCCAGCAACGCCAGGACCAACTGCGCCAGCTCACGTTGGCTCCGACCGTCCGGTCCAACACCAGCGCGTCCGCGGGCGCCGCGTGCCGGGTGAGCGTTGGAGCAACCAGCGTCTCGGGTGAAGAGTTGACCATCACCCGTCTGTTCGGTGAAGCGTCAGCGGCGCTGCGACGAGCCAAACAACGCGGCAAAGGCCAGCTCGCCATCATGGATGACCAGCTGCTGGCCGAATACGAGGATCTCATTCGCCTGGGGGGACCGGTCGCTGACGCCATCCAGGACGGGGAGATACAGCCGTTCGGTCAGACGATTGTGGACATGCGGTCCGGCGATGTGGTTGGCGTCGAACTCCTCGCCCGCTGGTTGCGGCCCAACGGCCAAATGGAAATGCCGGGGGTCTTTATTCCCGTGATTGAACACCGCGGTCTGGGCGAAGCCCTGGGCGATGCCATGATGGGCGCTGCTGCCCGATTTGCATCCGAGCTGCGGGCGGCCGGTTCTGACGCCTACGTCTCGGTGAACATCAGCGCTTCACACCTGGCCTCACCAACCCTGCTCAACCGGGTGAGTCAAGTGCTCCATGACCACCGGTGCCCTCCGGAAGCGCTGCTGATCGAAGTGACCGAAAGCGAAAGTCTGGCCGATCTTCGAGGTTGGACCGAAAACGCCGAGCGGCTCCGGAAGCTGGGGGTCGGTCTGGCCATCGACGACTTCGGCACCGGCTACTCATCCATTGCTCAGCTGCTTGAACTGCCGTTCAGTCATCTCAAAGTGGATCGAAGCATCGTCCAGCAGGTGACCGAGAGTTCGACTCGGAGTCTGCTGTTGGGCTTACGGAAGTTTGCTGAAAATGCGGGGATCACGCTGGTGGCCGAAGGGGTCGAACTGGAGTCTGAACGACAGCGCCTGTTGGAGTTGGGGATCGTCACCTGTCAGGGCTATCTGTTCAGCCGGCCGGTGGCTCTTGATGCGGTGTTTCGCCTGGTGGCAAACCAGACCCCGATGGCCATCCCCTTTCCGGACCATCAACCAGAACGCCGTGACGAGCAACCGGCGTCGAGGACCAGGCAGCGTCACCCATCCTGAGCTGATGGTCCATAGAATCGCCGAGACAGCAACACCGGGACTGACCCGGTGCCACATCCGGGGTGAACCCGGACGACATTTCGGGAGACCGCAACTCATGAGCATCGAGGTTCCGGCCGGGCATCTGTATCTGGGTACTGACACCAATGACCAGCCGGTCATGTACGAAGCCTCCAATCTCACCACCCATGGGGTGATCGTGGGCATGACGGGCTCGGGCAAGACCGGGTTGGGCGTGATCATGCTGGAGGAAGCGCTGCTGTCCGGCGTTCCAACCTTGATCATCGATCCCAAAGGGGACATGGGGAACCTGCTCTTGAGCTTCCCCAACCTGCTCCCCACCGACTTCCTGCCGTGGATCAGCGACTCCGAAGCCGGTGGCGATCCGACCCAGGCCGCAGTGGACAAATCCAACCTGTGGAAGACGGGTCTGGAACGCTCCGGCATCACCCCGGACCGCATTGCCAAGCTGCACGAGACTGCCGACTTCACCATTTACACGCCGGGTTCGTCCGCGGGCGTGCCGCTCAACATCATCGGCTCACTGCGAGCTCCGGCCGCCGGAACCGATGGCGAAACCATCCAGGATGAGATCGAAGGATTCACCTCTTCCCTCCTGGGTCTGGTGGGTGTCAAGAGCGATCCGCTGAGCGGACGCGAACACATTCTGATCTCAAACATCATCAATCACTTCTGGAGTCAGGGCCAGGACCTGGACCTTGGCACCCTGATTGGCATGGTCCAGACGCCACCCATGCGCAAGCTGGGCGTGATCGATCTGGACATGTTTTTCCCGCCTGCCGATCGCGTGAAGCTGGCCATGAAGATCAACGGCCTGGCCGCGTCGCCGTCGTTTGCATCCTGGACCGAAGGGCCCGACCTCGACATCAACAGCTTGCTGTTTGGTGACTCCGGAAAACCGCAGGCGGCCATCGTCTCGCTGGCGCACATGAGTGACGAAGAACGCCAATTTGTGGTCACCCTGCTGCTGTCAAAGATGGTGACGTGGATGCGGGCCCAACAGGGAACATCGGATTTGCGGGCCCTCATTTACATGGATGAGGTGTTTGGCTACGTGCCACCAACCGCCGCGCCCCCATCCAAGAAGCCAATCCTCACCATCTTGAAGCAGGCCCGCGCCTTTGGCGTGGGCCTGGTGCTGTCAACCCAGAACCCGGTGGACATCGACTACAAAGCCATCTCCAATGCCGGCACCTGGATGATCGGACGTCTCCAAACCGAACGGGACCGCGACCGGCTTCTCGATGGGATGTCCTCCAGCGACGGATCAGTTGACATTGATGACCTGGGCCGCACCATCTCCTCGCTCGACAAGCGGCAGTTTGTGCTTCACTCCACCAAGGAGGCGGGACCACAGACCTTCAGTACGCGGTGGGCCATGTCCTATCTACCCGGTCCGCTGACCCGAGAACAGATTCGCGAACTCACGCCGGACAGTAAGCGCACCGCAGCCGCTGTGGCGTCGGCCACCGCATCATCGGCCGCCACCGGTGACGGTGCTGCGGCTCCGGCGGCGGCCGCGCCAGCCGCACTGGCCCACAATGAGAGCTCGGTGGCACCGCAGGTGGCCGACACCGTCCGGGTCAGGTATCTGGACGCGGGCGCCCCATTTGCCCGCCAAGTTGGTGCGGTCGCTGGCAGCAAGCGGCTGATCGCTGGCATTGCGATACGCATGGAAATGCTCTTTGACGAGACGAAGGCTGATCTCCGTCATGAGGTGGAGTGGGAGGCCATCATCACGCCCCTCGACGGACCAGCTGACCCGGACAACGCCGTCATGGTTGACTACGACGATCGTGACCTGGTGAGCGAGCCCCCGGACGGCGCCGTGTATGTCCTACCGGACGCCAAGATCAAGAACAAGACGTACTTCACAGCTGCGCAGACCGCGATCAAGGACCATCTGTACCGCAACCAGGAGATCGAGCTGTTTCACAATCCCGATCTCAAGCTCTACTCCCGAGTGGGCGAAGGTCGAGAAGAGTTTGTGGATCGGTGCAAGCTGGCCGCCGACGACGCCGCCGACAAGGACGCCGCCAAACTCCGGGGCACCTTGGAGACGAAGCTCGACCGGATCCAGAGTTCCATAGCCAAAGCCCAGGACAAAGTGCGGGAATTGGAGTTTGATGCCGAGAGTCGTGACCGCGACCAACGCAACAGTCAGATCCTGGACATCGCTGGTGGGGTTTTGGGAAGTCTGCTCGGCGGCCGTCGCAGCACCCGGTCCATCACCGGTGCCGTGCGCCGGTCACAGTCCAAAGGCCGGATGGCAGACAAAGCCGAAGAGCGATTGGAAACCGCCGAGAATCGCTACGAGGAACTGATTGAAGATCGCGAGGCGCTGGAGAATGCGCTCACCGACGATCTGATGCAGATTCAGATGGAGTGGCAGGACAAAGCCGGCACCGTGAACTCGGTGGTCGTTGGTCTGGAGAAGACCGATATCGGTGTGGATGATGTGGTGCTGGTCTGGATCCCCAGCTGACAAAACCGAACGCTACTGATCAAGCGGATCGGCGCTGCCGACGACTTCATCGGTAACCGCAGCATCATCGACCGGACGTGGAGCGGGCGGCCGGGAGCCACCGGTCAGACCCGCCGTCACTCGGGTGATGGCCAGGTTGGTGGCCGTGCAGTCCATCATCCCGGGCGTCAGCGGGTGGACCCGGCTCCACTGGCCATCCTGCACCTGCATCAGCACGTAACACGGTGACGGGATTCGGCCCGCCGGACTGGCTTCGGATCCGAGGATGCCACGAGCGTCCCAGGCATCGATTCGGCCTGCGGCCCCGATGACGCGCTCACGGTCGATGGAGTCAGGGTCATAGGCCGGTCCGTCGCCCAGCGACAAGTCAAGCGCCTCCTCAAACAAGCGGGCGGCGTTCCAGGCCTGGACACCCACCGTTGACGGCGCCGCACCCGGATTGTCCAGTCGGTCATGGGCGGCCAGATACTGTCCCAGCTCCGGTGAGAAGTTGGCTTCATCAAAGGGCAGGTGTGGGAGCACCGTGTAAACCCCTTCGGCGAGGCTGCCGGCGTCGGCCAGGAAGGTCCGGCTGTAACAGTCCTCGATGCAAACGATGAAGGCCAGCTCGTCTTCGTTTTCCCCGTCCGGACCAACAAAGGCCCGAGCCGCCAGGAACTGCACCAGCCGGTCGGCGCTCAAGGTCCAAATCAGGGACTGGGCCCCAGCGTCTCGCAGCGTTTCAACCCGGCCCACGTAGTTCTCGTCATAGCGGACCTGCTCCCGAACCACGAAGCTGTAGGTGTCTTCAAGCGCTTCGGCCAGCCGGTCAGTTTCGATGCGACTCGTGGTCGTCGAATGCAACAGGACTGCGGCGTTGTCGGCGGCGCCCGGATGGCGGTCGGCCAGCCAGTTGAGCGGTCCAACCTGGTAGTACAAGCTCAGCCAGGGGTTGGCGAGAAAGGTGTTGGGCGCCTGACGTCGTTCTGACGACAACGCCGCGGTCGGGAAGTCCGGGATGGGACACACCCCGTCGTCAAAGAGGTCGATGCCGTCGCCGTCAAAGAACGACTTCGATCCAACCAATGCAAACACGTCGGTTTGGGGGTCACACATCCACCGCACCGCATCGGGATGGAACCCAAAGCCGGAGTCCCTCGGCACAATCTCGATCCGGCGTCCGGCGATACCGCCCTGATCGTTCTTCAGACGCGCCCATGCCGCAATCGCGTCAAAGGCGGCCGACGCATACCCGTCGATACTTCCGCCGTCGTCCCCGCCACCGGTGTCGATGTCGCCAATGATGCCCAACCGGAGGGTGCTTGCCGAGACTCCGGGTTGCGGAATCGGCGTCGGAGTGGCGGTGGGCGGTACGTCCGCGGCCGACGCGTCGCCTGCGACCTCAGAAACCGGAGTTGGAACCGGAGTGGCGGTGGGCTCGGGCGGTGCGGTGGGCACGACCGTTGATTCAATAAGCGTGTACCCGACCGATTGAGCGGTGGGTATGTCCGCCACTGCACACGCGGTGAACAACAAGGACAGTGCGAGCAGACAAGAGGTGCCCAACATGAGCCGGTGGGGGGCGGCCGGCTCGAGTCTTGTCGCTGCTGTCACGGCGTCAGCCTAGGCCAGCATTGCCATCTGGTGACTTCGGCCTGCAGCCAGCTCAGTCGAGGCTCTTGAGCGCCACTTTGCCGGTTCGTTGAATGTCGATGATGCCAAATGGTCGCAGCATCTCTTCAAACTCATCGACCCGTTCGGCTCGACCCGAGAACGAGACAATCATTGACTCGGATGACTCTTCGATCACCAGGTGATCGAACCCGGTGGCATCAAAGGTCAACTCATCCCGGCGATCGGGCGGACAAGCCACACACGCCAGGACAAACTCGCGCTCAACGGCGCTGCCCGAAACCAGAATGGTGATGTCCACCACATTGATCAGCTTGAAGAGTTGCTTGGTCACCTGCTCCAGAGCGCCTGCGTCACAGTCGACAACGATGGTGACGCGACTGAAGCGGTCATCGTCGGACGGCGCCACCGCAAGCGATGCGATGTTGAAGCCACGCCGAGAGAAGAGTCCGGCGATTCGGGCCAGCACGCCGGCCTTGTTCTCAACGTGGGCGACGACCGTGTGGAGATCTGGGGTCTGAGGGTTTTGCTCGGTGCTCACGGTCTTACTCACTGGTCCCTTTGGGACGGGTCGACGACGATGTGGCTGTTGCTGACGCCGGCCGGAACCATGGGATACACATTGGCGCGGGGGTCGGTGCGAAATTCGACGACGACCGGCCGGTCGTTGATCTCGTTGGCGGCTTCGATGGCCGGACCAACTTCTTCGGGGGATTCCACGCGAATGCCCACGCACCCCATGGACTCCGCCATCATCTTGTAGTCCGGCACCGTCGGACCGAATTCCACCTCGCTGAAGCGTTCGTCATAGAACAGCTCCTGCCATTGGCGGACCATGCCCAGATAGTTGTTGTTCAGCAGCGCGACCTTGATGGCAATACCTTCTACTGCGGCGGTGATCATTTCCTGGCTGGTCATCTGGAAGCAGCCGTCACCATCAACCGCCCAGACCGTGCGGTCGGGCATGCCAACCTTGGCGCCGATGGCGGCGGGGATAGAGAAACCCATGGTGCCCAGGCCGCCGGAGTTGATCCAGGTGTAGGGATGGTTGAACTCATAGAACTGGCTGGCCAGCATCTGGTGCTGGCCCACGCCTGACGCAACGATGGTGTCTTCGGGGGTGATCCGGCTCAGCTCTTCGATGACGTAGTGGGGCATGAGACGCTGGCCGGGTTCGGACTGTTCAAACACCAGCGGGTACTTCTCCTGCCAGCCGCTGAGCTGTTGCCTCCATTCGCTTCGATCCGCCTGGGAGTCATGGCCACCGAGTTCTCTGGTGGCGTTGATCAATCCCAGAATCACGTGGCGGGCGTCGCCCTGGATGCCCACGTTGGCTCGGCGAACCTTGTTGAGCTCGGCGGGATCGATGTCCACGTGGATGACTGCCGCGTGGGGCGCAAACTCGTCCAGCTTGCCGGTGATGCGATCATCGAAGCGGGCGCCGAGGGCAATCAACAGATCGGCCTCCTGCATGGCGGTCACGGCGGTGTAGTTGCCGTGCATTCCCGGCATACCGAGATTGAGCGGATGGCGATCGGGAAAGCCGCCGCGATTCATCAGGGTGGTGACCACGGGTATGCCGGTCAGTTCGGCCAGCTCAAGCAGTTCCTTGGCCGCCCGGGCTTTGAGGATGCCGCCGCCGGTGTACAGCACGGGTCGCTTTGCGGCCCGCATCATCTCCGCGGCTTCGGTGATCAGCGCTGCGTCGCCGTCCAGTTGGGGTTTGTATCCCGGCAGGTCATGGGCTGTGGGAATGTAATCCTCAAAGATCGAGTCCGGGTCGTTGGGGTTGACGATGTTCTTGGGCAGATCGATCAACACCGGTCCGGGGCGGCCGGTGGTGGCGATGTAGAAGGCGTCGTGGACGACCTGCGGAATCTGATCGGCGCTCTGCACCAGATAGTTGTGCTTGGTGACCGCCATGGTGATGCCGGTGGTGTCGGCCTCCTGAAAGGCGTCGGTTCCGATGGCGTTGGTGCCAACCTGGCCGGTGATGGCGATCATCGGAATGGAATCCATATAGGCATCAGCCAGCGGCGTCACGATGTTGGTGGCCGCCGGGCCGGAGGTCACCATGCATACGCCGGGGCGACCGGTGGCGTGGGCATACCCCTCAGCCATGTGACCGGCGCCCTGTTCGTGCCGCACCAGGATGTGGCGAATGGAAGAGTCAAGCAGCGGGTCATAGACCGGCAGAATGGCACCACCAGGCATGCCGAACACCACGTCGACGCCTTCGCGCTCGAGCGCTCGAAGGAGAGCATTTGCTCCATCTGTCTTCATTGGTGGTCCCTTTCGTGGTGACGGGTGTGTCTGGGATCGCGGAGAACCGGGTTGGTGGCGGAACGGGTGCCGAAAAGCGAAAGAGCCTCCCAATCTGGGAGGCGGCGCACGACAAGAGAGTGATGCGCGCTAGGTGGTTACCACTACAACGATGCGATCAACTGGCATGATGCAGAGAGTATATGCCACGTTCGTCTGCCATTAAAACCGGAACCATCCTCAAACGGAACAAAACCGGCCCGGTTCGCAAACGGGGGGTCTTCCCGGCCACCTTCAACCCGCCGACCACCGCCCATCTTGCGATTGCGGAGGCTGCGTGGCGCCAGCACAACCTGGACGAGGTACACCTGGTGTTGTCCGAACGGCCGCTCGACAAGGATTCGGTGACGCGGCCAACGCTCGATGAACGGGTGGCGGTGACTCGAGCATCGGTTGCGCAGCATCGGTGGGCTGAGGTGAGTGTCACCTCGCATCAACTTCTGGCCGATATCGCCGCTGACTTCGATGTGTTGATTATGGGCGCCGACAAGTGGGAACAACTTCACGAGTTGCGCTACTACCAGTCCACCGATCACATGCAGATGGCACTGGCGTCACTGCCAACGCTGGCCATTGCGCCCCGCGCCGGTTCACTCGTTGACATTCCAGCCGAGGTTCTGCTGACTCTGCCCGCCGACATGACGACAATCAGTTCGACGGCCGCCCGAGCGGGAGCCGTGGACCTTATGACCCCGGCGGCCCGCGCCTGGGCCGATGCCAACGGCGGGTGGCCCCAGTGAATACTGATGGAGCGCCAGCCTTTGACGAGCGATTTGTTGCTATCGCCGACCCGGTGGACCAGACCGAGTGGCGCATTGACGTGGGCTTCCTCAGCTCCCGCTGGCAATGCATCTGGGGCAAAGGATGCCAGGGCATTCTTGACGAGCCGGCTGAACATCTGAACCAGGGGTGCTGCTCCGAAGGGGCCAAGTTCCTGGACCAGGACGAGGCGATGATGATTGGTGCGTTGGGCATGACCTTGGACCCGGCTCGGTTTCAATTTGCCAAAGAAGCGGCGGAAGGCGGTATCTACGCCGATGAGCAACGCACGCTGACCCGAGTGGTCGACGGGGCTTGCATCTTCCACAATCGCCCGGGGTTTGCCGGTGGCGAAGGCTGCGCGCTGCATTTGTCCGCCCTGGACGACAATGAATCACCCATCGACTGGAAACCGTCGGTGTGCTGGCAGCTTCCGGTCCGCATCGACCATGGCGACGACGGCGTCAAGACGCTTCGATCCTGGAACCGGACCGACTGGGGATCCGGTGGTGGCGCGATTGCGTGGTGTTGCACCGAAGAATCCGAGCCCTTCACCGGCGACCAGATGGTGGTCGATTCGCTGGCCGAAGAATTGACGGCCTTGACGGGTCAGGAAGTGTGGGTGGAGATCAAGAAGCGGATCGCTGCAGATACACCGGCAGCTGACTGAGCGCCTTCTCTATTTCCCGATCCAGCACTGCGTCCAGAGGCCCGGTCCACAGACGCCCCTCATAGGTCAGTTCAATGGTGGCCGTGCTCTGGTGGTCTGCGTTCGTTGAACCAACAGTGGCGCTCATCACCCAGTTGGCGTGATCTCGATCGTCGAGTTCCTGGCGCTCAAACCGGACCGAGGTTCCATCGGCGACGGTTCTCACCATGCGGAGTTGCTTGGAGCGGGCGAAAGGTCCCACGGCCGCGCGCAGCGTCACCAGCCACGCATGGTCCTCACCCGGGGCATTGGTCGGTGCCGCGGTTTCAACCAACTCCAGCCACGCGGGATAGGTCGCCAGGTCAGCCACCACCTCATACAGCTGCGGGGCGGGAACTGCGATGGTGACCGATGCCGAACGCTTCACCCCTGCATTGTGGTCGCTACGGGCCCGCTTCGGCACCCGCTCTTGACCTTTTGGCTTCTACGATCGGCTGGTGCAAACAACCACGATGATGCTGCCGGGCTTCGGTGGCATGGACCTCGTGCAGTTTGGTGCCCGCTCCGGACTGCTGTGGAGAGGCCAGGGGCGGGTGCTGGCCGGACTCGGGGTGGCCCGCACCATCACCATCCACCGGCCCCATGGCGCCTTGGCGGCCCAGGCCACTCTGGCCGAGTTGCAGGGACCCAATGCGCTGCCCGAGGTGGCGGGCACCGGACCGGTGGCCTTCGCCGCCATGGATTTTGACCCAAATACCCCGGGCACGCTCATCATCCCCGAAATATTGTTGGGCGAGGATGAGCAGGGGCAGCGCTGGCTCTCGATCACCAGCGATGGTCCGCCCAACCCTGAGGCAGTCCTGGCCAACATCATGACCGTCGATCGTCGTCCCCTGACTGCCCCGGGACCTCATGCCACCTGGAAACTGTCCTCGGTCCTGGCGCCCGACCAATGGCGGGACCAGATCGTGGCCACCGTTCGGGACTCCATCCGCGCTGACGGCCAACTCAACAAAGTTGTGCTGGCTCGGGAAGCCGCCTTTGAACAGAGCGTGCCGATCAACATTGCCCGGGTCCTGTCCACCGCAGCCGACCGTTTCCCGTCCGCCAACCTCTTCCGAGTGAACGGCTTCATCGGCGCGTCTCCCGAGTTGTTGGTCAGCCGCAACGCCACGGTGGTGCAGGCCCACCCGTTGGCGGGCACTGCGCCCCGCTACCCAGACCCGGCCCAGGACGCAGCGTCTGCCGACCGGTTGCGGCACTCACTCAAAGATCGGGGTGAGCATCAGATCACCATCGACTGGTTTCTGCGCGAACTGCTGCCGTTCTGTTCGTACGTGGACGCCGAACCGGAACCCTCGGTTGTCACCATTGCCAACGTGCACCACCTGGGCACGCTGGTGGAAGGCGTGCTCAGCTCGCCACCAGCGTCGGTTCTGGAATTGGTGGCCGCCACCCACCCAACCCCGGCGGTGGGAGGCGACCCCCAGGATGTGGCGTTGCAGATGATCGCCACGCACGAGCGAGCAGAACGGGGGCGCTATGCCGGCCCCACGGGATGGGTCGACGCCGCGGGCAACGGTGCATTTGCGGTGAGCGTGCGAAGTGCCGAAATCACCGATAACCGGGCGTCGGTATTTGCCGGCGTTGGCGTGGTGGCCGACAGCGATCCGCAAGCCGAGCTCGACGAAACCCGGTCCAAGTTTCAGGCGATGCTCGGACCACTCCTGAGTCCGTGGCCCGACGCCGAACAGGCCATCGCCGATCTCTGATCCGGTCAGTCCCGGTTGGCCACCGCCGCGTTGAGGGCGTCGTGGTGAGCCACGTTTGCCGCTCGATCAGTGGGCGCGATGATGATTCGGACGCCGCGGGGCGTGAGCTCGGGAAGGTCCTCGGTCCAGTGCTCCACCGTGAGGCCATGGGCTCGGGCCAACGCCTCAAGATCGGTACCGTGTGGAGTACCAAAGAGCTGTTCGAAGCGCTCGTCAGCCAACTGCTTTCGCTGCGGCAGGAACGAGAAGATCCCGCCACCGTCATTGTCACAAACCACGATCGTCAGGTTCAGGTTGCGGCCGGCCAGCGCAATCAGCGCGGTGCTGTCATGCAGGAACGCCACGTCGCCGATGAGTACCGTGGTGCGCAGGCCAGTGGTGGCAATCCCAATTGCGGTTGCCACAACACCGTCAATACCGTTGGCCCCGCGATTGGAGAAGACGCGAATACCGGTCCGTGGTCCGCCGTACCATTCCACGTCCCGAACCGGCATGGATGAGGAGAGCATCAACGCGTCGTCAGGACCGATGCTGTTGAGCACCGCACGAGCCATGGCCGGTTCGCTCCATCCCTGCCCCGCCAATACTGGGTCCATGGCTGCGGTTGCTTCCTTATCAGCCTCCTTCCAGACCTTCAACGTCGGCGCCGGTGTCATCGTTGGGGGAAGTCGATCCAGCAGTGCGATCGCCAAGCCGGCTTCGGTGATGAAAGTCTGGGCCACGCGTTCGGGGTCGCTGGGCACTCGGCCGGTCCGGGCGACAATCACGTCCGCGTCACTGGCCGCAATCCACTGGCTGAGCGCCTTGGAGCTGAGGATCTGACCAAACCGCAGGATCACCTGCGGTCGATTCGATTCGGCGAACTGTGGATCCCGGAGGAGCGCATCGAAGCAGCTGATGCTCGCATCGGCTCGCCGGCACCCGGAGCGATGATCAGCCAGCACCGGCCATCCCAGGCGTTGCGCGAGCGCCAGGACCGCGGCGGGATCCGACGTACCGCCACCGGCCACGATGACCCCGGTTCGACCAACAACTCGACCCGCGATCGACGCAACATCCTCACCGGACGAAAGGGGTTGGTGGTGTCTCAAACCTTGATGCCAGGGCGCTCCCGCGTCCCGGCCGGGTGGAAGCGCACCAGATTCACCCACCAGCGGATCAGCGAAGCTGAGGTTGAGATGCACAGGGCCCGGCCACTGGGCGGACCCGGTGGCCGCGTTCCAGGCCGTGGCCGCCAGCGACCGCCAGATGTTGGCGTCGGCCGAATCCGGCACCCCCGGCTCCAGGAACGCCCGCACAACATCGCCATACAAATGAGTCTGATCGATGACTTGCGGTGCGCCGACGTCCCAAAGCTTGGGCGGACGATCTGCGGTGACCACCAGCAGCGGCACCGACGACAGGTCCGCTTCGACCACCGCTGCGTGAAAGTGGGTGCCCGCAGTCCCGCTGCTGCACAGAACGACGGCCGGTTTGCCGGTGGCCAGACCATGACCGAGGGCGGCAAAGGCCCCAGCCCGCTCATCATGAAAGACGTGGACCGCAATGTTGTCCTGGGCGGCGAGTGCCAGGGCCATCGGCGTTGATCGGGAACCGGGCGCAACGGCCGCATAAGTCAGCCCGGCCCGCATCCACTCGTCGACAAGGGTGGCGCAGAACGTGGCCGCGGTGGTGACGGGTGGAGTCTCGGTCATCGTCGCCATCGTAGGTGCTGCCATACTGCTCCGGTGAGCCTCAACGTCACTGTCTTCACCCCCACCCGTTGGCCCCGGGAGACCCGGGTGATGCTTGCTCACGGTTTCATGCAGAACAGTCACTGTTGGGGAACACTTGGCGAGCGTCTGGCAACTGTTCTGCCCACCGCCGCCGTCGACTTACCAGGACACGGTGCGTCTGCTCATGACCACGCTGACCTCACCACCGCGGGCAACCTCCTGGCTGCGACGGCGGAGGGTTCGGTCCTTGTTGGCTATTCCATGGGCGGTCGAATGGCACTGCACGCGGCGCTTCGAAGTCAACACGAACTGCGAGCGCTGGTGCTGATCGGGGCCAGTGCGGGCATCATCGACGCGTCCGAACGCCACGCCCGCGCCAAGCTGGACAATCAACGAGCGCTCGAGTTGACCGAGGACTTCGAGGGGTTCGTTGACCAGTGGTTGAGCAACCCACTCTTCGCCAAACTTCCCGTCGACGCGCAGTTTCGCAGTGAGCGCCTTTCCAACCGGCCCGAAGGACTGGCCGAATCGCTACGCCGCTGCGGCACCGGCCAGCAGGAACCACTCCATGACCGTCTGCAGCAGATCAGTATCCCGGTGCTGCTCATGGTCGGCGACACCGACCACAAGTTTCAGCACGAGGCGGAGATGATGCAAGCCCGGATTGGCCCCAACGCCACCACGACCCTGATTCGGTCTGCCGGCCATGCGTGCCACCTGGAGCAGCCGGAAATGACCCTGGGGTCCATTCTGGAGTGGATCGATTTCCACCAGACGCGCTGAACTGGGCCATCTGCATCAGGCCGCCCCTCAGGTTGCGGGTACCAGTGCCGAGTGAATGGGTATGGCCGCCCACTCCTTTGATGCCAGGATCGCTGGTTCAGCTCGACGCGATCAGGTACGGACGATCCTCCTTGACGACCACCACCGCGTGCTTCGAGCGAACGTCTTTGGCTCGCCGATCATGGGCGCTGTCCTTGGCTTGATCTCCCTGGGCCTGCGACGCCCGATTCGCCTGGCCGCCGGCGTTGGCGTGCTGGTGCTGATGACGATGCTGGCCCTCGTACTGCTGCGCGGCGTCCAAACTGCCAGTCCGGATTATCGGACCAACCGATACGCCCTCAGCAACTTTGTGGGCGGCGTGGCGTGGGGCGCCTACTTCTGGATCCTGTTGCCCGCGGAACCCACCGCACAGTTGTACCTGGCGGTACTGATTGGATTGGTGATGGCGGCCAACGTGGTTGAGGCCTCCCCCGTCTTCCGATCATTTCTTGCGTATCACGTCACTTTTTCGGTGATCGTGATCAGCGCGTTCATCATCTCGGGCCATCCTGATTCGCGCGGCATCTGGCTGTTGGTGGCACCGTCGGCCGTCTACCTCGCAGTGCTGGCCAAGCTCACCAACAAGCAGGCCAACCAACGGGCGGAGCTGATGGTGCAGAACAACGAGTTGATTGCCAACCTCAACGCCATGAATGAGGACCTCGAACGCCGCAGTGCCGAAGACGGCCTGACCGGACTCGCCAACCGACTGGGAATCGAGCGTTTCATGGCCAACGCCCTCGAACATCGCACCGTTCATGGCACCGAAGTTGCCGTGCTCTATGTGGACCTGGATCGGTTCAAGCAGGTCAATGACCAGTGTGGCCATGCCGTGGGCGACGAGCTACTCATCCAGGTAGCCCGTCGGCTGGCCGCGGCCGCCGCTGGCGCGGGCTGTGTGTCTCGATACGGCGGTGACGAATTTGTTGTTGCCATGCGGTGCGAGGACCCGGCCCAGGCCGAGGCCGTGGCCGAGCGCATTGTCGATGCCGTCGCCAAACCGTTCCCGCTGCACGGTCACGTTGTCCACATCGGCGCTTCGGTCGGGGTGGCCGTCAGCTCGCCAGAGCTCGTCCGGGAACGGGCGTTGTTGCGACAGGCCGATCGAGCCTTGTACCGGGCCAAGACCGACGGTGGTGGACACTGGCGCTCGGATCGTGACAGCGGAACCGTGAAACCGGCTCGTCAGCCTGACTGGTCAATCGTGTACTCATCGAGCAACTCGGGGTCGGGCGAAGGCGCAACTCCGGCGCCGGTGGGGACCAGCACGACCCCGGCGCCGGGACCGCCCACCATCGCCACGTCAGGCCATGGATCAGCGGCCAACCACCGCTGAGCGGGCGAGATGTCCCCGGCGAGCGTGAAACCGGGATGCGCAGCCAGCGCGGTCAGCGCATGGCGCCCCAGCCCGCTCTCCAACATGCCGCCGGCGGTGGCGGCCATGCCTCGATCCACACACCAGTCCAGGAGTTCGATCGCCGCTGGGATGCCGCCAACCCGGGGGGCTTTGATTGAAACTCCCGACAGCGCGCCCGCGGCCGCCAACCGCTCGGCATCGGCCACGGTTGTCACCGCCTCATCAGCCACGACCGGTATCTCCACCGCCTGCACCAACGATGCCGCCGACGAGACGTCATCAACAGCAAAAGGCTGTTCGATAGCGGCGACCCCCAGACCTTCCAGACAGGCCAGCTCAGCAATGTCGTCGGGTCCGAAGGAGCCATTGCCGTCAACCTGCAGCTCAACGCCGGGAGCCGCATCCCGCACAACCCGCGCCGCGTTGGTCACGTGGTCCGGCATCACCTTGATCTTGATTCGCTGGTAGCCGGCCGCAAAGAGGTCAGCGGCCCGAGCCGCCAACGTATCCGGATTGGCAATTCCCAGAGCCGCACCGGCCGGGACCGATGCCTGATGGTCCCAGCCCGCCAGATCACTGGCCAGTGACACGTTTCGCCGTTTGAGCGTCAGGTCTCGCATGGCCATCACCGTTGCCGCCTGCGCCATCGGCCCGGGTTCATCGTCGGATTGTCCGCTCAAAGCGAGGAAGCTCTGTCGCGCGTCCTCGTTGGAGTACGTGGGTCGGTTGAGGGCGCTGCACTCGCCCCACCCCTCCCAGCGGCCGATCTGCAGCCGCACGACAACAAGAAGGCGATCCGTTGCGGCCGCGCCCCGCGCCGCGGTCTCATCATGGGCCGCAGACAACACCTCCCGGGTTGGGAGCGAAAGAAGCCGCACCTGCATCTGCATGCCGGGGATCTCGCTCACAACACCACCCGCCGAATCTTGCCCAGCGCCGTCCGCGGCAACGATGTGACGACTTCCACTGCCTTGGGGGCACAAAACACGGGCAGCTCCGCCGCAACCATCTCTCGTAGTTCTTCCCGCAATGGCGCTTCTGTACCCTCGACCACTTCGACAACGGCCACGACCCGCTGTCCCCAGGTGGCATCGGGTCTACCGATCACCGCCACGTCCGCCACGGCGCCATGTCGACGAAGGATTGCCTCGACCGGACCCGGCCAGACGTTCTCCCCGCCGGTCACGATCAGGTCGCCGGCCCGGCCGCTCACCTGCAGGACGCCATCATCAAAGGAGCCGAGATCTCCGGTGCCAAACCATCGATCCTCGCCCCGCGGGTCCTCCCCCAGCACGTCACCGGGCACCGGGCTGCGGTACGAACGAAACAACATTGGTCCGCGCACTTCGATTTCGCCGCTGTCACCTGCTCGGATCTCCACCGCGTCAAGGGCGGCCCGTCCGTAGTAGATGCCCCCGCCGGTTTCGGTCATGCCGTAGGTGGCAACGGTGTTGGTCGGTCTATCAGCCGGAATGGCGGAACCGCCCAGCAGAATCGTACGGAATCGAGTGGTGTCGATGCGGGCAAGCACGGCGGGAACCAGCGACACCAGCGTTGCCGAAGACGCATCCACTGTTTGAGCGTCGAAGCCGGGATGCACGTCAACCGGCGTACCGGACCACGACGCTCGAAGGACGACGCCGAGTCCGCCGATATGGGCCAGCGGTAGACACGCCAGCCACCGGTCGGTTTGGGGGTCAACCTGCAGCCGGGAGGAACTGGAGGCGGCCGATGCGGCGATCGCGTCGTGGGTGAGGGTCACGCCCTTGGGGGCACCAGTGGTTCCGCTGGTGGCCAGGACCAGGGCATCACCGGGAAGCACATCCTCTCCCACCCGCATGCTCTTCAGAAGTGATCTTTGGGCGGGCCCGGGCAGTCGGTGGTCCACCGGCAGCGCGGCGTTTCCCTGGTTCCAGATTCGCTGCAGTTCTGCCACAAACCGGGCGCCCGCATCCGGGGCGAACGCCGTCTCCAATGCCACCAAGCGCGCCACCCCCAGAACCGTACAGCCGAGACTTGGTTGATTCGCAACGGGAACCGCAGCTGCGCTAGTGTCGTTGGTACTGACAAGGGGATGATTTGCTGTGGGCAATGTAGTTTTCGAAGGCGTTGAGAAAACGTATGACAACGGGTTTATGGCGGTCAAAGATCTCAACCTTGAGATTCAGGACGGCGAGTTCCTCGTTATGGTCGGGCCGTCAGGCTGCGGTAAGTCCACCACCTTGCGCATGATCGCCGGGCTCGAAGAGCTCACCGGCGGCAAAATCTCGATTGGCGGTCGGGTGGTCAACGACCTACCACCCAAAGACCGTGACATCGCCATGGTGTTCCAGAACTACGCGCTGTATCCCCACATGACTGTGGGCGAAAACATCGGCTTCGCGCTGAAGCTGGCCAAGCTGCCCAAGTCGGAGATCAAGGAGCGGGTGGACAACGCCGCTCGCATTCTGGAACTGACCGAACTTCTGGACCGCAAGCCGGCTCGACTCTCCGGTGGTCAGCGCCAGCGCGTGGCCATGGGCCGCGCCATTGTGCGCCGTCCGCAGGTGTTTCTGCTGGACGAACCGCTCTCCAACCTGGACGCCAAGCTCCGGGTCCAGATGCGGGCCGAGATCACCGATCTTCAGCGAGAGGTGGGCGTCACCACGTTCTACGTCACCCACGACCAGGTCGAGGCCATGACCATGGCTGACCGGGTTGCGGTGATCAACCGAGGTGTTCTGCAACAGGTGGCCGCCCCGCAGACCTTGTTCGACGAGCCCGAAAACCTGTTCACCGCCGCGTTCATTGGTTCGCCGTCCATGAATCTTTTGGAGGCGCAAATTACTGCGGCCGATGGCGCAGTTGCTGTCACCATGGGTTCCCACACGCTGCAGCTGCCAGCGTCGCTTCTTGAGAAGCGCCCGGCTCTGCGCGGCTACCTTGGCAAGCCGGTTGTTCTGGGCGTGCGCCCCAAGGACCTCGACGACCCCAGTTATCTTCCCGGCGCTCAGACCGTGCCGGCAACGGTCAGTAACGTTGAAGCACTCGGCTTCGAAAAGATCGTGTACTTCGAGCTCGATGCCAAGCCTGTCTTCTCCGAAGACGCCCTGGATCTCGAAGACGGCGGTATGGGGGCCGACATTCTCAACCGCACCACCACCCTGATGGCGGCTCGTTTCAACCCCGCATCACCTGTTCGTCATGGTGACACCCACCCGGTGGCCATCGACCTGGACCAGGCCCACTTCTTCGACCTCGATTCGGGTCAAGCCATCCGAGGCTGATGCAGCACGGGCTGTCCCCGCGAAGCGAGCGCAAATGACGAGCGCAAATGTTCAGTGCAGCTTCGTGTGGTTCAGTTGCGGAAGTACGTGACGGGCAAACAGATCGCACTCGTCGATGTGCGGATAGCCCGACAGGATGAAGGCTTCAACCCCTACCCGCTGATAGGCCGCAAGCTTTGCCGCCACCTGGTCAGGGTCGCCAACGATCGCCGCACCGGCACCGGACCGGGCCCGACCCACGCCGGTCCACAGGTTGGCCTCGGCGTAACCGTCGTCGGTTGAGGCTTCACGGAGAGCCGACTGGCGGGCCACGCCCACCGAGGCGGTGTCCAGGCTCTTCTGCCGGATCTTCTCGCCTTCTTCGGCGTCGAGTCGGCTGATCAGCTTGTCGGCGGCGGCCCGAGCTTCATCCTCGGTTTCGCGAACGATGACATGAGACCGGAGTCCGTAACGAAGCGACCGACCGTGACGGTCCGCTCGCTCCACCATGTCAACGATGGTCCCGGCGACCGAGTCCACCGTGTCGGGCCAGGTCAGAAACACATCAGCCGCGGCCGCCGCAGTCTCTTTGGCCGCCTCACTGAAGCCGCCGAAATAGAACGGTGGGCATGATCCCGAGACCGTCCGTATCCGGGGTGGATCCAAGGTCAGATTCACAAAGTCACCGTGGAAGTCGATTGACTCGCCGTTGAGGAGCTGACGCAGCACCAGCATCGATTCGAGCGTTCGTTGATAGCGGGGTGCTGACTCCAACTTCTCGCCCGGGATGTCGCTGGAGATGATGTTGATCGTGAGACGCCCGCCAGCCATGTGATCGATGGTGGCCAGCTGGCGCGCCAGCTGCGGAAGCCACATCTCCCCCATGCGCACCGCGAGCAGCAGATTGATCTGTTCCGTGCAGGTGGCGATGCCAGCGGCAAACGAGACCGAGTCGATTCCCAGCTCGTATCCCGATGGCAACAAGACGTTGTCGAAGCCGTGTCCATCCGCGGTCTGCACGATGTTTCGGCAGTGCTCCCAGGAGCTGCGCAGCGCCGGGTCGGGCACGCCAAGAAACTCGTAATCGTCGTCGCAGAGCGCGCTGAACCATGCGACTTCAATTGGCTGACTCATGGCAGCGGGACCCCTTCGCTGGCTTGGACGATGCCGTAGACGTCCTGACGGGTCAGGGTCACACCCAGGGCGGTCGTCGCCGACTGGATGCGCGCCTCCTGCTGGGTGCCGATGATGGCGATGGGTGCGGACGGATGCGCCAACACAAAGGCAATGGCGATGGCGGCCCGATCCACGCCTTCGCGTTCGGCCAGCGCATCCAGGAGCGTGATCAGTTCGGGATACGGGGCGTCGTCGGCAATGGTGGTGGGTTCAAGGAACAGGCGACCGCCACCCAGCGGACTCCAGGCCATTGGTACCACGCCATCGCGCATGGCTTTGTCGAAGGTGCCATCGCGCATGGGGGCCAGCTGCAGCGCCGAGAACTCCGGTTGGGTGGTGGCCAGCGGAAACGGCAGGTGCGCGGCCAATGATTCATATTGGTCAGGAGTGAAGTTGGACACGCCAACTTCTTTGATCTTGCCGGCATCGCGCAGCGACGACAGTGTCTCGGCCAGTTGCGCCGGGTGGGTGAACATGTCCGGGCGGTGGATTTGGTACAAGTCGAGCACGTCGGTCTGCAATCGCGTCAGCGATGCGTCCACGGCCGACCGAATGTAGGCATCGCTGGAGTCATAGGGCAGTGGCGGCATGATCCCTCCCTTGGTCGCCAGCACCATGCGCTCACGTAGACCCGGCGAACCCGCCATTACCTTGCCCAGGAGGTCCTCAACGCTGCCGAAGCCGGTACCACCCCAGTCGAAGCCGTAGACGTCGGCCGTATCGATGAGGTTCATTCCGGCGTCGAGCGCCACCTCCACCAGCCGTTGCGCGGCGGCCAGATCATCGCTGGTGTATCGCCACTGGCCGTAGGAGATGGGGCCGACCTGGAACTGGCCCACCGTACGGGGACCAGCATTGACGAGGGAGGCGGGGACAACAGACATGGACATGGTCCTTTGGAGCTTTGGGGATCAGCCTTTGACTGACCCGGCGAGGATCCCGCTTACGAAGTATCGCTGAAGACTGAAGAAAACGACGATCGGGAAGAAGGCCTGCACAAACGCGGCCGACGTCAACAAGTGATCGGTGTTGTCGAAGTCGCCTGCGAGGTTGGCAATGAACACCGTGGTGGGCGCGGCGGTGTCGCCGAAGCCCAACATTGTGTTGGCGATGAGGTAGTCGTTCCAGGTCCACAGGAACTGGAAGATGGCGAACGAGGCGAGCGCCGGAATGGACAGGGGCAGCACAAGTCGCCAGAACATGCCGAAGTGGTTGGCGCCATCGATCTGCGCCGACTCAAACAGCTCTTTGGGCAACTGCACGATGTAATTGTGCAGCAGGAAAATGGCGAACGGCATGGCGAAACCGGTGTGGGTCAACCAGACTGCCGCAGGCGTGCCCACCAGATCGTTGACGGGCAGCAGCGTGAGTGTCTTGTCAGTGAGCGGAAGCGTCAGGTGCGCACCACCAAAGGGGTCGCCGTCACCAAAGAGCTGGAGCAGCGGGATCAGCGCCACCTGCAGCGGTACGGCCAGCAGGGAGACGGTGGCCACGAACAACCAGTTTTTGCCCCGGAAGTCCATCCACGCAAACCCGTAGGCCGCAAACGCCGCAAACGCGATGGGGATGATCGTGGCGGGAACGGCGATGGCGAAGCTGGTGACAATCGAGTCGGTCAGGTTGTTGGTGGCGTCGGCGGTCAGCACCGACTCGTAGTTTTCAATCGTGGCGTCGCGTTCGTTCACAATGTTCCAGAACGCGTCGTTGCGCTGCGCGTCACGATTGCGGAACGAGTTGACGAACAAGCTGAGGCTGGGCAGCGTCCAAATCAGGACGAGCACCCAGAGCGCGCCGGTGGGGATGTCGGACAGCTTCTGATAAAGGCGTTGGCCGGCTCCGCCCGAAGATGGCGAGCCGGCGTTCGTGCTGGTGGCGACCATCAGGCTTCTCCCCGTTGCATGTTCCACACGTTGTAACTCATTACCGGCAGGACCAGCAGGAACATGACAATGGCGACTGCGGCGCCCAATCCAATGTTCTGCACCTGAAACGATTCTGCGAACATTTCATTGGCCAGCACGTTGTTGCCAAACCGTCCACCAAGACCAGCGACGGCCACAATGTCAAAGACTTTGGTGACCAGGACGATCAGCGTGGTTACGACCACGCCAACGGTGGGCATGATGGTTGGAAGCGTGATGCCAAAGAAGGTCTGCGCGGGCGTTGCGCCATCCACGTGGGCCGCTTCGATGTACTCGGACGGAACCGCCTTGATGGCTGCGAAGAAGATCACCATGGCAAAGCCGGTCTGCATCCAGATCAGAATCACCATCAGCCAAACATTGTTGAACGGCGTCTCGGTAATGAACTGCACAGTCTCGGGCACAATCTCGCCGTTGTCGTTTCGGAACCCGCCCAGCCGCGGACCGGCGAACCGGTAGAGGAACCAGCCGAGGATGAAGCTCACAATGGACATGCCGGTGAAAGCCAGGCCGGCGCGGGCTCGGCTGACCAGCCGCCACAACGCCCATGCCAGCAGGACCGCCAGCACGACCATGACGATCAACCGGGGCAGTCCCGAGTTGCTGAGTCGTCCAAGCGCCACCCACACCGCGTTGAGGACGCCGGTTTGGTTCTTCCGAACATCACGGGCTTGGAACTGCAATCGCCAAACGATCGAGGCGCCAACGAATGAGATGGCCATGGGCATGAAGATCAGGCTTTTGGCCAGGTTCTCTCCCCATGTGGCGCGGTCGGCAAGTACCGCAACCGCAAGTCCGGCGACGGTGGTCACCGTCACCACCGTGATCACCCACCAGATGTTGTTGAAGAACGTCCCGCGAAGCGTGGACAACACTGCGAACGACAAGAGGAACAGACCGAACAACAAGGCGCCCGTGCTGGTGGGCCCGTTGTCCCAGCTGGCGGTGCCGTTTCGCCGCGTACCGCTGACCACCGCCACGATGGTGCCAATGGCAAACAGGATCACGGCGGCAAAGAAGAGGTTGGACGTGAACATGTTGCGCCAGTCCGACAGGTCGAACGAATCCGACGCGGTGAACAACCGTTCGTAGTTGTCAAAGCCCACGTACTCGTTCCCGCGTCGATTGTTGAACGAGAGAACCCCGGTTCGGAATGCGGGGATCACCAGCGAGACCAGAAGGAAGCCCAGGGCCGGACCCAGAAACACGAATGCTCGTGCTCGGCCGTCAAAGATTGAGCGCTCGCGCATGGACGGTTCGGCGATCCACGCCCAGCCAATCATGATGAGCGCCAACGGCACGATGGTGTTGATCCACGGCACCGCGACCGTTTCCAGAAACGGAGGAACGATCCAGGAGCCCACGCCAAACCCCAGACCGGCACCAACAATGCCGCCCCGGACCCGCTTTTGCAAAGAGGTTGCCAGGACCAGGCCGATGACGGCGCCAACCACCGCGAGGCCGAGCGATGCGGTCCAGTCCATGGCGGGCCGCTGCCAGAGTTTGGTTCGTGGCGCAATGAGCACCGCGGCACTGACACCCACTGCCGCAGCAACAACCGATCGAGCGACGCGGTTGGGAATCGACTTCGCAGCAAAGATGCCAACGCCAAAGAGGACCGCACCGACCAGGGGCCACTCGATCAATCCGAACCAACCCTGGCCGGTGCCAAAGATCTGAGGATCGGGCGTGGCCACCAACGCATCGAGGGACCGATTCCCGCGCAAAAGACCAAAGATGAGTGCGCCTACGGTGGCGGCGGCCAGCCCGCTGAACACCGCCCACTTTCGTTCTGCCTGACCAACCGCCAGATTGAGCAGCACCCAGAGTCCAATACAGAACGCCACCGAGATGGCAACGGTGGCCAGCATGCGAAGCACGCGCTCCATCTGGTCGCTCCTGGCCATGTCGACCAGGCCGGAGTCACCCAGCGAAGCCGAAAAGGCAACGGCTCCAAAGACCACACCGCCGATGACCAGCGCCCGCATCGGCTGCGTGCGCAAGGTCCGCAGGAACGCCCGCCCGAGAACAAAGATCAGCCCCGCCATGACGACGAGCCCCAGCCAAATCATGCCACCAACCCCACGAACAAAACAGCCCCCCGAAATCCCTACTGGCAACCACTCAGATAGCTGCGCTTACTCTGAGAACAGTTGCTCTGAAAACAGTTGCTCTCAAAACAACCACTTACTCTAAAAACACTTACTCTAAAAACACTTACTCTAAAAACACTGGGGCCGGCCCGGAGGCCGACCCCACGTATTCACCAAATGGTGCTGTCCGTGCAGCACCGACTTTGCTCAGGCGCCGCCAGCAGCCTCATCGATGGCGGCAGCACCTTCTTCAATGGTCTTGTCGCCGTTGACAATGGCGGTGCCTTCGTCCCAGAACGCACGGTTGCGTTCTTTGGTCATCAGGTCCGATGCGTCGAAACGGAAGATCTCCGCATCCTGCATGATCGAGATGAACGACTGCTCGATTGGCAGCCAGAGCGAAGCGTCAACGCCACGGTTGGCGGTGATGAAGCCCGAGGCAACCTGCTCTTCGCTGTCACCCTGCAACAGCTCGGCCTGCTTGGTCTGACGAGCGTTGGCGAACTCTGGCGAGCCCATGTATTCAATGACCTGCCAGACTTCTGGGCGGTCGTTGAAGGCGGCGGCGAGCGTACCGGCACCGAGTACTGGCTTCTCATCGCTGTTGGATGGCAGGTAGAACACGTCGACGGCGCCTTCGCTACCGTCGGCGATTGGGGTGCCTTCGGGGAAGAAGGACGAGAAGAAGCTGGCCTGGCGGTGCATGAAGCAGTCGCCGTTTACCAGCGGTTCACCGTTGGCCTGGAAGGCGGTGGTCGCAACGCTGCCGCCAGCCGCAAACACGGCGCCTTCTTTGTTCCACTGTTCGAGAATGATCTCCATGGCGGCAGTGACCTCTGGACTCGAGAAGTCAAGCTCCTCGGCGACCCAGGCGTCGTAGTTCTCCGGCGTGGTGGTGCGCAGCATCATGTCCTCAACCCAGTCGGTGAATGGCCAGCCGGTGGCGTTACCGGACTCGATGCCAACACACCATGGGGTGTTGCCGTCAGCGATCATCGTGTCGCTCAGCGCAAACAGATCGTCAAGGGTTTCAGGAATCTCATAGCCTGCGGCTTCGAACCGAGCTGGCTGGTACCAGACAAGGGACTTGAGGTCGTTCTTGGTGGGGATGCCGTACTGGACGCCGTCCACGTTGCCGAAGCCCATGGCGCCAGTTGACCAGTTCTCGGCGATGCTCGCCATGACCTCGTCGGGGACAATCTCAACGTGACCGTCGCCGGCTGCGGTGGCGAGACCACCGGGCTGGGGGTAGATGCCGATGTCGGGGTTGGCGCCGGCGGAAAGCTGGAGGCCGATGTCGGTCTCCCAGTTGGCCGAGCCCTTGTACACGACGTTGATGCCGTTTTCAAGACCAAACTGCTCCAGGGCGAAGTTCAATGCGCCTGCCTCAGCTTCGGACCGTTCAGATCCGGAGATGGTGACCGTAGTCAAGGCGGCGGGTGCGGCGGTGGCCGCGTCAGCCGCGGCGCTTTCCGCGGCATCGGCGCGCTCGGCGTTGGCGGAAGCTTCGGCCTGAGCGGCTTCGGCTTCGGCCATTGCGGCCGATGCTTCTGCCTTGGCGGCATCTGCGGCGGCCATGGCCTCTGCGGCTTCGCTCTGGGCCGCAGATGCGGCAGCTTCGGCCTCTTCCCGAGCCGCGTTGGCGGCATCGGCTGCACTGTTGTCAACTACCGCAGCGGTGCTTCCACATGCACTGGCGAACATCGCCAGCGCAAAGCACACTGCGCAGACCCTCATAAGTTTTCTCGTCATTCCTGACCCCTCCTCAAGGTATGAAAACGTTTACACACTTCGATTGGGAAACCTTAGTCCGCCGTCGATGGCTCATCAATTCGGCGGTCCAGAACTTGCCCGGGTCACCAGTTCAAGATCGGCCACATGATTTTCCCGCGGGAGATCGGGCTCGGCGATCTGGGCCAGCAGGAGTTCGACGGCCCGAATTCCATTGGCGCGTACGCGTTGGCGCACGGTGGTCAATCCGAGCGCTTCGGCCATCTCGTGATCATCGAATCCGACCACCGAGAGATCCTTCGGCACCTCAACGCCACTTCTCCGAGCAGCGAACATGAACCCCATGGCGACTTCGTCAGAACCACACAGGACCGCGGTCGGCAGGCCGGACGCCTGCAGCTCATGCCACCCGTCACGACCACCGGTGATGTCATAGCTCACAATCTGAATCCGCAGCGGGCCGTGACCCGCAGCTTCGGCCGCCCCGGATGCTCCAACCCGGCGCAACACGTCAGCGGCCGCTTTCTGACCGGTAGGGTTGCCGCCCAGGTACACGATGTCGCGATGGCCAAGCTCGACCAGATGTTCGACCATCATGCGGCCACCGGCAACGTTGTCGATGGTCAGGGAGGTGAGGCCGTCGATGGTCTCCCCCATCGCCACAATCGGCAGATCGCTGTCGGACAACAGCAGCGTTCTCAACTCGCTTTGCACGAAGAAGTCAACCAGCAACAGTCCATCGAGCCGACGCGTTGCCAGCCGCTCGGCAAAGACTTCCTCTCGGTCCGGAGAACGCGGTACGCCCAGAACAAGCAGGTCGTAGCCCACCGCCGCCAGAGCCTTCTCCACCCCGGCGACGGTTTGGCTGACGTACCAGGAACCGAAATCCGGGGCGACCAGGCCAATAATGTTGGTGCGGCCCGAAGCCAGACTCGACGCTCGCGAGTCAGCCGCATAGCTGAGCGCCTCGGCGGCGGCTTCCACCCGACGGCGCGTTGATGCCGAGACGTTGGGCAGGCCGCGCAATGCGCGGCTGACCGTGGCGACCGACACGCCGGCGCGTTTGGCCACGTCGTTGATGGTCGTGCGGGCCATGGATCAGCCGAAGCGCACAATCACACTGGTCTCGGGAGGAACCTGCAGGGTCTGACCACCCGATGGAGCGGCGTCGAGTTGGACGCCCCCCTGGGACCCAAACAACACCCGCCACGAGCCGCCGGCCAACGGCACCTCAAGTTCCGAAGGGCCAAGATTGGCGACGGTCACCAATGGACCACGACCAATGATTGCCACTTCGGGCGACGGCGAAGCAAGCCGCTGGTAGTCGGCCTGCCAGATCTCGGGATGGTCCCGACGCAATTGCAGAAGGGCGCGGTATTGGTGGACCGGAGCGTCGGGATTGGATCGCTGCGACGCCACGGTGTCACGGGGCGGTCGGGGTGCACTGAATATCCACGGCTGGGTGGTGGAGAAACCGTTGAACGGCGAACTGTCCCACGGCATGGGCGTCCGAGCGACGTCCCGCGCCTCATCGCCTGATTCCTGGTTGCGGGTGGCGAGAGGGTCTTCGCGCTTGCCTGGATCCACCGCGCCATCGGCAAGGCCCAACTCTTCGCCGTAGTAGAGGAAAGGAACCCCACCCAGTGCCATCTGCAGGACCGTGACCGCCAGTGACCGCTGCCGGCCGCGTTCGACCCGATCGGGATGGCCGGTCAACTCCTTGGTGAACCGACTGACCGGCCGCGGGTTGTCGTGGTTGCTGATCACCCAGGACACACCGTCGGACTCGATATCGGCCATCTCCAGGAACTCGTTGACGAGTTTGGCTGGGTCCCAACCGGTCCATCCCGGATCCAGGAAAAACGTCAGGTCCAGCGCATTGGGGCCCACATAGCTGGCGAGTTGACGCTTGTTCGGAGAAAAGGCCTCAGCCAGAAGGGTCGCGTCATAGTCGGCGGCGATGGCCTGCCACCGTTGAAAGATCTCGACGTTGCCCTCCTGATTCATGTCGTGGCGGTGGTCATAGGAGAAGAAGATCTCCAACGGACCCGCGTCGGGTCCGGGCGTGGACGTGCGCGGATTGTCCGCGAAGCTCGGATGCTTGAGCAGTCCGTGGGCCACGTCGATCCGGAATCCGTCGACCCCCCGCTCAAACCAGAATCGATAGATGTCGTCGAAGGCATCAAGGACCGCCGGGTTGCGCCAGTTGAGGTCCGGTTGCTCGGCCACAAAGAGGTGGCAGTAGTACTGCCCGCTCGCCTCGTCCAAGGTCCAGGCCGGACCCCCGAAGTGGCTGATCCAGTTGTTGGGTGGGCCGCCATCGGGCGCGGGATCCCGAAACAGGTACATGTCCCGCTCCGGACCGTCAGGGTTGGCGAGCGCCGCTTTGAACCACTCATGTTCGGACGATGTGTGGTTGGGGACGATGTCCATGACAAACCGCATGCCGAGCTCGTGGGCTCGTTGGACCAGCGCTTCGACATCGGCCACCGTGCCGTGTTCGGGGCGGACCGAGAGGTAGTCGGCCACGTCATAGCCGTGGTCGTGATCCGGCGACGGATAGATGGGCGTCAACCAGATGATGTCCACGCCCAGCCAGGCCAGGTAGTCCAGGTGGTGGGTCAAACCCGCCAGATCGCCGAAGCCGTCCCCGGTGCTGTCAGCAAAGGAGCGGGCGTAGATCTCATAGCCCACGGCGCCGTCGAGCCATGACCGTCCGATTCGTTGCAATCGTGGCATGGTCACTCCTGAAAACGTTTTCGCGGTGGGCGGTTGCAGCGTACGCGTCCCGCGATGAACCCACAAACGGCACCAGATCAGCCTTCGATAGTCACGCGAAGAAATTTCTCAAGTTCGGCGAGACCCCGGTCGATGACCTTCTCGCCGGGCGCCGAGCGCGGGAAGAAATTTGTTTGCCCCATCCCGCGACTTCTCCTGGCTCCGCAACGTCTTGCATACAGATCGATGGGTCTGGGGTCCTCGGGCGAGAGGGCCTCACAAAATCGAAAGCCAGGGCTCCCGCCGCCCATATGGCTTTCGACATACAGAGACAGGTTCCCGCCACCTGGATCTCTGAACAGAGGAGGTGCTTCGGCACCTCCTCTACTCTTTTGCGCCTTTGGGAGAGGACGGCGCGCCTAAAGTCGCCGCGTGTCGCTGTCTCCGGTCTTTCTTGCCGACTACGAACGTGATGGGTTGGTTGTCATCGCCACGGCGTTCCCACCCAAGGTTCACTGCCGCGGCCGCCATGGCTTCGGGGTCGAGGATCTTCCTTGAGTCGGTGGTTTACCGAGCGGGACACCGAGATTTGGAAGCTGGCGCTTCCGGCATTCGGTGCGCTGGTGGCCGAGCCCCTGTACCTCCTGGCCGATACCGCGGTGGTTGGAAACATCGGCGACGACGGCGTCAACGAACTGGGCGGTCTGGCGCTGGCCAGTCAGGTGCTGTTGCTGACGCTGGCATTGTTCATCTTCCTGGCCTACGGCACCACCGGTGCGGTGGCTCGACTGATTGGTGCCGGCGAAGAGCGCAAAGCTGCGCATCAGGCAGTGCAGAGTCTGTGGCTGGCCGCAGGGGTCGGCGTGATTCTGGGCGCGGCCGTCGCCCTGGCAGCCCGACCGTTGCTGCGGCTGCTCGGAGGCGATCAGATTCCCGAGGTCATCGAGTTTGCGGTGACCTACCTGCGCATCAGCGCGTTTGGTCTGCCCGCCATGCTGATCATGCTGGCCGGTGTTGGCTACCTCCGCGGGCTCCAGGACACGGTGCGGCCGCTGGTCGTGGCGGTGATCACCGCCATTGGCAACTTCGTGCTCGAAGCGATCCTCATCTGGGGCTTTGGCTATTCGGTCGGCGCCTCAGCGTTGTCCACAGTGTTGTTCCAATGGTTGGGCGCGGGTTTGTACCTCTGGTGGATCGTGCAGGCGGTCTCCACCCACAAGGTGCAACTGGTCCCCGACCTTGCGGTCCTCACCCGACTGGCCGTGGCGGGCGTTGACCTGTTCTTCCGGACTCTTGCGTTGCGCGGATCGTTCACCGTTGCGGTGGCGGTTGCGTCGCGGATGGGCAAGGTCGAGCTTGCAGCCCACGAGGTGGCGTTCGGAATCTGGTCGCTCACCGCCTATGCCCTGGACGCGGTGGCCATTGCCGGCCAGGCGATGATCGGCAAGTTCCTTGGTGCCCACGAGCCCCACGAAGCGCGTGCTGTGGGTTGGCGCATTACCCAGTGGGGCGTGGTCCTGGGCGTCGTCAGCGGCGTCATCATGCTGGCGCTGCGATCCCCATTGGCCTCGATCTTCAGCAACAACGCGGAGGTCGTGGAGCTCACCGCATTCCTTCTGTTGTTGGGCGCGGTCTCTCAGCCAATCAACGGCATTGCGTTTGCGTTGGACGGGGTCCTGATTGGTGCCGGGGACCTCCGTTACCTGGCGCGGGCGATGCTCGGTTCGGCCCTGGTGTTCGTTCCGCTCTGCGTGCTGATCCTGGTGCTCGACGCGGGCATCGGCTGGCTCTGGGCGGCACTGATTCTGTTTATGGCGACCCGCGCCGTTGCGTTGGTGGCCCGGTTCCGCACCACGGCCTGGCAACAGCTTGGTGGAGAACTCAACTGACGCCAGCTCTCAGTACTGCAGAAATCAGGTCAGTACTGGGAAAACCGATCAGCACGGGGAAACCGATGCACGACCGAGGCGGCGTCCTGCACCGCGGTGATGGCGTCGATACCGCCGCCGGCCCAAACGACTCGGACCGACATGTCGTTGTCGGCGGCGGCCGCCGCATGGGCCCTCACCAGTTCCGTCTGCTGATCAGCAGACAGTTCATGTTCGCGGCCGGCCCAGGTGTCGGTGATTGCGGTCCGGATACTGCGACCCGTGTACCCGGCGGGCCACTGGGGGCCCCGAGCCAGGTCATAGACCACGCTGTGGACGGTGTCGTCGCCTCGCGACTCCACAATTCGCTGCTTGGCCGCATCCACGTCGGCTGCTTCCCGGGTGGCATAGAAGGCGGTTCCAATCGCCACGCCCGCGGCGCCCAACGCGTGGGCCGCGTTGAAACCAGCGGCGGTGGAGATTCCGCCGGCCGCTACCAGTGGGGTATTCGGAATGGCGGCGCTGATGGCTGGCAGCAGTCCAAAGAGCGCTCGACCAGGACGGCCGTGTCCGCCTGCTTCACTCCCCTGCGCCACAATCACATCCGCGCCGGCATCGGCGGCTGCCACCGCTTCGTCAACGGTGCCCACCTGGCAAACGGCTTTGGCTCCGGCCGAGTGAATCGTGGTGATGTGCGGGGTCGGATCGCCGAACGACAACCACACGGCGGCCGGCCGATGAGCCTCCAGCACCGCTTCAACCGAGCCGGGTGCCATATTCCAGGTGATCAGACCGATACCGATGGCCGTGTCACCCACGTAACCCATCTCATGCCGAATCCATTCGAGGTTGCCATAGCCGCCACCGAGAACCCCAAGACCGCCCGCGTCCGATACGGCGCGCGTGAGACGGCCGCCCGCAATCTTTGCCATCGGGGCCAGCAGGACCGGCCGCTGGATGCCCAACGTCTGGCAAAGAATCTCCGGCGATGAACCGGCGGCGGTGCTCAACTTTTCGGTGCTCACTTTTTGGTGCTCACTGTTGGCGCTCACTTGCCGAAGATCGGGTTGGCGGCGTTGGCACAGCGTTCAACGGTCAGCTGGTCCCGGATGGCATCCATGACCCGTTGCATATTGCCGCGGTGCTCGGTGACGCGTTGCTGCAGAATTTTCGGTTCCTTCTCCGGCATGGCTTCGATGGCCCTGCTGATTCCGGACGGCCCCGGGCCCAACACCAGCGAGTACCGCAATCGGGTTGCTCCCGCAATCGACGCCAGCTCGAAACACCATTGCGCGCCGGGGTTTTCGGGGTCCGAGGTCACCCAGCCAAACTCGGCATTCTCTTTGAAGCGATGCACATGGCAGCTGACATCCCACTCACCAATGGCCGGATGGATGTTGGACCCGATGAAGTGGGCTCCGAGCGCCGGCCCGTCAACACCCTCAGCCCACCGGGCGCCCACAAACTCTTCGCTGAAGGCGGCTCCGAAGTTGATGTCGGTCACCAGGTCCCAGACCAACGCCGGCTTGGCTCGAATGTCCACTTCCACCACGGTGCCGGGGCCATTGGCCAGTTGCGGCGGATCGCTGGGTCCGGACTGCCATGTGTGTCCGTAGTGATCGATGAAGGCGATCTCCCGGGCCGGGTATCGCGGTGCCTGCTTGAAGTCATCGCCGGTGTACCAGGCCACCGGGATCATCGCTATCTGGGTGTTGGAGTCGGGAACGCCCAGCACCTCCCGCAGCTCCTCTCGCTTGCCGAGTACTGCGGTTGTCCACGCGGTCCCCAGGCCCCGGGCTCGAAGCGCCACGCACAAACTCCAGACCGACTGGATGACCGAGTCAAACAAGCCCGGCCGTCCGCTGCCATCGTGAACCCCGACGATGGTGGGAATGATGATGGCCGGGACTTCCGCCAGATGTTCAGCCAGGTGCGCAGCCGACTCCATCACCCGTTCCTGGGGGTGGCCGGTGCCGGCGATGCGGTCTCGGGCACTGATCATGAACTCGCCGCCGGTCACCATGTACAGCTCCGCGACCCGGGCTTTGATGGCCGGGTCCCGCACTACAACCCATCGGCGACTCCCCTGGTTGCCTCCCGATGGCGCCTGTTCGGCAATGTCAATGCAGTCATAGATGATCTGGTTGTCGACGGGTTTGGTGAGGTCAAGTCGCCTTCGAACCGCTCGAGTGGTGGTCAGTGCTTTGTCGACGGCGGCCACATCAATACCGGTGCTTGGATAGGTCATGCTCGCTCCTTCATGGGCGTTGGCACGGTGAGCGCAGCTCGTTCGTCCACGCACACCTGATGCCATTCACACCCCTCAACGTGATCGTTCACCAGCCCCATGGCCTGCATGAACGCATACGCGGTTGTGGGGCCGAAGAACTTCCAGCCTCGCTTCTTCAGGTCCTTGCTCAACGCGGTGGAGGTGGGCGTGAGACCCGGCACTGGCATGTTGGGCAGGTTCTCACCTTCGGGTCCATCGGGTTCCCACGACCACGCATACGCCGCGATGGAGCCACATTCATCGATCATTTCCAACGCTCGACCGGCGTTGTTGATGGTGGCTTCGATCTTTCCGCGGTGCCGGATGATGCCGGCGTCATCAAGGAGCCGGGCTACGTCGGCGTCGCCAAACTTCGACACCTTCATGAGGTCAAACTTCCTGAACGCCTTCCGAAAGTTCTCCCGCTTGCGCAGGATCGTGATCCACGACAGCCCGCTCTGGAATCCCTCCAGGCAGATTTTCTCAAACAGGCGATTGTCGTCAGTGGTGGGCCGACCCCACTCCTCATCGTGGTAGCGCTGATACTCCGGGTCATCGCCGGGCCACCAGCACCGCTGACGACCATCGTCTCCAACAGAAATGAACTCCATGGCGAGACCTTAGGAGTTCAGCAGGCAGGCCGGGTACCTAGGCTCTCCGGATGAACGACATCAGGTACGGGGTTATCGGCACGGGAATGATGGGCATCGAGCACATCGAGAATCTGGCCGCGGTTGACGGCGCCACCGTCACCGCAATTTCGGACCCGAACCCACAGCGTCGGGATCTGGGCGTGGCCGCGGCCGGCGGCGGTATCGCGGCCTACACCGATCACCAGTCCCTGATTGATTCGGGCGACGTTGACGCGGTGGTGATCGTGTCGCCCAACTTCACTCATGTGGACGTCCTGGGCGACGTGCTGGAAACCGATCTGCACGTCCTGGTGGAGAAGCCGCTCTGCACCACGACTGCGGACTGCAAAGCCATGCTGGCCAGGCAGCAGGCGCGTGAGGCGCGCGGCAGCAGAGGCCTTGTGTGGATGGGCCTTGAGTACCGTTATATGCCACCGGTCACCCACCTCATCAATCAGGTGAAGGCCGGTGAGGTGGGCGAGGTCCGCATGGTGGGGATTCGGGAGCACCGCTTTCCCTTCCTGGAGAAGATCGGTGACTGGAACCGATTCACCGCCAACACCGGTGGCACCTGGGTGGAGAAGTGCTGCCATTTCTTTGACCTGATGACTCAGATTGCTGGCGAGAAGCCGGTGCGGGTCATGTCCAGCGGCAGTCAGGTCAACAACCATCTGGATGAGGTCTATAACGGTCAGACCAGCGACATTCTGGACAGCGGGTACGTCCTGGTGGACTACCCCAATCAGGTCCGGGCGATGCTTGACCTCTGCATGTTTGCCGACGCCACGAAGAACCAGGAAGAGCTGAGCGTGGTTGGCACCACCGGCAAAGCCGAAGCGCTGATTCCGGAGAACGTGTACCGCATTGGCCATCGTGGTGTGCACTGGATTGGCACAGTTCACGAGGAGCCGGTGCACGACGACCGCATCAAGGTGGAGGGGCTGCATCATGGTTCCAGCTATCTGGAGCACGTGGATTTTGCCGACGCCATTCGCAACGGGACTCCTCCGCTGGTGACCTTGGAAGACGGCCTGTGGTCGGTCGCCGTTGGCGAAGCCGCGCACATGTCAATTGCTGAGAATCGATGGGTTGAGCTGAGCGAGCTCATCTAGTCTTGGCCAATGACAGCAATCGAAGTGACGGGGCTGACCAAGAGCTACACGGTCAGCGGCGGCCGCGGCAGACGCGGTAAAGACGACGCGGCGAAAACGGTCCATGCGGTCAAAGGCATTGACCTGCACGTCGAGGAGGGCGAGATCCTGGCGTTCCTCGGATCCAATGGTGCCGGCAAGACCACAACCATTGAGATTCTGGAAGGTTTCCGGGAACGGACGTCCGGCGACGTGCGGGTGTTGGGCGAAGACCCCGCAACCGCGCCGCACAGCTGGCGCGAAGACATTGGCGTGGTACTCCAGGAGTCCGAGCCCGACAGCGATCTGACGGCCCGGGAATCACTGCAGTTCTTCCGGGCCGCGTATGCCAATCCCCGCTCGGTGGATGAGGTCCTGGAGATCGTGGGCCTCACCGACAGTGCCGACCAGCGAACCACCAAGTTGTCCGGCGGTCAGAAACGCCGACTGGACCTGGCCACCGCCCTGGTGGGCGACCCCAGGTTGATCTTCCTGGACGAACCCACCACCGGCTTTGATCCAAGCGCTCGACGCGAAGCCTGGGGCATGATCGAGAATCTCCGCTCGGTTGGCGCCACCGTATTGCTGACCACCCACTACATGGATGAAGCCGAGAGCCTGAGCGACCGCATTGTGGTGATCAGCGAAGGGCTGATCATCGCCAATGGCACCGCAGACGATCTGGCGTCTCAGGTGTCATCAAAAACCCAGATCAGCTGGGACGCCGCCGAGGTGCCACGGTCAGCCCTGCCACCGGGACTGGACGTCATTGAGACCGACAACGGCTTCAGCATCGAGACCGACGATGTCACCGCCGTGCTGCACGCACTGACATCGGCCTCCACCACCGCGGGGACCAACCTCATGTCGTTGTCAGTCACTCGACCCAACCTCGAAGACACCTTCCTTCGGCTCACCGGCGACCAGTCAGGAGACACAGCGTGATCTCTCAAATCGCCAATGCGGCAAAATTTGCACTCCTGTCGTTTCGCCGAAATCCTGCGTCGACGTTCTTCACCGTTGTTCTGCCGCTGATCTTCCTGATCCTGTTCGGCTTCATCTTCGGCAGCGAGGAAATATCGCCCGGGGTGAAAGTCACCACGTTTCAGGTCCCGGGAATCCTGGCGCTGTCCATCATCTCGGCCACCTTCGTGAACCTGGCCATCACCACCACGTTCCGTCGGGAGCTGGGCCAACTGAAGCGCATTCGTTCAACGCCCATGCCGCCGGTGGCCTACATCCTTGGACAGGTGCTGGCCAGCCTCGTGATCTCGGCGTTCATGGCCGTGCTGGTGGTGGCCGCTGGGCGGCTGCTCTTCGGTGTTTCATTCCAGTGGGAAACAACGGCGGTGTTCGTTGTGTCCATCGTGCTGGGAGCCATGGCCTTTGCGGCGCTGGGTCTGGCGGTGACCGCCATCATTCCGTCCCAGGACGCCGCGCCCGCGGTCACCAACATGTTGGCGTTACCGCTCTATTTCATTTCTGACGTGTTCATCCTGATCGACGACAACACCCCGGCCGTCATCCGATGGATCGGTGACATCTTCCCCGTCAAACACCTGGCGCGGGCGCTTCAGCCGTCGTTCGACCCATTCCTGGCCTCGGTCCAAGTGCCGTGGACCCACTGGTTGGTCATCGCCGCATGGGGAATCTTTGGGGTGATCGTGGCAGCCACCAAGTTCCAGTGGAGCCCCCGTCGCTAGCCCAGGCGTTCAACCAACCTCCTGATCCGTAGTCAGCCGGCAGGTACTCAGCGGGCCCAGACCACAGGGAACTCGGGATGGTCAACGGGTTCACCCGCGATGAACTCGACGTGCGGGTATGGCGGTGACGGCGTGCCCGGGCGGGTGGCGAACACGGCGTCATCACCCAGGAAGCGGGCGGCAAATGCCCGGCGGCGATGGCCGCCTTCTTCGGTTCCGTCCGACGCGTGCAAGGTCTGCATGTGGAACGCCAGCACGTCGCCGGGCTCCATCGCCCAGGAAACGATTTGGTGGGCCTCCGCGTCCGCGGCCAGTTCGGCATCGATGTCGGGAACCTGCTCGTAACCATCGGGCACGTACTCATAGTTGCGCCCGTCGCTGAACTTGCGAGGCAGATACAGCGGGCCCTCGTGAGACCCGGCTACAAACTGGACCGCAGCCTCCACCGGCACCGGGTCCACCGGAATCCACAAGCTGCACACCTGCCGTCCCGACACGATGTAGTACGGCAGGTCGTGATGCCACGGCGTCTTTTCAGAGGTACCGGGTTCCTTCACCAGAACGTGCTCATGGAAGAATCGCACCTGCCGCTTTGACCTGGTGATCTGTGCCGCCAACGCCGCCGCTGGAGACTCCCGCACGAACTGGTCAAACTCGGGCACGTCTCGCCAGTTGCAGTAGTCACCGAAGTACCGGCCGGTGTTGCCCTCGGGCGTGTAGTCCACGGCCCGTTCGCTGGGGTTGGCCATGTTGGCATCAATGCCGTCGGCCAGCAGCTGCACCCATTCGGGCGCCAAGGCACCACGGAGCACGACCGCGCCATCACGCCAGAAGGCGTCAAGATCGGTTTGCGAAACGGTCATGGTCTCTGAACCATCGGTCGGTGCACCCATTGCGAAATCCTACCCATCGCCGAGTCAATGGTCGTCATCGCCCGGTCGACCCGCCAGCAGTCGACGCGGTCGTTCCTGATCCCGCCATGGCCGATGGCCAGTGGAATTGGTCTTGGCCTGGTTGTCGGCCCGGCACTGGTTCTGACCGTTGCTCAATTGCGATTTGCCGCCGCGGCTATGCGGGTCGACGTGGTCACTCTGCATCCAATGGTGTGGAGCGTCACACCCCGGCGTTTCGCAGCGGCCCCGGGCCTGCACATGTAACGCATTGCGCATCCATTGGGGAAAGGATCGCGAGTTCACCGCCACATCAATCAGCCGACCTTTTGCGTCCATCACATGGCGTCGGAAGGTCGCCACGCCGAACAATTTGCGGGCGTGATGTGGGTGAATTGGCGTCCCATCAATCAGCTCACACCGGCCATCGATGTCGTTCCAGGCCACCGGCACCCGCGCGTGAGTTTGCTCCGCCGCTTCTGCCAGCAGGTGCTCGGCAACGTTCTGCGACATCACGATGTTGATCAACGGCACCGCATGCGAACCATTAGCCCGAGCGGAGCCCCGCGTCACCAGCGCAACCAGCGCCGCCGCCTGCCGTTCGTTCTCGGACCGTACGGTTCCGGCCTCCTCATCCTGGGACCGCATCTTTTGGGCGAGGCTCGCCACTGCGGTGCGAAGCGCCTGCCCCGATACCGCATCCAACTCGCCCCGCAGAAACAACCGTCCACCTCGACCCACTCGCATCGACACGCCGACGCGGTCCCTCTGCTCCGCCGGCTCATCACCATCGGGGTCCACCGCAATCAGCCAGTAGTCGGCCACCTTTTTGAAATCGGCAAACGAACAGTTCCGCGCCGACTCAATGAAGAAGTCCTGATCATCCCGTAGAAGGGCGTGGGTCCGGGGACCATCAATGGTTCGTCGCAGCAGATCCAGATGAGCCGCGCTGACCAGCCCGTCACGAAACGCTTGCTCAAACATGGGGAAGGCCCGCAACCACCGCGCTCGAAGACCGGCAGGACGCACCGACCGCGGATCGGCGTTGGTTTGGGCGCCCACAAATTGGCCGACTGTCCGCACCCCAATCGACGATGGTCCACCGCACACCTCGACCTGCGACACGTACTGCGCCCGCAGCGCGTCAAAGCGGTTCCCGATCTCGACTACATCGCCCACAACTGCGCTCAGCTCCGCCGGGTCGACGGCAAAATCCAGTGCAAGACTCACGCCACCAATCGTCGCCCTCAACTCCGCAAGCGCCGCCTGCAGGCGCGTCGAAGATTGTGAGGTCGAAGGTTGTGAGATCCCACCAATGGGGTCGGCGACCAAGGTCATGACATCAGAGTAGTCGAACGTACGTTCGATTACCAGTGGAAACCTTGGGGAAAACGCCAACCGGCCGATCGGAGCACAAGCCCCGGATCGGCCGATGGTCGCTGTGAAAGAGTCAGGCGCCGATGATGCCCCCATCGTCACGGGTGATGACCACGGTGGCCGGACGAGGGCGACCGGCAACCCCGGGCCCATCGGGCCAGCTGCTGGTCAGGGTCGGATTGTCCGCGGGGCCGCCGTCACCGGGGTGCTGGATGTTCACAAACATCGTGCGATGGTCTGGCGTCATGGTCACGCCGGTCACCTCGCAATCAACCGGTCCGGTCAGGAACCGCTTGATCTCCCTGGTGCTCGGATCGGCCACCAACATCTGGTTGTTGGAGCCATCGGGCTGGGTGCCATCGGTCTGAATCCACATGCGGCCGTAGTCATCAATCCACAGACCATCAGGCGAACCGAACTGGTCTTCGCTGCTGATGGTGGAACCGTCCACGCCGTCGCCGGGTCCGGCCAGCAGGAAGATGTCCCAGCGGAACCGGTCGGCGGTGTAGTCCGTCTCGACCCACTTGATGATGTGTCCCCACGTGTTGGGAACCCGGGGATTGGCGACGTTGGCTTCTGTCCGGCGACTGTTGTTGGTGAGGGTGACAAACACTTCGCGGGTCCGCTGGTTGACCGTGGTCCACTCCGGCCGGTCCATGGGCGTGGCGCCCAGAAGGTCGGCGGCGATGCGGGCTTTGACCATCACATCGCCCTGGTCGGCAAACCCGTTGGCCTCCACCAACGGCCCCTGGCCGTGAACGAGCGGCAGCCATTGTCCAACGCCCCCTTCGTCAAAGCGGGCCACGTACAACGTTCCTTCGGCCAGCGGACTCCGGCCATACCAGCGAGCGTGACGCCAGCTCTCCTTGCCCACAAACTTGTAGATGTAGTCAAAGCGCTGGTCATCGCCCATGTAGACCACGGCTTCGCCGTTTCGGCCGGTGGCGAAGGCGGCACCTTCATGCTTGAAGCGCCCCATGGCGGTGTGCTTGAGCGGCGCGCTGTTGGGCTGGTGGGGATCGATCTCGACCATCCAGCCAAAGCGGTTGGGTTCCTGCGGATTCAGGTCGGCTCGGAATCGATCGTCGGTCGTGGCCCATTGGTAGCCAAAACCCTGCCCGCCAACGCCGTACCGCTCGTTGATGAGGAACTGTTCGTCGCTGATTCCCGGAGCCGCGCCGTCGGTCTCTTCCCAGAAGTAACCGTTGAAGTTCTCCTCGGTGGTGAGATAGGTGCCCCACGGCGTGTACCCATTGCCGCACTGGTTCAGGATTCCAAGGCCACCGGCACCTTTGGGATCCGCAGCGGTGGTCATCAGCCGATGCCCGGCCGCCGGCCCGGTGAAACGGGTTGGCGTGTTGGCGGTGATACGCCGGGCGCGCCAGTCCCACGACTGCTCCCATTCCCCGTTCCAGTTGCGAACAACCTTGATGACCGAGACACCGTGGGCCGCCTGCTCCTTGCGAGTCTTTTCTGCGTCCCAGTTGTCGGTCCCATCGGGAAACAACTGCTTGCCGACCGTGTACTCATGGTTGATGGCCAGCAGGCCAACGCGGTTGGCCCACCATCCCCACCCGAGGGGGAAGAAGTGAATCCCGTCGTGCCCCATGCCGATCTGTTGTTCCTGCTCAAAGCCGGAGTTGGATGCGTCCTGGCGGAAGGCCGGACCGCCGGGGTTGATGGGATCCCCCCAGGGCGCAATGACCGAAGCGGTGTATCCCGGTGGGACTTCCACGGTGTCGGCGATTGACGTGGGGATTGCCTCAACCCCGCCAATGAGACCGCGGTATTGCCACGGGCGGGTCCACCCGCCATAGCGACCTGACCGTCCAAGCCCATGACCACGCCCCCGGCCTTTGCCCCAGGTGGCCGCCGCGGGTGTTGCCAATCCGCCCGAGCCGGCGAGAAATGCTGCGGCCCCCACCGCGCCGCCGACCACGACCTTGCGTCGATCCAGCGTGGCGCTGAGCACTTCCTCGAATGGGCGATTGCCCGACTGATTGGTGATCTCGTTGTCTTCGCGTTCTTCTTCTGGTTGGTTGTTGTCCTGTGTGTTTGCAACGCTCATGGCGTCCCCCGTTTTGGTGAGTTTCCCGTGGGGCGAACTTAGCAAATGCGCGGCGAGGCGGACCGACAAATCGTTGAACACGCATCATATTTTGGGCGAACGGCTGCGTTGGGAGACCTCTGGCACATGATCGAACGCCGAGCGACCGTCTAACATGGGGTATGGAAACAACAAACGAAACGGGTGCAAGGGCACCTCAGGAAACACCAACACCCAAGTGGATTCGCACCGCTCCCAAAGTCCTGCTTCACGACCATCTCGACGGCGGACTCCGGCCCACCACCATGGTCGAACTCGCTGCGGAATTTGGGTACGCCGACCTGCCGTCCACCGACCCCGACGAGCTCGCCACCTGGGTCAGGCGAGGAGCGGATCGCAACAAACTTGAGCTCTACCTCGAGACCTTTGCGCACACGGTTGGCGTTTGCCAGCATGCCGACGCGCTGGAGCGGGTGGCCCATGAATGCGCCGTCGACCTCGCCGCCGACGATGTGGTCTACGCGGAAATCCGATTTGCTCCCGAGCTCCATATGGAAGCCGGCCTGACCTTGGATGAAGTGGTAGCGGCGGTCCTTCGAGGATTCCAGTCCGGCTCCGCCGAAACCGATCTCACCGTTGGCGTGTTGTGCTCAGCCATGCGTCAATTCGCCCGGTCCCAGGCCATTGCCGAACTGGCAGTCAAACATCGGGATGCGGGCGTTGTCGGCTTCGATATCGCCGGCCCCGAAGCCGGGTTTCCTCCCGCTCGCCATCTGGATGCCTTCCAATACTGCCTGCGAGAGAACTTCCACATCACCATCCACGCCGGCGAGGCCTTCGGCTTGCCATCCATCAAAGAAGCACTCGCCTATTGCGGAGCCGAACGGTTGGGCCATGGCGTTCGGATCACCGATGACATCACCGTGGACCCCGACGGGCATGCGTCTCTCGGCCGCATTGCGTCCTTCGTTCGAGACCGACGAGTCCCGCTGGAGATGTGCCCGTCGTCCAACGTGCATACCGGGGCCGCCCCCTCGATTGCTGAACATCCCATCGACCTGCTCAAGCGGCTTCGATTCCGGGTCACGGTCAACACCGACAATCGCCTGATGAGCAACGTGGTCCTCAGCCAGGAGTTGGCCAAGTTGCACGACGCATTCGGCTACGACCTCGCCGACATTGAATGGCTGACCCTCAACGCGATGAAGAGTGCCTTCTGGCCTTTCGATGAACGCATGCGCATCATCAACCAGATCATCAAGCCTCGCTACGCCGCATTGCGGGACGACCTGCTGTAAATCCGCACCGATTATCGTGCGGGCGCCATGAGCGGTCTGGTCCGAGCTGAACAGCGGCCTCAAAGACCGGCCGGTTCACCTGAGTAGAGTCCCGTGAGTTCGGAAGCGATTCGGGTGAACTCGGCCACAAGCTCCGGCGACGGGTCCGTGAGCTCAATCTGGCTCCCATAACCGGCAATCTGTGCGGCCAGCGGTGCCGCCTCAACTTCGGTCAGCGTGATCTCCACTCGCCCATCGTCTCCGGTCTGGCCGATTTCCAATCGGGTACCGAATTGATACCGCAGAGCTTTGATGGCCGACGGTGCGGCCATCGCCCGGGCCCGGATGCCGGCCCGCTCAGACTCGACAGCAGTCACAATCGAATCCCATGCCTCGTCAAGATCGAAATCGCCGGGCCGCTGCACGTCTTCGGTGAGCTGGGTGGTCGAGCCCACCCGATCAGCCCGGAACGTGCGCACGCCTTTGCTGGTATTGGCCACCAGGTACCAGACCTCGCGCTTGGTCACCATGCCCAGCGGGTGAACCACTCGGTTGGATCGCTTACCGTCGGCCCGCACGTATTGCATGCGGACCTGTTTGCCAGCGAGTACCGACCGAATCAAGATCGGCACGGTGTCGGGTTGGGCCGGCCCACCAACCTGACCCCATCCGGTGGGATCAATCTTGATGGCGGCCTGAGCCGTTGATGCATCGGGGCGAAAGGTCTCAGGCAAAGCCGACGTGAGTTTGCGCAGCGCCGACGCCAGAGCCGAGTCCAACGCCAGCGCGGTGCCCAACTGCGGGCCCACAGCCAGAAAGAGGGCCTGGGCCTCATCGGCGGTCAAGCCGGTCAGATCCGTTCGAGCGCCGCCCACCAACTCCCAGCCACCGCCGCGACCATGGGTTGAGAAGACCGGAACGCCACTCATGGCCAACGCCTCAAGATCCCGACGCGCCGTTCGCTCCGAAACCTCCAACTCCTCCGCCAGTTGTCGCGCCGTTGTCCGACCTCGCGTTTGCAGCACCATCAACGCCGCAATCAACCGATCTGCTCTCACTTGTTCCAGAGTAGTCAACAAAGTGGCCAGAAGATGGCCACTTTAACCGTCATCATGCATCCATGACAGAAAATCCGGACAACCAACCATCAGCCGACGACCCCCGATTCGCCTTCGCCGCGGTCACTGACCTGGTGGGCAACCTCATGGAATCGGTTTCGGATTCCGAATTGGCCAACGCCACTCCCTGCCCCGAGTTCACCGTGAAAGAACTTATGGAACACATCGTTCTGGTTATGCGGCGAGCCGCCGCCATCGGCGCCGGCAGCCATTGGAGTTCGGTGGAACAGGAAGCACAGGACAGTGGGTGGGCCGAGTCCTACCGATCGGCCGCCCATGACGTGATGCAGGCCTGGACCGACCCGGCCAAACTCGGCCAGATGTTCGAGGTGCCATGGGGAACGCTTCCCGGAGCGCCGATTCTCATGACCTACACCGCCGAACTGGCCACCCACGGATGGGATCTGGGTCAGGCCACCAGCCGACCTTTCACCGTTGACGATGACCTTCTGGGCAACGCACTGACCGCCGTGCAGTTCATCCCCGCCGAAGGTCGCGGCACCGAAGAGGTGCCGTTCAGCGAGCTCGTTGTCCCGCTCCCCGGCGCGTCAGTCCTGGACCAGATTGCCGGATGGACCGGCCGCAACGTACTGGGCTGAACCTCCTGCACCCCCCACTGGCAACAGCCGCTCACTAGAGTTGTCAGCGTGTCCGACACCCCCAGCCGACTGACCGCCTATTCCCACGGCGCGGGTTGAGCGTGCAAGCTCGGCCCGTCCGAGCTGGCGCAGGTTCTGCGCTCTCTTGATCAACCAGCTACTGACGCCAACCCCAATCTGCTCGTTGGCCATGACACCGGCGATGATGCTGCGGTCTGGCAACGACCCGATGGGCGCGCGCTGGTGGCGACCGCAGACTTCTTCACCCCAATCGTCGACGACCCGTTCACGTGGGGTCGGATTGCCGCAGCCAATGCCGTCAGCGATGTGTACGCCATGGGCGGCACGCCGCTGTTTGGCTTGAACCTGGTGGCCTGGCCCCGCGACGTCCTGGATCTGGAACAGCTGGCGCAGGTGCTCGACGGCGGCTCTGCGATGGCCGCCGAAGGCGGATGGGTGGTCGCCGGTGGACACACTGTTGATGGACCTGAGCCGATGTATGGGATGTCGATGGTCGGCGAAGTTGACCCCGACATCATGTTGACCAATGCCGGATTGAGCGCCGGCGAAACGCTCATACTGACAAAGCCCCTGGGTACCGGCCTGCTGGCCACCGCAGTGAAGCGCAGCGAGCCGGAGTTGATTGCCAGCGGCGGTGAACTCCATGAGGTTTACACCGCGGGGATCACCGAAATGACTCGTTTGAACGCCGCGGCAGCTCGGGTGGCCGTTGATGTCGGCGCCAGGGGGGCCACCGATGTCACCGGCTTTGGTCTGCTGGGCCACCTGCACAAGATGCTGGTCGCCAGCGGCGCAAACGCCGAGTTGGATTTGACGGCCATGCCACTGCTGTCCGGCGCTCGCCAACTGCTGGAAGACGGCTTTGTACCGGGCGGGACCATGCGGAACCTCGAATACGTCCGCCCGCACGTGGATGGAGACCCGGACGACGACGATCTGATTTTGCTGGCCGATGCGCAGACCTCGGGCGGACTGCTCTTTGGCTGCGATCCCACCGTGGTCGATGAGGCCCTCGCCAAGTTGGCCGCAACCGGCCATACCGCTGCCGCGGTTGGCACCGTGACTCCGACTGCGGACCAGGCGGGCCGAATTCGGGTCTGAATCGAGACTGTCAGAGGCCTTGACTACCTTGACCTCATGGTTGCCAACCCCTTGGACCTTGACTATCTTGACTGTATGACTTCGTGGATTGATACCGCCACATCAGCGTTTGAAACCGCCCTCGCCGAATTGGTCGGACAGGCAGAGCCGGGCACCGACCCGCAGAACCTGGGCCGCAGCGCAGCGTTGGGTGCGGTTGCCGGTTCCATATGGACTGATGAGCTCGGCCCGTTCTATGACTCCGAAGGCGTGCGGTCCCTTCTGGGCAACGTCACCAAACAAGCCGTGAGCGACCGGGTGCGCCGCCACCGGCTCCTGGCGCTCCGCACCGGCTCCGGCCGACTCGTCTACCCCGCCTTCCAATTCAGCGGCCGAGCCGTGATCGACGGCTTGGGAGATGTCCTGGCCGTTGTCGCTCCCGATGACACCGAGTCCTGGTACGTGGCGTCATGGCTCACAACCGCCGATCCCAACCTGAGCAATCGCACCCCCATACAAGCGCTGCGTGACGGCGATGCCGAGGCCGTACTCCACGCGGCGCGGGATGTGGCTATGAGCCTCCGCGGGTGAGCGGGGATTCGCAGGCGCACGATACTGATGTCGCCTGGCCACCCCCCTCAGACAGCCTGACCGGCTTTCCCCGCAGAACACTTCGCTCCGGACGCACCATATACCGGCTCCATCACCGCGACCTGGGGCCGTTCTGGTTTGCCCAATCCGCCCCTGAGGACCCAGGTGGCAGCCGCTTCGATCTTCCGGCCCCAGACGGTGCGTCCTACTGGTCACTGGACCCGGTGGTCGCCCTTCTCGAAACCCTGGCCCGGCGACCCATTCGTTTGATCCCAGCCGAAGTCGTCGACCGGTTTGCCATGACCAGCGCTCCGCTACCCCAGGATGTCGAAGCGGCCAACATGCCAGTCAAAGCGGCCAACAAATTCGGTCTGACAGCTGAGATTCACACCACCGCTCATCGACCGTTGACCAAGGCGTGGGCCGTCGCCCTCTATGCGGCGGGCTTCGGATCCGTGCTGGCCATCCCCCGCCACGACGTCACCGGTCGGCACCGAACCTTCACCATGTGGGACCGAACCGGCGAGCACCAACCGTGGGGCTGGGAGTGGGACCCGCACAGCGCGCCAGTCAACGGCGAGGTGCTGGATGAGCTGACAACGTGGGGAGTTCGGGTTGTTCCCAAACCCTTCGACGTTGACGTGATCGCCCCGCCTGCAGCTCCCTGAACTAATCCTCGATAATCGTGACCGTGCCAAGGGTGCCGTCCACTTCGATCATCACCCCGTCGGTGATCCGCGACGTTGCGTCTTCCACCGCAACCACACACGGGATCGCCAACTCGCGAGCCACGATCACCGCATGACTCATCAACGCCCCCACATTCACCACAACCGCCGATGCCGGCAGAAACAGCGGCGTCCATGACGGATCGGTCAGCGGCGCCACCAGGACCTCTCCCGGCTCAAGATGTGTTGCCTCGGCCGGATCCAACACCACCCGGGCTCGGCCCCGAGCCACACCCGAGGAGCCCGCGTTGCCTTCCAGCACCTCGCCCACACCAGCAGAAGGAACAACCGCTGTCTGTTCGGCTTCGAGCTCTTCGATGGTCGGAACGTCAGCCATCGACGTTAGGAAGAACTTTGGCTCCACCGCGCTGAAGCGTTCATGCAGCGCCACCCGTTCGGTAACCACATCCATCATCGATGCCGGCTCTTTGACATAGGGCAACAGTTCGGTGAGCGGATAGAGCAACGCGACGTGGGTCGGGTTGCTGGTGCCGCCCCGTTCATGGCCTCGGCGCACCAGCTCTCGGAACACCTGCTTGGCTGGCATGATCACCCGGACAGCCCGGTCCCGGGTGGCCTCGCGGGCCTGCGCCCAGTAGGGCATGACCTTTACGGCCTTGTCGAAGTTCAGCTTGTCCAGGAAGTTGAGGGCCGGCCGGACTTTGGCGATGGCGGCCTGCCGCTTGGCGTCGTCGTCGCCAAGACGGGTCGAGGGTGACAAGTCACGGTCGGTCAGGCGCATGCGGTCGATGGCGACAAGCGCCAATTCCGGCGTGTTGTCCCAGGTCCTGCTTGAGGTCTCCCAGTCGTTGGGACCGCGATGACCGTGCTCCGCCAGGAACGCGCGAAACCGGGACACGAACTCCGCGGCCGACGGGTCGGCCTCCAGACGATGCAGCAAACCGTCGACTCCGCTGTCGAAATGAGCGGCCAACGACGGCGACCCGTGCACGACCTTGGAGAGCGAGTAGAGATCCTGCGAATATTGCGCCGAGCGCACATCACCAGCGGCACCGATCAGGTGCGTGACCAGACCCGGTTCACCGGCTGCGTCGCAGGCATCGGAAAGGATGCCGGACACGATGGCGCTGTAGCCGGTGGACAACATGTGGTTTTTGAACAGCGCCGGAAAGTGATTGTCCAGCGACAAAAGGAACTCGTAGAGCTCCTCATCGCTGGCGTCGAGTGATGGACGCAGTGCCTCATACTTCGCCGCACGGTCGAAACTGTCCTGCACCATCTCCGGCACAGCTTTGATTCCGAGCGCTTTCAGCAGGTTGGTCAGGATGCGGACACTGGACTTGAGATTCTTGTCGTTCGGGTGCGCCGCGTACGGGGGCGGATCACCCTCGCCGAAGAACGCCACATCGATCGCTTCAGCCGACGATCCCGGCGCCCGCACCCCCAGCATCCGCAGGTAGGACAGGTTGAGATAGCTGTAGCCACCGAAGAGACCAATGATGACCGGATCATCATTGGAGAAGTCGCCGGGCGCACCGATTCCCATTTCCAGGTAGGCCTCGCGCCAGGCCCGCTCGGCCGACTTGACCCCGAGTTCGTAGGCCAGCGCGGTGATCACTTCGGGAAAAACCTCGCCGATGTTGCCGCGTGTGTAGATGGGCCATCGCGGGTCCATCGTCCCTTCAATGATCCATGGTGTTCCCATGTCCAGTCCCCCTGATCAGACAGGTGGACAGTGTGTCACACGTCAGTCGTAGATCTGGTGGGCGCAGGAACCGTCGTCGGTGACCGTCATCAGTTCCACACCATCGTCGGTGCAGATCATGGTGTGCTCAAACTGCGCGGTGCGGCTGCCGTCTCGAGTGAGCGCGGTCCAGTCGTCGTCCCAGATGAACATCTCGGGGCGCCCCAGACACAGCATCGGTTCGACGGTGAAGCTCATGCCCCTTTCGATGATCACGTTGAGGCGAGGTTCGTAATAGTGCGGGATCTGCAACGAGGTGTGAAACTCGGTGCCAACGCCGTGGCCGATGAACTCTCGAACGACCCCGAGGTTGTGCGTATTGGCGTGGTTTTCGATCGCCCGCCCAATCTCGTTGACCTTGGAGCCATGGTGCACGCTTGCGATGCCCAGATACATGGCTTTGTGGGTTTCGCGCACGAGCTTGATCGAATCGGGTTCCACATCGCCCACCAGAAAGGTCGTCGATGTGTCGCCGTGCACCCCGTCCAGAAAAATGGTGACGTCGATGTTGATGATGTCACCGTCGCGAAGTTGGCGACTGTCCGGGATGCCGTGGCAGATCACTTCGTTGACCGAGGTGCACACCGACTTGGGGAAGCCCCGATAATTGAGGGGGCTGGGGTACCCGCCTCGCTTCAGGATTTCTTCATGGACCAACGCATCGATGGCGTCGGTGGAAACACCGGGCGCCACCATCTCGCCGGCCTTCATCAGAATCTCGGCGGCGGCGGTACCGGTGGTCCGCATGCGCGCAATCTCTTCTTCGGTGCGCACCGGACTGGAGATTGTGGGGCCGGGGTCACCGGAAACCGCGTAGAGGGGTCGGGGAATCGACGCCGGCACCGGACGGCGAGGGCTGATCAATCCGGGAAGAATCGGATGCTCGGGCGGCGCGACCAGCGTGCCACCGCGTTTCTTTTTGCGCTTCGCCATGGCTCGATCGTACCCGTCAGCGGTAGAAGCGACTGATCGTCTCGGCCACACATGCCGGCTTGTCGGAGCCTTCGATCTCCGCGGTCACCGTGATGACGGCTTGCGCACCGCCGGAGACCTCGGTCACCTCGCTGAGTACGCCCACCATGCGCAGCCGCGAGCCAACCGGCACCGGAGACGGAAACCGCACCTTGTTTGCGCCGTAGTTGATACCCATGGACATCTGGTGCACGCTGATGATGCGGGGCATGTCTTTGGAAATCAGGGACAAGGTCAGGTAGCCGTGAGCGATTGTGCACCCGAACGGTCCCGCGGCTGCCCGCTCAGCATCGATATGGATCCACTGATGGTCACCGGTGGCGTCCGCGAAGGTGTTGATGCGATCCTGGGTGACCTCAAACCACTCACCCGCCCCCAACGGGCCAGGCTCAGCAGCGAGCAGGTCGTCTACGGTTTCAAACTGGGTCATGGCGCACGACGTTACCAATCGCCCTACATCCAGCCGTCACCGGTAGATTCGTTCGGTACCCACTAACCACAGGAGCACACGTTCATGGCAGCAGGTGGAAGCACTCGGGCGGTCGTCACCGCACTCTTTGCCAATCTTGGCATTGCCATTGCGAAGTTCATTGGCTTCCTGATCACCCGATCATCATCGATGTTGGCCGAGTCCATCCACTCGGTTGCCGATACCTCCAATCAGGCATTGCTCTTGTTGGGCGGCAAGCGCGCCCGCAAGGACGCCAACGATGTGCACCAATTTGGCTACGGCCGGGAGCGCTATTTCTGGTCGTTCGTGGTTGCGCTGCTGCTGTTCTCGGTAGGCGCCGGGTTTGCCATCTATGAGGGCATCGAGAAGATTCGCCACCCGCACGACATCACCCGACCCGAGGTTGCGGTCGGCATTCTGGCATTCGGCATCATCCTTGAGTCCTACGCCTTCTTCACGGCCTTCAAATTGGCCAAGGCCATCAAGGCGCCCACCGACTCCTGGTGGGACTTCATTCGAAAGAGCCGCAACCCTGAACTGCCGGTGGTGCTCCTTGAGGACTCGGGCGCCATGGCGGGCCTCCTCATAGCCCTGACCGGTATCGGGCTGACCGTGGCAACAGACAACCCCGTGTGGGACGGCGTCGCCACGTTGATGATTGGTTTGATCCTGGCGACGATCGCCGTCGTGCTCGGTATCGAAATGAAGAGCCTCCTTATCGGCGAAGGGGCAGGCTCGGAGGATCAGCAGAAGATCGTGTCCGCCATCAACAACGACGATGCGATCACCGAAGCCATCGAGGTCCGCACCCAGCACGTTGGCCCTGAGGACATTCTGGTGGTGGCCCGCCTGCGATTCCGCGACGGCTTGGACTCAGCCGCGCTGGCCGCCGAGATTGACGATCTCCAGAGTCGCATTCATGACCTGGTCCCCAACGCCACCCACATCTACATCGAGCCCGACCTGCGAGCGCTGCCGATGAAATTCGATGCGCACGATCATTATGACGATGAGCACGAGGTCAAGCACTAGACCTTCCAGCAGGCAACCTCGCTGGCGCACAGACCCGCACTGTGGACTTTGAGCAGGACTTCGCCAGTAACGGAGCGTGGGCTCGCATGGGTCAACTGAGGGGCTCCTCCTATTTGTGTTTTCCGCGTTCCCAACCCTGAGGGCCGAGCGCCCGTTCGCCAAAGTCGTTCGGATGATCTTCGAGGGTGGTCGCTATGGTGTCGTTCCACCGGTTGAGAAAGCCGAACAGCGCAATCACCGCGACGATGGCGGTGGCCTGTTCATCGGTCCAGTGTTCTTTGAGTTCTTCAAAGTGGGTGTCGGTCACCGCATTGGGCACCTGTCCAGAATGGAAGCCAACGCGAAGCGCACTCCGTTCGGCTTCAGAGAAATGCTCACTGGTTTCGAACGACCAGACGTCCTGCAGCTTTTCCAGCGACACCCCCAGCCGTTCTGCGGTGTGGCCGGTGTGGGCTTGGCAATAGCGACAGCCGCCACCGGCACTCGCCAGCAGGCCCACCAGTTGTTTGAGGTCGTGCGGGATCACGTCGTTCCACAGCACCGTGGCGCCCAGATCGGCAAAGCTCTCAAACAGCCCCGGCACCCGAGCCATGGTGGACATGGAGTTGGGGACGAAACCCATGCTCTTCTCCACCAACGCCAGCCGGTCTTCATGTTGGACCAGCGCCTCACGGGGCAGTGGTTCGATTCGTGGCATGTCGGCCTCCTGATGCGGTGATGCGATCACCAGACCTACCATCTCCCCTGCGGGATAACCAGATCGACGGGCATCGGGTACGCAGCATTCATTTGCCCGGTGGATGAGATCATGGATGAGCTGGTTACCGAACCGGTACCTGAATAGCGGGATTCCCGGTGTCGATTATTGTCCGAACGATGCAGCCTGATACGAACGTGACTTTCGACGCCACCACCCTCTCGGATCTGGAAGGGTTCTGGACTGGTCCGCGGACCACGCGCGAGGGCGTGTTCGCCAAACTCCGCGCTCGGGATGACCTGTTCTTCAGCGAAGAGCGGGACCTGATGGCCGGCGATGAGGTTGCCCTCCCCGCCGGACCCGGATTCTGGTCGTTGGTACGACACGAAGACGTCGTAGCCGCCAGCAAGCAGCCAAAGCTGTTCTGCTCGGGTCAGGGCTCAAACATTGCGGACCTGCCTCCGGAGATGCTCGAGTTCTATGGCTCGATGATCAACATGGACGACCCGCGCCACGCCCGGCTCCGCCGCATCGTGTCCCGAGGCTTCACGCCCCGCATGTTGGAACAGCTCAACGATTCCATCGTCACCAAGGCCCGCACGGTCATCGACTCGGTGGCCCACAAAGGGTCGATCGACTTCGTCACCGAGGTATCGGCCAAGCTGCCGTTGGCGTTGATCTGCGACCTGATGGGCATTCCCGAGTCCCAGAACGAGTTCGTGTTCGACATGACCAATATCATTTTGTCGAACGGCGACCCGGAATTCATCCCCGAAGGTGCCAACCCGCTTGAAGCGTTTCTGACCGCCGGCGCCCGACTTGCGGAGCTGATGAACAACATTGCCGCCGATCGACGGGACAACCCCACCGATGACCTCACCTCGGCGCTGATCAATGCAGAGATCGACGGGGAAAGCCTCAACGATGACGAACTGGCATCGTTCTTCGTCCTGTTGTGTGCGGCGGGCAATGAGACCACGCGCAACGCCACCAGTCACGGCATGGTGCTCCTCACCGAAAACCCTGAACAGCGCGCCCTGCTGATGGAGGACTTTGAAGGGCGCATCGCCGGCGCCGTCGAAGAGATCGTTCGGCTCTCCTCCCCTGTTCTCCACTTCCGTCGGACGGTCACCCAGGACGGGGTGCAGCTTGGCAACCACACGTTCCACGAAGGAGACAAGGTTGTGCTCTGGTATGGATCAGCCAACCGCGACGAGCGGGTCTTTGACCGACCGCACGAGATGGACATCACCCGAGACAACTCAGCTCAGGTTGGGTTTGGTGGCCCCGGACCACACTTCTGTCTGGGCGCCCACTTCGCCCGGCGACAACTGGCAACCATCTTCCGCGAGCTGCTGCACCGCATTCCCGACATCACTGTGGTCGGTGAGCCCGACTATTTGCGGTCCCACTTCATCAACGGCATCAAACACATGACCACCGAGTTCACTCCGGCGTAGAGCCCGCTGTCGGATCCCCGCTTCGATGCGATCTACGCTGGACAACCAGCAACGGGTCCACAAGGGGGAGCTCCCGCATGACTGACGTACAGACCTCACGGGAAGAGTGGTTGGCGGCCGAGGAGTTTCGCAGCCCGGAACTCGAACAGGCGCTCTACTCCGGTGATGTGCCGGCCGCCGCCGAAATGGCGCTGGAGGACATCAACCCGTTCAACGCGCACCTGTTTCGGGAAAACCGATGGCATGACCACTTCGCTCGGTTGCGCAAAGAAGACCCGGTGCACTTCAACGAGCTGGGATCGGCTGGTCGCTACTGGTCGGTGACCCGTTGGGAAGACGTCCGAGCCGTTGACGGCGACTGGAAGAACTATTCGTCTGACAATGGCATCACCCTGGCACCACCGGTGGGCACTCCCCGGCCGGAGTACGTGGTTCCATTCAATGCGTTCATTGCCATGGATCCGCCGCAACAGACCGACCAGCGCAAGACCGTGCGGGGCATCTCGGCCCCCAGCAGTCTGCGTAACATCGATGAGTTCATTCGGGAGCGCACGGTCAAGGTGCTGGAATCGCTCCCTGAGGGCGAGACCTTCGACTGGGTGGACACCGTCTCGGTCGAATTGACCACCTTGATGTTGGCCACCTTGTTTGACTTCCCGTTGGAGGACCGCCGCAAACTCACCCGGTGGTCCGACGTGGTCACCACCCTCCCGCAACCGGGCAGCGGCTTCGAGTCCTTCCAGCAGCGCCAGGAGGAGATGTTTGAATGCGCCGAATACTTCGGTCGCCTCTGGGAGGAACGCCGGGAGAATCCGGGCAATGACCTGGTCTCACTGCTGGCCCACGGCGAGCACACCAAAGACATGTCCGCCATGGATCACCTGGGCAACCTGATCCTCCTTATCGTCGGCGGGAACGACACCACCCGCAACACCATGTCGGGCAGCGTCTACGCACTGAACAAGTGGCCCGACCAGTACGACAAGCTGATCGCCAACCCGGATCTGGTAAAAAATCTGGTGCCTGAAATCATTCGGTGGCAGACCCCGCTCTCCTACATGCGCCGCACCGCGACCACCGATGTTGAGCTGGGGGGCAAACAGATCCGCAAAGATGACCAGGTACTCATGTGGTACTGCTCAGCCAACCGGGACGAAGAAGTCTTTGGTGACACCGCCGACCGGTTGGACATCGAACGGCCCAACGCCGACCGCCACCTCTCGTTTGGCTACGGGGTTCACTTCTGCATGGGCGCCCGCATTGCGGAGTTGCAGCTCCGCATCCTGTGGGAAGAGGCCCTGCGACTCTTTGAGCGCATCGAAGTTCAGGACGAGCCGGAACGAGCTTTCTCGTCGTTTGTCAATGGCTATCTCAACCTGCCAGTCAAGCTCACGCGCCGATAAGGCCCCACGTTCGCAAGAGTCGTTCGATCAAGGAGTACTGCGGCTCCACGGGCCGCTCTCGCCGTATCTGTTGTCCCCTGCACGTTACGGCCTAGCCTCCTGAGAAGTTTGTTTCTCCTTCATGGAGACCGGTGCTCGGTCGAGAGGCGACTGGGACGCAGAACGAGAGGGTCACCCATGGCTGATATCGCCATCCACAGCCGGCTGCGCCGGTCGCCGTACTACGAAGCGACGGTGGCCGAAGGCGTCACATCGTTCATTCCCTACAACGACGTGTTGTTGCCCTTGGGATACGGCAACCCCGAAGCCGAGTATCGCAATCTGGTGGACAACGTGTCCATGTGGGACGTGGCCGGCGAACGTCAGATTCAGCTGCTGGGCCCCGACGCGGCCGACCTGGCTCAGGTGCTGTCTGCCCGCGATCTCTCCAAAGCCAAGGTGGGTCAGGGCAAGTACGTGCCAGTGTGTGACCACGGCGGCAGCGTCATCAATGATCCAATTGCGCTGAAGATTGCCGATGATTGCTTCTGGCTGTCGATCGCCGACTCTGACGTTGGCATGTGGGCCCGATGTGTGGCCGCAGAACGCGGCATGAACGTGGAGGTATCGGAGCCTGATGTCTCACCGCTGGCGGTGCAGGGCCCCAACGCCGAAGATGTGGTTGCATCGATCTTCGGCGACTGGATCCGCAAGCTTCGCTTCTTCTGGTTCAGCGACGCGGAGATCGCCGGCATACCGCTCAAGATCGCCCGCTCCGGCTGGTCGAAGCAGGGAGGCTTCGAGCTCTACCTGATGGACGGCTCCCGCGGCAGCGATCTTTGGAACATCGTGCGAGAAGCCGGAGAACCATGGGACATTGGCATTGGTTATCCCAACCCGAGCGAACGCATGGAGAGTGGCCTGCTCTCGTGGGGCGGCGACTGTGACCGCCAAACCAACCCGTTTGAGGTGCGTCTGGGCGACTACGTGGATCTCGACGTTCCCGACGATGTCATTGGCATTGCGGCCTTGCGCAGGATTGCGGCCGAAGGACCAAAGCGGCACCAGCTTGGCATCGTCCTCGAAGGCGATCAGCCCCGGCCCGGCCACATGAAGTGGCACGACGTCGCCATCAATGGTGACAAAGTCGGTGATATGACCTGCGGTACCTGGAGCTACAAGCTTGAACGCAACATTGGCTTTGGCCTGCTCTCAGTGGACGCTCAGATCGGCCAGGAGGTCGACGTGCAACTCGATGGGGAGACCGTCGGCGCCAAGCTGACCGACATTCCGTTCACCGTCGAAGATCGATGACCACCGACTCGCGCCCGCCTGACCGATGGTTCCTGATCTGACCAGCAGTGGCGGCTGCCACCGGCCGCGCCGCGGCGCTTACGGGTTGATCGGCCGGACCCGGCCACCCGTGAGAACTCTGGCCTGACGCCTCAGTCCTGTTCGGCGGTGTGAATGACCTCTTTGACGTCGGGAAGACCACCGGTCCCAACCACTGATGTGTACAGATCGTCGGCCACGATGAGCTCGCCCTGATACCCGCCGGAGCGAACCTCGTCCACAAATGATTGCTTCTCGGCGTCGGTGGTGGGGGCCGGGATCAGATGCGTCAGTATCAGCTTCGGGATGCGCAGTGCGGCGGCCTGAGCGCCGATGGCCACCGTGTCGGCGTGGTAGTCGGTGACGTATCGGCGCCGCTCGGGCATCTGTTCAAAGAACGAGTACTGCATGGCTTCGTAGACCAGGACGTCGACCCCGTCGGCCAGCGCGGCCACCTCGTCACACACCTTGGTATCGCCAGTGATACACACCGACCCGTCGGGGGTGTCCACCCGGTAGCCGACGGCGGCCTCCACCGGTTCGTGCCGCACCTGCATGGCCGAAACAACCACGTCACCATGACGCCAAACCTCCGCCGGCTGGTCCGGCAGTGCGAAGGGGATCAGATCGATGGCCGGCCGCGTGTTTCGCATGGCGTGCCGAAAACGAACATCGATGTCGTCGTCCCATCCGTTCAGCAGGGTCTGGATGTACTTCGATGCCGGACCATCCACCGCGATGACCGGGAGCGGTGGAGAATCCTCGGCGCGGTCCATGGTCCAGCGCGTCAGGACCAGAT
>Ga0209831_1000030_pt1 | contig 113286 bp, 102 predicted proteins | sample Maine_Asex4_meta_FD_187451 | JGI IMG/M metagenome (GOLD analysis project Ga0209831, IMG submission 187451) | Marine algal microbial communities from Maine, USA - Maine_Asex4_metaG (SPAdes) (version 2) | ecosystem: Host-associated > Algae > Red algae > Unclassified | place: Maine, USA... | reverse complement strand
TAAGTCAGGCCCGGCGGCTTCGGCAGTATCCCATGGGAGGCTGTCCGCACCCTGAAATCCGCGCGCGAGGGAGAGCGCAATAGACGGCACGCCCATTTGCATCCCCTGCAACGCGCCTGCAACCGTCCCGGAAAATGTCAAGTCTTCCGCCATATTCTGCCCTCGGTTTACGCCCGAGAGCACGAGGTCGGGTTTATGACCCGCGAGCACTTCGTTCATGGCGACAATAACGCTATCCGTCGGCGTGCCGGACACAGCGTAGACTTTATCTTCGAGTTTTTTAAGGCCGACGGGGTTGTGGAGGGAGACACCCCGCGACGAGGCAGACTGTTCTGTCGCAGGAGCCACGACCCAGACATCATCGGACAGCTTGGCTGCGATTTTGCGCAAGACCTGCAGGCCCGGCGCATTTACACCGTCATCATTTGTGAGGAGAATTCTCATTTATTCCTCCACCGCGATAGGGGGGAGGTGTTCACTTTATCACCTCAACGCCGCCCATATACGAGACGAGCGCTTTGGGCACCGTGATGCTTCCATCCGCGTTCTGGTAATTCTCTAGTACCGCCACCAATGTCCGGCCCACAGCCAATCCAGATCCGTTGAGCGTATGCACAAAGCGGTTATCTTTCTCGGCGTGTTTGTAGCGCGCATTCATGCGGCGGGCTTGGAAGTCCCCGCAATTGGAGATAGAGGAAATCTCGCGGTACGTGTTTTGGCTCGGGAGCCAGACTTCAATGTCAAATGTCCGCCGCGCGCCAAAGCCGAGATCACCTGTGCAGAGTTCCACCACGCGGTAAGGCAGCTCTAATCGTTTTAGCACTTCCTCCGCACAGCCCAGCATACGTTTGTGCTCCGCCTCAGACTCTTGGGGTTTGACGATGGAGACCAGCTCAACTTTGTTAAACTGATGCTGCCGAATCATGCCCTTGGTGTCGCGTCCTGCTGAACCCGCCTCACGCCGGAAACAAGGGGTGTGAGCCGTAAACCGAAGTGGTAGATAATCAGCATCAATAATGGACTCTCGAACGATATTCGTAAGAGCGACTTCAGCTGTTGGTAAGAGCCACATACTGTTTTCTCTTATGCTGCCTCCCATATATCTTATTGGGTCAATATTTTGTCCCGCTTCTTCAGCGTGTTCGCACACCTTAGCCGTTTCAATTTCCAGTTCATTCAGATTGAAATCAGCAATGCGATATTGATCATCTTCAAATTTCGGCAACTGCGCAGTTCCAAACATTGTATGTGTATGAACCAAATAAGGCGGCGTTGTTTCCGTATACCCATGCTCTTCCGTCTGAATATCAAGCATCAATGCCGCCAACGCCCTATCCAGCCGTGACAGCTTCCCGCTAAGCACCACAAATCGGCTCCCGCTCATCTTGGCGGCTGTTTCGAAGTCCATCATACCGAGCGCTTCGCCGAGATCTGCATGATCTTTGGGCTCAAAGCCTAGCTTTGTTGGCTCGCCCCATGTGTGGAGCTCGACATTGCTGTCCTCGTCAGGGCCTTCGGGGACATCTTCGAACGGGACATTCGGGAGTTCGGACAGCATCTTATCAAGCTCGCCCTTCTCGCTTTCAATCTGGGTATTCATAACAGCGATGACGTTCTTGGCCCCGGCAACTTCGGTCTTGAGACGTTCAGCTTCCTCTTTGTCGCCCTTGCCCATGGCCTGGCCAATGAGTTTAGAGGACTTATTGCGCGCCGCTTCGGCTTCTTGCTGCATTTTCTGCGCTTGGCGGACCAATTGGTCACGCTCAATTATGCGCTTAGCTTGCGGCTCTAAACCGCGTTTCGCCCAAAGTTTATCGTAGGCATCAGGGTCTTGGCGAATGGCTTTAATGTCGTGCATGGCATGTCTCTTTAATTGCTGCGCCCGTCATAACGGGGCAAAAGAGTCGGGACAACTGCTAATCCGTGACGACCTTCTTCTCGGCAAACTGCACGAGCCAGATCGAAATCTCATAAAGCGTATAAATAGCAAGGCCCAAAACAATCTGCGTGACCGGGTCAGGCGGCGTGGCAAAGGCGGCGAAAACGAAGATACCAAACAGGGCATATTTTCGGGATTTCTTTAGAGCGGCAGCTGTCACTATCCCTGCCCGCCCCAAAAGACTGAGAATTACGGGGAGTTGGAACGACAATCCGAACGCCAAAAACAGCGTCGTCGCCAGTTTTAAATAATCCGCAATCTTAGTCAAAAGTTCGATCTGTCGATCATCTGATATGGACTGCTGGCTGAGAGCAAACTCCATCACGAACGGGAAGACAAAGTAAAAGACGAGCGAGGCTCCGGCTATGAACAAAACCGGCGAGAAAAACAGATAAGGGAGAAACGCCCCCTTCTCATTCTTGTAAAGGCCCGGCGCGACAAAGCGGTAGACCTGATACGCCATGACCGGGAACGATATAACAATACCGCCGAATATCGCGATCTTGAGCTTGGCGAAAAATGTTTCTAAAGGATAGGTCGAGATGAGCTCTAGCTCTGTCGGAACCAGTCCTTTGGCTATGAGGCCCACATTATATCTGTCCAGCGCAAGCTCAAACGGCCACATCAACATAGCAATAATATCCCTGAGAAACGGGATACAAATGATACAGCCAATGACCAAAGCAATCACGCATTTAATCAAGCGCATACGCAGCTCTAATAGGTGATCCATCAGAGGCGCGCGGCTCTCGTCAATATCGTCAGATTCTATTTTTGGCGTTTCGCCCATTATTCTTTTGCCTTAGGATTTGCCAAGTCTGTGGCCGCGCGGACGTCCGTATCCAGATCCCGTATATCCTTGACCAACTCTTCATCCGTTAGGTTACTCATTGGATTCATGTTCTTGAGTTCATTGATTTCTTTGCGAAGTTCAGCAATTTCAGATTCTGCGCCCATTTCGTCAAAGGCGTCTTTAAACTCTTGCCCCATAGACCGGATCTTGTTCATCCAGCTGCCAAGCATGCGCATCATTTTCGGCAGGTCTTTTGGCCCGACGACAATAATCGCAAGCAGTGCAAGTACAACTATTTCTGCAAATCCGAACTGGGGTAACATGGGGCTCCCCGTTACGCTTTAGAGGCCTAGCAGCCTAAGATTTTTTGTCTTTCTTGGGGGTAACATCAATGGCTTCGTCAGCAGGATCTACGGCTTCAGTATCGCCATCTTTGAGACCCTTTTTAAAGCTCGTAATGCCTTTGCCCATATCGCCCATAATCGCCGATATTTTACCGCGCCCGCCAAAGACAAGCACTGCCAAAACCAAAATAATAATAATCTGCCAAGGGCCAAGCGCCATGATGATATTCCTTATAATTTTCACGTATCATAGAGCGAGAGCGGGGGCGGGGCAAGCAGGGTTTGCTGCGGCCTTATTCCTCTGTTTCTTCAGCTTCGTCTTCAGCTAAAAAGTCCGTAATGAAATTAGGGAACTCTTCATCTTCAAGCGGATCTTCGTCGCCTGTCAAATCATCCGGCATCATCGGAGACGGCATTTCAAAATCTTTGGGCAGGCGCGGGTCGAGTAATCCCGCCGCCTTCAGGTCATCCCGGCCCGGAAGGTCGGTAATATTTTCCAGATTAAAATGAGCGAGAAAGTTATCCGTTGTCCCGTATGTCACAGGCCGTCCGGGCGTCCGGCGACGACCGCGCGGGCGCACCCATTTCAGCTCCATCAGCACATCAATCGTCCCGCTGGACACAGACACGCCGCGCACGTCTTCAATTTCAGCGCGTGTCGCAGGCTGGTGATAAGCAATAATGGCCAGCGTTTCGAGCGCCGCTTTGGAAAGCTTGCGCGGGGTCTCTTTGATATCGACCAGATGCGGCTCAAGATCCGGGGCAGTTTGGAAACGCCAACGATCCGCCACCCGCACAAGGTTCACGCCGCGTCCTGCATATTCCCGTGCCAATCGCGCGAGTAGCGCTCCGACATCACACTCTTCGGGCATGCGGTCACGCAAGGTTTCCACATCGATCGGTTCAACAGCTGCGAATAAGAGAGCCTCGAGATGGCGCATATCCTGCTCCATCGCCTCGCCCTCGCCGCTCGTCCTAAGGCGCGCAGAAAGCTGGATGACATCATTTTCAATGCCGTCGGCCGCTTTCGCGACCCGGTCAGTATCAGGGCCGCTCATGAGGCCTCCTCTTTCTTGGTATCTTCATCAGGACGGCGCACATAAATCGGTGCAAACGTACCCGTTTGGCGCATTTCAAGATCGCCCTCTTTTGTAAGTTCAAGCCCAGCGAGCAGTGAACTCGCGCGAATCGACTCTATCGGAAGAGCTTCGGCAAAATCATCACTTTTCGGGAGCAAACCCTCCAAGGCCAGCCAATCCGCCGACGCACCAACCTCCAGCATAGCCCGTCTCAGCCGCGACCGGGCTTCGTCCAGCGGAAACACGAGAGGCTTGAGGACTTTGTGCTGGCGGATTTCGCGTTTGGATCGGCACTCACCGTAAGCTTTCAGCATATCAAATATTTCGGCTTCATAGAGCGGCGACGTGCGCGAACGCAGCCCTGCCGGCATGCCGTGAGCATGAACCGCCTGCCCGATTTGCGGCAGGCCGAACAGTCCGTTCGCCGCAATCCGCATGGCTTCGAGGCGTTGCAAACGGAACGCTAAATGCGCGGCCAGCTCGTCCTCTTCGGGCATTTGTTCGCCGTTATCCGGCTTTGGCAGTATCAAGCGTGACTTCAGATAAGCAAGCCAAGAGGCCATAACCAGATAATCCGCCGCAAGCTCAATGCGCAGATCCACCGCGTTTTCGATAAAGCTGATATATTGTTCGGCAAGCTCAAGAATAGAAATTCTGGCAAGGTCAACTTTCTGCTGGCGCGCAAGTTCGAGGAGCAAATGCAGCGGGCCTTCATAGCCGTCAATATCAAGAATTAACCCGAGACCTTCGTCCGCCGCATCATCCGCTGCTTCAAAATCTAAGCCGCCAAAATCATCGGTCATGCGAGCGCACTTCGGGGCGGCATGAGGGTCGCCAGCTCTGCGGCGGCGGCCTTGCGGTCAAAGTCTTTAGGGTTTTCCGCCGAATATTCAGCAATACGTGCGCGGCGAAGAGACGTCCCCGAGAGCAAATTAGCCCCTTTAGCACTTTTGACCATGGCCGGCATTTTTCCGCTGCATTGCAGGGCAATATCACATCCGGCAGAAAGGGCATTTTGCGTGAGAGTTGTGAGGTCGCCGGACAAGGCTTTCATGTCCAAATCATCACTCATCACGAGGCCGTCAAAGCCGATGCTTTGGCGCACAAGGAAATGCATAGAGCCGCGATCAATTGTGACTGGTGTTTTAGCATGGGCAGCTGTGAACACAGCATGGGCTGTCATGGCCATAGGCGCATCATTCAAGGCCTTAAAAGGTGCAAAGTCTGTTTTTTCGAGCGTTTTAAGATCCGTCCTAATAACCGGAAGTTCCATATGGCTATCCACAGTCGCGCGGCCATGTCCGGGAATATGCTTGATAACAGGGGCAACGCCGCTCGCCGTTAAACCTGCCATGACGGCATTAGCGATATCGACGACCTGAGCCGTGTCTACGCCATAAGCGCGGTCAGAAATGATGGGGTCAGCACCGGGTAGCGGCATGTCCAAAACGGGGGCGCAGTTTGCTGTTATCCCAACATCCCGTAAGTCAGCGGCGAGGAGGCGGTAATTCAGATAAGCTGCGCGGCAAGCTTTACGTGGACTCTGTTGATAAATCGCGGCGAATTCAGACCCCGCGGGATACACGTTCCAATGCGGCGGCCCGAGGCGCTGAACACGGCCGCCTTCTTGGTCAACAAAAATCAGGCAATCACGGCCCACACACTCACGCAGGCTCGCAGTAAGCTCAATAACTTGCTCAGGCGTTTCAATATTGCGACTAAAAAGAATAAACGCCCAAGGGTCAGCGTCTCGGAAAAAGGCAGACTCAGCGGCGGTCAATCGCGGCCCGGAGAGGCCGAATATCACCCCCAGTGAGTTCACTACTTTGTCACGAAGCAGGCCTGACCCCGCGATTTAAGGCGGTTGCAAAGCTGAGCTGCGGCATCCTTGTTCGCAAGACCAGATAGGCGGAGACGGTGATAAACACCTTTATCCCCGAGATCGGCACGTCTGATATCTGCATAGGCTCCTCTCGGAAGTATATCACGGAAATCAACCTCTATTTTTTTCCAAAGACGCTCTGCATCTCCGCGGTCACGTGACGAGGCGACTTGCACGACATATTCACTCGAGCCGCCCGCCACAGCTGGCCGTCTCGGCGCTGGAGCTTTGACAACGGGCTTAGGTTTGGGCCGCGTATTCACAACAGCCGCAGGAGACTGGACAACAATATTCGCATTTTTGGGCAAACTCATCGGCTCTTCAGGCGGCGGAGTTGTCTTCACAGTACCGGCGCTATTGGAGCCGTCGATACGGTCATAGACTGTTATATCTTGATTAGGTGTCTGTACGCCGCCCTTTTCGACAGGCTCAACTTTAAATGGTGTGTTGTCCGCGACAATTTTTGGAGGCTCTACACGGTCACGCGTACCGGGCTGGTAAATTTTAAGCAGCGCGAAGGCTATAATCAGCAGAAAAGCAGCCGCGCCAAACAGTTTAATCATGGCTGTCTTGCCTGACTGCTCCCGCACATCAAAAGGTGTGAGAACATCTTCGCGGTCCATATCAGCGCGGAATTTGTCTTGTGGTTGCATATTCATTCTCTATCCCAAAATACGAAACAATACTGTCCCGCCGATTCGCCTCATTATCATAACAGGTTCTTACCTATCAATCTGGCACAAATAAGCCCAAAAGTGTGAATGGTTAATGAAACCTGATAAAAAAGACGTTAATAACTTTTATAGGTAACCCGCCACTGTGAATAGCTTTTTATGCTCCGTGATTGCGAAGCTATCCGTCATCCCAGCAATATGGTCACAAACAACCCTAGCCGTGACAGACGTACGCGGCCCTTCACAACGCGCCCGAAGCTCAGTCGGCAACAAGCTTGGGTCATCAATAAACAGATCAAATAGCTCTTTCACGACACGTGTCGCCTGCCCCATCATACGGTTGACTTTGTAGTGGCGGTACATGTTGTCAAATAAGAATGTCCGCAGCGGCCCTTCTTGCTTTCTAAACGTAGCCGAAAAATCAACAACAGCATGATCCAAATGACGAATTTCATCCGCAGATTGAGGATTAGCCGCGGCTAAACGATCACGCGTTTCAGCGAGAACATCTGACACCATGTATCCAATAAGGTCACGAACGGCTTCGTGGATTAAGCGGTCTTCTGAAATGCCCGGATAACGCCTTCGCACATCAGCAAAGGCCTCGCCCACAATGGGCACCTCGGAAACATCTTGTACGGTAAACAGCCCTGCCCGTAGGCCGTCGTCAATATCGTGATTATTATAGGCAATATCATCTGCCAACGCCGCAACCTGGGCCTCGGGTCCAGCATATGTATCCAGCTCAAGACGCTCCCAATCATCAAGGTTTTTAAGCGCCCATGGAAGTTTATCTATGTCTCCGGGCTCTTTGACTAAAGGGCCATTATGTTTGGCGACGCCCTCGAGTGTTTCCCATGTCAAGTTCAAACCGTCAAACTCAGCGTATCGCCCCTCTAAAGTTTCGACGATGCGTAAGGTCTGGGCATTATGGTCAAATCCGCCATACGGCGCCATACCTGCCGCAAGTGCGTCCTCGCCAGAATGCCCAAAAGGCGGATGCCCCATGTCGTGCGCCAGCGCGAGGCATTCAGCCAAGTCTTCGTCGAGACCCAAAACTCGCGCGATAGACCGGGCAATTTGTGAGACTTCCAATGAGTGTGTCAGTCGTGTGCGGTAATAGTCACCTTCGTGGGAGACGAAAACCTGCGTCTTCCCCTTTAGGCGGCGGAACGCGCTGGAGTGGATAATTCGGTCTTTATCCCGTTGAAACGGGCTACGTTCCGAGCTGCTGGGTTGCGGAATGCGACGCCCCCGGCAATTCGCAGGATCGCTGGCATAGATTGCCCGCTTCCGGATAGATGAAAATGTGCCCAATTTAATCTCCGCACTGAAATATGCTCAGGACGGGCTTTGATTCCCGCTTAATCGCCCTTATATAGGTCGTGTATCAAAAGGACAGTCATGAGCGACACACAAGTAAAATTAAGCGCATCTGCGGCAAAGCAAATCAATGTGATTATGGCGAAGCAAGGTCTTGATCAATATTTGCGCGTGGCTGTCGAGGGCGGCGGCTGTTCGGGGTTTCAGTATAAATTCGATTTTGCAGACGCGCCCAACGCTGATGACCTTGTACTTGAACGTGACGGCGCCCGCGTCTTAATTGACGAAATTAGTGTAGGGTTCCTTGAAGGATCCGAAATTGACTATGCCAATGAGCTCATCGGCTCTGCTTTCAGAATTCACAATCCCAACGCTGTGGCAGCCTGTGGCTGCGGGACAAGTTTTTCAATTTAAGTCTTTGCTTTCGGAACGAATTTAAGGTTCAGACGTAAATTTTAATCAAGTAACCAAGGAGAATATTATGAGTACAGATACATATGCTATTTCAAAAATCGTGGGCACGTCGAAAGATACCATTGAAGACGCGATTGAAAACGGCCTTAAAACAGCCAGCAAATCCTTACGCAATATGAACTGGTTTGAAGTCATCTCTACGCGCGGTTATATAAATGAGGGTAAAGTCGCCTATTATCAAGTCGTGATTGAGCTTGGGTTCAAATATGACGATTAGTCTTCCATGACATCCGGCTCGCCCGGCCAAATTGTAATCCTGTTGACGTGGTCTTCCTCGTCAACCTCCAGCTCTGATACCGTCATGCTCTGGACAGACATTCCCGCCTCATGAATTGTGTCCCGCGAGCTAGAAATAAGGTGATGCCAGTCCGGTAAATCCTCACCGTTTGCGACTAGGCGATAAGCGCAAGTCTGCGGAATCCAACTCAATTTTTTAACTGTGTCAGGTTTTAAAACGACGCAATCAGGCACGGTGGCGTGCCGGTCTCCGTAATCTTTACAGCGGCACGTAGTCCCGTCGAGGAGTTGGCAGGCCACATCCGTATTGTAAATACGGCCATCATCCTCGTCTTCCATGCGAATCAGGCAGCACTTCCCGCACCCATCACACAAGCTTTCCCACTCAGCAGAGCTCATCTCGGCCATAGTCTTAGTTTTCCAAAACGGAGCACCAGAAGTCATGAAAATGCCTTTATTACCGCCATATATGTCTACTTTCTGTTGTGTAAGGGCCACGCCGACTCTGTGCTTGAAGCCTAGCGCAGCTTATCGGAATAGGCTAGTTCACAGATATGAATACACTTCGCACCGATATTGACCAAGACGACGAAGACCGTAAACGGCGTAAGCGCCATATATGGTTGAGCCTATTTGGCATCTTGTTTGTCATTGGGGCCATCAGTTATTTCGCAGCGCGCTCTTACTTGTTCGACGGCATACCGACCCTCCCCGACAAATCTGTGATGTGGGAGATGAATCTTGAACCCAATACTACGCTCTTAGACAGAGACGGGAAAGTCATTGGACACCGAGGCCCCTATGTGGGCCGTCCGCTCAAGCTCTATGAAATGCCCAAACATTTACCCGCAGCTTTCCTCGCAATTGAGGACGAGCGCTTTTACGAGCATGAAGGCGTAGATCGCCGAGCCATATTGCGGGCTTTGCGGGCAAACGCCAAAGAGGGCGGGAAAACACAAGGCGGCTCTACGCTGACGCAACAACTCGTCAAAAACATGTTGCTGACACCCGAGAAAAAATATCGCCGTAAATTTCAAGAAATGTGGCTCGCCCGCGATCTTGAACAAACCTTGTCAAAAGACGAGATCCTCGAGCTTTACCTCAACCGGATTACGCTCGGCACGCGCACCTTTGGCGTCGAAGCCGCCTCGCAACGGTTTTTTGGCAAGCGGGCCTCAGAGGTCACACTCAGTGAAGCCGCTCTCCTGGCCGCCTTGCCCAAAGCCCCAAGCCGGCTTGATCCGGCTCGCAACTTTGACGGCGCGTGGCTACGGGCAAAGCTTGTGCTTAGCCGCATGGTGGCAAATGATATAATAACATTGGATCAGCAGATCGAAGCCGAAGCTAACCCGCCTCTTATTATCGCCTCCGAAGCCTCTGAACTATCCGATGCGCAAATCGGCTATGTGTTTGATCTCGTTGAAGATGAAGCGGAGCGGCTTACGGGCGGGAAGCAGAAAGATTTAGTTATAACGACTACGATTGACCCTGCCCTGCAAAACATAGCTCATGCAGCGCTTTTAAAAGTCTTGGACAAGGAAGGCAAAAGCAAAAAAGTTTCAGAAGGGGCTCTCGTTGCACTTGATAACGAGACAGGTGCTATACTCAGCCTTGTCGGAGGCCGAGATTGGAACGCCAGTAAATTTAACCGGGCCACCCAAGCCCAACGCCAACCCGGCTCGTCCTTTAAGCCTTTCGTCTATGCAGGCGCACTGGAAATGGGGTTCACCCCCGGAACAGTCCGCATGGATCAGCCTACAACTATCGGAAAGTGGGAACCTAAAAATTACACAAAACGCTACCGCGGGCCCATGACAGTCCGCGAGGCCTTAAAGCTCTCTATCAACACTATTGCGGCTCAAATCGGTACTGAGATTGGCCCCACAAAAGTCGCTGAAATCGGGCGACGTTTTGGGATTGAGACAGCACTTCGTCCTCACTATTCTATTTCGCTGGGGTCATCTGAAGTCAACTTACGTGAATTGACGGCCGCCTACTCAGTCTTTGCCAATGAAGGCCTAAGACGACGCCCGTTTTTGATTGCCGAGATTAAAAACACAGCAGATGAGACTATCTATAAGCGATATAATGCTTCCCCCGAGCGTGTCTACGCCGTGCCCTATGCCCGCCAAATGACCTCTATGCTCCGTGACGTAATCGACACGGGGACTGGCCACGGCGCGCAGCTTGGCAAACGCCCTGCGGCTGGCAAGACCGGCACATCGCAGGATTACCGCGATGCCTGGTTCGTTGGGTTTACGAACCAAATGACAACAGGCGTTTGGGTGGGTAATGACGACAACTCTTCTATGGTTGAAATCACAGGCGGACTTCTACCGGTTGATATCTGGAAAGATTTCATGCGCAAAGCGCACAAGGGTAAGCCTGTCGAACCTCTCAAAGCCCCGGATTTCAGCGTGGATGACCCCAAGACACGCGCCCTCATTGCATTTTACGAATCTCTCACCGATGCATTTACAAATGAACGCAATATGGCCGCCGGCATTAATGCCGGTCGCAGCGGGGGACGTTGAAAACTGGCAAATCTTACAAATACGTCATAATATAACATTATCCTAGCCCCGTAACGGAATACTAAGATATTTATCTAACTGTGAAATCAATCATCGGGGGGTGAACACATTAGGATAATTATGCGCGCTATATTACTCGGAACTCTCTTCAGCTTTGCCGCTACTCCCGCTCTTCTCGCAGAAACAATTGCCTTCGAAGTCGATGACGGCACATATAAAACCATCCCCGTTGAAAGCCCAACAGAATGCTCAACTCTTTGCAAAGCCGACACAAAATGCCGCGGCGCCGTGACCTTCCAACCTGATGTCACCAAGCCGGATATGGTCTGCCGCTTGAACAACGGGTTTGGTGATAATGCCGTATTTCCTGTTGTTCCGCCCAAGCCGCTCGACATCACGATCGCAACGGCAGAGCTAAATATGTACCGGGCCGAATATGGTCTTACGCCAGTGACCCTTAACGACAAACTCATCAGCGCGTCACAAATCCACGCAGCAGACCTCGCCAAACATGGCACAGCTTCTCATACAGGCTCTGACGGCTCGTCCCATGCGGACCGCACAAAAAGAGCGGGATATAATTACTCGATCACCGCAGAAAACGTGGCAACTGGCCAAAAGAGCTGGGAGCAAGTCTTTAAAGCTTGGCAAGACAGCCCCGGCCATAATGTAAATTTGCTACAAGAAGACGTTACGGAATTTGGCATTGCTCTCGTCTATGAACCAAACACCACATATGTGACCTATTGGTCCATGCTCGTCGCCGCGCCTTACGCGGAATATCAGGTCAGATAATCCAGCCATAAATGACGTTTGAGCTTTAATCAGGCTTGACTCTTAGGCCGTGTTGAAAGACCAAAGCGCATGCAAATTGCGACTTGGAATGTGAACTCAATTAAGGCTCGGCTACACGCTGTGACCAAATGGCTGGAGACGGCTAAGCCCGATGTCGCGTGCCTGCAAGAAATCAAAACCGTGGACGACGCCTTCCCCCTGATGGAGATCGAGGCCCTTGGCTACAATGTCGCTATACACGGCCAGAAATCCTATAACGGCGTCGCCATCCTCTCCAAGCGTCCGTTCGAAGAGGTGACCCCGCGCCTCCCCGGTGAAGACGAGGACGAGCAAGCCCGCTATCTGGAAGCGGTTATCATGGGCGAGACCGGCCCGTTCCGCGTCGCGTCCATTTACCTCCCGAACGGAAACCCGGTTATGGAAGACGGGGCAATGACGGAAAAGTATCAGTATAAACTCAGATGGTTAGAACGACTTCGCGTTCATGCTATGGGCCTGCTTTTAAATGAAGAGCCGCTTATTCTCGCCGGAGATTACAATGTCATTCCCCAAGCCAAGGACGTTCACGACCCTGAAGCTTGGGCAGGTGATGCGGCGTTCAGACCCGAAACACATGCTGCGTTCCGCAAGCTCCTACACCTTGGCCTTACCGAAGCTTTCGAGCAAATGGACGGGCGCGAGGAACAATATACATTCTGGGATTACCAACGCCAAGCGTGGCCGCGCAATCATGGCATCCGAATTGACCACTTGCTCCTCTCCCCCCAAGCCGCAGACCGCATAACCGCCTTCCGGATTGATAGAGAGGTTCGCGACGGCGTTAAACCATCAGATCACGTGCCTGTCGTCGGGACATTTGATTTATGAGCCTAACGGCCAGACTGCTTATCGGGGCCACACTAGCCTTGCTCATCGCAGTATTTGGATTTGGGTGGCATATCAAAACCGTCTATAGCGGCTTCGTCGCTTCAACTGATCAAGGCGACCCTTTATTTGCGCGCGAAACGCTTGAGCGTTACGGCAATCAAATTTTGGGAGACCTCTCCGCGAAAGATGTGCAGGTCGCAATTATCTCCCGCTCTGGACAGAAGCGCGAAAATTTACCTGAAGGCGTCATGTTCACGCACAGCGCTTTTTTTCGGCGAAACACGGCGGGCGGGTATAATGTTTACAATCTCTATCACGGCGAGGAGAACCGCCTCAAATCTACGCTTGTCACTGACACGCCTGCCGACTTCCTGCGCTTGCTGAAAGAAAAAGATGCCGGCATTTTAATCCCGGCGAAAGCGGCTCAAGCGGAATTGTATGACTTCCTTGAAAGCCCTGAATATAGCGCCGTTCATCAGCCGGACTATTCCCTTATTTCCAACCCGTTCGATTTGCGCTGGCAGAACTGCAATGAATTTATGCTCTACGCGCTTGCGGCCATGATATGGGACACAACGGACACGCAGACTCTGATGGGTAGCCTAGAAAAAACGATCACACCAGCAGAGCTCAAAGCCTCCATCATCCGCCGACACATTGGCCCAAAAATAGATGAACGCCTGATTATGGATGACCATGACGGGAAAATACTGACGACGACCTTTGGGACGCTAGCCCAGCTATTGGAAAAAGAAGAACGCCTCCAAGATAATTATGTGTTGAAATTTACAGGAGATTGAGGCTTCATCAATCCGTCGACCACGCCGAAGACAGCATCAACCTCCTTCAAGATTTTCTGCGTGCGCTCGGTATCTGTAAGCGGCTTAAGCATTGACCCGGCCTCAAATCTGTTCGGGGTTTCAACCGCGATCAATAAACGCCCGTCAATAAAACCAAACCGGATGCGTTTCCCGTCGACAGATGTTTCCAGATCGATCAGGCGCTGCATAAAGGTGGGTGTCAGCAAATAGCGAGCCTCGACTTGGTCTGTCCCATAAGCTTCGAATATTCTTTCAAATACAGGATCGACAAGACCCACCCGTTTCATGCCCGATCTTTTCTTACGGTTGAAAAAGCCCGCATCGCGCAGAACAACAGTCTTGCCTAAAAATTCCCGGTGAGAGTCAATTTCCATAAGAGACCCGCGAAAGACAGTCACCCATTTCGTGTCTCCGTCGCTATCCGTATCCTTGCGCTCAAGATGGGCTTCGACGGCTTTAAAGTCCGCTCCGTGAACATGGCCTTTCATTTCATCTTCAAATGCGGCGCGGTGATAGCGCCGGGGCAGAAGACCGTTTTCTTTTAGAATGTCCAAATCAGGTGGAACCGCAACCGTTTCAGAAAAGGTCCAGCCAACATAGCGGCATATACCGCTGACCAAGGTCATCTTCGTCTGCGCCTTGATGTCGTTTAGACAATAGAAAAAGGCGGCAAAAATAGCGACAACCCCAAAGCCCGTCACAAACAGCACTGGTACAACAGACCCGGTTTTTAAAATGGCCAAGCCCGCAAGTCCTAAGGTCACAACGAAAATGAGTCCGGCTACTTTTTTAAATTTCGAGACCGCTTTAACCCGATCGCCTTCTGCTTTGGACAAGACCGGTTCAAGCTCACTTATGTAATAGTCGGTAAAACCCTTAAATTCTTCTCGCGTCTCGTCGAATTGAACCATGGGCCTAGCTTTAGCCTAAAACTGCTAGCGCAGAAGTCAGTTTTTTTAGTTCTTCGGCGTAGGTAGCCCGACGATCTTTTTGGAGCTGAACCACGTCTTCCGGAGCTTTCTCCGTGAAAGCAGGATTAGTCAATTTTTTATCGATTTTGGCAATTTCATTTTGAGTAGCGATAATTTCTTTGTTAAGTCGCTTAAACTCAGCTTCAGTATCCACTAAGCCCACTATTGCAAATATCGTGTCTCCATAAGGAATTTGCATCATACCTGTTTTATCAACGCCTCCCATTCCAGCGCCAACATTTGCAGATACTCGTCCCATTATCTTAAGCACTTCATAATAGTTGGTGATATTGACTTCTGTATTACTTGAAGAATTCAACAAATACATTTCACCTATTTTAGAAGGTGGAATTTTCAGTTCCGACCTTTCAGAACGAATTTTAGTAATTAATCCCATCAGCCATTCGATGTCAGCGCTGGCGTCCGCGTTGATGAGAGCATCATTAAGGTCAGGCCAGTCTGAGACGATAAGGTTGGCGGCGCGGCTCTCGGCAATTTTCTCCCACAGGTCTTCGGTGAGGAACGGCATGAATGGATGCAAGAGTTTTAGAATTTGATCGAACACCCAGGCAAAGGTTTGCTGGGTCTCAAGTTTATCAGCTGCGTTATCGCCGGAGAGTAACGGTTTAGCCATTTCTAGATACCAGCTACAGAACGTGTCCCAGGCAAATTTGTAATTGGCATTAGCAGCGTCGTTGAAACGGTAGCTATCGATGCAGCGCGAGACTTCTTTGGCTGCGCGGACCGTTTCAGACACAATCCATTGGTTTAGCGGTAGTTTCGCTGTGCTTGGATCAAAATCAGAGGCCGGCTTGCAGTCATTCATCTGGCCAAAACTCGCGGCAGACCAAAGCTTGGTGCCAAAATTTCGGTAGCCGGCAATGCGCTCGACAGAGAGCCGTATATTACGCCCCTGCCCGGCTTGGCTCGCGAGGGTAAACCTTAAAGCATCCGCGCCGTAAGCCTCAAACCCATCAGGGTATTGCTTGCGTGTGGCTTTCTCAATCTGCGGGGCTTTGCGCGGGTCTTTGAGGCCGCGCGTGCGTTTGGCGACCAGTTCATCGACGGTCACCCCGTCAATCAGATCGAGCGGGTCGAGGGTGTTACCGATAGACTTGGACATTTTCTTGCCCGCTTCATCGAGCACAAGCGCATGGATATAGACATCATCAAACGGCACTTCGTCCATGAAATGCAAACCCTGCATCATCATCCGCGCCACCCAGAAGAAGATAATATCAAAGGCGGTGACGAGGACGGAGGTGGGGTAAAAACGCGCGAGTTCCTCCGTGTTGTCCGGCCAGCCGAGGGTGGAAAATGGCCAGAGACCAGCAGAGAACCATGTGTCGAGGACGTCTGGGTCGCGGTACAGGACTTGACATCCATCACGAAACGCTTCGCGTGCAGCACCAATCTGATTCAGAGACTCAACGACACCTAGGTCGGCACCCATACCACCCCGTCCGCCCTTGTAAGCCATGTATTTCTTTGCGGCATCGTCGAAATTTTCCGCACATATGATGATCGGATCTTCCATTGAGAAAATAATACCCGAGCCCGTCTCAACTATCCTCGGCCCATACCAAACAGGAATTTGATGTCCCCACCAGAGTTGCCGCGAGATACACCATGGCTGGATGTCGTTCATCCAATGGTCGTAGGTCTTTTTCCAGTTTTCGGGGATGAATTTGGTGGAGCCATCATCGACTTTGGCGATAGCTGGCTCGGCAAGCTTATCCGCAGCCACGAACCATTGATCCGTAAGCATAGGCTCAATCACCACGCCGGAGCGGTCGCCAAACGGCTGTTCAATTTTCAGGTCTTCGGTTTGGTCGAGCAATCCCAGTTCATCAAATTTCGCGACTGTCAGTTTGCGCGCTTTCACACTAAACAGACCGTGGAATTCAGCCGGAATAATATCTAAATCAAGGATATGTCCGCGCTCGTCCAAAATGGAAATCGGGTCATGCCCGGCGCGCTTGCCAACTTCGTAATCGTTGAAATCATGGGCGGGCGTGATTTTTACCGCGCCGGATCCTTTTTCCGGGTCGGCATAGTCATCGGCCACAATCGGCACGCGGCGGCCCACGATGGGCAGGTCTACAAATTTACCGACAAGCCCCGAATAGCGTTCATCATCAGGATGTACTGCAACACCCGTATCACCGAGCATAGTCTCTGGCCGCGACGTTGCGACAACAACATAATTCCGGGTCTCATGGCCCGTCACATTTCCCTCTTCATCCGTCAGCGGATGCTCATAGGTCTCGCCGTCCGCGAGCGGATAGCGCAGATGCCAGTAATGGCCATCAACCGTTTTCGTCTCGACTTCGAGATCAGAAATCGCGGTCTGAAAATGCGGGTCCCAGTTTACCAGGCGTTTGTCGCGGTAAATCAATTTCGCTTCATGCATTTCGACGAAAGCCTTGGTGACCGCTTCGGCCATTTTATCATTGTCGTCATCAGGATTACCCAGCGTGAACTTCTCCCGCGACCAATCACAAGATGAGCCGAGCCGTCTGAGCTGTTGATTAATATTTCCGCCGCTTTCGGCTTTCCACGCCCAGACATGCTCAAGGAACTCGTCCCGCGACATAGCTTTGCGAGCTTTACCTTCGGCCGCGAGTCTGCGCTCGACCACCATTTGCGTGGCGATGCCCGCATGGTCTGTGCCGGGCTGCCAGAGCACGGCTTTGCCCCTCATCCGGTTATAACGTACAAGAATATCTTGGATGGTATTGTTGACCGCATGCCCCATATGCAGATTGCCCGTCACATTGGGCGGCGGTATTACGATGGAGAAATTATCATCTTTGGTGTCGCCGGGCTTAGCGGCACGGGGCTTAAACGCGCCGCTGTCTTCCCACATCTTATACAGGCGGGCTTCGGCCTCGACCGGATTAAAACTCTTGTCCAACATGGCGCATCCTAAAAACGAAAAAACCCCGCCCCCTTAACAGTAGGGCGGGGCTGATTTATGAAGTCATACCCGTTCAGGTATGGGAATTCTAGCATCTATTTAGTGTTAGAAATCCGTTTGATTTCCTTGGCAACAGAGCGTTCGACAATGCCTTTGAGGTTCTTGTCGAGCCAGTCTTTCAACATCGGTTGCAGCGCTTCTTTCACGAGGTCGCCAATGCCGGGACCTGTTGTGATCACTTCGTCTTTGCGCTCGACAACTGACGCCAAGCTTGCAAATGCACTTTGCGTGGCTTGTTCGACTTCGCCTTGAATAATATTGTCTTCTGCTGCGTCTGACATGTCTGGGATCTCCTCGTTATATTCTTCTATAGTGTATTTAGTCTCTATTGGGGCTGTGTCGTTTTCGAATGTGTTAGCCACAACAGATTCAAGCTCGGCTTCGACCGCAGCCGCGTTTGTTTCTTCACGCGCAACCATTGTTAAAGCTGCAGCTCCTCCGCCAAGAACAGCGGCGCCCGTCCCGAGTTTGAAAGCCTTCGCGTCCGCATCAGCTTCTTGAGCAATCTGCAAGAGCGCGTTGAAATCATCATCTACAGCATCTGCAACAACCGTATCCGCGACCATATCAAGCGGAAAACTATCTTCCACTTCAATATCCGCAATCTCGTTCAAGATTTGATCAAGTTCAGCATCTGTCGCCCCGTCTGAGGGTTCATCTTCTGTGAGATCTGCCATAAGCGATTTTACAAGTTCAATGTCTGTATTGTCCGCCACGGCTGCCGGTGTCTCTGTAATATCCAGATTTTCTAGCGCGGCGGCGTCTTCCATGACGCTGGCAACTTCGGCTTCCGATCGGGCTGTCACCTCAGCAATTAACTCATCAATGTCTATCAGGTCATCATCTCCCTCAGGTATCGCTGCGGAAATTATATCTTCGTTCAGAGCGACATCAGGAATTGTGAGGTCGTCTTCAAAGTCAAAATCTGAATCGAAATTCTCAAACACCAAATCCGTATCCATTTTCACGGCTTTTGGCGCGCTCGGTACAGCCAGAGCCGCTGCGGGCGCGGCAACGGCCTGCACTAAAGCTGTGGGCTGCAGGGGCGCAGGGGTCTCGGAGCTGTTCTCAGCGTCATTAGCTAGACGCTCGCTTTTATCCTGTGCGTTTACCGCCGGCACGTCATCATCAGCGATCATGCGCCGGATAGAGGCTAGAATATCCTCCATGCTCGGCTCGTGGGCATTCCCCAGTGTTCCAGTGGTGTCGGCCATAAATTATTCCCTCGTGCGCGCCCTATTCCCCAAAATCATCGAAGGCCCGCGAGTCTATTTCTACTATAGCTAAGCGAGTCACATAGACTTGTCTAGGTCGCTGCCCAGAGATTCCTTAATCAAGTGTAAATTTTTACGGGTGAGCGGGAAACTCTGCTTTATTCAGAGCCAAACTTGTCTTGTATTTTGTCAGGTATTATGGCGTCTACAATATCCGAAAATGTGTCTTTTTTAATATCGGCAAGGTTTTTTGCTGGGTCATAATAATCCACAGCTAATTGCAAACTGACCGCATCAAATGCCCCCAAAGCGGCGAGCAATTGAAAACTGGCTGCGTTGACCAAGCGCTCTGCGTCAACCACCGCCAGCTTCGCTGTCAGTAATTCCTGCTCCGCATCCAGTACATCTAGCGATGTCCGCGTCCCCACACTTTGCTCAAGCTCCACGCCTTCAAAGGCGATTTGCGCGGCATCGACTTGTTTTACGCTGGCCGTTCTGGACAGCCGGGCCGCCGTCAACTGCGCCCAAAGCCGGGCAATCGCTTCGTCGACGGCGCGTTCCGCGTCGCGGGCTTCAAACCCCAGGCGGACCTTGGCGTGTTTGGCAGCGCGGACTTTTGATTTGTTCGCCCCGCCGGAAAATAGAGGAATACGGATCTGCGCCGCGATTTGCTGACTATCATTATTCAGCAGCGTCGAGGACTGTCCGGCTGATTTTTGCAAAGTCCCGTTCAGCGACACAACTGGCCGTGAAGCTGCGCGGGCAACAGCAATAGCGTGCTTAGCTGCGTCTTCATTAAAATAGGCGGCGACAAGTTGCGGATTATTTTCACGTCCCAAGGCCTGCGCCGCGGCCAATGTCGGCGGCAAGGCAAACCCTGGTATATCCTTGAGATCCACGGGAGAGTGCCCCACAACCCGTTCATAAGCGGCGCGGCTTATAGCGAGCTGCGCGTCAGCCTGCGCCAACCCAATCTCGGCTCCGGCCAGGCGGCTTTGCGCTTGTGCCGTATCAGTACGGGTTCCAACGCCAACGTCAAAGCGGTCTGCCGCTGCAATTTCCTGATTAGTCAGAACCCGAACATTATTCCGGCGTATACGTGCGGTTTCTTCGGCTTGCAAAACGTCAATATAGGCATTCGCAACCTGCAAAAACACAGTTTGCTCTGCATTCCTAAGCCCTTCACGCGCCGCAAGTATTCCCGCATGGGCTTGCCGCTTCAGGGCAGTAACCCGCCCGCCCTGATAGAGCGGCTGTATGATTTCCAGCTGCGCTGCGCGGGGCTCCAAGTCGTCGTAAGATTTAGTTTGGCCAATAAAATTGAACGTCGAAATGGACCGGGACACTCCTGCAGACCCTGTAATGTTGGCGGACAATCGACCGGCCGCCCGGGCTTGGATATAATTCTCGTCAATCTCGCGCACCCTTACGCGCTCTGCCATAAGCCGCGGATTGCTTTGATAAGCAGATATCAACGCCTCTTGAAAAGTTTCAGCCTGCGCCGAGGCTGTTGAAAAAAACAGTCCGCCTGCAAAAAGAGCGGCTAAGAATTTATGTAAGACCTTGTTGAGCCCTATTTTATGGCACTGTGACATGAAATGGTCTTGCCTGCGTCCCTAAAAGACGAAAGCCGCTTCCTGCTCAAATCCTGGCAAGACAGGCACACTTGCGTCAAACACAATGCGTTCACCAATTGCGTCGCCTGCGCGCGAAAACACAGTCGCCCGCCCAACAGGGCCGTTCATTATCACCGTCACGAGGCGGCCATTATTAGCAAGTTGGTCGAGCCAGGTTTTGGGCGGCTGCGTGACAGCGCCGTTGACAAATATGACGTTAAAAGGTCCATGCTCAGACGCGCCGCTCTTGAGATCGCCCTCAACGACAGCCGCATTTGTTATGTCAGCTTCGACGAGAAGATTTGTCGCTCTCTCAACCCGGGCAGCATTATTGTCTAAACCGACAACGGTCTCGGCAAGCTGCGCCAGTATCGCTGTGGAGTAACCGCGGCCACAGGCAACATCTAAAATAATATCGGTCGATTTAATATCAGCCGCCTGTACCATTTTCGCAAAATCTCGTGGACGCAGCAGGATACCGCCCTCCCCCAGATCAATGTGCGCGTCGCCATATGCCAGCGCCATATGCGCTTTCGGGACAAATTTTTCACGGGGCGTTTGGCGAAACGCGCGCACAACATTGATGTCAGTCACATCACTGGTACGGATTTGACTCTCGACCATAGCGTGGCGGGCAGCTTTAAAATCGAACATAGTTCATCTCTGTCTCGGATTCGGTTGGCTTCCTATACCCCGTTTGCCCTGTTCGGCGCAACGGGCCAATTCGCATATGCCGCATGCAGAAACTTTATAACCCTCTACGCAAAAACAGCGTTGCTCTTGTGGCGCGTGTGTCATATACCGCGCGTCTAAGCATTTGCGTTCACACCAAACGAACAGACGCAAATACTCTGGATGGCACCATGGCGGAGTGGTGACGCACCGGATTGCAAATCCGTGTACCCCGGTTCGATTCCGGGTGGTGCCTCCAATATTTTCCCCTAAGTCATTGATATATAATAATTTAAATATAATATAAAAAAAATTAGTCCCACTTTATTGTGGTTTCAACCCGCAAATTTCTCCCCTGCCTGAGAATGCTGAATCTCGAAATACAGTAGAGTGACAGCACGAATTCCCGGATTATCTATCAAATTTTCTTACAGACCTCCAATTATTCGGATGCTGATTCATTAAACGATTCCAACAGATATGCATTGGCACCCTGACAGCGTCGCTTTCGTGTTAATCTATTGATTTAGATATGCCTAATGGAGCAAATTGTCGTATTGCTTAATCTTGGTCAGCAATTTTCAATAATTGCTTGCCAAAATTCTTGCCTGTGAACAAACGCATGAGAGTCTTGGGCGCGTTTTCAAAACCTTCTTGAATATCTTCGCGGAAGACAAGATCACCATTGTCAATCCATTTGCGAATACGTTTTTGTGCGGCAGGGAACTGCGGAATATAGTCCAGCACAATAAACCCTTCTATTGTTGCGCGTTTAAAGACGACATTGAAATAATTTTGTGGGCCTGGCGGCATTTCCTCCGCTTCATAACGCGCAATCCCGCCGCAAATTACAACGCGAGCTTTCATCGCAATTTCGCCCAAAACGTCATCTAAGATCTGACCGCCAACATTATCAAAAAAGACGTCGACGCTGTCTTTACAAAGTTCTTGCAAACGCTCTTTGACGTTCTCATTTTTGTAATCAATGGCTTCGTCATATCCAACTTCTTCAGTTAGCCATGCGCATTTTTCTGGCCCGCCCGCAATACCAATTGTTCGGCATCCCGCAAATTTGGCGAGTTGTCCAACGACGCAGCCCGTTGCGCCCGCTGCGCCCGAAACAACAACCGTATCGCCAGCCACGGGTTTACCGAGATCGAAAAGACCAAAATAAGCGGTCATTCCCGTGCCGCCTAGAATACTCAAATTACCAGTAATCAGATGGTCATTTTCAATTTTCGTAAGCTCACTAGCGGCGACAGTTGGGTATGTTTGCCACCCAATTAAACCTGATACGGTGTCGCCTTTCTTGAAATCTGGGCTTTTAGATTCGACGACTTGCGCAATTCCAGACGCGCGCATGACATCTCCCACATGCAGCGGGGCCATATACCCACCTGTATTTTCCATCCACCCTTTCTGCGCAGGGTCATTAGAAAAATAGAGTGTTTTGAGAAGGACTTCTTCTTTACCTGGCTTGGCTATCTCAACCGTCTTACGCTCGAAGTCTGTTTCCTTAAGAGGCCTCCCAATAGGTTGAGCCGCAATAATCCATTGTTCATTCTTAGTCATAATTAATCTCCAAAATCTATAATGGTCCAGAGGCTGCGAGCCAGCCGCCATCAACAAGTAACTCTGTGCCCGTCACAAAGCTCGCCCCGTCAGAAGCGAGGTAAATTACAGCATCGGCTATCTCATCTGCCGACCCCATACGTCCAATGGGCTGAACGGTATTTAAAAACGCCCGCATGCCCTCAGGATCGCCAGACGCATCAAAAGAGGCTTGGTTCATCGGCGTGTCAATTGCGCCAGGGTGGACAGAATTGCACCGAATATTTTTATATTCACGCGCGCAATGCACTGCGGCGGCTTTGGTCAATAACCGCACAGCCCCTTTAGTCGCTGAATAACCCGCCCCCGCAGCCAAGCCAATAAAGCCAGTGATAGAAGATATATTGACTATAGACCCTTTTGGTCCACCTGGGTTGACTTTCATCATCTTTACAGCTTCCCGGCATCCGAGCATGGTTCCCGTCATATTGACAGCAATCATCTTATTCCAGGAATCCATATCCGTATCTTCAATGGTTCCGCCAAGCACGATGCCTGCGTTATTGACGAGCACATCGAGGCATCCATGATCTGCGTCAATGCGGTTCATGACTTTCGCCCATTCATTTTCTAAAGACACGTCATGATGGATAAAGGTTCCGCCTATCTCCTTGGCAATGCCCTGCCCTAATGCGTCTTGGATATCAGTAATATAGACGACCGCGCCTTCTTTTTCTGCCATCCGCGCCGTAGCCGCCCCAATGCCCGAGGCGCCGCCTGTAATCAGGACAATTTTATTTTCTAGCCGCATAGTTTATCCTAATGTCCGGATGGGATCTATTCCGTCCCAATTAACCGAGGCAGCCTTGAAGACGGCGAATACGTCTGGCGAACTGGGATTGATTTCTAAAATTTCAACGATTGTTCCGTCGCCGCCTCCAGTCTCCACATAGATGACCTGAGTGCCGCCGGGTACAGTCGCTTCTTGTAAAACCTTTGCCCCAACTTGGCCGCAAATTTTACGGGCGCGGGCCATGTCTTCAGTCAAGATACATAGGTGGTGCAACCCCTCTTTTCCCACGTCTCGCCATTCATTAAATATCGAACGATGCTCATCCAGGGGCTTTATCAACTCGATTTGCATATCGCCCCAATAACCAAGCGCGAGTGAGAAATCTGCGTCGGTTGGTTGCCCGCGGTATTGCGCATCAATCAAAGATGCACTTGGAATAACGAAAAACGGCCCTGCGCCTATGACCTCCGTCCAAAACGTCAGCGCCGCATCAAAGTCACGCGGAACGTAGGCCATTTGCATAACAGGGCCAATTTTAGAGAGTAATGCTGACATTAATTATATATATCTAGCGGCATGCCAATAACGTCCGCAAAGGTCTTATGGTGCGCCTGTAGGGCGGGTTCATTGGCACCGTATATAACTTTGAAGCCGGCGGGGGACTCCAATAATCTTGCGAAAGCGCCTGCCGCAACCCAATAGTCCTCATTGGCAACAGCAGCGAGCGTCGCATCATAACCAAGTGTTTCCACGTCAGCGCGATGAGCCTCTGATGATACGCCAAATGGCGCATAGACATCAAAGCGTGTTCTGAGTTTACCTACTTCATCCCCTGGGAACAGTCTGAAGAGCTGCAGAAACGAAACACCCGGAGAAAGAGAGCCAAAGAAAATAACTGTATTTGGAAATAGATAATGTACGGACCCAAAATCCATCTCTGGCCATTCATGCTCAGGCTTATTCATAAACTCCTTATAGACATGAGGCGGAAAGTTGATGCGGTGATGACGTCCAAATGGCTCATAGAAAGAAATATTACTCATCGAAAAAAGGGCAACAGTGTTTTTATGCAGCGACGCAAAATGGTAGCCCTCACCATAAGTGTCTAGAGCATACTTCCAATTTGTATTGGCATCAATAATGCCAGACTTAACGGGCTCCGCCTTGTGCATTTCCAGCTGTAGTAATTCAGGTGCAAACTCTCCCATGAAAGCTTCTATATCGATAGTGTCATCACCAGCTTTTGCGATGACAAATACCATGCCGCCCCATTCTTGGCAGGGCACTTTCACTAACCCCCGAGATTGGCGGTCTACATCAACAAAGGCCTCTGAACCGGGAACGCCGACAAGTTTTCCGTCAAGGTCAAAGGTCCAAGCGTGAAATGGGCATGTAATAGAGTTGGACTTTTGGCAGCCTTCTTTCAGCTTAGCGCCGCGATGCGTGCACATATTTAGAAAGGCCTGCGCCCGCCCCTGTTTGTTTCGCGTAATAAGAATTGACGGCCCCGCATCCTCAAAGACGAGAGAACTTCCGATCTCAGGAATATCTGCCGATATACAGGCAACGATAGGCTGGTTCTGAAAAATGAGCTCAGTCTCGCGTTTAAACCGAACGGGATCAGTATAAACGCGCGCATCATTCTCCATATGGCTGTCTGCCATATCCGTTGAGCCTTGGAGCATACGTTTAATCAGATTACGCTGTAAGTGACGTTGGGTTTTCGCACGGCGCGCAGCCCAATCCATATCTTTAGTTATCTTTTGCGTTTGTTTCGCCACACTAACCTCAATCGAAAAAGGCGGGCTTACACCCGCCTTTAATTGATAATTCATCCTCGTATTAAAACTTGCCGCCAATAGTCACGCCGTATTCACGCGGCGCACGCGCCACACCGAATGTAAACAGGCCCGCCACGGGGATGCCCGCTACAGCACCTTGCTCATTGAGCAAGTTTCGGCCAAATCCGCGAATATAAATCTCGCGACCATTTGCGATTTCATGTGTGTAGCCGATAGACGCCGAAACATTCGTCACCTCATCAATGAGTCCCCGCGGGTCAGAAACCGTGCTGATTGGGCTATACGGTGAGCCCAATGTCGACTGATATTCAGATGTCGACGCCAAAGTCAGACTTGTATTCAAATCACCGTTTTCGGTAATGGGATAATCAAAAGCGCCGCTGAGTGAGAAGGTCACGTCAGGCGAGCGGCGCAACGGTAGGTCAGATACGTCCACAAAAGGGCTAGTCGGAGACAAGCGTGCTAGATAATCCTTATAACGCGCATTCAACAGACCCAGTGAACCCGTTAGTGTGAAATACTCACTAAGCTCTGCGCGCATGTCCACCTCAAGCCCGTCAATTGTCGCTTTAGCGATATTACGGCTCACAGTTTGCTGACCTGAAGGAATGGACTCAATAAAGGCCTCTTGTTTGTCTGTATAATTCGACCGAAAAGCCGCAAAATTGAGCGTGACGCGGTCATCCGCGAAAGACGTCTTCAAGCCGAGTTCGAAAGCATCTACATCTTCCGGCTCAAAGGACGCGGCAACAGCCGCCGGCGTATCGCCGCGCACATTAAAGCCGCCAGACCGGAAACCGCGCGAATAACTGCCATAAAGCAAGACATCGTCATTGAGTTGATAATCCAGATTTACGCGCGGCGTGAAAGCATTCCAGCTATCTTTATTCGTCCCGACATTTACACGCTCAAAGTCTTTTTTGTCTTTGGAATATCGCGCACCAAAGCCAAGGTTCAGCTTGTCTGTGAGTGCAAAATCAAAATCCCCAAATACTGCATAGCTGGTCAAATCTTGCTTCGTTCCAGCCGGTACTAGCAGTTCAATACCCGGAGGCGGAAAGCCGAGTGCCACACTCGTAAAGAGCGGCCCGAAGACCGTGCCGCCACCCAAGTCAACTGAGTTCTCGAGGTAGAAGCCACCGATAACACCGCTAAGCCTGTCTGTGAAATTGCCCGCAACACGAATTTCTTGTGTGAACTGGTCATAGGTTTCTGGACGTAAGGCGGCGAAGAAGTTCACACTAGTCGCATCAAAGTCTTGCGAAGAGTCCTGATCTGACTGGCTATACGCCGTGATCGAAGTGAGTTTAAACGCACCCATATCGTAGTTAACCGTACCGCTAAACGACTGTGCTTCATAATCATAGAAGTTCGAGCCATCGGAGAAAACGTCGTAAACCGAATCGCCAGAATTGGGCCGGTCACACTGATCCGTTCCGCCTGCGCCGCCGATCACAGAGGGCAAAAGACAAATCAAGTCATTACTGCTGGACAGCGATATCGCATTATTGTCACCAGACAGCTCAACCTGCTCGGCCGTGAGCGAGATTTCGAGCGCATCCGTTGGCGCGAACAACATCGTGGCCCCGAAATTGCGGCTATTACGCGCGCCGGCATTACGGCCCGTGGTGACGTTGTTCAAAAATCCATCGGTCTGAGCGTCATATCCGAAAAGTTTCAGGGCAACATTTTCACCCAAACCAAAGTTCAGGACACCGTTAAACTCCTGACGCCCAAAGCTTCCAATCGTCGCTTCGGCCTTGAGGCCAAATTCGCCCGTTGGACGCGAGCGCCTTATATTTATCACACCCGCAATCGTATTTCGGCCAAACAGCGTGCCCTGTGGACCGCGCAGCACTTCGACCTGTTCGAAATCAAATGTATTGCTCAGCAAACCCGTATTTGTAGCACTAAAAACACCGTCAACAACAACGCCTACTGTAGGCTCTTGTGATTTTTCAACATCTTCAAAGCTGATACCCCGAATAGAGATACCTGCAGCACCTGCGCCGGATCCGTTGTCGTCAATAATAAGATTGGGAGACAGGATTTCGAGATCTTCAATCGTGACAGACCCGATGGCATCGAGCTGCCCGGGTGTGACAACTGTGATCGCAGCCGGAACGTCTTGGAGGCTTTCCGCCTCGCCGCGCAGACGTCCTGTCACGACGATTTCATCAGGACTATTTACATTCACCGTTTGCGCCTGTGCTGAACCACTGAAGGCCAGTGGCGTCAAACTTAAAGCAATTACAACCGCAAGAGCTTCAGACGATACAAAATTATGTAGATGGAATTTGGACGTATTTTTCATATGATCTCTCCCCGAGATAGTTTTTGTTTTATTTTTATTGAAAGAATATTTGTGCATAATAAGAAAAAAGTCAATGATGACTTTTCAAGGCAGAGCCGACTGTTTATTAAAAAATGACGTTTTTTTTAAAACTGTTGCATTGTAACCACAGCCCGACACTCTGAAATTTGAGCATTACGGATCTAAAATATGGCAAAGCTAAGCGGAAAAATTGCAATCATCTCTGGCGGAGCAAGTGGCATTGGCGCGGCCTGCGCCGAAAACTTCGTCGCTCATGGAGCTAAGGTTGTTATTGGAGATATCAACCAAAGCAAAGGTCGTGAGCTTGCAAATTTACTTGGAGATTCTGCTATATTCGCAAAGCTAGACGTCAGACAAAATAATGACTGGCAAGCAACCATCGAAGCCACTCAGAGCCAGTTTGGACATCTTAATATTCTCGTTAACTCCGCAGGCGTAAGTATACCGGGCACCATAGAGGACATTACACTGGATGACTTTCGCCATACTATTGGGATAAATTTGGAAGGCACATTTCTGGGATGCAAAGCTGCGATTTCCGCCATGAAGGTTCAAAAGATTGGCAGTATCATAAATGTGGCCTCCACCATGTCGCACCGGGGTGCTGCGATGCTGAATGCTTACTGCGCGTCCAAAGGCGGCGTCAGGCAATTAACGCGTTCTGTTGCCCTCCACTGCGCTGAACAGGGCTACGGGATTCGTGTCAATTCAATCAGTCCCGGCGCCATTCACACGGAAATGGTCGATCAATATGTTGAAATGGGAAAAGCAGCGGGCGCAACTAAAGAGGATGTTCTGGGTAGCTTTATCGCAACAGCGCCATTAGGGCGCCTCGGGCGGCCAGATGAGGCTGCGAAGGCTATAGCATTTTTGGCATCAGATGAATCCTCATACTCCACGGGGATAGACATCCCCGTTGATGGCGGTTTTCTTACGTAAATTTATTGAAAAAATAGAAAGACAGACCCAATGGCTGACGATAAAACACTCACCTGCCCTCTACATGAAGTCGATACATTCGACCCAGAGTTTTTGCAAAACCCCTACCCGTTTTATAAACGCATGCGCCAGGAAGCTCCTATTTACCGTGATCCAAAAACAGGAATTGTCGCCATTTCCAAAGACGCTCATATCCGCGAAGTAAACCGTCACCCCAAGGTTTTCACAAATGATTTCAACAGCATGCTAGAAGCAGGTTCAACAACTGGCATTACTGATGAAGAGCGAGCCATACAAGATCAAGGCTGGGAACGCGTCGATACCATGCTAACCGCTGATCCGCCCGTTCACACGCGCTACCGAAAACTTGGCATGAAGGCGTTTACCTATAAGCGTGTTCTTGGCATGGACGCGGGTTTGAAAGAGCGCGCCAACGCTCTGATTGACGAATTTATTTCGGATAAGAAATGCGAATTTCGAGCCTCTTTTGCAAATCTTCTCCCGATGTATGTCATTATGGATATGCTAGGTGCGCCGCGGGAGGACTTTGATAAATTTAAGCGGTGGTCAGAAGCCTTTGTGGTGCAACTTGACGGCGTTTCAGATGATGCAACCCGCATTAAAGCCGCCGAACAAGTTTTAGAGTTCCAGAAATATTTTGCAAAGAAGTCGGATGAAAAACGTAACAACCCAACCGAAGATGTAATTTCCGATCTGGTTCAAGCAGATTTATCTGAAGAGGGTGATCCTCGAAAACTAGACACAGCTGAACTCCTCTCATTTTTTGCGCAAATAATGGTGGCCGGGAACGAATCGACAGCCAACCAACTTACGGATGCGCTCTATCAACTCATAACGCATCCTAAGCAGATGCAAGATTTGATTGATGATCCATCATTGATTGAAAACTTTGTTGAGGAGTCTCTTAGAATGCTTTCGCCCACGAATAATATGTGGCGTGTGCCAAAATCTGACTACATCTTAGACGGATTTGAAATTAAGGCAGGAGAACCCGTATTGCTACGCTATGGTTCTGCAAATCGAGATGCTGACAAATATGAAGACGGCGAGAATTTCGACATTCACCGCTCAAACGCGAAAGAACATTTAGCTTTTGGTTATGGCATTCACACCTGTATTGGTGCGCAGCTCGCCCGCCGAGAGCTTAAAATAGCGTTTGAAATTCTATTAAGCCGCCTCAAAAATATTCGCCTGTCTCTGCAACAATCAGAATTAAACTATTCGCCAAACATTCTATTGCGCGGGCCAACTGAGCTTCATATTGAGTTTGACTAATCTGAAGCGTCTGGCGCCTCTGCCGCCCAAGTAATTCCACGCCGCAATAACTCATAAAATACAGGCAGGTCCCAAGCGCCGCGTTCTATATCTGGATAGTAATCCATAACGGGCTGCATATCATAATGGCCGCGGCAATGCCCCAAGGTGAGGTATAGCACTTGGCCTTCGCCTATAGTGTGGATGTAGAACACTGGATGACGTCCTTTTGGCCAGCTATCATCAACGAAGCCTTCGGCTTTCCCCTCAAACCCGCAATCCATCAAAACATCTAAATCTGCGTATGTTTCAAGCAAGTAGAGTTCGTCATTAGTTTCAAAATTCTCTATACCCTTGGTCAAGGGGTGACCAGGTTGAACATTATTAACTTCATATGGTGCAATCGGTGGATGCGCGATAAACATGCTCCCGAGTGTTTCCATGAAATGCGGAGCTAGGCGCGGCGCATCCACCCGCCCATCCTCCAAGAAACGCAAAATTGAGCTTGTCCCGTGAAGCGCATACCATTTCCCGCCCTGCTCTATGAAGTCTCGTAAAACCTTTTGTTGGGGCGCGGTAGGGATGACATCGCATGTATAGCTTATCAGGAAATCTGCAGATTTTATTGCCTCATCGTGGCTATAGTCTTCAAATACACGCGTGCGAATGCGGTCGTTCTCACCAAGAACTTTTAGAAGTTCCAAACGTGCAAAGTCAATATCGTGAAATTTGCCGCTGGCAATTAGAACACAATTTATGGGCGCTGGTTGGTCTGACACGCCCTCACCTTAATACTGAACGCGTTTCGTAACACCGCCGTCTACAAGTATGTTCGCGCCCGTCATAAATGGACAGGCTGGTGAGGCTACAAAGACAATCGCTTTTGCGACCTCTTCTGCCGTCCCCATGCGTCCAAGCGCTACAGAGGCCTTAACTTGTTCAAAAAGCTCTGGCATAGCATCCTTAATTTGCTCCCATACACCACCTTCAAATGTTACAGGGCCTGGAGATACGCAGTTCATACGTATGCCTTTTGGAGCAACCGCATGAGACATGTGGGATGTAAAATTGATGGTCGCAGCTTTCAAAGCGCTGAAAGGCTGAGGGCCTAGGAATTCTTCTGTTGCAGCAGAAGATGCGATGCTGACAACAGAGCCGCATTCGGATTTTTCAAGGAACGGCATTACGGCTTCAATACCGCGATGAAGGCTCATGATATCAAGTTCAAAACAGGCACGCCAAGTTTCCTCGCTAGGCGGTCCGCCCCTCGCAGACGCGAATGGAATAAAGATATCACATCCACCAAGCTCTTTGGCGGCACTGGCTATCCAATTACGATAGTCAGAATCATTCGTCATATCAACGGATTGACCAATAGCTTTAACATTATGAGCACTAAGCTCTTTCAGTGTTGCCGCTAAGGCCTCCTCGCCGCGCGCGCAAACCGCGACGTCGCATCCTTCCTCCGCAAGAATCAAGGCCGTTGCCTTACCCATACCTGCGGTGGCCCCTGCCAAAATTGCTTTTTTGCCTTTTAAACCCAAATCCATGATTTCATCCTGTTCAATTTTCTAAATAGACTATGCCCCAAGAAAAACAGACAGTCGAGACTGTTTTTTGGAAACTTCCTCGACTTTATTTATGCTTGCTTTAGTTTTAAGAGCAAATATGAGTGATATATGCAAGGCAACGAGAATATCATATTTGAACCCCCAGACGAATTGATTGAGCGTCTCAGGAATGAGGCTATTAAAAAAGTTGCGCCAAATATGCTGCCCAATGACGATGCTAATTGGCAGCAACGCAAAAGCGCCCAAACACGCACGCTTCTTCTGAATGCGACGATGGAATGCCTTGCAGAATATGGTTATTCAGACACAACCACTCAACTTGTGACAAAGACTGCGAAGGTATCACGCGGCGCGATGCTGCATCACTTCTCGACTAAACAACACCTGATAGAGCATGTAATTGAGTATACATTTTATCGGCGTATCATGGCATTTTATAATGACATTCTACCACTCTCACAACAAGAAAACATTAATGAATTCACAGGGATTGAGCTATATTGGCAGGGCATTAATCGTACGGAATATGCAGCCTATCAAGAGTTGGCGATGGCTTCACGAACCGACGTTGAGTTGCGGAAAATTTTTGAGCCCCAAGACGTAACCTATCAAAAAATCTGGGAAGACCAATTACCCTTTCTCTATCCAGGATGGGTCGGAAAATTAGATGAATTTCAATTGGCGCGGGACTTAATCGAAAGTTCCATGCTTGGTTTGCTGACCAATTTCCATTTAATCCAACCGCGCTCTCGGCGCACCCGTTTCAGGAAACTCGTGGCTATAATCGTTGGCCAACTAATGCGTGGTGAGTTAACTTCGCCAGAGGTCACCAAGGCTGAAATTGCTAAGACGGATTAGTATTTATCGAAATACTTTTGCATCGTTTGATGAAAGTGCCGAATTCGTATTTCCTGATAATTTCCAAGCTCTAAGCGGTCATTTGCCGTAGACTTCATCCCGTCTTGGACAAAGGGAAGATTATCCATGTCTTGCTGAAATACATTTGTGAATTGTGCTCCCAGTAGATGATCGGCTTTCGAGAATGGCTCATCCTCTTCAATTAAGAACATCTCTGGAGTTGGCGGCGAAGTTTCACCAGGCTTGTTTCTAAGCAGAATACGGACTTCCATTAAGGCTGTGTCTTGATCTGGCCATGGACGAAAACGATAGATGATATTCCCAATATGCCCGCCCCAAGGCGCAAAATTTGGGAAAACATTGTAAACAAGCGCATCCATAAATTCGCCATCAGCTAAATGAGAATAATCCCGCCCTGCAATTTTTGCATATTTTTTGCGGCTCTCTTCTGCGAGCGCCTGACGCGCAGTCATCCCGTCTTTTGCTTGAACGGGTTTCGCACCGGGCGGCGAATTTGTGCGAAGATATTCATCAGCGACGTATTGTTCGTCGAGGCCCTTACCCTGCAAATGCGGGGACATAACGCCAAATGGCGTTAAGGCCCGATTTACGTGATCTCCATAGATATCATAACGCGTGTTAGCATCCCCTGTATAGGGCACAATTTGCGGATGCGTCGTGGCCGAGTGCCAAGCCTCCATGAAAGCTTCTGAGCAAACCTTCCAATTCGCTTTGATAATTTTCCCGACCCATATGGCTGTGTAGCTATCAGCGTGATGCCAATGTTTAAAATGTTCTGGCAACGGGGCCGCCCAACTCTCAAAGTCTTCAGCATTTTCATCCTCATTTATAAGGATATAACCCTCCCATAGAGTGACTCGCGCTTCTGGCAGAGACATGTCTTTTGACAACACATGCGGGAAATCCCAATCACATGGCGTCTTCATAAATCCGCCATTTTTATTCCAAGTGAATCCGTGAAACGGGCACACAAATGTTTTTGTTGTTCCTGGTTCAGTCCTCAGCTTTCGTCCCCTATGTAGGCAAACATTGTAAAAGGCTTTGACAGAACCGTCATCTTGGCGAGAGATTAAAAAGGACTTTCCAACGTTTTCATAAACAATGAAGTCGCCTGGATTTGGAATATCTTCCTCTCGCGCCGCAAACTGCCACACGTGCGGCCACATTTTTTCGCATTCCAATTTGAAGTATTCTGGCGAAACGTATGCATCGGTAGAAAGAGATTCAGAGCCTAAATCTCGAATCGACTCTTCATACAGAAAAGCGGGTACATCATGCCGCTTTGCATCCTCATCAAGTATATCTGCCCACGTCTGACCTGGACAACGCACATATGAAGATCCATCTTTCTGTCGGTTAGTCATATCAGTCTACCTAACCTCCAAATGGTATAGCCGTCTCTGCAGGGTAAAGGTTGACGACCTGCTCTGTCACATCAACTCCCCCCAAAACTTTCGCCAATTCAGCAAAGTGAGGCTTAGCCATATGCGCTTTGATTGCGTCCATGTCACGCCAAACTTCGCTGACCCGCATTATGCTAGGGTCTTCCATGTCAACGGCGAAGGCGTAACTTATGCAGCCATCTTGAGCACGCGCTGCGCCAACCGCTTTATTTAGGTCCTCTTGAATAGCTGCTAATTGGTCAGCTGGCATACGAAGATGTCCAATAGTAACAATCATATTAAAACCTCATTCTGGAGTAATCCTACAAATGACATCACCTTTTTTTACTAAGGCGTCTGTTTGCGCCACGATTTCGAGTATCCCGTTTTCGGTGGCTTCAATATCCATTTGCGTTTTGACAATCATCATTTCGCAAATGACGTCGCCTTTCTTAACCCGCGCTCCATTTTGATAAATCCAGACTCCGATTACGGCTTCATCTGCCGTGTCGTCTTCCCAAGCATGTTGCTCGACTATTACATCAACCATATTTGATAAATCCTATATTTCTATTTTAGGGCTTCGCGCGCGGCGGCTAAGATACGTTTCGTGGAAGGAAGGCACTCTTCCTCCATGGGGCGTGCGAAAGGAATTGGCACGTCTGCACATGCCACTCTTTTCGGCGCAGATTTTAAAACAGTGGGGTCAATTTCTACAACGCTCGTGATGATTTCGCCGGTCACTCCGTAGCTATGATAGTCTTCGTCCGCGACGACAAGCCGGCCTGTTTTCTTAACGGATTTGAATATAGCTTCTCGATCAAGCGGAACTAAGGTGCGCGGGTCGATGACTTCGCAAGACACGCCTTCTTTTTCCAAAATTTCGGCTACTTCCATACATTGATGGATATTTACACCCGTGCCAACAAGCGTGATATCTGTGCCTTCACGGTATATGCGCGCGACGCCGAAAGGAATTTCATAGGGTTCTTCAGGGACGTTTGACAGCGTCCCCTTAATCGGTGTTCCAAGCATCATCATGCCAACGGTTGCGATGGAGGACATGAAGATAACGAAATCGTCTCCGCGCAGAGCCGTATGCATCATTCCTTTAGCGTCATAGGCATTGGTTGGGCAAACAACTTTAGCGCCCGGAAAATGAGCCAGAGTTCCGTGCAATGATTGTGAATGCTGTGCGCCGTTACTATATCCGCCGCCAGTGCTAAGGAGCAGAACCATAGGCATTTTATACTGACCGCCAGACATGTAATGCGTTTTTGCCGCATAGTTCACGATCGCGTTAAAACAAACTGCGATGAAATCAACATAGGCAAAATCTACAATAGGCCGCATACCTGCCATGGCCGCCCCAGCCGCCGCGCCGACAATCGCCGTTTCAGAAATTGGCGTATCAATAACCCGCTCAGGTCCGTATAACTCGCCTAGCCCCTCGGCCGTACCAAATACTCCGCCCATTTTAAAGATATCTTGCCCCATCATAAAGACCTTGGGATTGACTTTAAACTCGTGATGTACGGCCTCGCGGACTGCACGGCCTAGCGTTAATGTTCTTGAATTGCTCATAATTTCGATCCGTGTCGCGCCTTAAGCGTCTGTGAAAACTTGCGTGTAAATTTCGGAATTTGGTGAAAAGTCGCTCTCGCGGGCAAATTTAACAGCCGTCGCAATTTTATCCTTCACAGTCTTTTCCAGAGCGTCCAGTTCCGCTTCTTTGACTACGCCTTGCTCTAAGAGGTGCTTGCGATACTCAACCGTGCAATCGGTCCAAGAGTCTTTTTCTTCTTGCGGAATATAGGCTCCCGGATCAGGGAAGAAATGCCCCATAAATCTGTAAGTTTCGATTTCTACAATCGACGGGCCACCGCCGTTACGCGCACGGTCCACCGCTTTTTGACAGGCAACCATGATTTTCTCGGGATCATTACCTTTAACATATTCGCCTGGAATGCCGTAGGCCGAGCCTCTATCCGAGTTTCTAGCGACCGCAGTCGATTCGGCTTTGCTCATTGAAATCGCCCAATTGTTATCTTCGATGACGGCAACATAGGGCAATTTCTGAATGGCTGCAAAGTTCAAAGCTTCATGAAATGAGCCTTGGTTCGCCCCGCCATCACCTGTTACGCTAACCGCGATTCCGCCCGTTTTTTCCATTTTGCATTGCATAGCCATACCAACAGCTGCAGGCATTTGCTCGCCAATGATTGAGCTGGCCGCGAATTTAACGCGTGCGTCATAAAGATGCATGTGACCGCCCTTACCTTTGCAAAGCCCTGTTTTTTTACCGAGAAGTTCAGCTACCATTTCGTTAAAATGAACACCGTGGGCGATAGCTACGTGGTGAGGACGGTGACCCGCATGCACCCAGTCCTTTGTATTGTCCAAGCAGATGGCAAGGCCCGGCCCAACGGCCTCTTGTCCATATGACAAGTGCATTTCTCCTGGCAAAGGGCCTGCAGCCCAATCAAACACTGGCTGTTTTCCTTCAAGGTATATTTGAATTAGGTCTTCTTCTAGATAACGGGACGTTATCATTTGGTCATAGATCCACAGTCTTTGGTCTTTTGACAATTGCATGATGTTCCCCTGTTTCGGTTATCCGAATTTTCTGTTGACGCTGATTGATTTAAAGGTGAATAACACAAAAGCAAAAACAGTCAAAGATGTTTGTTTGAGGCAAAGCGTCCTTTTTTTGTATAAAGCGGCGATAAGTTGATAAATATGGATAATCGAATTTAATCACAATGCAGACAAGAGAGTCACAGCTTCCAATTCCTAGGAACGGATCTGGTTTGCAATCCTTTATGGACTGGGAAGCCGCCGCGATGGAACAATTTCGGCTGGGTGAATTATCGGAGCCTGTATTAGCAATTTGGCAGTCTGCTCTTGGCATCAGCATAACCCAGAAAGAGCGGAGGCTACCGTTTTTCAAAGAGAAATTCGAAGTTCAAAACTCTATTAATAAAGATATTGTTATACGCCGATCAGGCGGAACCGCTGTCCCTCAAGGTGATGGCATTATTAATGTGAGTTGGATTTACCGGTCCTCATCTCCGCGTAATATAAAGCTATCATTTTTAAAGTTCTGCCAGCATTTGCAAACTGCGTTAGATGACATTGGCTGCACAACCCAGATTGGCGCAGTGAAGGGATCGTACTGTGATGGAGACTATAATTTGATCGCTAGCGGGAAAAAGCTTGTAGGAACGTCTCAACGCTGGGCGAATGGTCCGAATGGTCACTCAATCATTTTAAATCACGCGGTCATGATGGTCTCAGCCAATGCTGCAGAGCAAACAGATCGCGTAAATGCCTTTTACAAGGACGCAGGTTCCGACGTGCGATTTGATAGAGAAAGCTCAACATCCTTAATTGATGCAGTAAAGAGTAAAAAATCTTTATCTAAAGACAGGTTTTGGTCCGCAATAGAAGAAAGCCTGCAAAAGAGTTTTTATTACATTCAGTCCGGCAATCAAGCGGCCGCTTAACTTTAAAAACCAAATAGAGAGACCCTTATGAACAGAAACTTCACAGAAGAACAAATTCTATTTCGCTCAACTTATCGGCGGTTTTTGGAAACTGAAATTAAACCGCATATGGAAGAATGGCGCGAGGCTGGAATTGTCGACAGAAAAGCATTCCTGAAGGCTGGTGAGCAAGGCATGCTTATGATTTGGCCAGATGAAAAATACGGCGGCATGGGTGATGATGATTTCCGTTTTGAACAGATTATTATCGAAGAGACAATGCGAGCAGGCTGTGGTGAATGGTATAATACGCTGCATTCACGCTTGGTCGGCCCCTATTTCAAAACGATTGGAAATGAGGCGCAACGCGAAAAATACCTGCCTAAATGTGTTACAGGCGAAATAATACTCGCCGTTGCCATGACAGAACCTGGCGCAGGGTCTGACCTATCAGGTATGAAAACACGCGCAAAAGATATGGGTGATCATTACCTCCTTAATGGCTCAAAAACATACATCTCCAACGGCATCAATTCAGATGTTATCGTCACCGCAGCAAAACTGGATGGGGCGGATAGCAAGCACGCTATGGTTCTTCTCTTGGTGGAACGCGGCATGGAGGGGTTCTCCAGAGGCCGTAACCTAGAGAAGATCGGTCTGCACGCCCAAGATACGGCGGAGCTTTTTTTGAACGATGTTAAAGTGCCGAAAGAAAATGTCCTTGGAACTCCAGGCAAAGGATTTCATCATCTCATGGAGGGCTTGGCGGAAGAACGCCTCATTGCAGCCGTAGGTTATGTTGCGACGGCGCGCAGAGCTTTTGACATCACTCGAGAGTTTGTGATGGACCGCCCTGTGTTTGGCAAGCGCCTTAGCGAAATGCAAAATACGCAGTTCCGAATGGCTGAACTAGACGCGGAAATTGATATGCTCGAAGTCTATGTAGACCATCTTGTTGCGGAGCATAATGAGGGACGGCTAACAGCAAATACGGCCGCGAAAGCAAAAATGCTAGGCAGCGAAATTGAATGGAAAACGGTCGATCAATGTCTACAGCTTCACGGCGGCGCAGGCTATATGAAGGAATATGAAATCAGCCGTCTTTTCACCGATGCCCGTATGAGCCGCATCTATGCTGGGTCATCAGAAATTATGCGCTACATAATCGGACGCGACATCTTCAAACAAAGCTACCGTAGCTTTTTAGACTAGAAATATAAGAAAAACGAAGGAAGTATTTATGGAACTAAATGGAAAAATTGCACTCATCACAGGCGGGGCATCAGGCCTCGGCGAAGCGACGACACGGCGTTTCGTAAAAAACGGCGCGAGAGTGGCCATCATCGACTTGAACGAAGAACGCGGAAATGCATTGGTAAAAGAACTTGGTGACAGTGTTATTTATTTTAATGAAAACGTCACAAGCGAAGACGGCGTCAAAGACGTCATTTCGAAAATTGAAGACCACTGGGGGGCGCTTCATATTTGTTGTAACTATGCAGGTATAGGCTCAGCCATCAAAATATATGACACGCGCAAGGGTGTTCATCCGATGGACGTCTTTACGAAAACAATTGACGTAAATCTTGTTGGTACGTTCAATGTGGCACGCTTTGCTGCAGAATCAATCGCCAAAAATGACCCTGTCACGGAAGATGGTCAGCGCGGCGTTATTATCAACACAGCCTCTGTGGCGGGATATGAGGGCCAGATGGGCCAAGTCGCCTATGCAGCCTCTAAAGGCGGTATCATCGGCATGACAATTGTTATTGCACGTGACCTCGCCCGCCTCGGTATTCGTTGCAACACTATTGTCCCAGGCATCATCCATACGCCCCTATTCAACAGCGTTCCTGAAAACGTCTATAAAGGACTTGAAGCAACGGTGCTTAATCCGACGCGTCTAGGCAAGCCTGACGAAATTGCCTTAACGGCGCAATATATTGTCGAGAATGATTATCTAAATGCAGAATCCATTCGTATGGACGGCGGCATTCGCATGACACCAAAATAGAATATTCTAGTTCTTAGTGAACTCACTAAATGTCATAACTTTATGGGTGACTAGAAGTTCTCTGGTCACTCATTTTACTTTAAGTTTAGTTTAATGCCACTTCAGCTAGGTTTAATCCGTTCCCAATTTCATTGTAAAACCTGTCTAAATCGACGCCGTCAGTGCTTTTAGCGCCGTCAAGGTAGCGCGCGTAAACACCTTGCGCAATGAGAGCTGACTTCCACCGATTAAACGCGGTGTAATAAGATAGGTTTGATAAATCTCGTCCAGATTTCTTGGCGTAACGCCGCACCAAACCCTCCCGGTCTGGCCATGGCGTTGGCGCTTCCAAAGCTTCGCTGGCATCAGCCGCCTGGGTGTCGGATTGTGGCCAACGGTTAAGCGCGTAAGCAAAATCTGCCAAAGGGTCGCCAAGCGTGCAAATTTCCCAATCCAGAACCGCCGCTATTCTTGAGTCTTTCCCCACAAGCATATTATGCAGGCCATAATCTCCATGAACGACCCGGCCCATTTCTTGGTCAGGCAGGTTCGCCATGAAATAATCTTTTAGAGCATGAGCACGCGGGTCGTCGATTCGCGAGGCCTCAATTGATGCCATCCAAGACCCATACCAAACCGAAATCTGACGCGCGATATAATTATCGGGACGCCCTAGTCGCCCAAGCCCGACTTTCTCAGGCTCAAAGCGATGCAGACTAGCCAGAACATCAATGTAAGACTTAGCAAATATCTCTCGGCCGTTTCTGGGAATGTGTTTGACGATATCTTCTGCAGTATAAAGAGAGGCTCCTTCTACATAACCCATTACATAAAACCATGCGCCGGTGACTTCGCGATCCTCACAAAATGCATAAGGGCGTGCAACTGGAACGTCTGTTGGATACAGCGCCGAAATCACTTTCCACTCGCGGCCCATATCGTGAGCTTTCGGGAGCAACTCCCCTTGCGGCGGGCGGCGTATAACAGCCACCTGCCTCGCACTATCAATAATTTGGTATGTTAAATTAGAATGACCGCCTTCAAGTCTGACCCACTGAAACGGCGGCCTTAAGCTTGGAACGTTCTGCGCTATCCAAACTTCGACCGCCGGAATATTATAGCCTTCTGCTGTCTCTAAATTCACGAGATTTACACGCTACCAAAGATCATAGTGCTGAAGTTCCGCCCGGCCCACAACCATATGATGAACCTCATCAGGACCATCCGCAAAACGTAAGTAGCGGACATCCTTGTAAAGCGCGGCCAAAGGTGTCCATTGCGAGATACCCGCCGCCCCATAGATTTGAATGGCCTGGTCAATTATGGTGCAGACTTTTTCTGGGACAATGGCTTTGACCCCGCTGACATAAACACGGGCTTCCTTATTGCCCAGAACGTCCATGGCTTTGGCCGCCTGCAAGACCATGAGCCGCATAGAATTAATTTCAAGCCGCGCCTTTGAAATAAGCTCCAAATTCTTACCTAGTTTTGCCAAAGGCTTACCAAAGGCTTCGCGCGATGCGCCGCGCTTAACCATTAGCTCTAAAGCAATCTCAGCTTTGCCGATTGACCGCATACAGTGGTGAATACGGCCTGGACCCAAACGTAGTTGCGAGATTTCAAAACCCCGTCCTACTCCAAGCAAAACATTCTCTTTTGGGACACGAACATTGTTAAACCGAAGATGCATATGGCCATGAGGGGCGTGGTCATCTCCGAACACATGCATAGCGCCCAACATTTCTACACCTGCGGCGTCCATAGGAACAAGAATTTGCGATTGCTGCAAATGCGTCGGCGCATCTGGATCGGTTTTGACCATCACAATCATAATTTTGCAGCGCGGGTCGCCGGCACCTGAGATGTAAAACTTCTCCCCATTGATGACCCACTCATCACCATCCAATACAGCGGTCGTTGAGACATTCTTTGCATCCGAGCAGGCTTTATCTGGCTCTGTCATGACGTAGGCAGATCGGATTTCTCCGTTTAATAAAGGTTCAAGCCACTGCTTTTTCTGGGCCTCTGTACCGACACGTTCCAAAACTTCCATATTGCCAGTATCGGGTGCTGAACAGTTGAGCGTCTCTGACCCGAGTTCATATTTTCCAAGCTCCGCCGCAATATAGGCATAGTCTAAATTGTTCAGGCCTTGGCCCGACTCATGATCAGGCAAAAAGAAGTTCCAGAGGCCAGACTCTTTGGCTTTATTTTTTGCGCCTTCTAAAAGGTCTAATTGCCGAGGATGCCACGACCAACGATCAACCTTGTTAGCGTTAAGGGCAAAAAATTCTTCGGTGATGGGCGCAACGTTTTCTTCGAGATGTTTTTTCACCGCTGCCATAAGAGGTTGCGCCTTTTTTGTCATAGCGAGATTGAAAAGCTCGGGGTTTAGATAGTCCATAAAGTCCTCTTGTGTTATTCTAATTGTAGGGCCGTTTATCCATCCATGGAGAGACATGGGGTAAGTCTTGAGAAACCTTATCCTTAAACACAGGATCTCTTTTTTCTAATATGGCCGTGATGCCTTCTGCCGTGTCTGCGCTTTTTCCTCGAACCCATATCGCGCGCGTGTCAAGCTTATTGGCTTCCATCGGATGATCCGCGCCAAGCATCCGCCATAACATCTGCCGCGTTAGCGCTACAGACACAGGCGAAGTCACCTTTGTTAGAGATAAAGCCAATGCCCGTGCCACAGGCATTAAATCCTCTGGCGCATAGATACCACGCACCAAGCCTGCGTCTAGCGCCTCTTTGGCATCCACAACCTTGGCCCCAAGACACCATTCAAGCGCGCGCGAAATCCCCACAAGACGCGGCAAAAACCAGCTTGACGCGCCTTCGGGAATGACCCCTATTTTGGTAAATACGAAACCAAATTTAGCCCGCTCACTGACGAGCCTGATATCCATCGCCAATGTCATCGTCGCGCCGACGCCATAAGCCGCACCGTTCACGGCGGCGATAATTGGTTTCTTGAGGTTAAAAATTCGCAGCGCCAAAGTACCGCCCCCGTCTTGCGCGCCGGGATGAGAGTAATCCACACTGCCATCTGGTCTAACCGGCGAACTACGCGCCGCATGTTTATTTCCAGGGTTGGCGTAGTCAAAAGATTTAACACCGTCCGTTAAATCGGCTCCAGCACAAAATGCCCTCCCCGCGCCCGTAACAATCACGGCACGCACAGCATCATCAGTGTCTGCAACGTCGAGGACTTCAAGCATGTCTTCCAAGACAAGCTGATTATAAGCATTCATCACGTCTGGACGGTTCAAGGTTATTGTGAATATCCCGTCTTCTAAATCCGTTTTAACGGTGCCGTGAGTAGACATTTTCTAACGACCTTTCCAGACAGGTGCACGTTTTTCAATGAATGCACGTGGCCCTTCTTGGAAATCCTCCGTAGTCGCAAGACTGGCAAATGCCTTATCACTTTCCGCGAAGAGAGCTTCGTCAGAGTCAACAAACGCCTTTATCGCGACCGCACGGCTCGCTTGCACCGCGAGCGGTGCATTTGCGCAAATTCGGGCCGCCATCTCGAGGGCTGCTTTCATCACATCCTCGGCTGGAACGCGCTGATTAATCATGCCTAGCTGATAGGCGCGTTCTGAGGATAACGGGTCGCCTGTCATAATAACTTCAAGCGCGGCCGCCATACCAATCGCGCGAGGCAGTCGAAACAGTCCCCCTGCCGCAGCAGCAAGTGAGCGTTTAACCTCTGGCAAGCCAAAGCTCGCATGTTCTGCTGCTATGATGATATCGCATGCCAAAACGACTTCAGTGCCGCCCGCCAATGCACTTCCCTGCACAGCGGCGATGAGAGGCTTTGTGCGCTCACGCTCTATTAGCCCCGCAAAGCCCCCTTTCTTTGTGCTCAGCTTTGCAGCATTGCCTGCTGCGATTTCTTTCAAGTCGGCCCCTGCACAAAACACGGGCCCATTAGCCGCCAGAACGGCAACCCACAACTTAGAGTCAGATTCAAATTTATTGAGCGCTTCTTCCACGCCAGCAGCAACAGCGCCGTTCACGGCATTGCGAGCCTCAGGGCGATTTAGCGTTATGACGGCAATCCGCCCTTCGGTTTTATAGTCTACAACCACTGTTTTTCCTCTACAAATTGGAGTTAGATGCCGTCTGATTACATTGGCATTTGCGCATCTGTGACTCGGATGACGGCCCCCGTCACTGCTTCAGATGCTGGCGAGCAAAGGTATAAAATCGTGCTATCGAGTAAAGCCGGATGACAAAGCCGCTGCCTGCGTAAACCGCGCCAAAACTCGCCAATCTGATCGACTGTATTCTCTGACATTTCGGATTCGAAAAACCCCGGCGCAATAGCATTCACATTAATATGAAATTTAGCCCATTCCGTGCCAAGCATGACAGTCATCTTGGAAATGGCCGCTTTGGATATAGAATAGATTGCGGCCCCATCACCCAGATAATCATCCGCAGCGATGCTCGAAAGGTTCACTATGCGACCCGGCTTTTTGGCTTGAATGAGGCGCCGCGCGATCTCGGTGGATAGAATGAAAGGGCCGCGCACATTTGTGGACATTAATTGGTCATAGATGTCGATATCGACATTAGCGGCGAGCGCAATATCATTCGTCCCTGCATTGTTGATGGCAATATCGATAGATCCAAAAGCGACTTCCGCTTGATCAACCATAGACAAAATACTCGTTCGGTCTGTCATATCAACAGGGATAGCAAGAGCTTCTCCGCCCTCTCCTTCGATAAGCTCTACCAAAGCCTCAAGTTGGTCTACGCGGCGCCCTGTCACCACAGCTTTTGCGCCTGCATTGGCCAGCACACGCGCAAAACGCCAACCCAGACCGGATGTGGCCCCTGTGACAATAGCTGTTTTGCCTGTGAGCATTTGAGAGGGCTCTGGTAAAGGACGGTCAGTCATGCGCAAGTCATTTCTCAATTTAGCGAATTTGACAAAAAACAGTCAAAATTGACTTATTTATTGCCACATGCATATTGACTTCCCAAGCCCTAATTTTACGCTATCTAATATTATCGGGGCATTGCGCCGAAAATCAGGGAAAGAAGAGCAATAATGAGCGGACCTCTTACGGGCTATACAGTCATTGAATTAGCGGGCATCGGCCCCGGACCCTATGCGGGGCAGCTTTTGGCTGATTTGGGCGCGCAGGTTATCCTGATTGATCGGCCTGGCGCTGACATACCGGCAATTAGCAATCGGGGTAAAAAATCAATCGTCCTTGATTTGCGCAAAGAAGGGGCGGCTGGCATTTTACTAAAACTAGTTGAAACGGCTGATGTCTTAATCGAAGGCCTGCGCCCTGGCGTCACTGAGCGTTTGGGAATTGGGCCAGAGTCCTGCCATGCCGTTAATCCCAAGCTTGTCTATGGGCGCATGACAGGATGGGGCCAGAACGGCCCCTGGGCCAAGGTCGCAGGCCATGACATCAACTATATTTCCATTACAGGCGCATTGCACGCCATGGGCGTAGACGGCGAGCCCCCCGCCCCGCCGTTAAATGTCGTTGGCGATTTTGGCGGAGGCTCCATGTTCTTAGTCATGGGGGTGCTCTCAGCTTTGCTTCAAGCTGAAAAGACGGGCAAAGGCGATATTGTCGACGCCGCGATGATAGACGGCGCGACGTCTTTAATTACAATGATATACTCACTTGCTGGACTAGGTATGTGGAGCACAAAGCGTCAATCGAACCTTGTTGATGGCGGCATGCCTTATTACCGCTGCTATAAAACATCTGATGATAAGTTTATGGCCGTTGGCTGTATTGAGCCACAGTTTTTCGCACTTATGTTGGAAAAACTGGAAATCACGCAAGAAGCATATGGCGGGCAGAATGACCGTAAAGCTTTTCCGGAGCAGCACGCCATGCTTGAAGCAATTTATAAGTCTAAAACGCGAGATGAATGGGCGAAGATTTTTGATGGCTCAGACGCCTGTGTGTCTCCAGTGCTGGATTATGAAGAGGCCGTGGATCATCCTCAAAACGTCGCACGTGGCGGATTGAAAACATATGGCCCCTTTATTCATCCCCGATCAGCACCCGTCTTTCAAAGCAATCCAGACGATGGGCCATTCTCTGTACCCGCAAAAGGAAGTGGCGTGCATGACGTCCTAATAGCTAATGGCTTTAGCGAGGACGAAATCGCAAGTTTTATCGCAAATGCGGTAGTTCACGCAAAGGATTAGGTCATGCCAAATCATAAACCCATCATAGACGAAGAGATTGTTCTTTATGAGACCCAAGGCCATGTCGCCATTATAACGCTTAACCGTCCCAAGGCGCGCAATGCTGTCAGTAAAGCGATGCGCGAAAAGATCACAAAAGCGCAAAAGGCCGCAGAAAACGATAAGAACATTCGGATCGTTATTTTAACAGCGGCGGGCACAGCCTTCTCAGCCGGCACTGACTTGTCGGAAGGTTATACAGCCGAGGACGGGACACATTTCGATTACAGCGTGACAGACTATAAACCTCTCATAGACGCGATTTCAATAAGCAAGAAAACCTATATTGCTGCGATTAACGGCATTGTCGGAGGCGTTTCATTATCTTTGGTTATGGCCTGTGACTTGGCGATAATGTCCGAAGACGCGTCTATGTTTTCACCTTTTGCGAATATCGGCCTCGTGCCGGACGGCGGAACGTCTTGGTATTTATTACAACATTTGGACTATAAACGCGCCTATGCCGCCATAATAGAATGCGGCCAAATTTCTGCCCAGACCTGTCTCGACACAGGTATGGTCAATAAGGTTGTTCCTGCGTCAGATTTGCGAGATGCCGCTATAGCTTGGGGCCAAAGACTCTCCGCATGCTCGCCCTTGGCGCTGCAATACTCAAAAGAAATCCTACGCGCAGCATCGTCTATGACGCGCCAGCAGGTCGCCTTACTTGAAAGTGAGTATCAAAACAAATGCTCCAATTCTGAAGACTCCAAAAATGCCATCGCGGCATTTTTCAAAAAACAAACACCTGTCTTTAAGGGGTAATAGAGACAATGCCTCCTTCCAGCTTTTCGGACAAACTCACCTCCCTTTGCGAACGCATATTTAGCGGCGAAGGCGAGGTCAATGAGTTCAAGAGGCTTACAGGCGGCGCCAGTATGGAGAGCTGGCTATTCAAATACCAAGACCAAGATTATGTTATGCGCCGTCTTCCCGAAGGTGTGAAAGACTTAGAGATTGAAGGACGCATTCCGCTAGCATCCGAAATTGCTGTCATTCGCGCCGCCAACCTAGCTGGCGTCAAAGCGCCAGAAATCCTCGGCGAGCTTTTGCCAAGCGATGATCTCGGATCGGGTTTTATTATGGAATGCGCAAAGGGCGAAGCTTTGCCTTACCGCATATTTAAAGACGCCTATTTTGCAAGAGCCGTCCCAAAACTTACTCAATCCTGCGCAGAGCAGCTCGCGAAAATACATGCCATTGATCTTCAAAACCTCTCTGCGCTAACCCATCATAGCCCGCAAGAACGGCTCGCGATGTTAGAAGCCGAGTATCGTAGCTATGGTAAAACCATCCCTGTGTTTGAACTTGCCTTCCATAGGCTTGAAAATTCAATTCCGGAGTCAAGTGACACGGTGCTGCTTCATGGCGATTTCCGCATGGGCAACATCTTGGTGGATGCAAAGGATATTACGGCCGTCTTAGATTGGGAACTCGCCAGCATTGGTGATCCAGCGCAAGATTTAGGCTACCTCTGCACCCCGTCTTGGCGGTTTGGACAATATGACAAAAAGGTTGGAGGATTTGGAGATGTGGACATCCTTCTATCCGCTTATGAGGCCAGCAGCGGACGCAAAATTGATAAGAGCGCTCTCAAATTTTGGATGATCTACTCTTCGCTTTGGTGGGGCGTTTGCTGCCTGGGCATGATTTCCTTGTGGCGAAACGGCGTCGAAAAAACGCTGGAGCGGACCGTTATTGGCCGCCGTGTGTCTGAGGTCGAGGCAGATATATTGCTGCTGCTGGAAGAGATGAACGCTATCCAATTCCAGCCGCTAAATTGGGACTTTCCAAAGACATCCCCCGCATTTGGCGATAGTGAGGATTATGAAATTCAAGAGGCCTTAATAAGCTGGATTGAAAGCTCGGTCATTCCAAACACAGAAGGCCGCGAACTTTTTCAAGCGCGGGTGGCCAAAAACGCGCTGGGCATTGTCAGCCGTAGCGCGCAATTTGGTCCGGGGTTCAACAAGGCCCAACATAACCGTTTGGCAAAGCTCGAGTTGACACATCAAGCCCTTTGCTCGGGTTTGCGCAGCGGCGCACTTTCACTCAATACGCAGGGCATCACCCCTCATCTCCGGCTGTCGACGCTTGAGCGGCTTTCCGTTGATCAACCCAAATATGCAGGCTTGCACGCTGCATTAATGAAATGGAAGCAATAATTATGTTTACGATACCCCAAGAGATTGAAGACTATCTGAAAGTTCTCGACCAATTTATCGAAAGCGAAATTAAACCGCTTGAGCGGCAAGATGACAATATCCGCTTTTTTGATCATCGCCGTGAACATGCGCGCACAGATTGGGACAATCAAGGTCTTCCCCGCCACGAATGGGAAGAGCTACTCGCGGAGGCAAGGCGCCGCTCAGACACGGCAGGGCATTACCGCTATCAGCTCCCTAAAGAATATGGCGGACAGAATGGCGGCAACTTGGGTATGGCGCGTATTCGCGAACATTTTGCCCATAAAGGCCTCGGCCTTCATAACGATTTGCAAAATGAACATTCAATCGTTGGCAACCTTGTTCAACCCTTGATGATGAGAGACTTTGGCACAGATACGCAAAAAGCCGAATATATGGAACCGATGCTGGCTGGTGATATGCATTGGGCGTTTGGCTTAACCGAAGAAGCGCACGGGTCTGATGCAACCCATATGGACACGACAGCCGTGCCCGAAACCCGAGACGGCGTGGAGGGCTGGCTGATCAACGGAGAGAAGATGTGGATTACTGGCCTTCATACCGCCACTCACGTCATGACTTTTGCCCGTCATTGGGGTGACGCCGGCAGCGCAAAAGGTATTGGCTGTTTTATTGTGCCGACCAGCGCATCTGGATTTGAAGTCGGGGAATATATGTGGACCTTTAATATGCCAACAGATCATCCCAAATGCTCATTTAAAGACGTTTGGGTGCCCGCGACCTCTGTTTTGGGAGACCCAATGATGGGCCTTGCCACGGCGCAGCACTTCGTTCATGAAAACCGCATTCGCCAAGCGGCGTCCTCGCTGGGGGCCGCGCAATACTGTATTGATGAAGCGGTAAAATATGCACGCGAGCGAAAGCCGTTTGGTAAGCCTTTAGCAACAAATCAGGCTATTCAATTTCCGCTGGTCGAATTACAAACTGAAGCGGAAATGTTACGCCTGCTGATTTACAAAACTGCTTGGCAAATGGACCAGATGCCAAAAACTGAAGTCGCTAAAACGCTTTCTGATAAAGTGGCTATGTGTAACTATCGGGCCAACCGTTTTGTTTGCGAAGCCGCAGACCGCGCTATGCAGGTTCATGGGGGCATTGGATATTCGCGGCATAAACCGTTTGAGCATATTTACCGCCATCATAGGCGTTACCGCATTACAGAAGGCGCAGAAGAAATTCAAATGCGCAAGGTCGCAGGCCACCTCTTCGGCTTTTTAAAAAAAGGATAGATTATGCAAGTCAAAGCTTATGGCACAAATGCCGCTGATGATGCGCTTGCGCCTATGACCATTGAACGCCGCGGTCCTAGCAAAGGGAATGTGCGAATTAAGATTGACCATTGCGGCGTGTGTCACAGCGACATCCAGTTTGCCCATAACGATTGGGGAAACGCCATTTATCCAGCGGTTCCTGGCCACGAAATTGTCGGTCATGTTATCGCCTGCCGAGACCGAGAATGCATGGGATGATCCTATTATAAGTCCGGCAAAACGCAGTGTTTTAAGAACGCTCGCTTTGGCCGAAACGGATCCTCACACCGCTGGCTACAACTTAGAGAACACTGAAAGTCACAAAATTTGGTTCGAGCATTTCAAGGATAAGCTCAATGTTTTACCCCAAAATAAATGCGCGCGAACAGCGATCAATATCCTAGATGCGTTTTAATACCCCATGCTCACCGAGCCGAACATTGCAGACTGTGAGAATTTTAAAACGGCTTATCGCGCAATTTCGGGGGAAGCTGATATTCCTGAATTATCGCAGGACTATATTGGAAAATGCTTGGACAATATGATGGAAGTTGGCCTTATTTAAAAACGGGCGCGCGTTTTTCAAAGGCCGCCTTAACTGCCTCAAGCTGATTTGGCTTGTTGACAAGACTCTCAAATGTCTCTGCTTCACGGAGTAAGGCTTGCGCCTCTGAAAGCACCGAAACCTCGTTAAACATGGTCTTACCCGCGCGAATGGCATCCGGATTTTTTGAAGCAATTTCTTTAGCCATATCTAGCGCAGTCTCAAGCGGCGATTCTGAGAGCTGCGTTAGTAAGCAATACCCCTCGCCTTCACTCCCTGAAAAAACCTTTCCCGTGAATGCTAATGTTTTCATGACGTCGGGACGCACAAGCCCGCGCGTCAGAGTCGGACCGCCCATGTCTGGCATAAAGCCCCATTTGATTTCAAGAAAACCCATTCGTGTATCTGGGTGAGCAATACGAATATCGCCCCCCAGCGCCATTTGTAACCCCGCGCCAAATACTGTGCCGTGCAAGGCGAAAATCACAGGGACCGGACATTCTCGCCACACCCAGCCAATATATTGAGAGCGGTTAGCAATTCCATGCGTACGCTCTGTAAGGCTTTGATGGTCTTCTGCCGGAGCGGCAGCCATCTCACTAAACGTGCTGACATCCATACCCGCACAGAAAGCTCTTCCTTCTCCCGAAATCACAACGCATCGAACAGACGCATCAGATTTGACCGCCTCACCTGCCGCGATGACTGCCTCAAACATCGCGTCATCCAATGCGTTCATTTTATCTGGACGGTTCAAACGGATGTGACGAACGCCCACGTCATCCGTAATTATAATTCGGTCTGAAACTGACATTACGTCTCCTCGTTTGTAACCTCAATTCCCGCTAAATCTTCAGCATAAGAAATTTTGCGCTTCACCTCCATGCCGCGTAAAATTTGTATGCGTTGTGCCTGAGGCGAGCCAGCCCCGTGTAAAGACTCGGTCAGGTAACCCACAGCGTTGCGGCCCAGTGTCATATTCTCAATTAGGCGCAGCATCCGCCGGCGATCTTCAACGGGACGGTTTGATTTGCCCTGCATATATTTATCTAGCATCGGACCCGTTTCTTCATTCTCAAAATCGGCGTTAGATGGAAGGGTGACTAATATACCGCCCGCCAAGTCTTGCGTGAGGCGCGCGATTTCATATGGAAAGCGCGTAACGTTGTGCTTACATACATTGGCGAGCATGCTGTCGTTCATGAAAATTCCTGAATCAAGCTGTTTCGCTTCATGGCTAGAAGCAATAGCGGAGGAGTAAATCGTCTCATTTAGATGGGTCATCTCCACGAGTTTATCTTTGATATGGCTAGCGTTTTCTGCACCGTTTTGTTCGGCGATTGACGCTGCAGCGCCGACGAGAACGTCGCCAAGCCCTGTTTTACAAACATAACTGGCGCGGTGATAAGACGTGAAACGCGCTACCATATTCTGGGCAAACTCATATTCGCCGTCCATCATGACGTGTTCCCAAGGAATAAAAACATCATCAAAGATTACTAGCGTTTCCTGTCCGCCGAACTTGGCATTTCCTTTGTCAATGTCGCCGCTCTCCATTCCGCGCATATCACAGGATTGCCTTCCATAAATATACGTCATTCCTTCTGCATCACCCGGAACCAAACCAACAACGGCATAGTCTTTGTCGTTCTCAGTCAAGTTCATGGTTGGCATGACGCAAATCCAGTGGCTGTTCAGCCCGCCCGTCATGTGAGCTTTAGCGCCCCTTACATAGAGACCCTTATCGTCGCGTTTAACAACACGCATGAACAAATCTGGATCGGCCTGTTCTGACGGGCGCTTGGAACGATCTCCCTTCGGGTCGGTCATCCCTGCCCCAATAATGATGTTGTGACGCTGAGCTTGTTTCATGAACCGCAAATAGCGCTGATGATATTCCGTCCCGTGTTTTTGGTCGATATCGTAAGTGATAGAGTGCAAAACACTAATTGTATCAAGCCCCGCACAGCGCTGAAAACATGTGCCTGTTAATTGACCCATACGGCGCTGCATTTTGTTTTTCATCACCAAATCTTCGGGCGAGCCAACAATGTGCAAAAAGCGGTTCACTGGTGCATCGATTAGCACACTATGGGCAGTGGCAAGTTCTGGATTTTCTATCGCAAGATCATATGTCATCTTCAGCGAGTTGATCGACGGCCGAATGATGGGGTGGTCAACAGGCTCTTTGATACGCTCGCCAAACAAATGCACTTTGACATCGCGGCCGCGCAGACTTTGCACATAATCATCGCCTGTAACAATAGGCTTGAAGCGTGACCAGCGCGTTTCAACGCTTTCAACTTTTTCGATCTTTGTCATTCTCAAACTCCTTCCGAAAGTTTCTTGGCGCTAGCTTCGGCATTTACAGCGACGGCTCGTGCCCAATCAGGTTTGATGGTTTTCGCAACCATCAGATAAAAGAACCCGCCCAATACGGCGAAGGCAGACACAATAGACATCGCCAGTTTCAGGCTCAATATATTGCCGTAAGAGGGCTCTAATGCACTGCTTAAAAAACCAACAAGTGTGGGCCCAAGCCCCATGCCGAATAGGTTAAATATAAAGATGAATACGGCCGCCGCCAAGGCGCGGATGGACACAGGGGCCAATGTCTGCGCCAGCGCAAAACTTGGCGCGATGTAAACGCCCGCTATCAAGTTTATCGCAACAAGTGCTGCAATCGCACTCAAAGGTGTAGGTGACCAAAAAAACCAAATATTAGCGGGGAAAAACAAAAATAAGCTTATTGCAGGCACATATCCGTACCAAGCCAAGTTTGTCTTAGCGAGTTTGTCGACCAAAAACCCGCCAATTAAAGAACTCGTGGTGTTAAAAAATATCGCCGTGAAGCCTAAAACTAGCATTAAATTCCAGAACGGAAAGTCTGGGTGAATGCGCATGAAGAAAATCACAATCCAAGTGCCGAAAGCAAAAGTGGTAATGGCCATACAAGACATACCAAATACGGCCCAACGGTAAGTCGCAATACCCATCATATGCTTGGCTGCGTTCCACATAATAAAGAAGTCATTATCACCTTTGATTGCCACTCCCTCTTTGCGAGTGACCGCAGCGGGGATTTTTTTACGGGGGTCTTTAACTGTAAGCTTTACAATTAAGGCAACTAAAATACCTGGCAACCCAATAACGATGAATGTCAATCGCCAGCCTAGTTTGTCGGCCACGTAACCGCCACCCAGATAAGCAAAGGCAACTCCAAATGATATGCCTAGGTTTAATATAGCGAGGGCGCGAGCGCGTTCTTCTTTTGCAAAATATTCTGATAAAAGGGCGTGAGCAGGTGCCGTGCCTCCAGCATCTCCTATACTCACCCCGACACGCGCTAACGCTAATTGGATAAAGCTATTTGCAAAACCACAAATCGCCGTAAAACCTGACCATAAAGCCACTGCCCCAGCAATAACGGAGACTTTGCTGGTTTTATCAGCAAGTCTGGCAATCGGGATGGTCGCTAAGACGTAGAGTAATGCGAAGGCTAAGCCGGTCACAATTCCCATTTGCCAATCTTCGAGCTTGAGGTCCGCTTGTATCGCAGGACCTAAGATACTAATGAGAGATCGGTCGACAAAACTTAATGTCGTGACAAGCGTCAAAATCCCGAGAACATAAAAACGGTATTTACCCGTACGCGCTGCTGATAGTTCCATATATTTCCCCGAGACGCAGTGAAAGCCTCGCTCTGTTTTCATTATTGAGCGAGGATTCTATTTTTAAATGCGTTCAATAATTATTGCGGGGGCCATTCCGCCCGCCGCGCACATAGTAACTAGGCCGTATCGCCCGCCTGAGCGCTCTAGCTCATCAAGGGCCGTGCCAATAAGAATAGAGCCCGTGGCCCCAATTGGATGCCCCAAAGCCATTGCGCCGCCGTTTATGTTGACCTTTTCACGGTCAAGATTAAGGTCGCGAATGAATTTTTCCGCTACAACAGAAAAGGCTTCATTGATTTCATAAACATCAATATCATTAGTGCTTAGACCTGCTTTACCTAAAACCTTTTTAGCCGCAGCGACGGGCGCATTTAGCATTAAGGTCGGACAATCGCCCATATTCGCAGTTGCAACAATGCGGGCGCGAGGCTTCAAACCGTGCTTATCTGCGTAAGCTTTAGACGTCATCAAAATGGCCGCCGCACCATCGACAACTCCAGATGAATTGCCTGCGTGATGGACATGGTCGAACTCAGTGAGGTTAGGATATTTTTTCTGAATAAGCTGACCGTAAGTAATACCGCTGTCATCGACAGGAATATCCCGCCACATTTCGAAAACTGTCTTTAGGCCAGCAAGGCTCTCCATGCTTGTTCCAGGGCGTGGAAACTCTTCTTTGTCCAAGGCTACTGTGCCGTCTAGATTGTGAACGGGGACAAGGGACTTATCAAAACGGCCTTCTGCAATCGCCATAGCGGCGCGTTCTTGGGAGACAACAGCTAGACGGTCGACAGCCTCGCGGTCTATGCCTTCAAGCGTGGCAATAGCATCAGCGCAGACGCCCTGTTGTGATTGAGGGTGTTTATCCCTCAAAGACATGTTTCCCCCGTCAAGCATTGGCGGGACTTTTGGGTCGGCGATAGAGGCTGTATAGCTCATCATTTCAGTGCCACCAGCAATAACACAGTCTTCCATACCCGACATAACCTGCGCCGCTGCGAGAGACACAGACGTTATCCCAGACCCACAAAATCTATCTAACGTCATACCTGATGCTTTCTGGTCATAGCCTGCATCAAGCGCCGCCATGCGGCCCAAATCCGTACCTTGCTTACCAACTTGTGTGCTAGTCGCCCAAATAATGTCATCAACTGTAGCCGTGTCGAGGTCGTTGCGGTCGCGAATAGCCGCCAAAACTGTTGCTCCCAGATGTTGCGGATGAAGATGGGCAAGCGCGCCCTTCCCGACTTTGCCCACGCCGCGCGGGGTTCGGCAGGCATCAACGATATAAGCTTCTGACATCATATTTTCCTTTTATATAAATTCTTAAAATTTGTGGCTGTTCAAAGCCCCAGAACTGTTTTCGCAATTATTGTTTTTTGCACCTCATTACTGCCGCCAAAGATTGTCCACGCTCGAGAGTTGAGATAGGCGGGCATAGCAAGCTGCGCGTCTGGCGTGCTGACTGTTTCGGGACTTTGCGTGCCGTATAGCGGCCGCGCGGTTTCAAGCTCCATTGCGTTATATCCGAACATTTCGACGCTCAATTCGTCAATCTTTTGGCGTAAATTGGAGGCAACCAGTTTGGCAACGGAGCTGCGCGCGCCTAGATCCTCACCTTTTGAAATTTTGTCCAAGATTCTTAGCTCTGTGACTTCAAGCGCTTTAACCTCAACGTCCAAGCGCGAAAGCTTTAAGGCGAAATCAGAATCATCAATCATCATTCCGCCAATACCGTCGGAAACCGTTTCAGCTTGCGATTTCAATTGCGCTACCGCGGAAACAAGCGTTGGCCCAAGTGGAGAAGCGCCGCGTTCATTGGCTAGAAGAAACTTTGCGATGTCCCATCCTTGTCCTTCCGCGCCAATCATATTCTTCGCCGGCACGCGTACATTATCAATAAAGACCTGATTCACGTCATGATCACTGGCGAGCGTAATAATCGGTTTCACCTCAACGCCTGAGGTTGTCATATCGATTAAAAGAAAGCTTATACCTGCTTGTTTTTTAACGTCTTTATCTGTCCGTACGAGACAGAATATCCAATTGGAATAATGGGCCAAGCTAGTCCAAATCTTAGTCCCGTTGACGATATAATCATCCCCGTCTCTTACAGCTGACATACGAAGTGAAGCCAAGTCAGACCCCGACCCAGGCTCGGAAAACCCTTGGCACCAATAATGTTCACCCGATAGGAGCTTTGGCAAAAACTCATCTTTTTGTTCCTGAGTCCCAAAAGTATAGATAATCGGACCGACAAGTTTCAGTCCCAAAGGGCTCAGCCCAGGAGCCCCTGCTTTAGAACATTCCGTATCAAAAATGAAACATTGTGTCGGCGTCCATCCCGCGCCGTAATATTCTTTAGGCCAGCGGTAAGCTAGCCACCCTTTTTTATACAGAATACTCTGCCATTCCATTTGAATGTCAATTTCATCAAAAACGGCAGGGTTACGGGCTGCCGCCTCGATTAAATGGTCGGGCAATTCAGCTTTTAAGAAGCCACGCACTTCATTGCGAAAAGCGAGATCGTCTTTACTAAAGGACATATCCATAGCGCGCTCCTACGCCGCTAGGGCATGATGACGGCGATAATTCACCGTTGCATCGCCAAAAAAAGTTTGAATAAACAAAAGACGTTTATGGTAGTGGCTAATAATCAATTCATCAGTCGTACCCATGCCGCCGTGAAACTGAATAGCGTCTTGTCCTAGTTTCATCGCAACCTCTGAAACATAGGCCTTGGCCCCGTATATTTCGCGTAGCCAAGAGCGAACGTCCGTTTCATCAGCTGCGATTGCACGGATAACAATAGATTTTGCTTGTTCCAGCGCCACAAAATGCTCAGCCATACGGTGCTGCAGCGCTTGGAACGACCCAATTGCCCGCCCGAATTGCTGGCGTGTTTTCATGTAACTCAACGTTTCTTCCATGAGCGCGTCCATCAGTCCGATGGCTTCAGAGCACAAAGCGAGTGAAGCGCGTGCGAGTACAGGTTCTAGAATTTCATATCCTTTGCCAAGCTCGCCAATAAGCGAATCTTGACTCAGGTGTACATTATTCAACCGTAAAACCATGGCGGGCGAACCATCCACAAGACGGTAACTCTGAATAGAAAGCCCTTTAGAATTTAAGGGTAGTAAGAATAATGATATACCGTCCTTCTCTATCACCTCGCCAGACGTTCTTGCCGCAATAATAACAGCGTCAAAACTGGGATCGCCTTGCACCATGGCTTTATCACCAGATAAAGAGAATCCTGCCTTAGTTTTCTCAGCCGTCATGGCTTGATAAGCAAGATTATATCGTCCTTTCAGTTCCGCGAAACCGAGGGTCATCACGGCCTCGCCGGTCATCAATTTTGGCAGCCATGCTGACTTTTGCACCCCATTTCCGGCCTTAGCTATCAACCCGCCCGCGAGTAAGATGGACGGCACGAAAGGCTCAACCAAAGGCCCGACGCCAAATGCTTCCATAACGGCCATAATGTCGGCGGAATCACCACCAAGTCCGTCATCCTCTTCGGCAAAAGGTAAAGCCAGCACACCTAACTCAGCCAAGTCCTGCCAGTTTTGCGCATTAAAGCCGCCCCGCTCTTTTAAGTAACCACGGCGCTTTTCCAAGTCATAACGATCCGCCATAAACCGCGAGACAGTTGTTTTTAGAAGCTCTTGCTCTTCTGTAAAATCAAAATTCAAAACTATTCACCAATTATACAAACGGCTGAAATCCCTGGAGCACCGTAAACTTGTGAGTAAGCGACTCGTGCGCCCTCAACTTGACGCGCGCCTAAACCTCCGCGAAGCTGAACGACATTCTCATAAACTTGACGCAATCCAGAGGCGCCTATGGGCTCCCCGCAAGCAATACAGCCGCCGTCAGTATTCGTTGGTAAGCGTCCGCCAATCCTAGTCTCGCCGTCAGCTAAAAGCTGCTCTTGATCCCCGTCTTTGCAAAAGCCGTTCTCAGCCATATGCATAATTTCTGCGCCGGATTCTGTGTCTTGTATCTGAGCAACATCAATATCTTTAGGCCCAAGACCTGCCATTTCATAGGCCGCTTTGGACGCCGTTTCGCAGGGAGACACATCGCGCTCAATAGTAAGCGACGGTGCAAAGACTTCAAATGAACCTTCGAAGCGGGTTTTTACCGTTGCCCCATGAATACGGATCTGGTCACGCCCGAGCTCACGCGCTTTCTTTGCAGAGGCAATTATCAAAGCCGCGCCGCCTTCGGCAGGTGAGCAGAACATGTATTTAGTAAAAGGGTCACTTACCATTGGCGCGTCCAGAATACTCTGCGCGTCAAGAGGCGTTTTCCGCCAAGCATGGTCTGTGATAGCTCCATTAGCCAAATTCTTTTCCGCTACGCGCGCAAGAGTTAGCGGTGAAATACCGTGCTCATGCATATAACGCTGCGTTTTCAAGGCAAAAAATTGTGTTGTTAGCATAAAGCCAGCATCGCCATACCATTGCGGCAGCCCCGATTCTACGGGCTGCGGATTGAATGCCCCGCGGTCATGCTTGTCAAAGCCAACGATAATTCCAATATCAAATTCGCCGGACTTAATGGCCCAATATCCCGATAAGAGCGCAGAGCCGCCCGTGGCGCATCCATTAGAGACATTAATGAACTGTGCGCCCGTCAAACCTAGTCTCGGCAATATAGCATCCGCATGACCAGCGGAGGCAGAGCCGCCGAACCCAAATTGCATATCTGACCAATTGAGTCCCGCATCTTTCAAAGCTTCACGGACAGCATATTCACCTTGATCAAGTCCTGACTTCCCTGGATGGCGTCCAAATGTGTGAATGCCCGCCCCTATAATATAGACATCATCCATGGTTACGCCCCCTTACCTTGCGATTGCTCTGCTGATTGTTGGGTGGGTCTGAAACTATAGATTTCCTCATTAGGTTCACCCTCTGGCGTTTCAAAAGGAATTATGACGAGATGCATATCTTGCCCAATTTCAAGCTCTTTGACATCATTAACATCCAGCCTCGTTTGAACGATAACTTCGCCAGGGATTTCAACATAACCTAGGAAAAACGGCTTAAACTGGGCTGGATTATTCACCCCTTTATAGGGCGGTGACTTCGGAGGAAAACATTGGACAGTGTAAGACCAGAGCCTTCCCTTCGAAGACAATTTAATTGGCTCATAGCGATCGCCTTCTGGACAAGGAAAAACGATCCTCCCTGTTTCCAAATGGCGGCCACCGATAAGCCTCGGCCCTGCGCTCTCCTGCGCGATTAAACTTTGAAAATCTGACAAATCTATTGGCTCTTTCATCTGGTGGATAAAGCATAATAGTGCAGATTCCAAGACAAAAAAGTCAAGGATGTTTTTTACAATCAGATAAGATTGTTTTTTGTGTTCTCTACGTTATATAAGACGTAAACAACCAATTGCGAGATAATCATATGTCAAAAGTAACTTACGACACCCTTGTTGGGATGATTGTTAAGCACGGGACGTTATATAGTGATAAATTGGCGTTTCAATTTGAAGGCGCCGAAATTACTTACGCTGGCCTAGACGCCCTGTCTAATAGAATAGGGCATGCCCTAATAGCATCTGGTATAGAGCATGGGGATCATATCAGCTATTTGGGCAAGAATTCACTCACATATTACGCCATTTTAATGGGCGCAGCAAAAGCGGGTGCAGTATTAACCCCCATTAACTGGCGTCTGGCACGTCCTGAAATCACATATATTTTAAACGATGCGAAAGCGAAGCTTTTATTCGTTGGTCAAGAATTTATAGAAACCGCCTCCGCCCTAAAGCCTACGCTTGAGAGCTGTAAAACCTTTATTACTTATGAGACCAGCGAAGCTGATTTCGTAGATTTCCAAGACTGGATAGCCCCCCATAGCGAAGATTTACCTGACCTCGCAATCAGTGAAGACGATATACTTGTGCAGCTCTACACCAGTGGCACTACAGGGCACCCTAAAGGTGTCATGCTACCGCACCGCTCCCTCATTGGCTTGAAACGAATAGCAGACGATCATGATATTGAATGGAGCAAGTGGGGTGATGACGACGTAAGCCTTGTAGGCATGCCTTGTTTCCACATTGGCGGGACGGGTTGGGGGCTAGCAGGTCTTATGTCAGGGGCAAAAGGCGTCATTACGAGAGAGTTTTTCGCGCATGAAGTCTTAGACTATATAGAGACTTATAAAATTTCGAAAATTTTCCTTGTACCTGCCGCTATGCAACTCGTTGTCAATCATCCGCGCGCCCGTGAAGTCGACTACTCCACCATACAGTATATGCTCTACGGGGCCTCCCCTATACCCCTCGATTTACTGCGGACTTGTATGGAAGTGTTCAAGTGCGGCTTTGTGCAAATGTACGGCATGACCGAAACATCCGGAACGGTTGTCACTTTGCCGCCTGAAGATCACGATCCCAATGGCAATGAAAAGATGCGGTCTGCCGGCAAAGCCTCGCCTGGGGTGGAAATTGCGATAATGGATAGCGATGGGAATTTCTTGCCGTCGGGGGAAACGGGACAGATCGTGACACGCTCACCCGCCAATATGGCAGGATATTGGAATCTTCCAGATGAAACAGTGAAAACGTTACGACCCGATGGTTGGCTTTGCACGGGCGATGCTGGAATGATGGATGAGGACGGTTATATTTATATTCATGACCGTGTGAAGGACATGATTATTTCTGGCGGCGAGAACGTTTACCCCGCTGAAGTGGAAAATGCTCTCTTTAGTCACCCAGATGTAGCGGACGTCGGCGTAATTGGCGTTCCTGACCAAAAATGGGGCGAAGTGGTCAAAGCCATGGTCGTCCTGAAAGCTAACGCATCCTCAACTGAAGACGACATTATCGCTTATACCCGAACACAAATAGCGGCTTTCAAATGCCCCAAGAGCATCGATTTTATTGATGAACTTCCACGCAACCCGTCAGGAAAAATACTACGCCGAATCCTGCGCAAACCTTTCTGGGAAGGCAAAGAACGCGCAGTAAATTGAGGCCGCATTTTTATGCTGGTGGGCTTTGTCACGTTAACGTCCGTTTTCAGAAATTCCGCTAAGCACACGCGATGAAAACCTCACTCTATTCCCATTACCGCTTCCATCCAGACATTATTCGTCGAGCCGTTTGGCTGTACTTTAGGTTCAACTTGAGTTTTCGTGATGTCGAGGACCTTATGATCGAATGCGGTTGATAGCGAGGGAACCGTACTGGACGTCGTCATTTAGCACCGCGGCAACACTAAGGCGGCCACTCGATTGCTCCGCAAGCTCCTTAGGAAACCAAGACATCAAACCAAAACGGATTATGACTGATAAGCTTGGGTCTTATGGATCAGCTCTCAAATTATTGGGTCTCAAACACCTGCAGGATGTGGGAGGCAGGAAGAATAATCGCGCAGAATTTTCACACGTTCCAAGTCGGCGAAGAGACCGAAAAGCTCAGACATTCAGGTCGATCCATCGAGCCCCAAAACTCCTGTCAGCAAACGGTCAAATCTACACTCTCTTTAATCATCGACGCCATCTCACCTCCAGACCAACGCTTAGAAAATTCCGCACTCAATCACGAAACGAATGGGACCTCATTACGGCACAAGCTTGCGCTTAAGAAGCCAGTCAGCGGAATACCGCGACTGGTGCAGTTAATGTGACAAAGCCATTAAAGCCATGAGATTACAAATCAAAAAAGGCCGCGCAGATTAGCTGCGCAGCTTTAAGGTTTTGTTTTAGCCTAAAATCGTTTTGTGGCTCTCGCAAAGAAGCTTCGCCCCTTGAGCTCGTATCCACCGGCCGCAGTACCGACCCTGCGAACGCCAAAACCAACCGTCGGGGGATCTGCATCGAAAACATTCGAAACACCAGCACGGAGAGTCATTCCTTTCTCTGGCATATCATAACTCACGGATCCCGTATGTCGGTGATAGAACTCTACGCGTGTATCCTGGCTTAGAGGCCCGAGGAAACGGTAAGGCTCTGTGAAAATTTGTCTTGCAATCTCCCCTTCATTGAAACCGTTATTGGGAAGCTCATCCAGCCGGCGGCGCTGATCAGACGCCCCCACCACATTAACGCCCCAGAACACACCCCAGTTTCCTTTTCGGGCGCTCAAATTCGCGGTACCAGACATCCGAGGACGAAGACCGAGACCAAGGCGGTTAATTTCAGTGTTGACATCACTGGTGGCTTCATCTTCGTCAATAAAATCTTCCAGTTGATACGTTACTTGGCTATTGAAGTTGACATCATATCCTCCAATATCAGTACCAGCACGCGCTTGGAAATCAATCCCGCGGGATGATTGTTTCGCGATATTGATTTGGCCGTTTACCACGAACTCTAACTCGTTAAGGGCGTTGCGCGGGCCCAGCAATGCACAGAACTTATCATTCTGCAAATCGGCAAGAGTTGCGAAAGCCTCGTTGGTGAAACAACGCTCGAGAATTTGGAAGCTCCCGATTGTTCCAATTTGATCGTTGATATCAATCTCGAAATAATCTGCAGCAAATGACAAATCCACGCCCAGCACAGACGGCTGAATAACGACACCCGCGTTGAAGGCCGTTGATGTTTCCGCCCTCAACGTCCCTGAATCATTACCCGTATTTTGAGTCTCCAGATTGATCGTAGGCAACAAATCATCCCCAATACCGAACAGAGCACAGTTGCTCGACAGAATAGCTAGCTCCTCTGCAGGTCGATTCGAGTTTTGTAAGTTGGCACAAGGATCACTGGACCCAAATGATACAGTACCACCTTGGAACAATTCGAACAGAGCCGGTGCGCGGTAGGACGTACCGTAAGACGCCCGAAATCTTATATCATCAATTGGGTCCCAAGCTCCCCCAATTTTGTAGGTGAACTCCGCTTTATCAAACTCACTTTGTTTTGTAACCCGGCCAGACCCAGTCAGATGCAAACGTTTTGCTAATGGCGAATCTGCAAGGAGCGGAACACCAAGCTCGAAGAAACCTTCAACAAGACTGGTGTCACCAACAGTCGGCGACGCGCTTGAGAAGTTATGATTGTTTCCTGCGAGCGCATTCGGGCCTGGCGTGTCATTGATTTTGTCTTTTTGCAGATGAAAACCAAACCCAGCGGAGACGTCGCCTGCAGGCATTTTGAAAAGCGTCCCGTCCATAAAGCCTTCCAAGACAAGCTGATCATATCTCGTATTGCCTGTCTCAACGCCTTCAAGGAAGTTTTCTTCTTCAGCGGTAAACACACCATCTCGTAGAATGCGCGGCGATAAAAACGGAATCCTTATACCATCGCAAACATTTGCAGTATTAGGCTGACCTGTAACTGCGTCCAAACTTGCCGCCGGATCACATGCAGATGGATTTCCACGGCCTGTAACAAGTTCAAGTCGGTCCTGGCGTGTAAAGTTTGAAGTATAGTCCGCATCTGAGCGGCCAAACTGGCCATAAATATCCCAGCGCCAGCCATCTAGGGGCTTGAAAGAGCTTCCGAAATCGCCTTTTAATCCGGCAACTGCATTTATATAATCTGTTCGGTTATCTGAAAAGTAGGGACGGATAATATTGAATCCGACTGATCCTGAAAGATCATTGCCAGTTGCATCTCTCAATCGTTGTCCGACGGTATTGACCGGCGAAAATGCATCAAGGTTAGCAAACAAAAAGCGGAAGGAATTGACCTGCGTCTCTGTCCGGTTGAATAACACTTGGCCGTAAGCTTCGACAGTGTCCGTAAGCTCGTAAGACCCATTTGCAAAAAGACTAATTCGCTCCTCCGGATTTTGAGCATTCCCGTTTTGAATAAAGGGAGAGGTCTGCGGTAACAATGCCAAGGATTGAGTTGACAAAGCAAAATCACCGCTATTGGGTCCAAAGTTCACATTCGGGTCTGTAACTCCGAGGCGGAATACACCGACACGGGCAAATTCAGGGAGGATGGGCCGCAGCTCATCTTGGCCCGGTCCGATTATTGTTCCATCCGGGTCGGGAATGTAAAGACCGGCAAATCGATTGTTAAGCGAGTTTACATCGTTGAACGGGCCAGCATTAATATTATCAAACCGGAAAATGAAAAACCTGTTGTTACTGCCAAAGCTTTGGCAGATTGTCTCCCCGGTCGCCGGGTCGACGGCATCTACAATGCGGCCTGTGTCAGGATCAGAGTAGCGCGGGTCTCGGCAATCCGTAAAATCACGCTGTCCTGTCCTCAGCCTTTCTTCGCGGTCATATTGAGCGGCGATATTGAAATTACCCCGGTCATAGGTTTTGCTGAACCGTCCATTTACTTGAAAATTTTCTGCGCCGCCCGCTTCAGGCAAACTTCCAAAAACGCTAACTGAGCTGACATCGCTGTCTTTAACGGTGATATTGTTGATAACGCCAGCGATAGCGTCAGATCCGTAGATCGATGAGGCCCCATCTTTCAAGATTTCAACACCGGAAAGGATTGAGGAGGGAATGACGCTGATATTTGGCGCGGAAAGGCCGCCCCGGTTACCCGAGGGCGAAAGACGACGGCCATCCAAGAGAACGAGCGTTCTCTGTTCCCCAAGACCGCGTAGGGAGAGTGTATTCGTACCATTACCGCCGTTTACACTCGAGCCGCCAATGGCAGTCAGAGATTGCGTGCCATCGTTCTGGGGGGATCCTGACAACAGGGATGAGCGCTTGATGAGCTCTGCTGTGCTATTGAGACCCAAATCTAAAGATTCTTCCGCAGAAATAATCTGCACCGGGAGGTCACTGGTAAACGCATTGTTGCGCAAACGCGAGCCTGTGACGATAAGCGTATCGATTTCATCAAAGTCGTCATCAGCTGCGTCTGAGCCTGTCTGTAAAACTTCAGTCTCATCAACACTGACTTGGGCCATTAATACGGGGGTTTGGGGGTTGGTGGCGATTGGCGCGTTTTGACCGGCTAGCGTCTCTTTGGCAAAGGCATGGCTGGTGCTAAGGAGTGCAATCACAGCGGAGCCTAGAAGCGCACGGCCTCTACATGTATGCATTTTTCTGTTAATTAAGTTCATGGATTCCCTCTTTTCCAAAATCGTGATTTACGCGTTTTTCTTGTTGTTTTAGAAAAGGGAGCTTCTGATTATTGTGCGAGTTCTATTGTTGAAGATAGAAATTCCCTACTCTGTACTTAAGCCTTAGAATATTCTAATAGTGAATCAATTGAATTTTATGGAGGTATTAGATGCAAAAAATGCATCACTTAAGTCTGGATGGAGACATATTGCTAACCTTCGTCACAATATATAAACACAGGTCTATCGTGAAAGCGGCAAAAACTCTAAATCAAAACCCGTCTACACTGAGCCATAGACTGGAACGCTTGCGTGAGGTTTGTAGGGATCCGTTATTTGTAAGAGCCGGTAGAGGGATTGTCCCAACAACGCGGGCATCAAAGATATACGAGAATGCTAAAATTGCATTGAATGCCATGAAAACTTTCGTGGAAGATAATGTTTTCGACCCCAGTCTTTTAGAAGGAACGATTGTCATTGGCTTGGCGGATTTGGACCTCTCCTCATTTTTGTTTGATTTGCACAAGGAGGTCTTGAAAACCGCGCCTAATTTGAGGCTGGACTTTGTCTCTAATCACTACGCAGATATAACCACGGCCTTGCGTAGAAACGAATTTGACCTGATGCTGTCCCCTAATAATACATTAAACGATGCGGACATCCTCACGCGCGTTCTTACAAAGGATACAGCGGTGTGTTTCTATGACCCTCACATCAGGCGCGCGCCTAATACTTTGAAGCGATACCTTGACTCGAAACATATACGAGTCATGTTTTCGGCATCAGATGTGAACTACACGGACATATCGTTGAACGAAGTCAACCTCAAACGCCGCAGCGTCGTGACAGTTCCAAGCTATTCAGAAGTTGCTGGATTTATGCAGGGGACTGACCTTATCACGACATTGCCTGCGCGGCTCCGCAGCTCTGTAATGAAGTCATTTGCCTTTTGCCCGCCGCCTTTCAAAATGGGAAGCTACGACTATTCTCTATTTTGGCACGAATCTACAAATAAGTCCCTAGAGCACGCTTGGTTGCGCGAAAAAATCATCGACATATCATCTCGGTTACCAGCGACATTGTGAAGGCTTTGTCACGTTAACGTCCGTTTTCAGAAATTCCGCTAAGCACACGCGATGAAAACCTCACTCTATTCCCGTCACCGCTTCCATCCAGACATTATTCGTCGAGCCGTTTGGCTGTATTTTTGGTTCAACTTGAGCTTTCGAGATGTCGAGGACCTTATGATCGAATGCGATGTTGATGTGTCGTACGAAACCATCCGCAGATGGGTCGACAAGTTCGGTTCTAAATACGCAAAACAGATAAAGTCTAGATCCGAACCACCCTCACCTATCTAGCATTTGGATGAAGTCTATACCAAGATAAAAGTTCAGACATTCAGGTCGATCCATCGAGCCCAAAAACTCCTGTCAGCACACGGTCAAATCTACACTCTCTTTAATCATCGACGCCATCTCATCTCCAGACCAACGCTTAGAAAATTCCGCACTCAATCACGAAACGAATGGGACCTCATTACGGCACAAGCTTGCGCCTAAGAAGCCAGTCAGCGGAATACCGCGACTGGTGCAGTTAATGTGACAAAGCCTGATTAAGAATGGATCCCACGTGAGGCTTTGGCCACGGCCAAAGAATTGCTAGATCGCTCTTCATATAATTTCAGTCAGCATGCCTGCAAATCAACAGAGTAGTCTTTACCACTCCAAACCACAAAAGGGAGTTGTTTTGATGAGTCAAAACGAATCCATCAATGTTGACCAGAATATATAGTCACCAACAAGAATGCTCATATTTGTCTCACGCCCACCAGTCATCGCACAAGCAGAAACAAATATATTCATCATTACTATGCAATATGTTAGTTGGATGGTTCATGTCTGGTACTTCCAATAACAGTGATGTCCTTCTAAGCCATCTTGACGACGACGGTATTTTGCGACTGACGCTTAACGACTCCAAGCGGCGCAATGCCTTGTCTGAGGCCATGCTAGATCAGCTCAGGGATGCATTGTCTAAGGCCTCAGAGAGTAAAGCCGTGCGCGTTGTTATCATTGCGGCGAACGGACCGGCTTTTTGCGCAGGACATGATCTGAAGGAAATGACCGCCGCGCGTACCGCGCCTGATAAAGGACGCGGCTATTTCACAAAGATAATGGCTATGTGTTCCGGCGTAATGCAGGCCATCGTGACCTGCCCCAAACCCGTTATTGCCGAAGTTACAGGCGTGGCAACTGCCGCCGGCTGTCAACTCGTCGCGAGTTGCGATCTGGCCGTCGCTGCGGACACGGCGCAGTTTAGTACGCCGGGCGTCCATATCGGCCTGTTCTGTTCAACCCCAATGGTCGCCTTGTCGCGCAACGTGGCGAACAAACATGCAATGGAGATGCTCCTGACGGGCGACATGGTACCGGCCACACGCGCCGCAGAGATAGGCTTGATTAACCGCGCCGTCCCCGCCCAGGACTTGCAGCGCGATGTCATAGAACTCGCTCGCAAAATCGCCTCAAAATCCAGCATGACACTTGCCACAGGAAAAGGCGCATTTTACGCTCAGCGCGAGATGACACTGACCGAAGGGTATGATTACGCCTCAAATGTGATGGTCGAAAACATGCTCGCCCGCGATGCCGAGGAAGGCATTGGAGCCTTCATTAACAAACGTAATCCCGAGTGGCAGGATATCTGATGCCACGGGACAACTCCGATTTTTTAGAATAAGAGAGACGCATTAGAGTCTGCAAACACACGGAGCTGTCATGACCAACACAGTTGCCCTCGACAAGAAAAGCGGCGGGATACGCTTGTCCCAAGCAGAAAAGAGTATCGTCCTTCACCCCCTCTGGCTACGCGAGCGGGTCACTGGAAAAAAAGTATTCGACCCCATAAGTCATCAACGGCTGTATGAGCATTGTGAACTCCCACAAGATTTAAAAATCGAACGCGCATCAGAACGCGATGACCAGGTTGACCTTGAATTTTCCAATGGCGAGGTCTTGCAGCTTTCGCTGGACTCGACCCTTCAAGAACTAGGGTGGCTCAATAATCCAGAAACCCTGCCTGCCCCGAAAAGTTGGGATGCGTCGCTAAACGAACTCCCCGAAGCCGATTGGAACAGTCTTGATAATCTCGAGGCGATGAAAGCTTTGCTCGAAACATACCATATTCACGGATTTTGTATTTTGCAGAACACGCCGATGGAGCGTGATAGTCTCAAAGAGCTCTCACGGCGCTTCGGCTATCTGCGCGAGACGAATTTTGGCGAACTTTTTAATGTCGAAACCAAACCCAATCCGTCAGACATTGCCTATACGGATCTTGCTCTGGCGTCCCACACGGATAATCCTTACCGTAATCCTGTACCGGGCATTCAGTATTTGCACTGCCTGCGCAACGACGTCTCGGGCGGACTATCCACGCTTGTGGACGGCATGGCCATTGCTGAAAAACTACGCGCGGAAAGCCCTGAGCAAGGGGATGTGCTGGAAGATGTCCAAGTCAGGTTTCGCTACGAAGGCCCCTCCGCCATATTGGAACATCACGGCCCGATAATCGAGCGCGATCACAACGGCGTCATTCGCCATATCCGCCTCAGCTCTCGGCTCGATTATGTCCCCGCGCTTGACCCAGATACGCTTTCGCTCTTCTACGCCGGGCGGAGACGCCTCCATGAAATGAGCAATAGTTCCGAATTCCAAATCAGCTTTCCATTCCGCCCCGGCACGCTTTTAATGATGGATAATTACCGCTTGCTGCATGGGCGGACAGCGTTTAACGGAAAGCAGGGTCATCGGCATTTACAAGGCTGCTATATCGACCATGACGGCCCGGCCAGTCTCTATCGCCGCCTCGCGCATGGCCACGTAGAAACCCATGTTCTCCGGGAGGATTAGATGAAAGCGGTATCCTTCACACGCATGGAAGACGGGACGGCGGAAGATTACGCCTTTCTGGGCGAACATGAAAAAGCATTCGCTCATGACCTCCCCGTCCGCATCATGGACCGGCTCGAGGGACTGCGTAATTCCCTATCGGGTTACAAAATTGACCGTCTCGAACATAGCCTTCAAACCGCCACTCGCGCCGAGCGGGACGGGGCAGATGCAGACTGGATAGCAAGCGCCCTCATCCATGACCTCGGTGACGATCTCGCCCCTTATAATCACGATAGCCTTGCAGCGGCCATCATTGCGCCCTATGTGCGCGAAGAATGCACCTGGACTGTGCGCCATCACGGTATTTTTCAATATAAATATTACGCAGACAAGATCGGCTTAGACCCCGAAGAGCGCCAGAAATATAAAGATAGTCCGTATTTTGATGTGGCCGAGAAATTCTGCCGAGATTGGGATCAGACCAGTTTTGACCCGGACTATGAGACATTCCAATTAGAGCATTTTAAGGCCGTATTGGAAGAGGTGTTTCGGCGTCCCGCTTGGGAGGATCGCTATATCAAAGCTTAGCGGCCTTCTCTCGCAGCACTTTCTTCTGGATTTTCCCTGTTGCCGTTTTCGGGAGCTCACCGAAGACGATCTTTTTGGGCCGTTTAAAACGCGCCATGTTATCTGCGCAAAAAGAAATAAGATCGGCTTCAGTTGCCTCGCCTTTCAACTCCACAAATGCACATGGTACCTCGCCCCATTTATCGTTTGGCATGGCCACCACGGCCGCCACATCGACGGCATGATGTTTGTAGAGCGTGTTTTCGACCTCGACGGATGAGATATTTTCGCCGCCGGATATAATGATATCTTTGGCACGGTCGCGCAGTTGAATATATCCATCCGGGTAAATCACCCCCAGATCGCCTGAAACGAACCAATCATTCACGAAGGCGTCAGCCGTTGCGGTTTTGTCTTTTAAATACCCCTTCATCACTACATTTCCGCGCAGGACGATTTCTCCCATGGTTTCTCCGTCATGCGGCACGGGCTTTCCGTCTTCACCCAAAACATCCGCGCCTTCGAGGTTTGCAAAACGAACCCCTTGCCGGGCTTTCAATTCGGATTGTTGCATGATGGATGTCTGTTCCCACGCCTCTTGAGGGGCCGCCTGCAGGACGTGCCCATAGGTTTCTGTGAGCCCGTAAACATGCAGCACGTTGAAATTCATACCAGCCATAGCCTCCAAAACGCTGGCAGGCGGAGGGGCACCCGCTGTCATGACATGTATTTCCCGATCGAAACTACGCTTTTCCTCTGCAGGGGCATTGGCCAACATATTCAATATGATGGGCGCGCCGCCAAAATGGGTCACATCATGTTCATCGATCAAATCAAATATGGCCTTTGGCGTGATAGCGCGCAAGCAAATTGTGGTGCCGGCAAGCAACGTCATTGTCCACGCATGCCCCCAGCCATTACAGTGGAACATTGGGACAATATATAGATATTGCGGATGCGGCGGCAGGCCCCAACTTGGCACCGTCCCCATCGCCATGAGGTACGCTCCGCGGTGGTGATAGACGACGCCTTTTGGCCGGCCCGTTGTGCCGGAGGTATAGTTGAGCGTGAAGGCCTGCCATTCATCACGCAGCTTTTCCCCGCGATACTCCGGATCACCTTCACTCACTAAATCGCTATAGAGTATGGTTTTTTCTGGAATGTCGGGCCGCGTAAGGGCCGACTGATCATCAATCAAGATAATCTCTGGCGAGCCGTCGCATTGCGCCAAGGCTGCCTCGACGACAGGCCACAATTCTCGGTCCAGAATGAAGAGTTTGGTTTCAGCATGATCAATAATATAGGCAATAGTGCCGGCATCAAGCCGCGTATTAATCGTGTTGAGCACCGCTCCAGCCATGCCTACGGCAAAGTGGAGCTCGAACATTTCCGGCGTGTTAAAAGCCAAGACCGAGACTGTATCATTTTTACCTATGCCGCGCTGATGAAGACTAGAGGCCACACGGCGACACCGCGCCCTCACCTCACGCCAATTATACCGCGTGTTATTGTAAACCAGAGCGTCCCGTTCCGGATAAATATCGGCCGTTCGCTCCAAAAAGGAGAGCGGTGAAAGCGGCACATGATTAGCACCTGTCTTTGGAAGATCGTCATAACCTTGCGGCATACCTAGTTCCTAACAGCTTTTCCATTATCAAGTAATGTGCGAATCCGGTCCTGCGTTTCAGGCGTTTTTACGAGACGCAAAAAGGCGCGGCGCTCGGCGTCATAGAGGTCTTGCTCGCTCCACAACGTTCCGGCGTCGACTTCCCCGCCTGTGACAATCTCCGCGATTTGTGTTGAAACAAATACGTCATGCTTAAAGAATTTGCCGTTCTTGAACATGTCTTCGGCCCATAGAACCATTTTGTAAAAACTGGCCCGGCCCGGCATGGCGATGGGTTCACGTATGAGGGGCTTTTGTTCTGACGCATCAATGATGGCAGCCATCGATTCTGCAAAAAGCCTATCACGATTGTTCACGAACCGATCATTCTCTCGCAGCATAGCAAGATCATGCGCAAGAGTTGGCGAGCTAGCGGTTTTGCCAAAGCCCAGCGACATAAACGCTTCCCACGCCGCTGCCGTGACATCGCCGTCTTTTTTCTCAATCCAGCGGTAGAGCGTTTCTTTGCACCCGCCGCCTGCCGGGATCACGCCGACACCGCTCTCGACCAATCCCATATTGGAGTTGGCGTGGCAGATGACCTGTTTACCGTGGAGGACAACCTCAAAACCGCCGCCAAGTGACAAGCCGACAGGAGCAACAACAACTGGAAAGTCTGCTGTGGTCATTTTGTGAACAGTTTGCTGGAAGTGATTGAGAAAAGCGTCAAGACCGTCCCAATCTTCCGCTTCAAAAAACGCGCGCACGGCGTTGAGGTTGACGCCACAGGAAAAATGCTGCGCATCATTGTGCACAATGAGGCCGAGCATCTTATCGTTATCGACAACATTCAAAGCCTGTTCAAGAATTTGCATGGAGCCTGCGCCGAGCGCATTGGCTTTGGAGTGAAACTCGACCACAGCCACCCCGTCAACATCATACCAGCTCGCTTCGTCATTCGTACCCGCTGTTGAAAGTTCTTTTTTTCGATCATTAAAACGTAAGGTCCCTTCTGGCCGCTCGATCTCCTGCCAACCGCCGCCATAGGTTCTGACTTTCAAGCCGTCGTAAAAAGTCGACCCTGTAGCCTGACGCAAATATTCTGGCACGGGGCGCTGTTCGGACTTGAGACGGGTAATGAGATAATCCGCGCCGATTTCATCAATCAGCTCGAACGGGCCTTTAATCCAGTTATATCCCATCTTCATAGCGTCATCCACGCCGACAGGATTATCCCCAACTTCAGGTACGAGCGACGCGGCATAAGATAGGACGTCAGACATCACCTTCCACGCATAATCACCATATTTTGTGGTGTCTTCAAGGACATGGATGATGCCCGCTTTTTCGGCTTTGAGTGCAACAGGGATTTGCAAGTTTTTTACGGGTTCGTATTCACCCGTGTGCAGATTGACGACCTGTTTCTCACCGTCTTCCTTACGGTAGAAACCCGCTCCGGTCTTACGGCCACGCTGGCCATTGGCGATCATAATTTCCATGAGGCTCAACTTGTTGCCGACATCATGAAAAGCATCGCTTTGCGGCAGGATGGAGACCAGGCTGCTAGCGACATCTGACATTAGGTCAATGCCGATGAGATCATACAAGCCGAACACGCCTGTCTTCGGGATACCCATAGGTCGCCCAAAGATGGCGTCAGCCTCTTGCGGGGACAGGCCCATATCATTTGCCGCGTGGAGCGCCGCTTGTATGGCGTAGCAGCCCACACGGTTACCCAAGAATCCGGGAGTATCTTTACAAGGCACTACGCCTTTACCGAGGCGTTCATCGCAGAAGGTGTGGAGCTGCGCCATAACAGCAGGATCAGTATCCTCCCCCGCCACCAATTCGAGCAACGGCATAAACCGGACCGGGTTGAAAAAATGGGTTATAGCGAACCGCTTGCGGAAGTCGAGCGGCATATCCTCAACCAGTAACTTGATGGGGATGGTAGAGGTGTTCGACGAGATGATTGCGCTATCTTTGCAGACCGCATCGAGCTTTTTATAGAGGTCTTTTTTCAAATCCAGCCGTTCGAGAATGGCTTCGGCCACCCAATCACAGTCTGCGAGCTTATCGAAATTATCGCGGATGTTTCCGACACTGATACGGCCTGCAATGTCAGGGGAGAGAATGCCGGGATCCTTAGGGTTGGAAATCCGGTCCAGCCCCTTTTGCGAGAGTGCGTTCACATCCCCGCTGTCGCTCGGAAGGTCGAGCAGCAAAACATCACAGCCCGCATTCGCCGCCTGCCCGGCAATACCTGCGCCCATAGTGCCTGCGCCGATAACGGCTACTTTTTTAATACTCATGCGGCAGCTCTCTTACTTTGAACGGGCTCGATAAAGGCGCGTAAGGCCGCTAAAGTCTTTTTAGGCGCTTCCAGCGGGAGCATATGGCCGTAGCCTTCAATAATTGTCGGCGTCACGCCCATAGACTCGGCTAGAGCTAAACCTGATTTAATAGGCGTCATTTTATCTGCGCTCGCGAGAATGCAATGGGAAGGTATGTCCAATGAGGCCGCAATCTCAGCTCCGACTTTGTAATCGGCGCAAGCCTGCAAATCCGCTGCGAGGGGATTGCGGCTCATTATCGCGCGGGAAATGGCAATTGGCTGCATGCCCGGAACAGAGCTGATGCCCATATGCGCGCCCGGGCCGAAGCCCCAATTACACATCATATGAGCGGCCTTGGCGGATGACGCTTTGGCCGTATCTATTAAGGCCTGATTTACGGGGATAGCCGCTGCGGTGCCGACCGCCGTGAGAGACAGCAATTTTTCAGGCGCGGCTTTCGCGAGCTCCAAAGCCGACAAAAAACCCTGACTGTGCCCGACCACATGAGCCGCCTTCACGCCTGCCGCCTTAAGGAAGTTTGAAAGCCACGGGCCGCTCTCTTCGATAGATACGAACGCCTCCCCGCCTGATAGGCTATGACCTGGTAAATCAGGCGCGAGAACGGAGTATCCATGATAAGCAAACCAGCGCGTTTGGAGCGCCCATGTGCGATGATCGCCACCCGAGCCATGCAGAAACAGGACAGTCGGCAAATCAGAGTTAAAGTCCTTACCCCCTGTCGCGACATAAACAGGGGCTTTGTTGATTGTAAGATCCATTAGCCAGCCGCCCGTTTTGCCGCTTTCAGTCCTTTGGCAAAATCCGCTTGAATATCTTTAATATCCTCCAGGCCGACGGAAACACGTATAAGGTCTTCGCTAATGCCCGCGGCTTCCATAGCGTCTTTCGTAAGACGGGAATGAGTCGTACTGCCCGGGTGCAGCACAAGTGTGCGGCTGTCCCCAACATTGGCCAGGTGGCTGGCGAGGCTCACAGTATTGATAAATGCCGCTCCGCCAGCTCGGCCTCCAATCACGCCAAAACATAACATGGAGCCCGCACCTTTGGGAAACATCTGCGCAATGTGAGGCTCGGCATCGATTTCCGGATGGCGCACCCATGTAACGCCGTCCTGTTCGGCCAGCCACTCCCGCAAGGCCACCGTATTGGCGACATGTTTCTGCATACGCAGCTCTAAGGTTTCAACGCCCTGCAAAATTAGAAACGCATTATGCGGCGAGAGGGCTGCGCCAAGGTCTCGCATCGCTTCGCTCCGAATTTTCATAACGAATGCCGTTGGGCCAAATTCTTCCCAGAATTTCATACCGTGGAACGGAGCGTAAGGCTCGGTCATTTCGGGGAACCGTCCATTCCCCCAATCGAAATTGCCGCCGTCAATGATACATCCGCCAATAGCCGCGCCGTGACCGCCAATCCATTTTGTAACGGAGTGGACAACAATATTGGCACCGTGCTCCAGTGGGCGATTTAGCGAGGGTGTGGCAAATGTAGCATCCACAATCACGGGTACGCCAAGCTTATTCGCAATTTCAGATATTTGCGGCAGGTTGGACACCTGCATTCCCGGATTAGAAATCGATTCGCAGAAGACTATTTTCGTATTCGGCTTGATGGCGTTTTTTAATGCCACAGGATCATTCACATTAATAAAATCTGTGGTGACACCAAACCGTTTCAAAGTGTGACGCAAAGTCGTCGCGGTCGACCCGTAAATCTGCTCTGAACTGACGATGTGATCGCCTGCCGAACACAGCGTGATGAAGGTTGCAAACAGAGCCGACATGCCGGAGGCCGTGCAAATCGCCCCTGACCCGCCCTCAAGAGCTGCTAATCTCTGCTCCAGCACGGCAACTGTCGGATTGGAGATACGCGAGTAGATATGCCCGCCCTGCTCCACATTAAACAACGAAGAGGCCTGATTAACACTGTCAAAAGCGTAGGAGGTTGTCTGGTAAATCGGCACCGCCCGTGAGCCGTAATCGCTCTCCGGCCTATAGCCTGTATGCAAGGCGATTGTAGCGGGCTTTAAGTAAGAAGAATTTGTCATAGGGATTGTTTAGGCGGAGCATGCCCACCTGCCAACGGTTTTTTCGCACTATAGCGAGTCCTTATTTTACGGTCTAAATAAGTCTTATCCCCCTGCTCTTAGGTTGAAGGCGCTACTGTTTGAGATAGTATTGCGCCATGGGATACTCTGGGTTTCGCATATTGAAAGAGGCATTGACGGGTCATAAAGGCTGGAAACCTGCATGGCGCAAAGCCGAACCGCAAGCCGAATACGATATTATTATCATTGGCGGCGGCGGACATGGGCTTGCAGCGGCTTACTATCTCGCCTCGAAATTTGACCAAAAACGCATTGCGGTGCTTGAAAAAGGGTGGATTGGCGGCGGAAATATTGGGCGGAACACGACCATCATCCGGTCCAATTACATGCTTCATGAGAATGAAGGGTTTTATGAATTTTCATTGAAGCTTTGGGAAGGCCTTGAGCAAGACGTCAATTACAATGCGATGGTCAGCCAGCGCGGCATCCTCAATCTCTATCATTCTGATCCGCAGCGCGATGCTTATGCTCGGCGCGGCAATGCCATGATATTGAACGGGGCCGATGCGAAGCTTTTGGACCAAGATGGCGTGCGGAAGCTCTACCCGTTCCTGAATTTCGACAATGCCCGCTTCCCCATTCAAGGCGGATTGCTACAACCGCGCGGCGGGACGGTTCGTCACGATGCGGTCGCGTGGGGCTATGCGCGGGCAGCGGACAAGCGCGGCGTAGACATTATCGAAAACTGCGAGGTCACAGGCTTTGATATCAAGGACGGGACATGCACAGGCGTACAAACAACGCGCGGACGAATTGGCGCAAAGAAGGTCGGCGTCGCCGTAGCGGGCAATAGCTCCCGTGTTATGGCGATGGCGGGAATGCACTTGCCGATTGAGAGCCACGTGCTGCAGGCTTTTGTTAGCGAAGGTCTTAAACCTATAATTCCCGGGGTTATAACCTATGGCGCGGGGCACTTCTATGTCAGTCAATCTGACAAGGGCGGCTTGGTCTTTGGCGGAGATATTGACGGTTATAATAGCTACGCCCAGCGCGGAAACCTGCCGGTTGTGGAGGATGTTTGCGAGGGGGGCATGAGCCTCATGCCGATGATTGGCAAAGCGCGGCTTTTGCGTATGTGGGGCGGGATTATGGATATGTCGATGGACGGCTCGCCCATTATCGACAAGACGCATATTGAGGGTCTCTATTTCAATGGCGGCTGGTGCTATGGCGGCTTCAAGGCCACACCTGCGAGCGGCTACAGCTTTGCTCACCTCCTCGCCACGGATACGCCGCATGAGACCGCAAAAGCGTACCGGCTCGATCGGTTCTCACGCGGTTTGATGATTGATGAAAAAGGACAGGGCGCACAGCCCAACCTGCATTAGTCATGATCATCAATCACCCGCTCCTCGGCCCGCGCGATGCCTCAGAATTCACCTATCTAGGGGATGCCGCGCTTATGCACCGTCCTGACCCGAAATCCGAGACGGCACAGGATGATTTCTACCGCTATCAATACTTACGCAAAAACCCGCCATGTGAGCACAGGGAGCTGTGGTATCATGAACAAGGTGACCGCAGCTGGCTCATTGTGACCCGAAACATCAGTACCCATGATATCACCAAAGTCGAACTCGCGCGGGATGTGGCCCGGAAAACAACAACGGCCAAGACATGAGCCTTGTCGATATAACTAAGCCGCTCAACTTCACCTTTAATGGCAAAGCCTATCAGGGGTTTGAAGGCGACACATTAGCGTCCGCCCTACTCCGCAATAAAATCAAAGTCGTTGCGCGGAGTTTCAAATATCACCGCCCTCGGGGAATTATGGGGGCCGGTTCTGAGGAACCTAATGCGCTTGTAACTCTGGTGGGCGGCGGGACGAGCGAGCCCAATCGCCGCGCGACGATGATAAAGCTCTTTGACAGGCTTGAGGCGAAAAGTCAGAACCACATGGGCTCCGTCAATTTTGACCTCTTGGCGGTGAACGATATGCTCTCGCCATTTCTAGCGGCGGGATTTTACTACAAGACATTCATGTGGCCCAAAGCCTTTTGGGAGAAGCTCTATGAACCCGTTATTCGCCGCGCGGCGGGCCTTGGGCAGCTTTCGAAAACGCCCGATCCTGACAGCTATGATAAAGGGTTTTTGCATTGTGACCTCCTCATCATCGGCGCCGGTCCTGCAGGGTTACTAACAGCCCTCAATGCGGGCCGAAGCGGGGCTCATGTTATTTTAGCGGATGAAGATTTCCGCATGGGTGGACGGTTACTCTCCGAGACCTACGACGTTAATTTGGCGGCTGGAGTGGATTGGGTTTCGAGCGTCGTAGCAGAATTGCATAGCCTCAACAATGTTCGCCTCATGCCGCGCACCACGATCTATGGTGTGTATGACCATGGCACTTATGGGGGGCTTGAAACCAAAACCGATCAAATAGGCCTCAAAGGCGCGAAACAGGTCTTATGGCGGATTTATGCCAAGCAGTCAGTCTTGGCCACAGGCGCAACCGAGCGCCCCATCGCCTTCGCTAATAATGACCGCCCCGGCATTATGCTGGCAAGCGCCGTTCGGACATACCAGAACAGGTATGGTCTTGAATTTGATAATCTCGCGGTTTTATCCAACAATGATGACGCCCTTCAGACACAGGCCGCGCATCAGCTGGACACACGTCAAAACCAATGGGTGAACAACACGGCAGGACGCAAGGGCTTAACGTCTATTCAGTTAAATAGCGGAGAAAAATTGCCCGTAAACGTCCTAGCCGTATCGGGCGGTTGGAATCCAAATGTTCACCTCACTTGCCACAAACGCGGACGGCCCAAGTGGAATGAAGCCCTTGCCTGCTTCGTGCCGGATGAGAAAAACCTCCCGGCAGAAATGCACGCGATAGGTGCAGCGAATGGGACATTTTCTACCCATGGGGCCTTCAAAGAGGCCAATGCGGTCTCCGAAAATCTGGGTTATAAAACAAGCGACTTACCAGAAGCCAAAGATGCCCCTATCAATGTCACGCCGTTTTGGCATGTCAAAGGCACGAAGCGGGCCTGGGTTGATTATCAGAACGACGTCACAAGCAAAGACATTACCCTCGCCCACCAGGAAGGCTTTTCTTCAGTTGAGCATGTGAAACGCTACACAACACTCGGTATGGCGACGGATCAAGGCCGCACGTCCAACGTCATCGGCCTTGCCGTGCTTGCCGAAGCCACAAATCAGACTATCCCGCAAACGGGTACAACCATTTTCCGCCCGCCCTATACGCCCGTCCCGATCGGCGCTTTCGCGGGCGCCCACCGCGGACAGCATTTCAAACCCATTCGCCTGACACCTAGCCATACATATGCCGAAGAAAACGGGGCTACATTCGTCGAGACTGGCTATTGGAAACGCGCGCAATGGCTTGCGCGAAACGGTGAACAAGGCTGGCGCGACAGCGTTGACCGCGAAGTTTTAATGACAAGAAACTCGGTGGGAATTTGCGATGTGTCGACGCTTGGCAAAATTGATTTACAAGGTAAAGACGCAGGTAAGTTCCTCAACAAAGTTTACGTCAACACATTCAGCACGTTGAAAGTCGGCAAGTGCCGTTATGGCCTTATGCTGCGCGAAGACGGTATCGCTATGGACGACGGCACAACAGCGCGGCTCTCCGACACGCATTATGTTATGACGACGACAACGGCCAAAGCGGGCCCCGTTTTCAGGCATCTTGAATTCTGCCGGCAAGTGCTCTTCCCGGACATGGATGTACACTTCATTTCAACAACTGACCAATGGGCGCAATATTCCGTGGCGGGCCCAAATGCCCGCAAGCTCCTACAAAAAATTATCGATCCCGAATTTGATATTTCCAACGAGGCGTTCCCTTATATGGCCTGCGGCGAGTTCACTATTTGCGGCGGGTCGCGCGCGCGGCTTTTCCGGCTCTCCTTTTCCGGAGAGCTCGCTTACGAAATCTCCGTTCCGGCCCGATACGGCGATGCGCTCATCCGCGAAATGATGGCGCAGGGCGCTGAATTTGACGCGATCATGTACGGCACGGAAGCCCTTGGCGTGATGCGCATAGAAAAAGGTCATGCGGCCGGCAATGAACTGAACGGCACAACAACCGCTTTAAACCTTGGTCTCGGCGGTTTCGTCTCCAAGAAGAAAGATTGCATCGGCAAAGTCCTTTCGCAGCGCGAAGGCTTGGCCGGAGAGAACGTTTTAAACCTGGTCGGATTTATGCCCTTAGATGAGAGCGATAAGCTGACGAATGGCGCGCATTTCATCAATACGGGCGATACGCCTTCTCCGGAAAATGATCAAGGTTACATGACATCGGTAGCTTGGTCGCCAATGCTAAAGACTTACATCGGACTCGGGTTTTTAAAAGGCGGGAAAGCCCGAATGGGCGAAACGTTGCAGGCCAAAGACTTCGTGCGCAAAAACCACGTGGATGTGAAAGTCGTGAGCCCGCATTTCTTTGATTCAGAAGGAGCGCGGCTCCGTGTATAAACTCTCGCCGACATTACCATTGAGTGGATTCGAACGTAAATGTCCTAGCTTCGAGGTCACGGAAAATTACATCGGCGAGTGCGTATCTCTCGCTATGGCCATCGGGCAGGAAGAAGCCTTTTACGCCGCATTTAGAAAAGCGTTCGGCATAGACCCGCCGCCGCCATCGCAGGCCGTTCAAATTAAAGACGGCTGGGCTCTATGGTCGGGCGCGAGCCAGTACATGCTGTTACTGGACGGTGAAAACATCCGCGCTGACCTTGGCGTCGCGGCGAAATTCGAAGGTTGCGCCTATGCCACACTGCAAACAGATGGATGGGCTTCGACAAATATTACGGGTGAGCGCGTCCACGACGTGCTCGAACGTTTCATCCCGCTTGACCTGCGCCGTGCACCCATAAATTTCTCCGCACGTACCAGCGCCCATCACATTGCGGTTATCGTCATGAAATTCGGCGAGGATAAATATCAGCTCATGACACCCCGGAGCTCGGCGCGCTCATTTTTGGAAGGTCTCGTCCATACCTGCGAAAATATATTAGGCTAGAAATTCTAACAGGTGTTTTAGGGCGAAATTGGGTGGATCCAACTGTACAAGGTGACCCGCATTCGGAACAGGCTTAAATTCTGAAGTGGGCATGGCATCCGCCAAACGGCGACCTGTTTCAATAGGATCCACCACTCATCTTTTCACCCCAAAGAATTTGAACAGGGTAACGGATGTCTTTGTAACGCGGCTCAACCTCATCTGTGTATGTCTGGTCAGCTTGCGCGATTTGGCGGTAAAACGCCGCTTGCCCACCTTCCGAAAGCCAAGGGCTGACAAGGGAGTCAAAATCGTCTTTCTCTAATTCGCCAAATAATGCGGCTCGAATATAGGTTTCGACGATTGCCTTATGGATATAGGCGGGCACACCCGCAAAAGCTGTTTCATGTTAACGGACATGCGCGAAAAAAGGCGATCCCAAGGGGCCAGCGCCACGACGACCAGAAGCGCATATCGCTTAAAATCATACCCGCCCAGAAGATGTGCGCGAAGTGTGATAGCACCGCCAAAATCATGTGCCACAATGCTAGGGTTCCCTAACTCCCAATAGTCCAGTAGTTGCCCAAAAATCTCGGTTTGCTTATCAAGAGAAACCGTTTGGCCTTTATGCATGTTCGATTGGCCATACGCAATCAAATCATAATAATAGACTTGTTGTGACTGTGCGAGCACGGGGGCCAATATATGCCAAGTGAATGACGACCACGGCGTTCCATGAACGAGCACAATAGGTGCACCCTAACCGAGCGAGCCATATGTGACAACGCCTTGGTCTGTTTGGAAGGTTCCGGTAAGCTCCAGAATTAGCTAATATTACTATCCGGGAAACTCGCTTTTTTCTCATCCATATATTTAATGAGCTTGGCATCAATTTCCGGGTCGAGTTCTGGCGGCTTATATTCCGCGAGCATGGTTTTGTAGACTTGTGCCGCGCGGTCTTCGGCGCTTGTAGACCCGTCTTCAACCCACTGTTCAAAGCTATTATTATCCGAGACTTTGGATTGGTAAAAGGCCGTTTTGAAATTCTTCTGTGTGTGCTCACAACCGAGGAAATGCTGCCCCGGGCCAACTTCGGCAATGGCGTCCATCGCTTGACCATTGGCTGACATGTCCACGCCTTTGGCGAAAACCGCCATCATGCCCGCTTGATCCGCGTCCATGATGAATTTCTCATAGCCCATTGCGAGGCCTCCCTCGAGCCAACCCGCCGTGTGGAGCATGAAGTTCACGCCCGCGAGTAGACCTGTTTGCAGGGAGTTAGCCGACTCATATCCGGCTTGGGCGTCCGGCACTTTGGAGGCATTAAACCCGCCTGCGGAACGGAACGGCACGCCAAGGCGGCGTGCAAGCGCGGCGCTTGTGTTTATGATAAGCGAGGCTTCAGGCGTTCCGAATGTCGGCGCGCCTGTTTGCATAGACATGGATGTGACAAAATTCCCGTAAATCACCGGAGCGCCAGGACGCACCAGCTGTGTCAGAGCCATGCCCGCAAGACCTTCCGCCAGGCTTTGCGCGGCAACCCCGGCAGCCGTAACAGGCGACATCGCGCCGGAAACAACAAATGGGCTCGGCATGGCGCACTGTCCGGCGCGCGCATAGTTTTTGAGCGCGCCCAGCATAACGCGGTCCCATGTCATAGGCGAGTTTGCATTAATCAAATTCACCAAGACACAATTTTCATCGACGAAGTCATCTCCGAATACAATCTTGACCATATCAATTGTATCCAGCGCGCGCTCTGGCTGCGTGACGCTGCCCATAAAGGCTTTGTCTGAATATTTGATGTGGCTGTAATTCATGTCGAAATGGCGCTTGTTCACGGGCAAGTCGACCGGCTCGCACACCGTACCGCCGCTATGATGCAGGGTCGGCGACATATAGGCCAGTTTTACAAAATTACGGAAATCTTCGATGTTCGCGTAACGCCGCCCGCCTTCTTTTGAGTACACAAATGGCGGACCGTAGGCGGGCACAAGCACCGTATTATTGCCGCCAATTTGTACATTATTGGCCGGGTTACGTGCGAATTGAGTAAATTCCTTTGGGGCTGTTGCTTGAACGATTTCCCGGCACATACCGCGAGGGAAACGCACACGCTCCCCGTCAGCCGTCGCGCCAGCTTTTACGAAATAATCGATAGACTCTTGGTCTTCCTGAATGTTGAGCCCGACCTCTTCCAAAAGCGTATCTGCATTATGCTCCAGCTGTGCCAAATCCGTATCGTTCAAAACAGAATAAGTCGGAATATTACGTTTGATATAAGGGTCTCTTGGCGCCGTCTCCGCAGCACTCGCGGCAGCCCGGCCTGCACGGCCCCCTGTACGTCCTCGTCTTGCCATAATAGCCTCCTTTATCTTTCTCGCCTGCGGCGACGTTTTGTTTTGTCTACTGACGCGGCTTGCGCCGTGGGAAATTTCATCGCGCCCACAAAGTAGTCTTGGAATTTAGGCTCCAAAGCCGTTTCCATTTTTTCGATTGTCTTGACGGCTGCGATAATTTTATTTTTCTTATCCACATTCAAAAGCGCCATGGCCGCCCCCATACCTGCCGCATTTCCAATGGAGCGAATTTTATCGGCAGGGGCGTTAGGAATGATGCCAATATCCGCTACATATTTACTGTCCAGGTGTGTTCCGAAAGCCCCGGCCAACAGGACCTCATCAAACGCCTCACAGTTCAAGCTCTCTGCCAATAGCTGCGCTCCCGCATACAAGGCGGCTTTCGCGAGCTGCACGGCGCGGATATCAGTTTGCTTTATAAAGATTGGGTTGTTGGGTTTATTGACGAGACAATATTTCCAGACATTTCCCTCTTTAGAAAAACGGTGCGGGGCGGCCTCAGGAATGAACAGCCCGCTTTGATCCAGCAGGCCAGCATTGGCAAGTTCAACCATCACTTCGAAAATACCGGACCCGCATATACCGACAATGCGGTGCGCGCCGAGACTGCCGTCCGTGTCGGATATCCAATCATCATGACCGATAATTTTGACTTTCCCATCTTTGGTAATCGGATCAATCCGCACGCGCTCAATCGCGCCGACGCTCGCGCGCACACCGGAGCTTATTTCTGCACCCTCCAGCGCGGGCCCCGTAGGCGAAGAGGCCGCAGCGACTTTGCCGTTATGCGAGAGAACAATTTCAGCATTGGTGCCGATATCAACCAGCAGAACCGAGCGGTCTTTCATCGTCTCCATTTGAGTCAAATAGGCGGCTGCAGTATCGGCGCCCACATGCCCCCCGATAAGGGGAAACCAGGAAATGCGCGCGACTTCGGATAGTCCCATATCAAAATTCTTCGCAGGCACATCGAGCCAATCTTTCACGGCCAAGGAAAAGGGCGCAAGCCCCAATTCAACCGGATTAATACCGTTGAAAATATGATGCATGATCGGATTGCCCACCATAGTGATTTCAAGGAGTTGGTTAGGCTCAAGGCTTAGCTCTTCAATCGCCTCATTCAACATGGTTGAAACTTGCCCGCGAATATCCGCTGTAAGCTTATGTTCGCCACCCTTGTTCATCATCACATAGGAGACTCGGCTCATGAGGTCTTCGCCAAACCGGATCTGCGGATTCATCGCGGCTTTCTCAAAGACAAGCGCGCCCGTCGCTAGATTGTAAACATAGAGCGCAACGGACGTTGACCCGACATCAATCGCTGCGCCGAAAAGATCAAATGGGGACGGGGGCCACACATCGATAATCTCTCTCTCGTCCCTCACAACACATATCACTGTGCGTTCATTCTGCGCCAATATGGGCTGCAGCTTGGTGAGAACCCTATGGGTGGGAACACCGGTTACACCTAAGTCCGCAAGCATAGCCGAGAGCGTTTCACTATCGCACGGATTATCCTCCAATGTTGGTACTGGAAGTTTAAGCATATGCAGCTTTATCGCCGGGTTAAGATCTGTTTCGAAGGCCGTGCTTTTCTTTTGGATGGAGCTTTCCGTCTCCCGCGCATCTGCAGGAATATTGACAACAAGATCGCCCTGAACTTTCGTTCTACAAGACAAGCGGCGGCCATCATTGAGTTCGCCGTCATGGATGGCTTTCTTCTCGGTTGGCGACAATTTAGACGCGCTCTCGGTCAGAACTTCAATGTTAAATTTAGCGTGTTTTCCGGGGTCAATTTCAATTTGGCACCGCTTACAAAGCCCCTTGCCGCCGCAGATAGATTGAATATCCACGCCAGCCTCAAGTGCTACGTCAAATACGCTTGCGCCCGTTTCCGCTGACGCGCGTTTGCCCGAGGGCGTAAATATGACCGTATGCGTTCCCATATTAGCTGCGAAGTGTTCCTTTCGGGACAGTATCAAATTGCAGGAGGCCATCCGAAATCTCGTAATAGGCCCCCTTCTCCGATACAAAGATATGGCCTTTAGCTTCCAGCCCTGTTGTATCATCAATATTACCGGCAAGTACACTCATCGTTGGCCGCGTCGGCATATCCCAGAACAGATAACTCCCGCAGGTTTCGCACTGTCCAGATGAGGATTTTTCAGAGATTGGAAGCCAATGAATCGGTCCTTTGATAACCACGTTCTCCCTCAGGGCCCCAGCTGCCGCTATGTAATGGCCCGTCAAATGTTGGCACTGCTTACAATGGCAATACCAGATATCTGACAGATCTTTGGCCGTAAAAGTCACGGCGCCACAAAGACAATGGCCCGTATGTGTTTTAACCGCGTCTTCGGCCACGGCGCCCTCCCCGGCCACGTCCAGCTTCGCCTTCCGCTGGCGCAGGGCGGTAATGCTTGATCCAATTTGCACAGCTAGGATCATTACCATTGAGCACATCCGCTGCCCTGACGGCGGGCACAAGGCCATCGTCGAGCGGGTTGACGATAGCCGACGTCATACCGGCGCAAGCCAGCATAGGCAGAAACGCGTTATTGACCGTATGCCGATTGGGCAATCCAAAGGCCACGTTCGACGCCCCGCATGTCGTATTCACACCCAGCTCATTCCTGAGTCGGTGTAAGAGTTTAAACACATCCTTGCCTGCAGAATTGACGGCGCCTACAGGCATGACGAGGGGGTCCACGACAACATCTTCGGGCTTGATGCCATAATCAGAGGCCCGGTTTACAATCCGTTTGGCGACCTCAAAGCGAACATCGGGATCTTCCGATATACCTGTATCATCATTGGAAATGGCGACGACTGCGCAATCATATTTTTTTACAAGCGGGAGGATACGTTCCATGACCTCTTCTTCAGCCGTCGTCGAATTGAGAAGCGGGCGGCCTTTGTAGACCTTCAACCCAGCTTCCAGTGCGTCCATGATAGAGCTGTCGATACAAAGCGGCGCATCGGTTAGTCCTTGAATGAGCGGGATGACTTCGGACATTATAAGAGGTTCATCCGCAAGCGGCACGCCGACATTGACGTCCAGCACCTGCGCCCCAGCGGCCACCTGTGCCAAAGCTTCTTTTTTGACACGCCAATAGTTGAACTCTTTAAGCTCTTTCGAAAATAGTTTCCGGCCTGTCGGATTGATACGTTCACCAATCATAGTGAAAGGCTCATCAAAACCGATGATGACCTCTTTGGTCTCGGATGCGAGAATTGTTCGTGCCATTATATTATCCTAACTAACGGTGCCGATTGATGTTTCAGATTCCCCGGGAGACCACGGCGTACGGCCCTCCAAAACGCCAGAGCGCTTGACTACATCGCCTACCCATTTTTCTTGACGATAGGCCATGATATGAAGCCCGGAGACACCTGGTATCTCTTTGATTTCCTGCATCAACTCCACGCAGATGTTTCGTCCCTCACGCGCGGGTTTCTTCGCATCATTTAGACGCTTGATAATATGGTCTGGGATATGAATGCCGGGAACATTCTCCCGCATCCAGCTCGCTGTGCGGCCGGAGGAAACCACCCCCACACCTATCAGGATATAACACTTCTCAGTCAGGCCACTATCGACAGCTTTCGCCATGAAGTCCTTCAACATTGGCACATCGAAACAATATTGAGATTGGATATATTCTGCGCCGGCATTGATTTTTTTGGCTAGTTGATCGACACGATTTTCAATCGGCGGAACAAAAGGATTAATCGTTGAGCCGATAAACAACCGCGGCGGCATGTCCAGTTTTCGTCCGCTTAGAAATTGGGATTTATCCCGCATCATGCGGAGCGTTTTTGTTAAGGAAACGCTATCCAAATCAAACACAGGTTTTGCCTCTGGATGGTCCCCAGCTCCTACATCGTCGCCGGTCAAAGACAACACATTACAGACACCCAGCGCTGCCGCGCCAAGTGTGTCACCTTGTATTGAAATACGGTTTCGGTCCCGGCAAGAGATTTGTAAAATTGGGGAGTATCCTACCCGAGTGAGTATCGCGCAAACGGCGAGACTAGACATGTGACAGTTCCCGCCCGAACCGTCCGTCGCGTTTATCGCATCCACGTAGCCATCGAATAATTTGGCGCGGTTCAAGACCTCATCGGGGTCAGCGGAATCCGGCGGGGCGATTTCCGTGGTTAGCGCGAACTGACCAGATCTCAGTACACGTTCAAAACGGCCATGGGAAACATGGCCATCAAGCATGGGCAAAGGATCACCTGGGTTTGTGCCGTGCTCTTCAATATTATGGATATACTCATACATGAGGTTATATTTCCTCCCGCGCCAGCTTGAGCCAAGTCGATGTTCCTTTGGCGCGGTGATCAACGGCAAATTCATTTTCCTTAATGGTCTCGCCGCCTTTCATACGCGAGGCCCCATCCCAAGCCTGCACCCAAACACATCGCATTTCAGGTTTCACCTCACACATGCCATTGGCTCGCACGCCCCCGCATGGGCCGTTCCGCAGAGTTTTCGGGCAGTTCATCGGGCAGCTCATACCTGTTTTGGACAGCGCACAATCGCCGCACATTTTACAGTCAAACAGAAACCCTTTGACGCCAGCTTCCATTGCGGTGATGGGTTTATCCAGTTTCTTGCCAAAGATTTTTGTCGTGCCTTTTAAGATGGCTAAGATGGCAGGGTTCACCCCGTTGTAGAGACGCTCCATAAAACGCGAGTGCTTAACTGACCAAAGCCGAACGCTATACATAGGTCATCTCTTTTGGGGTAAGCCCCCCTATGAAGGACGCTAATTCGCCGTAGCCCACATTGCGGTGTTCAAATTCTAGTTCGAGAAAATCCGCAGCCTTTTTTGCTTTAGCGATCAGATCATCCGTTGGGGCTTGCGAGATATAAATCAGCCGTTTGTAATGTTCGAAATAGGTCTCTTTCAGATTGGGATAGCGGTCGATGCCGAAGCCTTTGACAATCAAGGTCTCAAAGAACCGGACGAGGTAATCTGTTAGGAAAAAAGTTCCTAGTTCCTCTTCCATCATATCGTCAAATTTAGGCAGACCGGAGTAGAAAGCATAACAATGCGCTCCCGGTAGGCGTTCTGTTTTGGCATATTTTTCCATCATTCGGTCGAGACCGCCGCCCGTACCGCAATCCCCGTAGCCGATAAGAATGCGATCATAATTATAGCCGTCTTCGTCGATAATCTTCTCCAGGCCCGGGACAATTTTATTTGGGAAATTATGGTATCCTGCCGGTAAGCATTTCAGATCAAAAACGCCGTCCGCCAATGCCAGATTCTCTCTCACAGCCAAAATTTCTTTAGCCAGCGCCCCGCAGGCAATTATCAGTGTTTTATGCGGGGATTTTTCCATGCGCGCGCCTAACGGTTCTTACCCATTATGGTTTTCGCCAGCTCTGAACTCATAGCCGCATCACGCCCATAGGTATGCGCATTGATAGCATCCGCGAATTCCTGATTAAGCGGCGCGCCGCCGACCATGACAGGTAGCTCTTTTAAGATACCGCGCTTATCAAGTTCCTCGATAACGACGCCCATGTAAGGCATGGTCGTCGTTAAAAGCGCTGACATTCCGAGGATATCCGGCTCGTGCTTCTCAATGGCTTCGAGATATTCTTCGACGGGCGTGTTTATGCCCAAATCGATGACTTCAAAACCAGCCCCCTCTAGCATCATACCGACAAGGTTTTTACCAATGTCATGAATATCGCCCTTGACCGTACCGATGACATATTTCCCAACACTGGAGTTGTTATCACTCGCAGCCAGTATCGGACGAAGCAAATTCATGCCGCCTTTCATAGCATTCGCGCTTTGCAGAACTTCTGGGACGAAAAGAATGCCATCGCGAAAATCAATACCGACAATGCGCATACCTTCGACAAGCGCATCATTGAGCACCATATTCGCATCCCATCCCCGGTCGAGTAGGATCTGCGTTGCTTCTGTCACTTCAGGAATCATACCGTCATAAAGATCGTCCTGCATTTGCTGAACAAGCTCGGTGTCATCGAGGTCTTTTAAGATGATGTCTTCTTCGTCGCTCATATCTGAATCCTTTTAAATCCGCGCTTAAGCTAATCCTACGATCTGTCCGTCTTCGTCTAGCCCGATATCCAGTGCGGCAGGATGGCGAGGCAAGCCAGGCATGCGCATAATCGTCCCGCAAATTGCCACGACGAATCCCGCACCTGCATTCAACGTCGCCTCACGCACCTCAACAGTATGATCGCTAGTCGCACCTAGTTGGGTTGGATCTGTAGAGAAGCTAGACTGAGTTTTCGCAATGCAGATTGGCAAATGTCCAAAACCCATTTTTTCAATAGACCGGAAGGCAATGGCCGCCTCTTTCGCAACGATGATATCATCTGCACGGTAGATTTTCTGCGCCACCTTGCGAACTTTTGAGACAAGCTTATCGCCGTCCTCATACATCAAAGTCACATCGGGCTTTGAGTTTTCAAGACGGGCCTTAACGGCTTTCGCCAAGTCTTCAGCGCCCGCCCCGCCTTCTGCCCAATGACGGGAGATGATCATTTCAACACCCTCACCGTCGCAAACCTTGCGAACCTCTGCGATTTCCGCCTCTGTATCATGAACAAAGTGGTTGAGGGCGACGATAGGCTCGAGACCGAACTTTTTCATATTCTGAATATGACGTTGCACGTTCACACACCCCGCTTTAACGGCGTCAACATCCGCAGGCCCAAGATTGTTTTTGGCAACGCCGCCCTGCATTTTCATAGCCCTAACTGTACAGACAAGAACAACTGCGTCAGGACGCATACCCGTTTGGCGGCACTTAATATCAAGGAATTTCTCGGCCCCTAAATCTGCGCCAAAGCCCGCTTCAGTAACAACAACATCTGCCAATTTCAAAGCCGTTTGAGTGGCGACCGCACTATTGCACCCATGCGCAATGTTGGCGAAAGGGCCACCATGGATGAACGCCATATTATGCTCAATGGATTGAACAAGGTTAGGCTGGAAGGCATCTTTCAAGAGAACTGTAACAGCCCCGTCCGCACCAATATCACGAACTGTCACCGGCTTTTTCTTGTAGGTCTTTGCCACGATGATATCGCCAATGCGTTTTTGAAGGTCTTTCAAATCCGTTGCCAAGCAGAATATCGCCATGATCTCAGAGGCCACAGTGATATCAAATCCGTCTTGACGGACAACACCCTGTGTCGGGCCGCCCATGCCGATAGTGATATTGCGCAGTGCCCGATCATTCATATCGACAACCCGGCGCCATTCTATGCGTCGCGGGTCAATATCGAGTTCATTCCCCCACTGAAGATGATTGTCCAGCATAGCGGAAATCAACGAGTGCGCCGATGTGATGGCGTGAAAATCGCCATTAAAGTGAAGATTGATATCTTCCATAGGGATAACTTGTGCACGTCCCCCGCCTGCTGCTCCGCCTTTCATCCCGAAACACGGCCCGAGGGATGGTTCGCGCAGGCAAACCATAGACTTCACACCAATTTTGTTTAGCCCGTCATTGAGTCCAACACTGGTTGTCGTCTTGCCTTCGCCGGCCGGGGTTGGCGTAACAGCCGTAACTAGAACCAGCTTGCCATTAGGCTTGTCCTTTAAACTGTCTATGTAATCGAGTGAAAGTTTCGCTTTATAATGGCCATAAGGCACGAGGGCATCTGCGGGAATGCCCAGCTTATCTTTGGCCAGCGCCAATAAGGGCTTCATTTTCGCCGCACGGGCGATTTCAATATCAGGCGCACCTGGCGGCGGTAAATCTTGCTGACTCATATTATTTCCCCTAGTGATCCTGCGTAAATTATTTTATCAACTCGCCGAGATTCGGTTAGCCAATAAACGCCATATAATTTAGTATATGCGACACGCTGATTATGGCATGTTTTGCTACCAATTGTGTCAATATTGCACCTCAACGCCGTTATTTATGCTCAGAATAACAAATTGGAATGGTCGCAAATGACACGCTAAATGTGTCTTCTGAACGTCCAAAATATGATAAGTGACTCCCAGATTTATAGGAGACAGGCTTTGAACTCACCCTTCTCGCCGCAAAAGAGAAAAATTGGCCCTGTAGCAGGCCAAGGGCCAAACACGGCTACCGCCCCGTCAACCGAACCTACCGAGAAAACTAAATCCGAACTTTTACAAGCCGGTTATGCCCTACCCGATCAGACCGTTATGCGGCATTATCGTCTGGACCGCATCCTAAACCAGCTGGAAGACAGAAACCTCGCAGGTATATTACTCTTTGACCCCATCAACATTCGCTACGCGCTTGATGCGCGAAACATGTCCATCTGGTCATCACGCAATCTGGCCCGCGCTGCCTTTGTCAGTGCTGACGGTCATACGGTCCTGTGGGATTTTGACCGCTGTGAGCATCTGACAGCTCACCTACCGCTCATAAATGAAGTTCGCTCTGATGCAGGCGCATATTATTTTGCTCATGGTGATAAAGAAAGCCAGTCAGCCGCTAACTTTGCTAGGCAAATTTTGGATTTACTATCCGCTCACGGGGCTGGCAGTCTCGCAGTAGACAGACTTGACCTCGAAGTTACGCACGCTCTGGAAAGCCAAGGCATTAAACTTACCACTGGTCAATCCGTCATGGAACATGCCCGCCTAATCAAAGGGCCCAATGAAATCAAAGCCATGAAATGCGCGGCTTTCGCCTGTATGGAAACGCTTAAAGAAATGGAAGCGGCGACCAAGCCTGGCATGAGCGAAGTCGAAATCTGGTCGTTTCTACACGGGGGGAATATTGCTCGCGGCGGCGAATGGGTCGAGACCCGCCTCCTCGCCTCTGGCCCGCGAACCAATCCGTGGATGGCCGAAGCCGGGCCGCGAATTATGGAAGACGGAGATCTGCTTGCCTTCGACACAGATATGATTGGCCTCTATGGCTATATTTGCGACATGTCGCGCACGTGGCTCGTCGGGGACGGCGCGGCGGCAAAAGAACAAATAGAGCTCTACAAAGTGGCACATGAACATATCGTCCAGAACACACAGATGATGAAACCGGGCGTCTCATTCCGGGAGCTCAGTTTCGGGGGTCATGCCGTGCCCGAAAAATATCGTGCCCAACAATATTGCGTGAAAATGCACGGTGCTGGCATGTGCGATGAGTTTCCAAGCATTTACTACCCTGAACAATTCATTGAAGGGGCTTTCGATTACGACCTGAAGCCGGGTATGGTTTTTAGCGTCGAAGTCTATATTGGAGCTGTTGGCGGGCACGAAGGCGTCAAGCTTGAAGACGAAGTTTTAATCACGGAGACAGACCATGAAGTCATTACGCCTTATCCTTATGATGCCAGATTGTTAGGCCAAGCATGAGCGAAAAACCCGAGATAGAGGACCTAGAACCCGCTGACAGTCCGTGCCAACTTGTGTGTTCAATGGACAAGGAAAGCGGTCATTGTTTTGGCTGCGGGCGAACACAGGACGAAATTGCTTATTGGACGTTGAAATCAGATGACGAACGAGCCGCACTTTTAATCGAACTTGAGAGCCGTATGCCGCCTCTGCGCATCAAACTGGCAGAGCGCCGCAAGCGCCGCCGTGTGAACAAGCGTCGCTCACCTAAACCTGAATAAATGTTCGGAACCGCCACTCGCAAAACCCCACAGACAATCGGATTTTTGCTCCTTCCCCAATTCTCGATGATTGCCTTTACTGCGTCCATCGAGCCCCTTCGTGCGGCCAATCGCATAAGCCGGAAATCACTCTACGAATGGAAAACGGCGAGTATTGACGGCGGGCCTGTCTCTGCGAGCAATGGCGTCACAATTACGCCCGATCTTGCGCTGAAAGACGCCAAAGACTGTGATGTGATCTTTGTATGTGCCGGCCTGCGCCCTCACCAAAATGTTCCTCAAAACCTTGGCGGAACACTTCGTGATTTCGCCCGCAAAGGGCTCCCTATTGGCAGTGTATGCACCGGGTCTGTTGCGCTGGCTATGGCGGGACTATTAAAAGGGTATCGCTGCACGATTCATTGGCAAAACATCGAAGGCTTTGCCGAGAGTTTCCCCGCGCTTGATATCACAGCCACTCTCTTTGAAATCGATCGCAATCGCTATACGTGTTCGGGCGGCACTGCGCCGCTCGATATGATGATTCATTCTATCAAGCTCGACCACGGCGATACTCTCGCCCTCAATGTCGCCGAACAAATGCTGCATAATTTTGTGCGCGAACCGCAGGCGGGTCAGCGCATGGCTATTGAGCATAGAACGGGGATCCGTCACCCCAAGCTCTTGGCCGCAATTGCTTATATGGAAGCCCATATTGAAAACCCGATATCCTTGCAGAGTTTATGCACAGAGATCGGCCTGTCTTTGCGGCAGTTAGAACGGTTATTTAAATCGCAAATCGATACGACCCCTGCACGTTATTATCTGGACTTACGGATACGGCGCGCCCGCCAACTCCTACGGCAATCCCCGATGTCGATCATGGAGATCGCGGTCGCAACAGGTTTCAATTCCGCCTCCCACTTCACCCAAGTCTATAAAAAAACTATGGGTTATGCCCCTTCCGAAGAGCGCAAACTCTGACTATTTCCTGCGCTTAAGCACAATTCGGGGATCCGCCCGTAAAATCAGGTTCATAGAGCGTGGCCGCGGAATTGTAACGTAATCGGTTTTTTGCTTTGGAACGCGGCGAACCACCAAACGATAGCTTGCGTAAGCGGCTAATAGGAAATGCACACCCGCCGTAAACGCAAACAGAGCCGATGGGCCGTATTGCGACATCAGAACTGGCGCAGTAGAGGGGCCAAAAACAGACCCCAGACCATAGATTAAAAGCAAGCCACCGCTAATCGCGACAAATTCGTGCGGCTCGGCGAAGTCATTAGCATGGGCCGCGCTCATCCCATAAATTTGCATAGCAAACATGCCGTACAAAGCGCCGCCGATAAGCATCATATTTTGCGATACGGGCGCAAACTGCCAGAGAAACAGCCCTGCCCCAACGCCGCCAATCGAGGACATAATTAAGACCGCCCGGCGGCCGATTTTGTCAGAAATAAATCCCGCAGGCCATTGCAGCATCGCACCGGAAAAAATAACCACACTCATAAATGTGGAGACCATAACAATCGGATGGCCAAGCTGCTGTACGAATACAGGCGCAACGCCCCAAAACGATCCATTGGCCAGACCTACAGCAAAACACCCCACCACGGCGAGGGGCGATGTCTTGATAAGTTTTTTCAAATTGAGGGAGGTTTGCGTCACCGCTGCAGGAGCTTTGGCGGCTGAAAGAGATATTGGGAAAATCGCTGCGCAAATCAGGATTGCGACTAAAGAAAATAGAACAAATTCTCCCGGACCTGCGAGGTTCAGCATAAATTGGCCAACTGTTACTGCGCCCAGATCAACCATGCGGTAGATCGACAGAACTTGCCCGCGTTTATCATTCGGCGCTTGCTCATTAATCCAGCTTTCAATGAGCATATAAAGCCCGGCAAAGCCAAAGCCTGCCAAAACCCGAAGGCCTATCCAAATAGGGATACTCAAAAATATGGCATGGGTAAGCGATGCCGCTGCGATTAAAGCAGACAATGCCGCAAAAACCCGAACATGCCCTACTCTCTTAACAAGGTGCGGCGTCCCAAAGCAGCCGAAAATAAAACCCGCGAAATAGGCCGAGGTCATAAAGCCAATGGCTTCGACCGGGAAACCTTCGATTTGCGCGCGAACGGCAATGAGGGTGGACATAAGACCACCACCGGCCAGCAGAACCGCAGCTGAAACAAGAAGCGCACCAACGGATGTTAGAACTGACTTCATAGCCCATACCTTAAAGTAGCCTAACGGCCCCCGCACCCGAGCGTGCATAAACCGCCATATTCGCCTCTTTCGCTTTACGCAAGGCAAATGCGGTCGGGCCGGAGACGGAGAGCAGAGTCATAACGCCGCGGCGGGCCGCTTTCTCAACAATCTCATAGGAACAGCGGCTCGACATCAGGACGAAGCCCGTTTTCATATTGCTATCGCTGAGCGCCAGTGCGCCAAGCAGTTTATCCAATGCATTATGCCGCCCAACGTCTTCGCGCACGTTTATAATATCGCCGGACAGCGAAACCCATGCGGCCGCATGATTGCTACGGGTTTTAGCATTAATGGGTTGATGGTTTTCAAGGTCTGAAAGGGCTTTCGAAATTGAAGCCTCATTGAGTTCATTCACCTCATCTGAAACCTGCGGCAAAATTTTAAACAAGGTATCCGCATTTTCGAGGCCGCATAGACCGCAGCTTGCACTCCCCACCATATTGCGTCGGCGCTGGGTTACATCTAGCTTTTTAATAGCTTGAGAAGATATCTTAAATCTTAAATCTGCGCCCTTTTCGGACAGATGAATATCCAAGGATTTAATATCAGTGGGTGTTTTCACAATCTCTTCAGTCAAGCTGAAACCGACAGCAAAATCCACAAGATCATCTGGCGTGGCCATCATGACAGCATAGTTTCGGCGATTGTAAACAAAAGCGACGGGCACTTCTTCGGGGATGTGCCACGTGCCGCCTGAAGACGTATCAATTTCGCGGGAAACAGGTAGACCGTCTCCGCGAATAGTTACGTCAAACATGAGGCTTACTCAGCGGGCTGTGCAATTTTGCGGTAATCGTCCAATTCATCCTCGTAGGTCGTCTGCCAATCAGATTTGTGATTAGCGGGAACAACATTGACGGCGGTCACTTTGTATTCCGGGCAACTCGTCGCCCAGTCCACATTATCCGTGGTCACGACATTTGCCCCCGTATCTGGATGATGGAAGGTTGTATAAACAACACCTGGCTGCATCCGGCTCGATAGTTTAGCCCGCAGAGTGATTTCGCCCTTACGGGACGAAAGCGAGACCCACTGCCCGTCACGAACGCCATAAGTTTCCGCATCACTTGGGTGAATCTCAAGAACGTCCTCATCCCACCAGAGATTGTTCTCCGTCCGGCGTGTCTGCGCACCAACATTATACTGCGAAAGAATGCGCCCTGTTGTCAGGATAAGCGGGAAGCGGCGATTGGTTTTCTCTGGCGTGGCTTGGTATTCGGTTTTAATGAACAAGCCTTTGCCGCGCACAAATTCGCCGACATGCATAACTTCAGCGCCCTCGGGGTGTTCATCGTTGACTGGCCACTGCAGACTGCCCGCTTTATCTAAAACATCGAATGATACGTTCGTAAACGTGGGCGTGAGATCAGCAATCTCGTCCATGATTTCAGACGCGGAGGTGAAGCCCATATCGATCCCCAGCGCCTTACCTAAATCCTGAGTGACTTCCCACTCATGCTTGCCTGTGACGGGTTCCATGACAGGGCGGACGCGGTTAATGCGGCGCTCGGCATTGATGAACGTGCCGTCTTTTTCTAGAAAGCTTGTGCCCGGCAAGAAAACATGGGCAAAACGGGCGGTCTCATTTAAGAAAAGGTCTTGCACAATAAGAATATCAAGCGCTTTCATAGCGGCCTCGACATGCTGGATGTTTGGATCGCTTTGCGCCACATCCTCGCCCTGAATATACATGCCTTTGTAGTTTCCAGCGCAGGCCTCATCGAACATGTTCGGAATTCTGTAACCCGGTTTGTTATCCAGCTTCGTGCCCCATTTGGTTTCAAACAATCCGCGCGCGGCATCGTCACCGACAGGGCGGTAGCCAGATAGCTCATGCGGGAATGACCCCATATCGCAGGAGCCCTGCACATTGTTTTGCCCGCGCATGGGGTTCACGCCCACGCCGGGGCGGCCGATATTGCCCGTCGCCATAGCAAGGTTTGCCATGCCCATAACCATAGTTGAGCCTTGGCTATGCTCGGTTACGCCGAGACCGTAATAAATGCCTGAATTGGGCGAATTTGCGTAGAGCCGCGCCGCGCCAATGAGGTCGTCAACTGGAACGCCCGTGATTTTGGAAACAGTCTCAGGCGAATTTTCTTCGCCCAAAATCATCTCTTTCCACTCTTTAAAGCTTTCAACATCACAGCGTTCCATCGTGAAGTCTTCATCGAGCAAACCCTCTTTTGCCGCGATGTGGGCGAGGCCATTAATGAGCGCGACATTGGTCCCCGGCATAAGCGGCAGATGATATTCAGCCTGAATATGCGGCGTTCGCACTAGCTCAATCGCGCGGGGGTCAGCGACAATAAGTTTAGCCCCAGCCCGCAAACGCTGTTTCATTTGGCTGCCAAAAACAGGATGAGCGTCTGTCGGGTTCGAGCCAATTAGCAAGACACAATCCGTTTCCTCAATACTGTCAAAATTTTGCGTCCCGGCAGATTCGCCAAATGTTTGCTTCAGACCATAGCCTGTCGGCGAATGGCAAACCCGCGCGCAAGTATCCACATTATTGTTCTGGAATCCCTGCCGGATAAGGCGTTGAACAAGCCAGACCTCTTCATTGGTACAGCGTGATGAGGTAATGCCGCCAATGGACGTACGGCCATATTTGGCTTGGGTCGCTTTGAGCTTATCAGCGGCATAAATCAGCGCTTCATCCCAGCTGACCTCCCGCCATGGGTCCGTGATGTTTTCACGGATCATAGGTTTGGTGATGCGGTCTTGGTGGGTGGCATAACCAAAGGCGAACCGTCCCTTTACGCAGCTATGGCCGTGGTTTGCCTTACCGTCTTTCCAAGGCACCATGCGAATGACTTTTTCGCCTTTCAGCTCAGCCTTGAACGAACAGCCAACACCACAGTAGGCGCAAGTTGTCAGCACAGTGCGGTCAGGCATACCCTCTTCAATTACAGACTTTTCTTGTAGCGATGTCGTTGGGCAAGCTTGAACACAGGCCCCGCAAGATACACACTCTGAGTCCATAAAAGACTCGTCCATAGACGCAGAAATTTTAGAATTAAACCCGCGCCCTTCGACCGTAAGCGCCATGGTACCCTGCACTTCATCGCAAGCCCGAACGCAGCGCGAGCATAGGATGCATTTAGACTCGTCGAAAACGAAATATGGGTTGCTATCGTCAATTACAGTCTCGAGATGGTTATCACCCGCAAGACCGTAACGCACAGACGTGACGCCAACTTCGTTGACCATGTTGAAAAATTCACTCTCGGCACCGCCAGGAGCAGAGACCGCATCGATAGGATGGTCAGATAAATAGAGCTCCATAACACCCTTGCGGATCTTCGTAATTTGCTCGTCTTTGGTTGTCACCTCCATGCCGTCTTCGGCTGGGGTGGTGCAAGAGGCAGGCGTCCCGCGCTTGCCTTCAATTTTGCACACGCACAGGCGACAAGAGCCAAAAGCATCAAGATTATCAGAGGCGCAGAGCTTGGGAATCATAACTCCCGCTTCGGCAGCCGCCCGCATGACAGATGTACCCTCAGGCACAGTGATGGATTGCCCATCAATCGCCAAGGTTACGCTTTTGTCTGATTTAACTTCCGGCGTTCCGAAGTCTTTTTCTATTAAGAGGCTCATGTCGATCTCTCCTTAAAATCTTCTGGAAACAGCTTGATGGCAGATTGCACAGGCATGGCCGTCAAACCGCCCATAGCACATAATGAGGCTTCAGTCATGAGATCGCAAAGCTCATCTACGAGTTCGAGATTCTCCGATACGTTTTCACCCGCCATTATTTTGTCGATAGTTTCTTTGCCGCGCACCGCGCCGACCCGGCAAGGTGTGCATTTTCCGCAAGACTCAATCTCGCAGAATTCCATGGCATATCTCGCCATTTTCGCCATATCGACTTTGTCATTGAACACAACAAGGCCGCCATGCCCCATCATGCCGCCCGCCTCTGCAAGCTTTTCATAATCCATTTCAACGCCGAATTGCTCTGGCGACAGATAAGCACCCAGCGGTCCGCCGGCTTGAACGGTACGTATAGGATGTCCGCTATGGGTCCCGCCGCCAAAATCTTCAACCAGTTCACGCATTGTGACGCCAAACGCTTTTTCGACAAGGCCGCCATGTTTGATATCGCCCGCGAGCTGAAAAGGCTGCGTGCCCAAGGAACGACCTTGCCCGTAATTTTTGTAAAATGCCCCGCCCTTATCCATGATGATAGGCACGGAGGCCAAGGACAGCACATTGTTCACGATAGTTGGCTTATTGAACAAGCCCTTGATAGCGGGGATGGGCGGCTTAACTTTAACTTGCCCGCGCTTGCCTTCAAGGCTCTCCAGCATAGAGCTTTCTTCACCGCAAATATAAGCACCGGCCCCAACGCGGACAGATAAGTTAAATGTTGTGCCCGAATCTTTTATGTTTTCGCCAAGCCAACCTGCATCTTCCATGACTTTAATCGCGCGGCGCATAGTTTTGATGGCGTGCGGATATTCACTGCGCAGATAGATGTAGCCCGTATCAGCCCCGATGGCGCGCGCGCCAATAATCATGCCTTCGATGAGGCAGAACGGATCGCCTTCCATCAACATGCGGTCCGCGAAAGTTCCGCTATCACCCTCATCGGCATTGCAGCAAAGATATTTTTGCGGCTCGGTTTGCGCCAGTGCCGTTTCCCATTTTATGCCCGTGGGAAACCCGGCTCCGCCTCGCCCGCGCAGACCTGACTCCTTGACTTGCGCTACAATTTCCGATGGAGACATTGTCAATGCATTTTTCAAGCCTGCCAAGCCGTCATGCATTTCGTAATCTGATAAGCTAAGCGGATCAGTTACTCCGACACGTGCGAAGGTCAAGCGTTCTTGTTTTTTGAAGTAGGGAATCTGTTCGGTAAGGCCGTGGCCTAGCGGATGGTCACCGGCGTTTAAAAAGTCGGATTTGAATAATTCTGCGATATCAGCTTTTGAAACAGGTCCATAAGCGACGCGGCCCTTATCAGTTTCGACCTCAACCATAGGCTCAAGCCAGAGCATGCCGCGAGATCCATTACGGATAATTTCAACCTTGTCACCGCCTTGCTCAGCGATAGCCGCCGCGACATCATCCGCGCCCATTGATAGAGCCGCGGCGTCACAAGGGACATAAACTCGCACTGTCATTTGCGTGACTCCATGATGGATTTCAGACGCTCAATATCCACGCGGCCATATAGATTATCGTCGATCAACACCGCCGGACCCAGCGCACAATTTCCGAGGCAAAAGATAGATTCTAAAACTACTTCTTTCGCGGGCGCATCCAATTTAGTACCGTACTCATTTTCCGCTTTTGCAATCAAATCGTCGCAATCATTCGCCTGACAGGCTTCGGCACGGCAGACTTTGATCACAGTCTTCGCCTGCGCCTCACGTTTAAAGTCATGATAAAAACTCGCCACACCGTGAACCTCGGCGCGGGAGAGGTTTAACGTATATGCGATGGTGCGCAACGCTGCCTCGGAGAGAAAACCTCGCTCATGTTGTACGCCATGGAGAATTTCCAAAAGCTCTTCAGGCTGGTCGCCATGATCGCCGCAAACCTGACGCGCAAATGGGTCTTCAATGGTGTTTAGTAGCGTGACCATAAAATCAATCTTCCCATGAACATTTCACAGTTTTGCCTATGCCTTCAACGGACTGGAAACAAGGCGAGAGATACATCATAAGCGAATGCCATAATCTCTATTCGGCAGCTTGCATTTGCCGCGCCACCCATTTGTGGAACACATGGGTCGGGACATCCATCACTGGCGAGAATTTCCCGCCGTCAAACAGTGGGCCATGACGGCCGCGCTGCATCCCTTCAACAACGCCTATGTCTTCAGCAAAAACGCCGCGCCAAATTTCAGCGTTCCGTTCCAGCATGCCCTGCCACTTCGGAGTGTCGATGTCTTCATCTGCATAAAACAGAGCAACGCGCTCCAAGGTTTGCTCCGGACCTTGCGGGAGTAAAAGCATAGCATAAGCGTGGTCGCGGTGAACACCCAGCAGCACATTCGGGAAGAAGGCCACGTATTCGGATTGTGTATCCCACACACCCGAGACGCCATCAAAGTCCGAAAACTTATCCCCGCCCGCACTCACGAGCTGCCGATATACTGAGCTTCCTTGCCCCGCATAATCCGGGTGGGAGTCGATATTGTAATGATCATCTATTTTCGAAATTTTATTAAGCTCAGGATGTATCCACGGGAGATGATAGGACTCGCAGAAATTCTCGACGGCGAGCTTCCAATTCGTTGCGAGTGTCATGTCAAACCGGCTGGCCGCCCCGCCCAAGTGGTAAGGCTTGTCAAATTCTTTCCACCGCCCAATCAAATCAGCATGGGCCTCTTCAAAATTGGGGGCTTTACCTGAGACATCTACAAAGACCACACCTTGCCAGACGTGAGAGCGTATTTTGAATAGTCCCAACTTACTTGGATCTACGTCCTCATGGGTGTCAGACTCAACCCCGCCAACATAAGGCGTTCGCACGAGAGCGCCGTCATGGTCATAACTCCAACTGTGATAGGGACAGCGTATAGGCCCCCTGAGGTGGCAAGGTTTATCGATCAAAATCATACCGCGATGTCGGCACGTATTTTGAAATACGTTTAGACCCCCCGACTTCGTCCGCACAAGCAAGAGAGGCACACCCACAAAATCCACCGGAAACACATCGCCCGGATTAGGCGCATCACTAGCAAACGCTATAGCCGACCATTTCTTAAAAAAGATGTGCTCGCGTTCCAACCTATATGTATCCGTCGAAATATAATGATCGTTAGGGAGGCCGCGAGCCTCTTCAATAGGCTTTAAGACTGTATCCAGAAGCACTGTCATAGAAACAACTCTAAATCTGCACCAAATTATTGCGCAAGACAATTATTCGGCATTAGCAAGATAATATGAACACTATTAATCAACCTGCACATCCAAGTCCTTATCAGCATTAATGATGGCTTCAAGCCAAGGCACTTTGGAATAAAGTTGTGGCAAGCACACATCTTTCAAAAGTCGGCGCGCTTCAAGGGCTACGTCTTCTGGAATATCCCCTAAACTATCTTCTCGCGCCAAAAGGTCAAAATGACGACTAAAGGCGCCCCGTGTGATAGGATGAACTGAGATATCGTCAAGAATGTCAGGTTTTTCAAGCAGGCATAAGGGCGTGGTAATCCCCCAGCCCATACCGCGCGCAACAGCCATTGTATGAGTCGGCGCACGATCAAATTCGGCAATGTCAGGGAATTTTAATCGAAGACGATTAAGCTGCCTTTCAATACGAAGTCCCATGGCCGACCGCATAGACAGGCGAAGAAATGGTAAATCGCGCTCCCCGTCATTGAGATCAACCGATCCCTTATAGTCTTTAGGGAAAATTAGAACATAGGGCTCCTGAAAGACCTCATAACGATTAAGCCCTCCGATATCCTCCATGACATTATTGGTGGCGATAATCATATCAATATTGTGGGAGAGAAATTCCTCCCGGTGATAAGGCGACAAGCCGCTCCACAAACGCCAATAGCTCGAAACATTATTCATGGTTTCATAAAGCAACGGCCCAAGAACAGCCGCCATACTGTCGGTCATGGCAATCGTGAGGGATGCCAAGCGGCGGCGCTCCAACGTCCGAGTCTCGCGGAAGGCCTCTTTGGTTTCGCGTAATATATGACGTCCCCGTTCCAGCAAAATACGGCCTGCAGAGGTCAACACAATCGGCCGGACTGAGCGGTCAAAGAGCTTCACGCCGACAGCCGTTTCTAGTCCTGCGATAATTTGCGATACGGCTGACTGCGTCATGCGTAAAACTTTGGCGCTCTGAGTCATCCCGCCTTGATCGGCTGTAACAACGAAGACTTGCAAAGACCGAAGGTCAAAATTGCTGGGTATTTTCACGTCCCGATTCCCTGTATTATCTTATATTAAACCCTGTTATCATTAGCGGAGCTAAAGCGATATCCTTTATATCAGCATTTTTATCGTTATTTTCGTGTATTTTGCCCTCCAACATCACTTTATGTAATATCAGCCGATAAAAGTCGATTATGAGCGTCTCCATAAATTGCCGGGCGAGATAAAATCACCTAACTGTATTACTCGTCCAAAAGGTTTGACTATGGCTCTCCCGTCCCATTCAAAATACATCATTGTTGGGGCAGGTATTCACGGTCTCTCAACGGCCTACCATCTCGCCCTTGAATTAAAGGCAGCGGGTAAGGGCAGCGGCGAAGATATTATCGTTCTGGATAAGAACAGCATTGCGGCCGGAGCCTCCGGTATTGCCTGCGGCGTCGTCCGCAATAACTATTACCAGCCCGCCATGCGCGAACTCATGGCCCACTCGGTCAATGTCTGGGAGAGCGATATGGAGGCCTATAGCTACCATCCGGTCGGCTATATGCAGATCTCCTGCGAGAGCATGCATTCAGATGTGAGCGAAATATATCAACAGCAAAAGACCATCGGCTATGACAGCGCCTTCATCGAGGGCGAAGATGACTGCCGAACTTACATGCGCGGCATTTATGATGACTGGCAGGCCGAAAATATTACCTCTGTCTTGCACGAAAAAAAGGGCGGTTACGCCAACAATACAAAATCTATGTTCGGCCTGGCCGCCAAAGCAGAGGCCGAGGGCGTGCGCATTATCGCGGGCTGTGAGGTCAAAGGGTTCAAACGCGCAAACGGCGCAAGTTCGGCCATCACAGCTGTTAAAACTCAAAAAGGCGACATCGCCTGCGATTACGTTGTTATTGGCGCAGGCCCATGGGTGCGAGATTTCTGGACAATGTTAGAGCTCCCGAAAGCCATTTCTATCAGAGCACAAGATGGCACCCTGCATGAAGACGTCGGCATGTGGACGTTCTGGCAGTTAGAGGAAGGCGTCCTCAGTGTTGACCCAGACATGTTCAAGACCAATGACGGCGCAATGCCGCCGGTGATGCACGTTGATACGGATGCCGTCCTGAAGTCCGCAGTTGACGGCTCTATCATCGAAGATGGCAGCCAAATTTGGGGGCTTTATTACAAACCCGACTTCCATTTTGGCGGTGTTCAAGGCGGGGCGATGCCCTACCCGGTCAAGACGCCGGTTGATGAGTTACAACTTGACCCCTACGGCCCGGCCTCGCCGGAATGGATATCCTCACCGGAATTCTCCCACATGTGGGTCTCAGCCCTCGCCCATTGCCACAAACGCTTTGAAGGCATGATGGATAAATATCACAAAGAACCGTCTGGCGGCGTTGGCTGTTTCACCCCGGACAGTTTCCCGGTGTTCGACGAATTTTGCGAAAATGCCTATATTATCGCGGACTCAAATCACGGCTACAAAATGCTAGGCGTCGGCAAATTAGTGGCCGAGCATATTATGGGCCAAACTTCTGCCCTGCTAAAACCTTTCCGTTTCTCTCGCTATGCCGAAGGCGAATTGCATCCAACATCAAACAGCCCCTTCCCTTGGAGTTAGTATGATCCCAGCGCTCTCGATTTCCCGCCGCACGCGGTCGACCCCTTGGACACAGCGAAATGCGGAGCACGGCGTGAAAGGCTATACCGTTTACAATCATATGCTGCTGCCGACCGTATTTGAGAGTGTGGAGAAGGATTATCATCATCTGAAGAAACATGTGCAGGTCTGGGATGTAGCGTGTGAGCGGCAGGTCGAGATTAAAGGGCCGGATGCGGCGCAGCTCGTACAAATGCTTACGCCCCGTAATCTCGCCAAAATGAGCGATGACCAATGCTATTACATTCCTGTCGTTGATGAAAACGGCGGTATGATAAATGACCCTGTGGCCGTCAAACACGCCGACAATCACTGGTGGATATCCATTGCGGACTCGGACTTAATTTATTGGATTAAGGGCCTTGCCGCAGGACGAGGGTTAAAGGTGGACATAGCAGAGCCTGATGTCTCTCCGCTCGGCATTCAGGGGCCCAAATCCGATGACCTTATGGCGCGCCTGTTTGGGGACGATATTCGCAATTTGAAATTCTTCAGGCATCGCAAAATTTCATTCAATGGGAACTCGCACACTGTCGCCCGGTCAGGGTATTCCGTTCAAGGCGGCTTCGAGATTTACCTCGAAGGATCCGCGAACGGTGAAGCCCTATGGGATGCACTCTTCGAGGCTGGGCAAGATTTAAATGTCCGCGCAGGTTGCCCCAATCTGATTGAACGGATTGAAGGCGGTCTGCTTTCCTATGGCAATGACATGACGATTGAAAACACGCCCTACGAGGCCGGCCTTGGGAAATTCTGCAAAGGTGACGCGGCAAAGGGCTGTATCGGGGCCGAGGCCTTGCAAAAAGAGCGTGATAACGGGCCTCGGCGGCAAATTCGCGGACTGGCGATATCCGGGAAGGCTGTCCCCCCCTGTCAGACCCCTTGGCCCGTCTTAGCGGATGGAAAACAGGTCGGCCAAGTCACATCAGCCGCATGGTCACCGGACTTTCAAACGAATGTCGCCATTGGCATGATAGATCGCGGGCATTGGGATATTGGCACCGCGTTGATGGTACGCACCCCGGTCTCAGAACCTACAGCTGAAATACGGACATTGCCTTTTAAGCCCTAACGCCTACGGCGGCGTGAGGCCCGGTCTTTGACCCGGGCTGCAGCCGCGTCTGATGTTGGCGGCGCCATGAGCGGACCAATTTTTTCAATAATGTCCGCAAGCTTAGGCGGCGCGGAAGGCGTGTAATTATCAATCGCAACGCGCATAGCCGCGATATGGTTTGGAGCCGTCCCGCAACAACCGCCGATAATCCTTACGCCCGAGTCAGCCGCCATTTGTACAAAGGTCGCCATAATTTCAGGTGTCCCCGTATAGACGGTGTTTTTGCCTTTAATGACGGGAATACCGCAATTGGCTTTCCCGACGACAACACTTTCAGGCGTAGCGCGGGTCATGGCTTGGTTTGACACAACCATATCAGACGCGCCAACGCCGCAATTCGCGCCGTAAGCCAAAGGCTTAACCGGCAGATCATCCGTTACTTTGTGAATATCCCCGGGGGCAATGCCCATCATAGTCTTCCCCGCGGTATCAAAGCTCCCTGTAAAGACATAAGGCATATCAAGCGCAATGGCCGCTTCGCAGGCCGCGAGAATTTCTTCGGCCGCCGACATGGTCTCAATCCAGATAACATCAGCGCCGCCGTCTTTAAGGCCGCGCATTTGCTCCAAAAATTCTGCGCGTGCGCTCTCCGCTGTCATCGCTCCCATGGGCTCAAACAATTCACCCGTGGGGCCTACAGATCCAGCGACAACGACAGGACGGTCTGCGGCCTCGGCCACACGCCCAGCTATCTCTGCCCCGGCTTTATTGATGGCGTAGGTTTGATCCTGCGCGTCATGGAGCTTTAGACGCGGGGCATTTGCGCCGAATGTATTTGTCAGGATAATATCAGAGCCCGCATCCACGAACATTTGATGCAAGTCGGTGGGTTTGAACGGCTCACTCAGGTTCCACAAATCGGGCGGAAATCCCGGCTCCAATCCCATCTCCATAAAGTTCGTGCCTGTGGCTCCGTCCGCTAGAATAAGGGGCTTTTGGGCCAATAAAGACTCTAAAGAAATTCGCATAATAAAACTCTGGCTTACTCTGTCGGCGCTTTATCGAAGATAAGCGATTTTACAAGCGCAATCGCCATCAAGGCTGTCACAAATGAGAACGGGAGCGCCCCGACAATCATGGCAGATCTGAGAGCGCCCATGCCCCCGGCAATAAGCAGTGTCGCGACGACAGCCACATAAATACAGCCCCAAATAATGATGTGCTTGGCCCGGGCTTTTGCCCGGTTACCTGCTGAGGTAATCGTATTAATGACGAGAATGGCCGAGTCAGCAGACGTTACAAGATAAGTCAGCAACAGAATAACAATGACGAAAGACATCAGCTTGGCAAAGACCGGACTAAGCACCAAATTGATTGTTTGGAAAAGCTGAGCGGAGATATCAGCATTGACGATGGCCCCTTGGGCCACGCCCGATAGTTCCAAGTCAATCGCGGTTCCGCCGACAAGGACGAACCAGGTCAGGCCCATGATAGACGGCACGAAAATGGCGCCGACCACATATTCACGTATAGAGCGGCCTTTGGAGACACGCGCCAAGAACAGTCCAACAAATGGTGCGAAGGCTATCCACCAAGCCCAATAGAAAATTGTCCACGCGCCTTGCCAATCCGCAAGCGGACCTTCCGTCCAGACCGTAAACGACATAGCTGGAAGCGCGGCGAAGTAATCAAACAAGGTCACAAAAAATTGCCGGAACGCAAACATTGTCGCGCCGAAAATGGCAAAGAAAAATAAGAGGAAAAAAGATAGTCCCATGTTGATATTAGAAAGCCATTTAATACCCTTCCCTACACCCGTCAAAGCCGACCAAATAGACGCGGCCAATATGATGATAAGCGCGATGAGCTGTGCCATCAGCGTGGGTTTACCTTTTGCATCGCTTATCCACTCAAACCCGGTAATATTGAATACGCCGGACGCAAATTGCGAAACGCCATAACCAATAGTAACCCCCACGCCGACGATGGTCGCAAAGATCGCGATAACATCAACTATGTGCCCCGACACGCCTTGCATGGCTTTTCTACCAAAGAGAGGCATAAGCGCGGACCGGAAAGATAAAGGCTGTTTTCGGTTATACGAAAAATAGCCTAGCGCCATGCCGACAATTCCGTAAGCTGCCCAAGGGGTCAGGCCATAATGCAGGAACGCCCATTTGTAGGCATTTCGGACATTATTGGCACTTTGCCCATCCGAGAGCCCCTTGATGACATCGGGATTATTAGCGAAATGGAATATGGGTTCGGCAGTGGAATAGGTCAGCATGCCGACCCCAATCCCAGCGCCAAACATCATAGAAAACCAAGAGAAACGCGAAAATTCCGGTTTTTCGTCTTGGCCGCCTAATTTGATTTTCCCTGTTCGGGGGTAAAGCGCTATTCCGAGACAGACAAGCAGGTAGAACGCTGTGACATACATGTACCAGCCGCCGAAAACGGCGGTCGTCCAGTTTTGCATTTTCAAGAGAGTAGCACCCGCTTCAGCATAGGGTAAGGCCGCCCAGAGGATGAGCATACCGACTAGGATTTTCGCCGTTACAGCAACAGTACGGTTAAATCCCTGATAGAAGCCCTCATCCGCCGTTTTTATTACCAGTGTGTTCTCTGTGTTCGCCATCCCCGACCCTTTTTTACCTTGTATGGGGGATAGCTAACCTCGCATCAAATCATTTTGTCTGCCACTTAGGCTATACGGCGTAAAATTTTGTCCTAAATAACGGTTTTATATGAGACTATTAACCTGCCTTATCTTAGTATAGATTGCGTTGACGACAGACCATTTTTACAAGCTAATGATCGAGTCTATAGTCAGAAAGATAAAACATGGAACACACGCTTCCTTTCCCAAATGAACGCCCGCCAAGCTACATCAAACTCGACAACGAACCCGTGTTCGAAGCCTCAAAACATCTCGCGCTTGGCCCGCCAGAGACGATCCGCACGTTAGGAAAATTAGGGTATTCTGAATCAGAGATAAAAGCCTGCCCCACCGACTTTGGTGTCTCCAGTGCCTTTCGTATATTATCGAGTGAAGGTCTCGCGGTGATGCACGACATTTGCACAAAAATGTATGATAATCGCAATGTCAGTATCGGTACAGGGTTAAATCGTCTTGGATCCTATGTGCGCGGTGCGGGCTATCGCTCGCAATTCATCAAAGACTTTTGCGATAGTCCCGAACTCGCCCAACACCTCTCTGAGATGGCGGGCGTATCACTGGCGCGTCACTCAGTCCCTGCTGTCGCCTGCGGCGTGAATTATGCCCCGACTGATATCCGCAAAGCAGTGGATACCTGGCATGTGGACTCCGTCGCTTTTGATGTCGTCATGATGATCTCTGATCCTCATATGATTGACGGCGGAGAATTTCAGTTCTTTCATGGCACCAAAATGGAAGGCCAACAAATGCTAGGTGTAGACGGCGAAGAAGGCATTGATACTGAACTTCCCTGCGAACGGGTCATCACCGTGCCTTTCCCAGCCGCGGGATATGGATTCTTGCAACAAGGGAATATGATTTTTCATCGGGCTTGCCGCCTGAATCAAAAAGCAGAACGTATTACGATGATCCCCTCATTCGTGGTCACGCCCACGATTGCAAATGACGCTACAAATTCGGTAAATATGGCAAGTTGGGATGATCCCGGCATTCAAGCAGAACTCGCGCGCCACGAAGCCTGGCGAGCCTCCGCGCGTCTTGAGAAACTCGTAGACGATATCAGCCTCCACGATGACCCGGAAACACTCACCCAAATGCTGGACGTGGCTATTGAACCCTTGGTGAAGTACCGTAACCGTATTAGCGAGATCAAACGCTGATGTCAGATCTCTCTGGCAAATCAGTTCTCGTCACCGGAGCGGCTGGCTGTATCGGGGCTTGGGTCGTCAAGACCCTGATTAATATAGGTGCAAAACCTGTCGCGTTTGACCTTACAGATAACCGATCCCGTCTTGATCTCATAATGGACGGCGCTGATGACGTGACATGGGAACTTGGGGACATTACGGATTATGAGCGGATGACGGCAGTCATACAGACGCACAACATATTCGCAATTATCCATCTTGCTGCACTGCAGGTACCATTCTGCAAAGCCGATCCGATAGGCAGCACAAAGGTCAATGTTCTCGGCACAACACATATCTTAGAGGCCGCACGTCAGAATGGCATCAAACGGCTGTCGTTCGCAAGTTCCATTGCCGCCCCCGCAATGGGGGACAATGATTTTCTGGCCACGCTTTATGGCGCGCATAAAGTTTGCGGGGAGCAGATGGCAGCCGTCTATTGGCAGGATTGGCAAGTGCCTAGCGTCTGTATCCGTCCAGGCATTATCTACGGCCCCGGCCGTGACCAAGGCATGAGCGCCGCCCCGACAATCGCTATGCTCGCCGCCTTTGACGGACAAAGTTACACGGTGCCCTTCTCAGGGTCCGTTGCTTTCGTCCATGTCGAGGACGCGGCCAACCGGTTCATCGGTGCCATTGCCCGCGAAGGTGACGGCGCTTATGTATTTGATATGCAGGGCACATCCATGCGGGTTGAAGATGTGATTGAGGCTATCAAGTCGAAAGTGCAAGGCGCGGATGTGGGCTGGGCCGGATCCCCGCTCCCCTTTGGCGATATGCCAGATAATGGTAGCTTAGATAAACTTATCGGAGCACAACCTTACCGCGCTATGACTGTCGGTATTGACGATACATTGGCCGCATTTGAAACGGCGCGGCAGCGCGGCGTATTAACATCGGAACTTGCCGCAGACTTGATAGCGAAAAACTCATGAAACTTATTCGGTTTGGAGACAAAGGATCTGAACGCGCGGGCATAGTCGACGCAAATGGTATTGCCCGCGATGTCAGCCATCTCGTTGAAGACTGGACAGGACAAACGCTAACGGATTCTATTTTCGCGGACTTACGAAACTCAGCCATGGAATCGTTTCCCGAGATTCCAAAAGATAGCCGCCTCGGTCCGCCGGTCGCTAATGTCGGCAAAATCATTGGTTGTGCCCTCACCTATGGCAAGCACGCTCAGGAAGCCGGCTTAGAAACGCCCGAAGAGCCAATGTTTATGCTGACATCTCGCACAGCCATAAACGGCCCGTTCGATAACGTCATCATCCCGCGCGGCGGCACGGAACTTGACTGGGAGGCAGAACTGGTCGTGGTACTCGGCAAAGGCGGAGACTATATCCCCATTGAAAAAGCAATGGATCACGTTGCCGGATACTGTGTTGGAAACGATGTTTCAGAACGGCAATTCCAATTGGAACGCGGGACGCAGTGGACCAAGGGGAAAAGCGCAGACACTCTAAAACCCATCGGCCCGTGGCTCGTCACCAAAGACGACATCCCCGATCCGAATGCGCTCGACATTTCCATCACCATAAACGGGGAAACCCGCCAAAGCTGCAATACGGGCGATATGGTATTTTCAATCGCCGAAATGATTTCAATCATTTCAAATTATGTGCGCTGGGAAGCTGGTGATCTGATGTTCACGGGCACGCCCCCGGGCGTTGGGTACGGTATGAAGCCGCCGCTCTATATGAAACCCGGCGACATTATGGAGCCGACCATTGCAGGCCTCGGCGCGCAGCGCAGCCAAATTGTCGCCTACCATGAATAGAACCGTCCTCGTCACAGGCGGATCGCAAAACATCGGCCTTGCTATTGCCATGGGTTTTCAGGCGGAAGGCGCGCGCGTCATCATCGCTGACCTTAATACTCCTGAGGGCAGCGCATTTAAATTCCACGAAACCAACGTCGCGGATGAAGGCAGCGTCATAGCCTTATACGCCATGATTGAAAAAGACTTTGGCAGGCTAGACGTCCTCGTTAATAATGCAGGCATTTGCATTGAAGTTCCTATAAAAGACATGAGTGTCAGCGAGTGGGATAAGGTCATGGCGGTGAATGTTCGCAGCACTTTCCTTATGACCAAACATGCCTTTCCGCTAATGACAAATGGCGTGTCAATGTCGCCCGCCATCGTCAATATCAGTTCGATTGAAGGCCTTGGCGCTAACCCCAACCACAGTGTCTACGGCGCGAGTAAGGGCGCGGTTGCCAGCTTCACCCACAATACAGCCCTCGAATATGGTTCGCATGGCATTCGCTGCAATGCTATCGCGCCGGGCTGGATCAATACGCCATTTAACGAACAGTTCCTCGCCCAATATCCTGACCGTGATAAGGTCGATGCTGAAATTAAAGATCTTCATCCTATCGGGCGTCTCGGCCTTCCGGAAGATATCGCCAATACCGCTGTCTACCTCGCCAGTGAAAAAGCGAGTTTTATCACAGGACAGGAAATCATAGTCGCAGGCGGGCGTATGGCCAAACTCCCCTTACCGAGTTTATAGGGAATATATGTCAGGCAAACCCCGGAATTTCGAAAATAAAATTGTCCTTATTACGGGCGGCGGCAGCGGTGTGGGGCTCGCTTGCGCGAGAGCTTTTGGAGCGCAAGGCGCAGGACTGCTCCTTGTAGGTCGTGATTTTAAAAAACTTGAAAATATTGCTCCAGATATAGACGCATCTTTCATCGCCTATTTGGCCGGGGATGTGCGAGATCCTGAGACTGCGGTCCGCGCGATGGACTATGCCCGCAACGAATTGAAAGGCCCGGTGGATGTTCTCGTTAATAATGCCGGCACAATTTTGAGAGCCGAAGCGGCCAAGACTTCAGATGAAGACTGGCAATTCATCATGGACGTCAATGTAAATGGTCCGTTCTATTTTAGCCGTGAATTTGTCAAGCAGGATATTTCCGAAGGCGCTATCGTCAATGTGTCCTCGACTTGTGGACAAGTCGGCGCTGCGGGGCTCGCAGCTTATTGCGCCTCAAAGGGTGCCGTTGATCAGCTCACGCGGTCAATGGCTTTGGAGCTAGCCCCACGCGGCATCACCGTCAACGCTGTCGCGCCGGGTGCAATAAACTCACCGATGTTGTTCTCAAACCACACTGACAAAAAAATGGCGGAGACAGCCATAGAGCGAAATATGGGTTCCATCCCGATTGGCTCTGTGGCAGAGCCGGAGGACGTGGCCCGCGCTATTCTGTTCCTTGCGCGAGAGCGGCATATCACAGGCACAATCCTGTCAGTGGATGGCGGTTACACGGCGCAGTAATTTAACTCGTGACGACCCGTTTGAAATAATCCCGCAAATAGGGCGCGAAGGATCGCCAGCATTCAACATGGAAACTCTCCTCGCCTGTCCGCAGGAGCATGATAGAAACACTTTCAAACACCGTGCGCGTGACTTTGCCCACAGGGAAATTTTCCAAGGATAAATCCAGCGGGCATCCCACGTTAATTAACGAGACTGATTCAGGGCCGGAAATGTCAAAAGCCACATTGCGATGCGATATATCCGTAACCGAACAGACGAAATCCTTACCCGCTTTTGCTAGCGATTTATCCAGTTTCGTTTTAAGTTTTATATACGTAATAACGACCCATTCGTCCGGCCCAAGGCAAAAACAAGACGTATCATTATCAACCGAAGACGCGTTTACCTTGCGGGGCAAAGCCAATCCTGTTGCCTTTTTGAAAGCCGGGAGATCACCAGATTTAAGCCGAAGATTATATCGGGCTCTCTCGTCCATCAACCTAACCGACAGCGCGTCACTCATGAGAGTTTCGGGAACAACTATGTCTTGATCAAACAACATTTAATCGCTCCCCTTTGGGGTCGTAGAAAACGGGCTTCACGACTTTGGCTTGGTGGGTTTGGCCGGGCATGGGAACGTGCAGCGTCTGATCCATTAAATCAAAACCTTCCCTCACGAGTGCCATAGCGACTGACCGGCCCAGCGACTCACTCCAATAGGACGACGTCACATGTCCCAGCATATCCATTGGAATAGATTGGTTCGGGTCCGCCACAATTTGCGCGCCCTCCTCTAAAACGACATTTGGGTCGTCCGTCAGAAGTCCAATTAATTGCTTGCGCCGCTTCGCGGTCAAATCCGGCCGCGCCAGCGAGCGCATACCGACAAAGTCTCTTTTCTTCTTGGCAACAGCCCATGACATACCCGCATCATGAGGCGTGACGGTGCCGTCCGTATCCTGCCCGACAATGATAAAGCCTTTTTCAGCCCGCAGCACATGCATGGTTTCTGTGCCGTAGGGACAGATATCATATTGCCGTCCCGCCTGGATAAGCGTTTCCCAAACGGCGCGGCCATAATGGGCAGGGACATTGATTTCAAAGCCAAGCTCACCGGAGAAACTTACGCGGAAAAGACGCGTCTCCACGCCGCAAATTGTCCCTTCCCTCACCGCCATATGCGGGAAGCTTTCCGGGGATAGATCAATACCCTCAACAAGAGGCGTGATGAGTTTGCGGGCATTCGGCCCATTAATCGCAATAACCGCCCATTGCTCGGTGGTGCTGGTCAGCCAGACATCAAGATGCGCAAATTCTGTTTGGAGATAATCTTCCATATGGCGGTAAACGCGCGGCGCGCCGCCGGTCGTCGTCGTCACGTGATAACGATCTTCGGCCATACGGGCGACGACGCCGTCATCATAAATGTAGCCGTCTTCACGCAGCATCAGTCCATAGCGGCACCGTCCGGGCTTTAGGCTCGTCCAGCTATTAGAATACATGAGGTTCATGAACTTCGTGGCGTCAGGGCCGACGACTTCAATCTTCCCTAAGGTAGAAGCGTCGAATATACCAAGACTGTCGCGCGTGGCTTTGCACTCCCGCGCCACAGCCGCGTGCATGTCTTCGCCGACCTTGGGGAAATACCACGACCGCCGCCAAATCCCGACAGGCTCGAAGACGGCGCCTTGCGCTTCGGCCCAAGGGTCAATGGCTGTCTTGCGTGTGGGGTCAAATAGTT